>VFSW01016242.1_pt1 | contig 10169 bp, 13 predicted proteins | sample 5358111 | NCBI WGS metagenome assembly VFSW01 (sample SAMN11554181, study PRJNA540505) | mine drainage metagenome | isolation source: sediment from site ElyBrook_90M | place: USA: Ely Copper Mine, Vershire, VT | collected 2017
GAAATGGGAGCACGGGGAACCGCCCGCCTGAGGGCGAATCCCCGCGCGGATCGACGGGGGGCGATTGATGGCGCTCGCCGCTCGCTCGAGCGGACGCGAGGACCTGGGTGGATTCATCAGTCCGGCGTCGCTGATGGACGCGCTCGTGCAGGAGGCGCGCCGGCTCGGTCTCTCCAGGGCAGTCGCCAGTGCGGCACGCCGTCGCGGGATGGGGCCGGTTCGAGTCATCGAGCTGCTCGAGCTCTGGAGTCGCCGTCACTGGTACCCCCCTGAGGATCTCCACGAATTGGAGGAGGAGGTCCTCCTGTGACGCGCACCGCGCCTCGTCGCATCCGTGTTTGGGCGCTCCGGCCGCGTCCCTGCGGTCACGCGCGTCGCCACCTCTCGGAGATCCTCGCGTGCGTCGAGCGCAATGGCGTCCCCGGGTTCACGAGGGAGGCGGTGCTGTGATCTGCGAGTCGTGCGGCTGCTCGGAGGCGCGGCCGTGCTTCGAAGAGGAGCTCGGCCAACCGTGCACCTGGGTGGCGCCGGGGCTCTGCTCGGCGTGCGCCGTCGAGGACCTGAAGAGCGGCACGCCTTTCGCGCTTCCCCGGGCTGACCGCCTCGGCCCGCACTACCGGCAGCGCCTGAGCCCGAGGCAGGTCGCATGAACCCGACCGAAGTCGAGGCGATCATCCTCGCCCTCTTCGTGGTCGTCTTCGGGATCGGCTACGTCGTGGGCTTCATCGACGGGTGGATCAGCCGAAGGCTCACGGAGCTGGCGCGCCGGTTCTACCGGTGGACCCGGGGGAGGCGCGCATGAGCGTGCGGCTCGTCCCTCTTCGGTGGGACGTCTACTGCACCGGATGCCAGATCTGGCTCGGACTGGTCGCCGGGAAGATGGAAGCGCGTCGAGCCGCGAACGCCCACCGCAGATCCGATCGAGCGAAAGTCAACGCGGCTCCGCTCATCGTTCACGAGGCCAAGATCCCGGAGCGCGCATGAATCCCGATGTTCAGGTCCACGTATTCGATCGGAAGACGGGGCTCAATCAGCTGCGCGGTTCCTTTGACATTGTCGATCTGCAGCTCCAGGACGGCGACCTCCTGTGCCTGACTGCCGACTCGGAGGACGGACGCCGGGTCTCGATCCAGATCCGTGCCGAGGTTCTCGAGGACGTTCCGTCCACCCCGGAGCTGCTGAGCCCGCTGCCGATGGGACTCGCGATCGCCGAACGAAAGGCGCGCGTCCTGAGGCTCTGACGGGCACATGCCGGAGCCGCTGTCTCCGACCGCGATCCCTCGCCGGTCCGCCCCCGAGTGGAAAAGAACGTTTGAACTCGGAGAGCTTCCCGAGGACTACCGAGCTCGGTTGCAGCTCCTCGCCGAGTTCGTCGAGCCCGAACACGGCCCCGGACCATATGCTCGGAGCCTGGAGCAGGTCACCGATTCCTTCCTCGAGTTTCTGAACCACCCGCCGAACGCGACGGCTGCGCGCGACGCGGCGGCGGTCGCCCCCTCTGGAAGCCTCGAGGAGAAGACGCGCCGCGTGATACGGGTCCGCCTCGAGCGGGCATGGACTCACCTGTGGGGCCCTTACAAGGAAACCCTTTCGAAATGGGCCGACGCGGAGGATCGAGAACGCGCGACCCAACGCGCCGATGGCAACCCGTGGACCGGCCGGGAGGGCTGGGCCGAGGAGGCGGCGCTGCCAATCCATATGCTCTCGCGCCGGCGCCAGGGCGAGGACGTAGAGGAGGCTGAGGAGCCTGGCTACCTGATCTACAACCAGCTCGTCCTCAACGAGCACTATCGCCCCTTTCGCACTTCCGGGGGCGATCCGAGGATCGCGGTTCCCGGCGCCTATGGGCTCGAGGTCTTTGACCCGCTCTCGCAGCAGAGGGACCTGTCACGGGATCTCCTGCGCAAGATCGGGTACTCGTTGTTCACCGTCAAGGGCCGGGCCGTCCCGGTGCGGGAGCTCGCCGTCGCCGTCGGCGCGCTCGTCGGTCGCGCCGCCTCCCGCGAGCTGCCGCGCGAGCGGGTGGTAGAGCTCGCTGTGCGAGTCGCGCCTCGGCTGCCAGCGGGGTCCCTGCTCGATCTCATGGATGCGAGGCACCGATGCATCGCGCTCGACTCGGACGGCTGGCGCATCGAGACCGTCGGGCACCCAGTCTTCGACTCTCGGCGCCACATGCTCGCTTTGCCGGAGCCGTCGCCTTCCGATCCCTCGACCGCCTGGGAGCGCGTGTCCGAGCTCTGGCGCTTCGCGAACCTCGCGCCGGGGAACGGACCGGAGAACGCCTCGCTCCTCGCCGCGGCGCTCCTGGTCCAGTTCCTTCTCTTCCCGTCGTCGCCCAAGCCGGTGACGATCATCACCGGAGACGAGGGGAGCGGGAAGACCTCGGCGGCGACTCGACTCGGGTCCATCCTCGATCCATCGCTCGTCCCCATCGTGCGTCCACCGGGAGACGACGACGCGCTCCTGAACCTCGCGATGAACCACGCGGTGATCAACATCGACAATGTCTCGTTCATCAGCCACGAGATGAGCGACGACCTCGCTCGACTCTCCACGGGCATCGGGCTCCCGAAGCGGCGGCTGTTCACGGACAGCGACGAGATCCTGACGAACGCGAAGCCACTCGTCATCTTGAACGGGATCACCGCAACGCCGAGCGCGGCGGACCTCCTGCGACGTGCGATCTTCCTGCCGGTCGTCCAGCCGTCGCCGATGAAATCCCAAGCGGAGCTCGACGCGGAGTGGCGCGCCGCACACCCCCGGATCCTGTCGGGGCTGCTGGACCTCTCCTCCGCGACGGCTCGCGTGCTGGCCTCCGGGAAGCAGCTCCTCGCGTCGAGCAGTATGGCGGACTACGTGCGCGTCGGCCAGGCGGTCGCGGTCGCGATCGGCCGGGACACGTCCGACTTCATTGCCGCCTGGGAAGCGAACGTGGAGCGTCAGGGGGTCGCCGCGGCCGAGAACCCGTGGGTGACGACCCTGTACGACTACTTCAACGGCCAACCGGTCGAGGGCGAGTCGAAGCGTGCGGATAGCATCGCCAACTACATCAACGAGTTTGACCGCGTGACCTTCCCCCGCGGTGTCACGAGCCAGGCAGTCGGGAACGCGATCGCGCGGGTGAAGAAGACCCTGGCTCGGATGGGGATCCACATCGCCCGCCGGACGGCGCACGGCATCGCGGTCTACGTCAGGGTCGCCGAGGCGGAGGGACAGGCGACCCGCCCGATCGAGGGCTACGGCCCGTCGGGTCCGGCAGTTGACGAAGGGGGGCCGGCACCGCAGCAGGAGGGTCTTGGAATTGAAAAGGGGTCCACCCGGTCCACCCAGAGCGATTTTTCGCTCGAAACGCTACAGGACGGCCGGCACGACGGAATGTCGCTCCAACTTCCCGGGGTGGACCTGGGTGGGACCCCCCTCTTGGGTCCACCCAACTCTGGGTGGACCTCGAGGGGGGGGTCCCCCCTGGGTCCACCCTTGGGTCCACCCAATCATTTCTCACCGACCGGAGACGTCCAGGGTGGACCCGGAGGACCCAATTCCGGGAAAAGAGGGGAGACTCCGTCGAATTCGACAACTGCCGGACCTGATTACCCTAAGCAATCGTCGGCGACCCTCGAGTGGGCGAGCGCGGGTTGCGAGGGCTGTCCGGCATGCGCGCCGCCCCATGCAAACCCTATCGACTGTACCTGCTCGCGCTGCGATCCGTTCGGGCACTCGGCGTATGCGAGCGCGGGCCGGGCCCACTTCTGCGGCCAGGTCGAGCGGAGGCGCCCTGCATGACGCCCGACCGCGTCCGGCTCGGATTCGAGCTCCGGACGGGCGTCCCGGTGGAGATCGAGCTCCAGCATCTGGCGATCTACGGGCTCACCCGAAAGTCGGGGAAGACGACGGCACTCGAGGGGATCCTCGGACGCCTCGGCCCCCCGGGGCCCGCGGTGCTCGTCCTCCGGACGGGCCGGAACGAGATCCCGTTCTCAGGGTTGCACCGGGTGCGCCCGTTCTTCCGGGAGCGCCACGACTGGAAGTACGTCGAGACACTGCTCCAGACCTTCCTCGGCGAGCGGACGAAGGTCTACCGTACATGGATCATGCGGACGACGGAGGGCGCCCGCTCGCTCGAGGACGTGCACCGTAAGATCCTCAAGGAGGCTCCAAAGGCGAAGGGAGGCTGGAACCGGGACATCCTCTTCCAGCTCGACCGGTACTTCCGCGAGATCGTCCCGGCGCTCCGCGAGCTCGATCCGTCGACGAAGCTCCAGCTCGGGCCCGGCGAGCGTGCGGTCATGGATCTCGAGGGCCTTCCCCTCAGCGTCCAGCAACTGATCGTTGCCTCGGTGCTCGACCACCTGATGGAGCACCCGGCGCCGGGGTACGTCGTGGTCCTCCCCGAGGCCCGCGACTTCCTTCCCTCCGATCGAAGCACGCCGGCGAAGCTCGCCGCCGACCAGTTCGTCCGACGCGGGGCGAAGATCGGGCTCTACCTCTGGATCGATAGCCAATCGCTCACCGGCGTCGACCAGCAGCTGTTGCGCAACGTCGGGCTCACACTCCATGGGCGCCAGGTCCAGGACCTCGAGGTTCGCCGTGTCGTGAAGACGCTCGACGGCGCAGTCGCGCCGCGTGAGGTCCGGAACCTCGGCGTTGGTGAGTTCGTCGTGGAGCTCGATCACCAGGTCCGCACGGTCTACGTGCAGCCCGCGTGGCTGGACGATGCGACCGCGGAGGCGCACGCTCGCGGTGTCAAAGTCGACCTGGAGTCGCACAAACGAAAGCAGGAGGGAAACGTGGAGGAGAAGGAACGGAAGGGGTACAAAGAAAGAATCGCGGCACAGGACGTGCTGATCGAGCAGTTGCGGCGAGAGCTGAGGGCCGAGCACGATAGGGCCGAGGCGAACGCGCGAGCCGCCGCGGCGAACGCGGTCGACCACATCGAGGGGACGCCGACTCCCGGCCGGGTTAAGCGCGGCCTTGAGGAGTCTGGCATGACGACGGATCTTGACGCCCCACCCGGCCGGGAGAAAGCGGATCTCCACGTCTTCAGCGAGGTCCCCGAGCTCACGCTCCACGTCAAGGTCGTGCACCTTCAGGCGACCCAAGAGGACCACATCGGTCGGCTCGCGACGCTGATCCACGAGGGATTCTTCAACACAAACCAGTCGACGGGGCCCATTGGAAAAGAGTACTCCGCACGAGGCTGGGAAAACCCGATAGCAAAGGGCGGCGGGTCGGGCCAGGCCCTGCGCGCTGCGCTCCGCCAACTCTGCCAGTGGGGATTCCTCCGCGAGTTCCACGGCATGTTCGCGATCGTCCCGGAGGCGCGAGACCGGATCCACCTCGTCAGGGAGCGAGCGGAAGCATGATCGTCGGCCGTCCGCGTCGGTTCTTCCGCGAGGACGTCCTCAAGGTCCTGACCCACCGGTCAAACGGCCAGAGCTGGAGGGAGATCGGGCGCCGGATGGGAACCTCGGCGAGCCAGGTCTACGAACTCGTCACCCTCCCGCGTCCCCCGGCACGGGATCCCGAGGCATGGGAGCTGCTGGCCGGGGATACGGCCCTCGAAATGCTGTTCGGAAAAGCAGCCGTGGATCTTCCAGGACGTCCAGCAGCTCCGGGACTTGGACGTGCTCGTCCTGGCCGGGGCCCGCACGTCAGAGAATCGCAGAGACGCGCGACTCGCGGACCGCGCTCCCGGAATCGGTCGATCGAGATCTCGCGTTCGGAAAGCGGCCAGTGTGGGCTCCTGTTTATGGCGCCGATCGACTGCCCGAGCCGCCCCGATGGACGCCATCGCTGCTGCCGCGCGCGCTCGCATGGCACGAAGACGTGGCGTCCTCTCAAGCAAGCGGAGGAGCACGCCTGCCGGTGCGGGACCCGCTCGCGCGGTACCTCTCCGGAATCAAAACCCGGCGCGGGAATCGGGGCGGGTCATCCCGAGGCGCCGGAGCGGAGGGAAGCGCCCCGATGAGCGAATGGGTAGACCAGAGAGGAGTCCCAGTCGAGCCCGCGCCGTCAGGGAGTCAAATCTGGGTTCAAACAACGGGCGACCCTCGTTGGCGCAGCTTCTCCGTGCGGGTACTGCGTATGCTCGTGGAGAACACGGACGAGTTCCCAGGTATCGATCCCGATGTTTGGGACGCCGTGTTCAACGAGCGTCCCTCCGGTGAACTTGCTATCGAGGTCGAAGGGGACCGAACGGAAGGGAGTGTATGACCGAAGACTCGAAACAGGGGAGCTACAAGAAGATCCGATTGCGCGCTGAGGCGGCGGAGGCACGGGCGAAAAGCCTCGCCGCGCAGCTCGCGGAGTGCCAAGGCTCAAAGAAGAAGGTCCAGTACATCGTGTCGGCGAACACTGACTGGACGTACGATGACGAAGTGAGCGCCATTCGGAAGCGAGACGAGCTGTTCCACCATGGGTGCACTTACGTTCAGATCACGACCCGGCAGAGGGAATAGTAGCCCTATTGAGAGGGATGGCCGTGAGGCGAGTCGCGCTCTATCTGCGGGTCTCTACCGAGGACCAGGACCTCGCGGGCCAGGAAAGAGAGCTCAGAGCCTACGCTGCATCGCGTGGCTGGGAGATCTCACGCGTCTATGCCGAGAAGGCGACCGCGACCGGCAGGGTCGAACGGGTCGCATGGGAACGGCTCCGCACGGACGCCTGCCTCCCGGTGACTCGAGGCTTCGAGCACGTTCTCGTGTGGTCGCTCGACCGCTGGAGCAGGGATCCCAGCTTCGTGAAAGCGATCGGATCGATCGAGGACCTCGAGGTCCTCGGGGTCCGGTTCCACAGCTTCAAGGAGCCTCACCTCGATTCCGGTGATGACGACTCGCCGAACTTGGCACGGGATCTCCTGCGGGGAATACTCCCCACGATTGCCGCGTTCGAAGCCCGGCGTCGGTCGGAGCGAACCCGCCTCGCCATGCGCGAGATCAAGGAGGGAAGGCGGGTCCCGAAGGGGCCGGTCGGGAGACCTCGCGTGGTTCTCCCCGCGGAGCTCGCCAAGGCGCTCAAGATGCACGAGGGGGGCGCCCCGTGGAAGGAAGTGGCCCGCAGATTCAAGATCAAGGCCGGAACCCTGAGAGCCCTTGCATCCATCAGCCGGAGGGCCGTTAACAATCATCCCGTGCAAGAAAAGGTCCAATCATAGAGGTGGGTGTCCCAGGCGAGCCCGTGCTGGGAACGGAACCGTTCCAAACAGGGCTAGGGCGCCCTTCACCTTCCGTCCGCCTGGAGAACGGCGACCAGGCTCGCCGCGGTGGCCCCGGTGAACTCGAGGAAGAACGGTCCGAGGCCGACGCGGAGGGACTCGTTCAGGGTCGCCATGACCTCCGCGAGGGTGACGGTGGTCCCATCTGCGAGCGATCCGACCGTCGCTTGGACCGAGAGGGTGTCCACCGGAAGCTGCTGCGCGGCGTACTCGCCCGCGAGGGTGTCGACGAGCGCTGGGCCGTTGCCCCCGGCGACTCCCTCAGACCCCTGCGTCTCGACCGTGACGAGGTCCGCCGCCGTCTGGAGCGTCGCGTAGTTCCACCCGTACCGGAACCCCTGGCCGCTCAGGTAAGCGATCGACTCCAGGCCTGCCACGTGCGCGATCCCGGTGAGCGTCTGGATCGCCAGGAGGACGGCGGACTGGGCCGAGTTGAAGCCCGGCTCGGAAGGTTCGAGGTCGAGGGAGAGGGCCGAGAACCGGCTCGACAAGCCCCCGTTCGCGAGCGCCCGAGCGTTCGCGAGTCCGCCGGTGTGCGCCACGAAGATGGCACCGGGATCGGCCGCCGCGATCTGGTCGGCCCAGAGGTTCAGGTCGGCCACGCTCGGCGTCGCGCCGAAGTTCCCGGTCGACAGGTAGAACCAGTCGCCCGCCCGAAGCAGAGACGAGTCGTTCACCAGGACCTGCACCTGGGCCTCGTTGTAGGCGAGAAAGGCGAGGCTCGAGGTTGAGGGCGTCGAGTTATTGCCAGGCGGCGGCCCCTGCGGTGGAGGCGGATCTCCTCCGCCTCCACCTCCGCCGATCACCGGGTCGGAGGACGACGGAGGCGCGCTGCCGTACCACAGAACGCCGGCGAGGAGCAGCGCGAAGACCAGGGCAACGGCCGCGCCACCGTGCGACTCCCGATGCCTCATGCCGTGACCTTCAAGAGCTTGGCGAGCCGTCCATCAAGAGCCCACTCGCCGATTTCCGCGGCCGTGAGAGGAACGGGACCGGTCACACCGTGGGCCGAAGCGAGATGCGTTCGAAGGTTCGCCGAGATCCCGGCGGCGACGAGGGCCGTGCACTTCCTGCAGGGCGTGGAGGGAGAGGGGGAGTCCGCGCCACTTGAGTGGCGGTCCGGCCCGGTAGGAGGGTCGGTCTCCTGCGGGCGCGCCGCGGGAGCGGCCCGGCGCTCCGACCGAGTTTCACCGAAAAAGTCCCGATTTTTCTGTACGGCGAGGGTGACGTACCTCTCGAAGAGAGGATCCCCGTCGAGGTTTCTGAAACCGATCTTCTCGAGGCGCGTCCGATCGTAGGGGACGCTCGACTGGGACTTCTTGTACGTGGCTCCGGTCCACGCCCGGTGAAGACGGCCGACTCCCCTCCGCTCCATGAACAGCCAGTACGAGGCGAGCCCGTTCGTGATGAGCGAGTCAAAGAGCTCCTTCTTCGGAGCGATCAGGATCGTGGCGATCCGGTTCTTCCGGACCGAGCCGAGTGCCGCGGCGATGTGGAGAAGCTCCCGGTCCCGGGTTCCCTTGCTCGCCATAAGGTCCCTGGGTTCGTCGAGCTGGACAACAGACCACTCGGGCAAAGTGGCGTAGAGGGGCTCGAGCTCGCGACCCCGAAAGGCGATGTGATCCAGCCCGAACCTGGGGTCGAGGTCGAGCGCGAGCTGCATCCCCGCGGAGGACTTTCCTACGCCCGTCCGGCTCCCGTCGATGACGATCGCGACCTGCCACCCCTTCCGCCACTCGTTCCTGAGCCGCGCGAGGAACCGTCCATAGTTGAACTCGAGATCCGCCTGCCGGTCCTTCTCGTTCCCGTAGAACTCCCGGACGACGAGCTCGGCGTTCACCATGAGGACCCTCACTCAGTGATGTCGGGGGCCGGCTCCCGGTTCCTCGACCGGGTCGCCGAAGAGTCGACAGAGCGCCGCACGAGTTCCGGTACGGAGACCCGCGACACGGTCGAGCCCATCGCTCCGTTGAACCGGCGTCGGAACCGCTCCGCCTCCTCGGTGGGCTCGGCGAGCACCCCTCGGATCGCATCGTTCTCGAGCAGGTGGTCGAGGAGCGCGAGGCGCTCGCCTTCCTCCGAAGTGGTCGGGTACGCCGCGACGAGACACGAGAGGTCCTCCCGCACGCCGACCTGGAGGACGTAATCGGCCGCCTCGGTCTTCCCGAGAAGGGCGAGCGCGCCGACCCGGTTGATCTCTTTGTTGACGCCGCTGAGGTTCGAGTTCCGGTAGGAACCGATGGCCGTCCGCCCCGCGAGCCCATCGGCGAACGCGGGAGACTCCGCGAGGATCGGCGAGGCGGCCTCGAGCTGCTCCTCGATCTCCTTCAACCGTCGCGCTGCGATCTCGAGCGCCGCCTGGTCCGCGATGTGCTCCAGGTTCGCGAGCTTCAGGACGTGGTGGACCCGAAGGGCGTGCTCCGCAGTGAAGAACACATACCGACCGAGGGGGATCCCGAGGAGGCGGGCCGCCTCCGCGTTCACGACGACTCCCCTAGCCTTTCTCTTCGGTCTCCGGTGCCTTCGCCGTCCGTCGTTGGGTCGCGAGGACAAGCCGAGCCACCTCCTCGGGAGACCGGGGTCGGTCTCCCATTTCGTAGAATCGGACCAGGGTACGCGTGTTCTCCCGGAGCGCCTCGATCTTGTCGTGGCCCGACTTCGCGATCAGTCGCGAATTCTCGAGGGCCAGGACCTCGGCATCATGTGCGCTCGTCTCGACGGACTGCACGCCCGCGAGGTAGAGAGCGACCGGCAGCTTCGGTGGGTACACCGCCTCCAGGTAGCCGGCGACGAGGTGCGGGGAGAAGCGGCGTTTCGGGCGCGTCACCGCCGGTGTCACCCCATCCGCCGCGAACATGGGGACCTGCTCCGTGACCTTCCACTCGAGGCGGTGCCGGGGGCGTGAGATCCCACGGCGTACGTCGTACCAGCAGGAGGCCGTCACCTCGGCCCGGTA
>VFSW01016243.1_pt1 | contig 10169 bp, 10 predicted proteins | sample 5358111 | NCBI WGS metagenome assembly VFSW01 (sample SAMN11554181, study PRJNA540505) | mine drainage metagenome | isolation source: sediment from site ElyBrook_90M | place: USA: Ely Copper Mine, Vershire, VT | collected 2017
CCGCTCCCGGGGGCCCGCGGGGGGCCCCCCCCCGGCCCCCCCCCCCCCGCCCCCCCCCCCGCCCGCGGGCCGCCCCCCCCCCCCCGCCGGCCCGCCGCCCCTGGGGTCGGCCCCCCTGCCCTTGGATGCGGCCGCGGCCAGGGACCGGGCGGTGGACAGGGGCGTCGCGGCGGTGCTCACGGAAGAGCGCGCCCCGGCCCCCGTACAGGAACGGGCTCCCGCCACGCTGTCCGTACGGGACCTGCGGGTCGCCTTCGGTGGCGTGCAGGCGGTCGACGGGCTCTCCTTCGACCTGGTTCCCGGCCAGGCCACCGGCCTCATCGGCCCGAACGGAGCGGGCAAGTCCACCGCACTCAAGCTCATCGCAGGCGCGGCAGCGCCCCAGGGCGGGCAGGTCCTCGTGGACGGCACGGACGTGGCCGGCTGGCCCGCGTACAAGGTGGCCAGGCTCGGGGTGATCCGCACCTTCCAGCACACCAGCGAGTTCGGCAGGCTGACCGTCCTGGAGAACCTGCTCGCCGCCGCCCCCCGGCAGCGGGGCGACTCCGCGGCCGGGGCACTGCTCGGGCCGCGGCACGCGCGACGGAGGCAGCAGGAACTACTCGCCCAGGCGTGGGCGCTGCTGGTGGACTTCGGCCTCACCGCCCATGCCGACACCTACGCCGGGCAGCTGTCCGGGGGCCAGCGGCGGCTTGTGGAGATCATGCGGTCCCTGATGGCCGAGCCGCGGATGCTGCTGCTCGATGAGCCGATGGCCGGGGTCAACCCGACGCTGCGGCTCACCATCGAGGAGCATCTTAAGCGGCTCCGTGACTGTGGCCTGACCATGCTCATGATCGAGCACGAGCTTGGCTCGGTCGAGCGCGTCTGCGACTCGGTGATCGTGATGGCCCAGGGCAAGCTGCTCGCCACCGGCACGATGGCCGAGCTTCGCGCTAACCAGGAGGTTGTCAGTGCGTATCTCACTGGGTGACGGCGGCCGCAAGCACCGTAGCGGCGGCGGCGCCCGGCCGGAGCACCGGGACGGCCCGGCGGCCGCGCTCACCGTGTCCGGCCTGTCCGCCGGCTACAACGACACGCCGACGATCATCGATGTCGACCTGCACGTCGGCGCCGGAGAGATCGTCACCGTGCTCGGCCCGAATGGAGCGGGCAAGTCCACCCTGCTCAAGGCGGTCCTCGGGCACCTTCGCCCGATGTCGGGCACGATCCGTCTCGGCGACCGGGATCTGGCCGGCCTGCGCAGCGACCAGGTGTGCCGGCTCTCCGTCGGCTACGTGCCGCAGGTCAACGACACGTTCCCGCGCCTCACCGTGCTCGAGAACATCGAAATGGGCGGCTACACGCTGCCCAGGGGAAAGGTCAAGGCCAGGACGGCGGAGGTCATCGACCTGTACCCGGTGCTCGGGAAGCTCGCGTCGCGGCAGGGCGGCCACCTGTCGGGCGGCGAGCGGAAGATGGTCGCCATCGCCCGGGCGCTGATGATCAGCCCCGCGCTGCTCGTGCTCGACGAGCCGACGGCGGGGCTCGCCCCGCGGCCGGCCGACGAGCTGCTGAGCAAGCACATCGCGGCGCTGACCACCACGGGGGTATCGCTGCTCATGGTAGAGCAGCGGGCCCGCGAGGCGATGTCGATCTCGCACCGGGCCTACGTCATGGCGGCCGGCCGGGTCGTGCTCACCGATCGGGCCGAGGTCCTGCTCGCCCGGCCCGACCTCGGGGACGTGTTCCTCGGCCGCACCGAACAGGAGAAGCAGTGACCGACGTCCGCGCCCTCGTCATCGAGGGCTTCGGCGATGCGCCGCACCTGGCGGCCTTCCCGATCCCGGAGCTGGCCGCCGGCCAGGTGCTTATCAAGGTTGAGGCCGCGTCGGTCAACGCCTTCGACTGGAAAGCGGCCGAGGGCCGGTTCAAGGAATCGTTCGACTACCAGTTCCCGGTGACCCTCGGCCGCGACTACGCGGGCGTTGTGACCGCGGTGGGCGCCGGGGTCACCCGGGTGGCGGCGGGCGATGAGGTCTTCGGCTACTTCACCGGGCAGGCATTGCACCGCGGTGCGTTCGCCACGCACGTCTGGGCCGCCGAGGACGAGTGCTTCGTGCGGCGGCCTGCCGGGCTCGACGCGGTGACCGCCTCCTGCCTGCCGCTCGCGGGCGTGGTGGCGCTCCGCTGCGTGGCTGCCGTCAAGCCCGCCGCGGGCGGGCGGGTGCTGGTCCTCGGGGCGCCTGGCGGCGTGGGCAGCCTTTCCGTCCAGCTCGCCGCCGCGGCGGGTGCGCACGTCATCGGCTCGGGCCCCGCCGAGGACGAGGCCTACCTGCGCGGCCTGGGCGCGGCGGACGTGATCGAGCCAGGCGGCGGCCTTATCGACGCGGTTCGCGCGCGCTATCCGGAAGGCATCAGCGGGCTGATCGACCTGGTCGACTACCGGCCGGCCTTCCTCGCGCACGCGGAGCTTCTCGTCCCTGGCGGCCGGGCCGCGTCCGTGCACCGGGCGGTGGACGAGGTGCTGTTCGCCGAGCGCGGCCTGCACGGCACCAATGTGGCGAGCCTTCCCGACCGGGCACTGCTCGAGCGGCTCGCCGGCCTCGCCGCGGACGGTCGCCTGCGCACGGAGATCACCGGCCGGTACACCCTCGACCAGGCGCCGTCCGCCCTGGCCGCCGCGCGGGACGAGCACACCCGGGGCAAGCTGGTCATCGAGATGCCGCGCTGATCCGGATTCGTCCATTACCCGCTCGGCATCGACGAGGTGCGGCTCGCGCGCGTTGCCGACGTCATGCAGGAGTTCGGCGTCCTCAAGCGGCGCTTCGACGTGCGCCAGCTGCTCGGCTGAGCCCCGCCTGAGCACGCCAAGGACGAGGCAACAGGACACGGCAAGAAGAAACCGGCGGGGAGACCGCCGCAATAGCCTCCCCGCCAGTCCCTGGTCGGCCGCGGCGCGGCCGGATCCCCGCTACGCCCCGCCGCGCGCTCCCAGCTCTACCTCGACGAATGTCTTCGCGTAGCCGAAGTGCATGTCGTGCGTGCGGGCCGAGAGCACCTTCTGGTACAGCTCGCCCCGGTCCACGGTCTTCGGCACCGGCGCGAGCGCCCGTCCGTGTGACAGCGCGGTGATGAGCTGCTGCGCGTGCTCCTCGGCGAGGATCGCGCGCATCAGCGCCTCCTGGAGGGTGTGGCCGACGATGACCGCCCCGTGCCAGCGCAGCAGGGCGATCGCCTCGTCGCCGAGGATGCCGATCAGCCGTTGCGCGGCCGCCCGGTCGCGGACCAGGTCCGGCTCCGCCCAGACCGGCATCGACTCGGGCCAGAAGCTGGCGTGCATCATCAGCAGGTCGGTCGGCACCTCGGCCATGGCGGCCAGGGCCACCAGGCCGGGGGAGTGCACGTGGATAAGCGACTTGATGTGCGGCTTGAGCCGGTGCACCTCGGAGTGCATGTACAGCTCGAGCGGCAGCCCGGCCTCGAACTCGTGGTCCAGGTCGAGCTCTATCACGTCCGACGCCCGGCACCGGTCCTTGCGTGCGCCCGCACCCGGGCAGACAAGGTAGCTTGACGGGTCGTCGGTCAGCACGCTGACGTGGCCGAACATGCCGACGAGACGGTGGCCGGCGAGGATCCTTGTCGCTGCCGCCAGCTCGCTTCGCAGGCCGGCGTAATCACTTGGCATCGCTGATCAGATCTCGTTTCCCCAGTAGTACCGTGCCGCCATCTCGATGAGCTGGAGCTTGGCTTGCTGTTCCGGTGCCGTCATCAGCGGCTGGCTGCCGACCTGCGCGAACCCGCCGTTGGTGGCGACCGCGACGTCGGCGTCCCCGCGCTCCTCCAGGATGGGATCGAGCCGGCCGAGCAGGTCATCCACCTCTTCCGCCGCTGGGGTGGCTACGTCGATCACGCCGAGGCTGACCACGATGCCCGGCTTGACGAGCGAGACAGGGAACCGGGCCGCGGGATCGGCCGGGTAGTCGACGCTGAGCCGCGGGAACGGTGTCTCGTCGAGCAGGGCGGCCACCGCCGTCGCGTCATACCCGTCACCGGTACCGGGCAGCGGCCCCGCGTCGGTCAGGTCGAGCCCGACCCGGAACTCAGCGGGCACCCGGAGGCCGTCGAACACCGCGCGGTCGGCCTCGATCAGCGCGGCGAGCACCGCGGGCACATCGATCCCCATGGCGGCCGCGGCGGATCGCCCCTGCACCGTCAGCAGCGGCACGTACAGCGGGTTCTCAAGCGGAACGAACAGTTCGCCGTCCGCTGCGAGTGCGGCGATCTCGTCACGCAGGATTACCGCGAGCGCCTGCCCGGCCGCCCGCACCGCGTCGATGTCCGCCGCGCATCCGAGCGCGGACCCGGCCGCGGCCAGGTAGCCGGGTGAGGGCAGGGTGACGAACACGTTGCGGTCCACGGTGGCGAGCACCGGGGCCGCCTCCGCCTGCGCTAGCCGCCCCGCGGCCGCGAGGGCCGACGGATCTGGGATCGCGCGCAGCCGCGCGGCGGTGATGCCGGCCAGCCCGGCGAGCGGTGCCGGCCCGGAGACGGGCGCGAACCCGGTCACCTGGTCGTGCGCCACGGACTCGAAATAGCTCCGCCGGTACTGCCCGTCGCAGCAGGCGGACAGGGTCAGCCGGCGCAGCGAGTGGGCGAGCGCGACAACGGCCTCGTCGGTCGCGGCGGCGAGCGCCTCGCCGTCCAGTGACGCCTGGGCGGCCAGCAGTGACGCCGGCCTGACCAGGGAACCGTGGTGGTCGATGTGATATCCGAAGTCGTCAGCCATCCAAGCCTCCGTCGATTCAGCGGTAAGTACATCAGTGGGGCTTTGCGGCCCCGGCCCACTCGGGGAAGTCGAGGTCGAACCCGGCGGCCCGCAGCACGTCCTCGCAGATCTGCTGGTCCTCGTCCGGGCTGCCGCCGGACACGCCGATGCCGCCCACGATGACGCCGTCCCGCTTGAGCGTGAAGCCGCCCTTGGTGGCGACGATCGGGTGCTGGCCCATCCGGCCGACCTGGGTGAAGAACACCGGGTCGGAGTTCCGCCAGCCCTCGAGCATGTAGGTGGGCCGCTGCATGACGGCCGCCGAGTACGCCTTGGATATCGCGATCGACGGGGTCATCGGGCGGGCGCCGTCCATCCGGTCGACCACCACAAGGAAGCCGCCATAGTCGACCACGGCGACAGACAGCGCCTTGCCGAGCTGCTGGCCGCGCGCCCGCGCATCATCGACGAGCTTCCTGGCATCGGCGTACGGCACTGTCATGGCGAGTTCTCCCAGTTAGTCGGGGCGCGGTCGGGGCGCGGCCAGCCTACGGCGGTGCGGGAGAGCTCAGCAACGGCCGTTCCGCGCAGCCGGTGAACTCTAATCATTCGGGCCCTCGTGCCCCCAGACTGACCGCGCGACATCCGAGACCAGGGCCAGCTTGGCGTACTGCCCGGCCTCGGTGGGCAGGTTCCCGCCCTCCGCGATCGAGGCGAACCCGCTGCGGAAATCCCGCCGCCGGAACTCCCCGTCGGTCAGCACGTCGATCCCGGTCGCCTCCTGCCGGCGCACCGCGGTGGTGATCGCCTGGTCCTCGGCCTCGCGCAAGCCGGCATCGGTCACCTCGCCGGCGTCATGCCCGCGCCTCGCCGCAAGCAGCGCATCGGGCCGCAGCAGGCTCCCGACCTGGTCGGCGCGGAACTTCTCGGTCATCGTGGGCTCCCTCTCCTCGCCGCCCACGCTAGCCAGCCGCACCCGGCGAACCCAGTTCCCGGCGGGAAAGGTAAGCGTGCAGGAATCTTCCGGGGGGAGGACCTGGGTGCGTTCCCTGGAGCGGTCTGTTTCGCGGTTAGGGTTGAAGCATGAAACTGGGTCTGCACATTTCGGACTTCACCTGGGACGGCGGCGCGCCCGAGTTGCGCGGCAAGCTCGGCGAGATCGCGCGGCGCGCCGAGGACGCCGGCGTCGACCGGATCAGCGTCATGGACCACGTCTGGCAGATCGGCCCGCTCGGCCCGCCCGAGCACGAGATGCTCGAGGCGTACACGGCCCTCGGCTGGCTGGCGGCCAAGACCGAGCGAGTCAAGCTGCTCGCCATGGTGACCGCCGTCGTCTACCGCGAGCCCGGCCTGCTGGCCAAGGCGGTGACCACGCTGGACGTGCTGTCCGGCGGGCGCGCGATCCTCGGCATCGGCGCCGCGTGGAACGAGGACGAGTCCAAGGGCCTCGGCCTGCTCTTCCCGCCGGTGTCCGAGCGGTTCGAGCGGCTCGAGGAAGCGATCCTGATCATGAAGCAGATGTGGAGCGGCGACCAGGGACCGTTCGACGGCAAGCACTATCACCTGGCCCGCACGCTCAACTCGCCGCAGGTGCTGTCCCGGCCGCACCCGCCGATCCTGATCGGCGGCGCGGGCGAGAAGAAGACGCTCAAGCTGGTCGCCAGGTACGCCGACGCCTGCAATATCGCGGCCTACTCGCTCGACGAGACCGCGCGCAAGCTCGACGTGCTCCGCCAGCACTGCGTCAATGAGGGCCGTGACTACGACGACATCGAGAAGACGGCGCAGACAAGGTACGACCTCGGCGATAACGGCGAGAACGTCAACCGGGTCATCGAGCACCTGCACCAGGTCGCGGAGCTCGGCTTCAGCCAGGTGCACGGCTCGCTGCTGCGCGTTAGCCAGCCGGGCCAACTCGACCTGCTCGCCGAGCGGGTCATCCCGGCGGTCGAGAAGTTCTGACCAGGCCGGCTTAACGAGAGGATCTTGCGTGACCACTCCAGCAGCACCCGCAGCTCCCGGCGGACCGCGGCGGCGCAAGCCGCCCAGGCGCGCCGAGGTAGTGTCGGTGTCCAGGATCTCGCCCCGGCTGGTGTCGGTGCTCGTCACCGGTGATGACCTCGACGGTTTCACCGATGCCGCCCCTACCTCGCACCTCAAGGTATTCCTGCCCGCCGACGGCCAGGACGAGCCGAACCTGCCGGAGTTCACACCGGAAGGTGCCGAGTTCGACGAGGACGCCCCGCGGCCCACGGTCCGCACCTACACCCCGCGCCGCTACGACCCGGTGAGCAAGACACTGGAGATCCAGTTCCTGCTGCACGGCGCGGGCCCCGCGTCCGCGTGGGCGGAGCGGGCACGGCCAGGCGACAGGATCGCGGTCGCCGGCCCGGGCGGCAGGTTCTCCCTCGAGCCCGCCGCGGACCACTGGTGGCTCGCCGCCGACGAGTCCGCGATCCCGGCCGTCGGCACCCTGCTTGACGCCCTCCCCGAGTCGGTCACCGTCGAGGCGCACATCGAGGTCGCGGGCCCGGACGACGAGATCGACTTCGGCGGGCAGGCGAAGGCCAGCGTCAGCTGGCACCACAGGCGCGCCGCCGGCGCGTTCGGCACCGAGCTCATCGACGCGGCCCGCCAGGCGGACATTCCCGGTGGCGCCCGTATCTGGGTGGCCTGCGAGGCGGGCGCGATGCGCGACATCCGCCGCTACTTCACCCGCGAGCGCGGCATCCCGGCCGGCCAGCTGGTCACCCGCGGCTACTGGCGGGCAGGCGAGCAGAACCACCCCGACCACGACTACGGCGAGGACTAGGGGCCCGGCTTCCGCTGATCCGGTACGCAGCGCCTCGATACCGGCGCCACTAACGAGCACGGTGGCGCTTGTGGCATGACCCAGTCAGTGTTCCACGGGATTAAGTTTCCGCACGTGAACCCATATCATTGAGACACAAGGCCATATATTAGGATTCGGGAATGGGCATCACGTGAGCACTGTGCTAGACGACTTCTCCATGGAGATGACCGGCAAGGACGTGTCGAAGGTGGAAGCCGCCGCGAACGTGATCCCGCCCGGTACCAGGATCAACGTCACGTTCCTGGAGAACGAGGACCTGGCCATGCGGGTCGGTGCCGCGGCGGCCGTCAAGCGGCTTGGCTTCACCCCGGTCCCGCACATTTCCGCACGCCGGATCAAGTCGCAGGAGATGCTCGAGGAGTACCTGGAGGCGCTGCGCGACGTCGGTGCGGCGGAGAACGTCCTCGTCATCGGCGGCGACCCGACCGTGGCGATGGGGCCGTACCATGAGTCCCTCGCGGTGATCGAGTCCGGCGTGCTCCAGCAGTACGGCGTCAGGCACGTCTCCACCGGCGGCCACCCGTCCGGCGACCCCAACATCCCCGGCGACGTGCTCTGGCCGGCGATGGAGCAGAAGGCCGCGGCGCTGCGCCGGCTTGGCATCCCCGGCACGATCATCACCCAGGTCGACTTCGACGTCGACCGCGTGCTGCAGTGGATCGGCGAGGTTCGCGAGCACGGCGTCGAGTTGCCGATCCGGGTCGGCGTCCCCGGCCCGGCCAGCGTCAAGCTGCTGCTCGGCTTCGCCTCCCGGCTCGGCCTGTCCACGTCCACCACGATCGCGAAGAAGTACGGCCTGTCGGTCACCAACCTGCTCGGCAAGGCGGGCCCCGACCGGTTCATCCGCGACCTGCAGGCCGGCCTCGACCCGGCCAAGCACGGCGAGGTCAAGCTGCACTTCTACACCTTCGGCGGCTTCAAGACGACGGCGGAGTGGATCGCGAACTTCCTTCTTGAGTTCTGACGGCCGGCCGGGCGCGGATAGGGGACCACGGCCAGCCCGGGCGCCGTGGCGGGGCGCCACTTCCGCGCGCCCCGGGCTCATCGCCGCCTCGCTCGCGCTGCTTGCCTGCGTGGCCGGCGGCGCGCTCGCGGTCGCGCACGCGCGCCACCAGGCGCCGCCGGGCCAGCGCAAGGGCGTGAGCACCTGGAGCTTCGCCGGCGTGCGGCAGGCTCTCACCGAGTCCGGCGCGTCCTGGTACTACAACTGGGATACCGCGCCGAACGGGATCACCGCGCCGCCAGGCGTGGGCTACGTGCCGATGGTCTGGGGCGCTGGCAGCGTCACCAGCGCGAGCCTGGCGCAGGCCGGCCGCGAGAGCCGGGTACTGCTCGGCTTCAACGAGCCCGACCAGTCCGGTCAGGCCGACATGAGCGTAGCCCAGGCGCTCGCCCTGTGGCCCAGGCTCATGGCCACCGGCATGACCCTTGGCAGCCCCGCGGTCGCGTCCGGCGCGGCCACGCCGGGCGGCTGGCTCGACCAGTTCATGGCGGGCGCCAGGGCGCGCGGCTACCGGGTGGACTTCATCGCCGTGCACTGGTACGGCGGTGACTTCCGCACCGGGCCCGCCGTCGGGGAACTTGAGTCGTACCTGCAGGCGGTCTACGCGCGATACCGCCTGCCGGTCTGGGTCACCGAGTTCGCCCTCGCCAGCTACGGCGGCGGGACGGCGGCTTTTCCCGCCGAGGCGCAGCAGGCCGCCTTCCTGACCGAGGCGACGAGGATGCTCGACGGCCTGTCCTACGTGCAGCGCTACGCCTGGTTCGCCCTGCCGACCTCGCCGGGCAGCGGCACCACCGGCCTGTTCGCCCCGGGGCCGTCGGTCACCCCGGTGGGCCGTGCCTTCGAGTCCGCACGCTAGCCGCCATGCCGGGACGTTCGTCCTGGTCAGTAGGCCCATCGCCCGTGTTGAGCGGACCATCGCCCGGTAATAATGAGAAGCAAGGGGTTACCGAACGGACCGGTGAGGCAGCTGCCGCCGGGTCAGGCGACGAGGCATGGAGCGGGACGATGACCGAGGTCCACGAACAGCATGGCGGGCGGATCGTGGTGGGCGTGGACGGGTCGGAACCGTCCAAGGCCGCCCTGGACTGGGCGGTGCGGCAGGCGGCGCTGACCGGGGCGAGTGTCGACGCGGTGCACGCGTGGCACGACCCGGTCTCCTACGGCTACGGGTACGGCTACTCGATGGCCCTGCCGCCGCCCGACGTCGAGAAGTTCGCGGCCGGGGTGCTTGACGAGGCCATCGCCGAGGCGGCCGAGCTGGCGCCGGGGGTCACGATCCGGCCGGTGCTCGTGCAGGACAACCCGGCGCAGGCGCTGCTTGGCGCCGCCAAGGGCGCCGACCTGCTTGTCGTGGGCAGCCGAGGTCACGGCGGGTTCGCCGAGGCGCTGCTCGGCTCCGTGGGCCAGCACTGCGTGCACCATGCGGAGTGCCCGGTCGTCGTCATCCGCGGCGCGGGGGGGGGCGGGCGCGGGCCGCGGCCGCGGGCGGGGGGCGGGGGCGGCCGGCGGGGCGCCCCGCGGGGCGGCGGGCGGGGGGGGGGGGGGGGGCGCGGGGGGGGGGG
>VFSW01016244.1_pt1 | contig 10169 bp, 9 predicted proteins | sample 5358111 | NCBI WGS metagenome assembly VFSW01 (sample SAMN11554181, study PRJNA540505) | mine drainage metagenome | isolation source: sediment from site ElyBrook_90M | place: USA: Ely Copper Mine, Vershire, VT | collected 2017
ATCGTCGGGCCGCGTCCGACCCTGATCGAGTGGGATGCCGCCATCCCGGAACTGACGGTGCTGCTGGCTCAGGCTGCGCTCGCGGATCGATACCTGGGGCGGCACGACCAGGAGGCGCGCGATGCCCGGGCTGCTTGATCTGCAACGCGATATGCGAACCGCGATACTGACTGGCATCGGCGCGCCGCCATCGTCGATCGGCGGCACCCCGGGCGCCGCATCCCGGGTGCGCATCTATCGCAACAATGTCCTGGGCAATTTGACGGGCGCCCTGCGTCTGACATTTCCCGCAGTCGAGCGGCTGGTCGGCGGCGACTTCTTCGCCGGCGCCGCTGCCCGGTTCATTGCCGCGACTCCGCCTGTCAGCGCCGATCTTTACGAGTATGGCGCTGCATTCCCTGATTTTCTCGCCGGTCTGGAGCAAGCGCGCGGCATCGCCTACCTTCCCGATGTCGCCCGGTTGGAATGGGCTGTCGGCCGCGCTTTGCACGCGGCGACCGTGCCCGCGGTTACGGCGCACGAATTGCTTGGTCTCCCCGACGGGCAACAGGCGGATACGCGGTTCGAAGCGCATCCCTCGCTGTCGTTGCTGGCCCTGCGATATCCCGCCAAGGAAATTTGGGAAGCGGTCTTAATGGCGGATGCGGGAGCGCGCGCATCGGCATTGGCCGAAATCGATACGACGGCGGAAGGCGATACGCTGGCCGTGCTGAATGGGCCGAACGGACTGGCGCTGCTGCGCCTGTCGCCAGTTGCGTTCAGGCTCGCCCGGGCGCTGGCGGATGGACGGACGCTGGCGGATGCCCTCGATCTTATTCCGTCGGCCGAAGCCGCGCCGATACTGGGCGGCCTGATCGCCCATGGCGTCTTCGGCCGTTGTATCGCGCCGGAATTTCTCGACAAGAAACAGGCAGGATAGAACCGATGAGCACCACGGCCGGAAACCCCGCCGAAACCCGAAGCACCATCGCGACACTAGTTTGGACGATCGTCGGGGCGTTCGAACGCATCCCCTATTGGCTGATTGCCTTGGCGGCCCGCGTCGCGCTCGCAGAGGTGTTCTGGAGTTCGGCGCAGTCGCATTTGGCCAACTGGGACACGACACTGTACCTGTTCGCGGAAACCTTTCGGGTGCCGCTTCTGCCGCCCGATCTGGCCGCATATATGGCCGTGGCACTGGAACTGGTGGCACCGCCCCTGCTGATCTTGGGCCTTGCCACGCGCTTTGTGGCGCTGGCGCTGTTCGGTATGACCATGGTGATCGAGATTTTCGTATTTCCCGAAGCATGGCCCACGCATATCCAATGGGTGGCGATGCAATCGATGCTGACGTGGCGCGGCGCCGGATATCTCTCGCTCGATACCGCGGCGGCGCATCGGTTCAAGCGGCCGGAATGAGGTCGGCTGTCATGGGACGTAAGATGAATGACTCCGACCCGGCCCATCGCCGCCGCCCGGGAGAACCGACTGCATGACCGTAACGACACCGCCTGAAGCACCCGACAGCCCGATCGTCGAACGACTGTCTGTCATGCCGTGGAACCGCTTCCACACTGTTATCGTTCTGTTGTTCGGCATGGGCTGGGCCATGGATGCCTTCGAAGTCACCCTGATCGGCAACGTTCTCGGTGCGCTCAGGGAACGATTCGGCCTCGGCGCGGACGCGATGTCATTGATTTTGGGCGCGTGGTTCGCTGGGCTGATGCTGGGCGCGTCCGGGTTCGGGTATCTGGCCGATCGATACGGACGGCGGCGCATCTTCCTGGGCAGTCTGGTGCTCTATGGACTAGCGACCCTGGCCGCCGCTTTCGCACCCAACCTCACCGCCCTGCTGCTGCTTCGCCTGCTGGCCGGCATTGGCGTCGGCGCGGAGTATTCGGCCATCAACGCGGCGATTTCCGAACTGGTTCCCAGCCGCTCGCGGGGGCGCGCCGCCGGCCTGGTGTTGAACTTCTGGCCGGTGGGCAGCCTGTTCGCCGCCTTGCTGTCCTGGCTGGTGCTGTCTGCCATGCCGCCCGACGTTGGCTGGCGCGTGGTGTTCGGGTTCGGCGGGGCGATCGCGCTGTCCTCGGCCTGGTTCCGCCGCCACTTGCCGGAAAGCCCGCGCTGGCTGGAATCGGTTGGGCGCAATACGGAGGCATTGGCCATCGTCGCCGGCATCGAAGCCGGCATCGCCAATCTGCCGGTCCCGGAACCCGCCCCGGTTCGGCGGCGCGTCAGGCGCGAGGGTATGGCGGCGATGACGGTGCTGCGCCGCTATCCCGCCCGTTTGGCGCTGGGCGCCGTGCTCGATTTCTCCGAAGCGTCCGGTTATTACGGGTTGTTCGCGTTTCTCCCGCTCGTGGTTTTGCCCGCGCTGCACCTGGCGCCGGCACGGTTGCCGCTGTTTTATCTCGCGGGCAGTGTCGGCGCGCTGTTCGGCGGACTCGCTGCGTCCGTTCTGCTGGATCGGTGGGGCCGCTATGCGACGGTGACGCTGTTCTATCTGGCCACCGCATTGGGCACGGTCGCCCTGGCCTTCGCCACCAACATGGGTGCTGGCGTTTTGATGTTCGGGTTCGCCCTGGTCAACCTGCTGGCGACCGGAAGCTGGATCGCCGCCTATCCGACATTCTCCGAACTGTTCCCAACCTCCTTGCGCGCCAGCGGGATCGGCGCCAGCGTCGCCATCGGACGTATCGGCGCCATCCTGTCGCCCTTCCTTGTCGGCTCGATCGGCGCCCGCAGCATGCCCGCCGCCTTGCTGCTGCTCGCCGGCTTCTGGATGCTTGGCGCCGCGACGATGCAGATATGGCGCTGGATGGGCGGGATCGAGTCGAGTGGGCTGTCGCTGGAGCGGATCGCCCCGGAGGAGATTGTTTCGCATGCTTGACGGTACCCGGATCGATACGCCCGCATTTCCCGTCCCCGCATTCCCCGTCATGGTAACCAGCCAGCCGGTTCTGGTGTTCGGCGGCTGCTACAGCAACCTACAGGCGACGGAGGCTCTATTAGCCCGGGCTCGGGAAATGGGGATAATGCCGGACCGTATGATCTGCACCGGAGACGTTATCGCCTACGGCGCCGATCCGTGCCGGACGCTGGCGCTGATTCGGGATACCGGCATCGCCACGGTGATGGGCAACTGCGAGGAATCCCTGGCCGGGGACGCAGGCGACTGCGGCTGCGGCTTTGCCCCCGGATCCGCCTGCGACCGCCTCTCCGCCGCCTGGTTCACCTATGCGGCGAACCAGGTAGGTTCGGCAGACCGGCTGTGGATGGCGGGGCTACCGCGCCGAATCGATCTGGAACTGGGCGGATACCGGCTCACGGTCGTTCACGGCACACCCGGGCGGATCAACCGGTTCGTTTTTGCCTCGACACCCGAAGCGGACATCGCCGAGGAAATCGCGCTGACCGGGGCGGGGGGCGTGATCGGCGGTCATTGCGGTGTTCCATTCACCCGCCGGATCGGTTCGTTCTTGTGGCACAATACCGGTGCGATCGGGATGCCAGCTAACGACGGAACGCCGCGCGGATGGTTCAGCCTGCTGACGCCGTATGCCGGCGGCATCGAAGTCCGTCATCTGCCGCTGGATTACGATCATCGCGGCGCGGCAAGGGCAATGCGCACCGCCGGACTGCCGACGGACTACGCCGATACCATGGAAAGCGGGATCTGGCCGAGTTTCGACGTTCTGCCGGCGGCCGAACAGTCACAGACCGGCCGGGCGCTGACGCCGGGATTCAGCTTATGGGGCGGTCAGCCAGTGGAAGAGGACCCGCGGCCCGACCGGCGCTTCGCGGACCCGGCCATAACAGAAGCGGGGGAACCGCATGCCAGCGTTTCGCTGGATGCGCTGAAAACGCTTTGGTTCAATACGGGAACGGTGTGCAACATCGCCTGTACCGGCTGTTACATCGAAAGTACGCCACGCAACGACAAGCTGATCTACCTCTCGCGCGCCGATTTCGATCGGTTCATGGACGAAGCCGCGGCATCGCATCCCGAACTGACGGAAATCGGCTTCACCGGCGGCGAGCCATTCATGAACCCCGACGCGCCGGGCATGATCGAATCCGCATTGGCCCGCGGATACCGGGTGCTGGTTCTGACCAACGCCATGCGTCCGATGCAACGCCATTTCGCATTGCTGGAGCGATTGCATCGCGAGTACGGCAGGAGGTTCGCCATACGGGTCTCGCTGGATCATTATACGCCCGAGGGGCATGAGCGAATGCGCGGTGCCGGCAGCTTTGCGCCAGCGCTGATTGGACTTTCCTGGCTGGCGGCCCGGGATTTCGATCTCGCGATCGCGGCCCGCTTCGGCGACGAAGAGGCAGAGCAAGATTTCCGCGCCGCCTTCGCCGGTCCGTTCCGGGAGCTCGGGCTGGCACTGGATGCAGCGGACCCGGAGCGGCTGGCGCTGTTTCCGGAACTTGCCGGCCGGGCGCTGCCGCCCGAGGTCGGCGAAACCTGCTGGCAGGCCCTGCACAAGAGCGGACGGGCGGTGATGTGTCAGTCCTCCCGCATGGTGGTGCATCGCAAGGGGGAAGCAGCCCCTCGGGTCGCCGCCTGCACGTTGCTGCCCTATGCGGACGGTTTCGATCTGGGCGGCAGCCTTGCCGAAGCGGTGGGTCCGGTGAAATTGAATCATCCCTTCTGCGCCCGATTCTGCGTGTTCGGCGCAGCATCTTGTTCTGCCGGCGGTTGAACGGCGATCCGGTTGTGACCGATAATGCCCTACCAGGAACCGGCCGGCGCACCCTGCTGGGCGGGCTTTTGTCCGGCCTTGCCGCCTTGCCGGTCCGCGCCGCGGGCGGCGATCCGCCGCCGTTCTACAGTCAGGCTGGGCAGTATCTTCAGTTGCGCCCCAGACTGAAAGCGCCAGCCCGACCGATCCGCCCCGGTGCGGGAAGCGTGGTCGATTTCACGGCTCTAGCCGGAAAGGTGGTTGTCGCCGATTTTTGGGCCACGTGGTGCGCCCCGTGCATCCGGGAAATGCCCACGCTGGACAGGCTGGCGGCCAAGCTGCAAGGCCGGCCGGCCGTCGTGCTGCCGATTGCGATGGACACGGCAGGAACGGCGGCGGTAACCGCGTTCTACGCACAATACGGCCTGACTCACCTGCCGGTTTATGTCGATCCCGGTCAGCAAGTGGGGCATTTCAGCCGCGGAGACGACTGGAACGATCTATTTCCGCTGGTCGCACTGCCCATCGCGTTCCTGATCGATCCCCATGGATACGTGACCGGTTACGTCCCCGGCGCTGCCCAGTGGGATTCCGCGGATGCCGAGGCGTTGCTGGCCTGGCTCGCCGAACAATGACATTGGCTGGACTGGGTGCTGCCGCCCCGCGAAAGGCATTTGCCAGTTGCGCGGATACCGGACAGACTTTGTCCAAAGCGGCACGCTTCGAATGCAATAACGCTATGTGCCGCGGGAGGGAAATATGAAACAGATCGTCGGCCGCCGCGCGGCAATCGGTGGAAGCCTTGCCGTCGCCGCAACAGCAGGCATTCCGCGCCGATCCAGGGCCGCGTCGGGCCAGCCCATCCGTATCGGCGTACTGACCGATATGAGCGGCACATACGCCGCGATTACCGGCCCGGGCAGCGTGCTGGGTGCACAACTCGCGATCGACGATTTCGCCAAGACCCATCCGGAGATCAAGGTGGAACTGGTGTCGGCCGATATGCTGCTGAAGCCGGATGTGGCCCTGTCGATCGCCGGGGATTGGTTCGACAACCAGGGTGTGGATCTGTTGACCGACCTGCCGATGTCGTCAGCCGCGATTGCGGTCGGCGAGATGGCGAAAGCCAAGGACAAACTGGCGATCTTCACCGGTGCGGCCTCTTCGATCCTGACGGGTGCGCGCTGCGGCCCGAACCACCTGCATTGGGCCTACGATACCTGGGGCATCCCGCACGCGATCGTGGACAGCGCGGTAAGGCAGGGCGGCGACACTTGGTTCTTCATTACCGCCGACTATGCCTATGGCCAGCAGTTGGAGCATGACGCGGCGTCTTTCGTGACCGCGGCTGGCGGCAAGGTGGTCGGATCGGCGCGCTATCCGTTCCCGGGCACGACCGACTTTTCCTCGTTCCTGCTGTCCGCCAAGGCCAGCGGGGCCAAGGTTATCGGGCTGGCCAATGGCGGTGTCGATGCGGTCAACTGTGTGAAGCAGGCCGCCGAATTCGGCATTATGCAGGGTGGCCAAAGCGTCGTCGGCGTCGGGCTGCTGCTGAACGATATCCTGAGCATCGGCCTGAAAGCCGCCCAGGGTGTCCGTCTGGCCGAACCGTATTACTGGGATCTGAACGACGGAACTCGCGGGTTCGGGCGGCGATTCCAGGCGCAGTCCAAAGTCGGCGCGATGCCGAATTCGGCACAGGCCGGGCAGTATTCGGCGGTTACCCATTATCTGAAGGCCGTCGCGGCCATGGGCCCCGACCAAGCCAAGGTCAGCGGGCGTGCCACATTGGCGGAAATGCGCAAAATCCCCGTTGAGGACGTCATCTACGGCAAAAGCGTCATTCGCCCGGATGGCCGCGTGATCCACGCGATGTATCTGTTCGAGGCGAAATCGCCGGCTCAATCGAAGGAAACCTGGGATTTGGTGCAATTGAAGGACACCATCCCCATGGATCGCGCATTCCGTCCGATCGACGAAGGCGGATGTCCCATGATCCACGCCTGATCGCTTTCGGCCGCCGGATGGACCGTGTCACCCGGGCACGATAAACCATCCGGCAGGAGGGTCCCATGACCATCGAATTCATCGGCATGATCGCATCGGAAGCGAAGTCGGAAATCCACCCCGCTCGCGGGCCGGCGATCGATCCGGATTACATTGCCCGCTTCGCCCGGGCGCATGAGGATGCGGGCTTCGACCGCGTTCTGATCGCACATAATTCGTCCGACGCAGATGCCGTTTTGGTCGCTACCCATGCCGCCCAGCATACCAAGACCCTGAGTTTCATGATCGCCCATCGGCCGGGGTTCATCGCGCCCACCTACGCCGCCCGGCTGTTCGCCACGTTCGATGTCTTGTCCGGTGGGCGTGGCGGCATCCACATCATCTCCGGCGGCGACAGCGCCGAACAACGCAAGGACGGCGACTTCCTGAGCCATGAGGAACGCTACCGCCGAACCGACGAATACGTCGGTCTGCTACGCCAGACCTGGACCGCCGAGGCGCCATTCACCCACCAAGGCCCCTATTACCAAGTAGAGAACGCATTCGCTCGGGTGAAGCCGCTGCAAAAGCCGCATATCCCGATCTATTTCGGCGGATCGTCCGACATCGCCATCCAGTTCGCCGCCAAGCATGCCGATGTCTACGCCTTTTGGGGCGAGACGCTGGATCAGGCGCGCGAAACCATCGCCCGTGTCCGCGCCGCCTGCGTTCGCGCCGGGCGCCGGCCGGAGACACTGCGCTTCAGCCTGTCGATGCGTCCCGTCCTGGCCGCGACCGAGGAAGCCGCGTGGCATCGCGCCGACCGGATCATCGAACGCATCCGCGATCTGCGCGGCGACAGTGTCGGCCGGTTGAACCCCAAGCCCGAGAGCATCGGTTCCAAACGCCTGATGGAGGCCGCCGCCGGGGGCAAGGTGCGCGACACGCGCCTGTTGACCGAGGTTGCCGCCGCGGTCTGGGCCGGATCGAACACCACGTCCCTGGTCGGCACCCCGGAGCAGGTAGCGGAATCTCTGCTGGAATACCATGCGCTGGGTGTCACCACGTTCCTGATGCGCGGCTTCGATCCGCTGGAGGACGCCACCGATTACGGCCGCCACCTGCTGCCGCTGGTCCACGCCGCGGTCGCTGCGTAGCGCAATCGCGATGTCCTCCGAACGGATCGAAACCGTCATCATCGGCGGCGGTCAGGCTGGCCTGACCATCAGTCACTGCCTGACCCGGCTGGGGCGGCCGCATGTCGTGCTGGAACGGCATCGGATTGCCGAACGGTGGCGCACCGAACGGTGGGATTCGTTGCGGTTTCAGTTTCCGAACTGGTCGATGCGGCTGCCGGATTTCCCATATACCGGTGACGACCCCGACAGCTATGCACCGCGCGACGATGTGGTGCGTTTCATCGAGGCCTATGCCGCCTTCATCCAAGCGCCGATACGAACCGGGGTGGAGGTCCGTGCCCTGCGCCGCGTCCCGAACGGCTTCCTTCTGGAGGCCGGTGACTCGACTATCGAAGCCCGGAATGTGGCGATCGCGACTGGCCCGTACCAACGTCCGGCGATTCCGCCCGCGGCGACCGGGCTGGGGCGGGTGGTCCAAATGTCCGCGAGCGACTACCGCAACCCCGGGCAAGTGCCGCCCGGTGGTGTGCTGGTGGTCGGGGCGGGTGCGTCGGGATGCCAGATCGCCGAGGAACTGATGCGCGCCGGCCGAACCGTGTTCCTGTCCGTTGGCCCCCATCGCCGCGTGCCGCGCCGCTATCGCGGCCGGGACATCATCTGGTGGATCGCCGAACTCGGCATGGACGACGCGATTGCAGATGCGGAATCGGCCCGCAAGCCGCCGTTGCTGATCAGCGGCGCGTATGGTGGCGAAACGATCGACCTTCGCCGCTACGCTGCTCGGGGCATGGTTCTGCTTGGGAGGCTTCAGGATGCCCGGGACGGGATCGTTTCGTTCGCACCCGACCTGGAGCGGACCCTGGCGGCCGGCGACGACAGCTTTGCCAGTTTCATTGCCGCCGCCGATGCACATGTCGCCCGCACGGGGTTGGCGCTGCCGCGGGATACCGTTGCGGTTACCGAACCGGTGCCGGCCGCCGACCCGATCCTGACGCTGGACCTGCGCACCGCCGGGATCGGAACCGCGATTTGGGCGACCGGATATCGCTACGATTTCGGCTGGGTCGATATCGATATTTTCACCCCGGCGGGCGATCCGATCCATCGGCGCGGGGTCACCAATGTCCCCGGCGCCTACTTCCTGGGCCTACCGTTTCTGCACAAGACCAAGTCGTCGTTCATGTCCGGTGTCGGCGAGGATGCCGCCTATCTCGCCGAACAGATCGCCGCCCGATAGTCAGCCGCCCTTGAAAGCCGGCCGGCGCTTTTCGACAAACGCCTTGCGCGCTTCCTTGGCATCGTCCGAATGTTGCAGAATCGGACTGGCGTTGGAGGTCAGCACCATCGTTGCCTCCATCGTCGTGTCCAGCGATGTGCGCATAATGCGCTTGCTGATCCACTGCACCAGCGGCGGCCGAGCGATGATGCGTTCGCAAAGTTCGCGTGTCACGGCCTCAAGGTTTTCAGATGGCACGAGGTTGTTGAGCATGCCCCATTGATAGGCGCGTTCGGCGTTCAACTCGCCAGTGTAGGCGAATTCCAGCGCCCGCCCCAGTCCGACCATCTTCGGCAGGTAATACGACCCGCCGTTTTCGATGATCTGCCCGGCGTTGTGGTATCCGATGAAACGAGTGTGTTCGCAGCCGATCCGGATGTCGCAGTGCAGCGCCATATCCATGCCGGACCCCACGGCCGGGCCGTTAATCATTGCGATCGTGGGCTTGCGGATTTTGGCGATGTCGAGATGAAGCTGCGTGAAGCCGTGGAAGAAGTGCTGGCGCGTGCCCTCCATCCCCTCGTGCGGGCCGCGGTTGCCCGGAAAGTTCTCTCCGGCCTCCGCCGTTCCCGAACCCAAATTAGCCCCCGCGCAGAAAGCTCGGCCGACCCCGGTCAGGACGATGACGCGAATGGCGGGGTCGTCATCGGCCGCCCGCATGTATTCCCCGACCTTTGCGACGGTGCCGTTTTCCTCCGCCGTGCCAACGAGTGCGTTCAGACGCTCCGGCCGGTTGAATTTGATCCAGGCGATGCCGGACGGTTCGGGCTCGTAGAGCAGGTGATCGACCAGTTTCGGTCCCATTGTTTCCTCCATTACGCACTAACCTTCCGGGTGCTTAGATGGCACCCGCGCCCCCTCACATCACCAAATTCTTCGGGACATCCCGGAACGGCCGGTCATTATCCGTCCTCGGCTCCTTCGGCATCCCCAGCACCCGCTCGGAGATAATGTTCCGCTGGATCTCGTCCGTTCCGCCGGCGATCGACCCGGCGGGGACGCTGACCAGAATCTCCGCGATCAGCCCGTTCATCGGGCCATCCTCCCCGCTCAGCATCGCATCCGCGCCGCTGATCAGGGTGTGAACCCGCGCGG
>VFSW01016245.1_pt1 | contig 10168 bp, 8 predicted proteins | sample 5358111 | NCBI WGS metagenome assembly VFSW01 (sample SAMN11554181, study PRJNA540505) | mine drainage metagenome | isolation source: sediment from site ElyBrook_90M | place: USA: Ely Copper Mine, Vershire, VT | collected 2017
CGCGGGGAAGATCAGCTCAGTTGGGGTGAGGCGGAGGAGTTCTTCCAGCGCCTGCGCGACTGCGCCCTGGCCTGAAAACTCTGTTGCGCGAAAGTCGCCGGTGGAGAGGTCGAGGACGGCGACGCCAGCGGCGGTGTCGGTGAGGTGCACCGCGGCGAGGTAGTTGGACTGCTCGGCGGCGAGGGTGGGATCGAGCGCGGTGCCGGGAGTGAGAACGCGGGTGACTTCGCGGCGGACGATCTTCTTCGCCAGCTTTGGGTCTTCCATCTGGTCGCAGATGGCGACGCGGTAGCCGAGGCGGAGGAGGCGCGCGATGTAATTTTCCGCGGCATGATACGGAACGCCGCACATGGGGGTATTGCGCTCTTTGTCGCGCGCGGTGAGGGTGAGCTGCAGCTCGCGGGATGCGGTTTTGGCGTCGTCGAAGAACAGCTCGTAGAAATCGCCGAGACGAAAAAAGAGCAGCGCATCGGGATGCTGTCCCTTGGCGGCCAGGTATTGGCGCATCAGCGGAGTTTGGGTGTCGGCGGAGTCGGCCACGGAAGGCTCAGGATACCGAACTACAGGGAATAGAGAATAGAGTGTAGGGAATAGGTGTAGGGTGTGGCTTCAAAGGTGATGGGATGGGACCCGGTGAATACCAGAAGAGAAACGCCGCGAAAGCCGGATGCCGCCACTGAGTCGGTGACAGGGCGTGCGGGATCGCTCGTCGAATTCTTCAGGAATTCTCCGTTGGTTGGAGCGGGGCTTGATCTGGAACGCCAGCGAGACGAGGGTCGACAAACCGACTTCGATCAGCCGATAGACTGAGTCCTGTGACTCAGAAGCGCATTGGGATTCATCTGTCGACCGCGGGTGGCGTGTTTCGGGCGGCGGAGCGGGCACACGCGATTGGGGCCAACACGTTTCAGATTTTCTCGTCGAGCCCGCGCATGTGGAAGGCGCAGCGGCTGGAGGCGAGTCATTGCGAGCAGATGCGTAGGCTGCGGACGGAGTTCGACTGCGCTCCGCTGGTGATCCACACGAGTTATCTGGTGAATTTGTGCAGCCAGACCGAGCTGTTTCGCGAGAAGTCCGTGGTTGCTTTTCGCGGCGAGGTGGAGCGGGCGCTGGCGCTGGGCGCGGAGTACCTGGTGCTGCATCCGGGATCGTGGAAGGGGCTGACGCGCACGGAAGGCCTGCGCCTGGCGGCGGCGTCGATTGCGCAGGCGGTGGACGGCGTGCGGTTCGACGGCTGCGATTTTCGCGTGCTGATCGAAAACACGGCGGGCGCGGAGTTCTCCCTGGGCGGAAGCTTCGAGCAGGTGGCGGAGCTGATCGAGCAGCTGCGCGGAATTGTGCCGGTGGGTGCGTGTCTGGACACATGCCACTGCCACGTGGCGGGTTATGACCTGGTGACCGACGCAGGCTACGAGCAGACGGTGCAGTGGATCGACAGCACGATGGGTCTCGACACGGTGCGAGTGTGGCATATGAACGATGCGAAGGCGCCGCGCGGGTCGAAGCTGGACCGGCACGAGCATATTGGCGGGGGGACGATGGGGCTCGAGCCGTTCCGTCGCCTGCTGCATGACCCACGGTTCGCGCACTGCGCGTTCATCGCGGAGACGCCGGTGGATGAAGAAGGCGACGAACAGCGCAACGTGGAGACGATGAAGAGCCTGGTCAGCGCACAGGGTTCTGCACATGTGGAGCGGAGTCGAATCGTCAGGGATTAGCGTGCAGTTCTTTGTGTCCGGTCCTGAGCAGTTCCTGTTCGGAGCCGGGGATTTCAAGTGCGGTGTCCCAGCGAATGCCGGCAATCTTGTCGAGCGCGTCTTCAGTTTTACGCGTCGTGAAAACGCCCATCCAGCCGCGCGGGGCGAGGCGCTCCGCCGCTGATTGGCAGGCTGCCGGCATCCTGTCGACGGCGCGCAGCGTGATGGCATCGAAGACGCGGCCGGGTTCCATTTCTTCGACGCGCGCGGCCCAGACTTCGGCCTTGAGGCCCAGCGTGCGCACCGCCTCGCGCAGAAAGGCGGCCTTCTTGCCCTGGGATTCTGCGAGCGTGACGGCGATCTCCGGACGGCAGACGGCGATGGGGATTCCCGGGAATCCACCGCCGGAGCCGTAGTCGAGCAGAGTTTTGACGCGTTGCGGGATTTGTTTTGCGGAGAAGATCGACTCGGCGAAGTGTCTGCGGACGATCTCTTCGGGCCTGCGGACGGAGGTGAGATTGATGCGCGCATTCCAGCGGACGAGCAGCGCGAGAAATTCTTCGAGCTGCACCATGGCTTGCGCATCGAGGCCCAGTGTATCGAGGGTGGAGTGAGGGTCGCTGTCTTTCTTCATGCGTGCGGAGTCCGCGGGACCTCAGGGCGAAGCCCCGATCTTTTATGCCAGCAACCGGCACGGCCGAAGTCGTGCCCTGATACGAAAGCGGTCGCCTGCCGACCGCGAACCATATTCAGTCCGCGACGGATTCGCGAATCATGCGCGGCTCCCACGCTGCCGCCGCATCCACAAAGGACTGGAAGAGATACTGCGCGGTTTTGTTTGTTTCGAGCAGGCGCTCGGGGTGCCACTGCACGCCCATGAGGAATTGATCGCCGTGACCCTCGGCGGCTTCGACCACGCCATCCTCGGGGGACCATGCGGCTTTGACGAGGCCGCTGCCCAAAATGCCGACGGCCTGATGATGGCTGCTGTTGACCATCATGGTGGAGCGCGAGCCGAGGCCGAGAATGCGCCGCAGCCGCGAACGCGCGTCCAGTTCGACGGCGTGCGCCTCGGCGACAGTGCGCCCGGCCGCGTGGTTGACCTCGGATTGCAGGTGCTGCACCAGGGTTCCGCCCTGCCACACGTTCAGCGCCTGGAAGCCATAGCAGATACCGAGCAGCGGCTTGTACAGGTTCGAGGCATCCTGCAGCAGCAGCTCATCGACGGCTTCGCGTGCGGCGTCGGCCGCCTGGCATTCGGCGTTCGCCTCTTCGCCATACTTCTGCGGATTCACATCGGCGGGGCTGCCGGGCAACAGAACGCCTTCGCACGAAGCCACCAGCTGGGCCACTTTTGCCGGCGAGTCGCGCAGGGGGACTTTGACCGGCTCTCCGCCGGCGAACTCCACGGCGCGGGCATACTGCGGCCACGATCGCTCGCTGTAATCGCGGTCAGCAAAGTTGGGTTCGGGGATCGCAATGCGTGGTGCTTTCATTGTCTCCGCGCCTCCTCGGTTTCTTCCAGGTCCCGAGCGATGTCAACAGCTTCCAGCTGCCCAACTCCTGAACTGCTCTCCGCCGTTGGGGGCGGAATCAGCCGCATTTCGCGGCAGGAGTGCTCATCATACAGCGCGGCGACCCGTTCCTCCAGCAGCGCTGTCAACTCGTCCAGTTGCTTCATCGTCATGCCCTGGGTTTCGATCGGCTCGCCGATGGCCAGCGCGACCGGAACCTTGTGGATCGTGGAGGTGTGGATCGGAAGCAACTCATGGGTGCCGATGAGCGCCATGGGCACGATCGGCAATTGCGCGCGTATCGCCATGAACGCGGGCCCGTTCATGAATTTTGCCAGCTTTCCATCCGCCGTGCGTCCGCCTTCAGGAAAAATAAACAGCGGCATGCCGGCGGTCAGCGTCTTTACCGCGGAGATGAGGCTGGCGATGGATGCGCGGGGATTCGAGACATCGACGGCAACCTGGCCCGAGCGGCCCAGCCACCAGCCGATGAAGGGGATCTTCCACAGGTCGTGCCGCGCGACGATGCGGAACTGAAAGGGCAGCGAGCTGAAGATCACCGGCGTATCCATATACGACAGGTGATTGCACACGTAGACCGCAGGTTTGCCCACGACATGCTCGCGGCCGAGGACGGTGACGCGGGCGCCGCTGATCGATACGAGGACGCGCGCCCAGACCTGGGCGATGCGGTGCTGCCAGTAGCCGCGCTTTTCAAAGAGCGACGCGAGAACGGCAAGGCTGGCGAAGAAGGCCGTGGCGACCACGAACGCCGGGAAGCGAAAGAGATTGCTGAACCACACCTCGTGCCAGGGCAGCGGATTCGGCCGCGGCGCTGTCGGGGTGATCGCCTTCATTGGGGCACCGTCTCGACCTGGTGGAGGAGAGGGCGGATCTCGCCGACGAGATAGACGGAGCCGGCCACGACGACGAGGCCAGCAGGGCCGGCTTCGCACAACGCGGTTTCGAGAGCTTCGTGGCCGTCGCGCGCGGCAATCGCGGGAACACCGGTGTGCGCGGCTGCGTGCAGCAAATCCTCGGCGGTTGCGGATCGCGGAGATGGGACGGGTGTGGCGATCACGCGGTCGAACAGCGGGAAGAGGATGTGGGCCATCTCCTCCCATGCCTTGTCGCGCATGCAGCCAAAGACCAGAACAGAGTACCGGGCGCCGGGCACCGGGCTCCGATGCGTCTCGGGCGTCGAAGGCTCCATCAGAGCAGAGAGCGCGGCGCGCAGCGCCCAGGTTCCCGCGGGATTATGCGCCACGTCGAGGATGATCCGAGCCTGTCCGGAGAGGCTGATCTGTTCGAAACGCCCAGGCCATCGCGTGTGGCGAATCCCGTCTTCGATCTGCGCGTGCGTGATTGTGTAACCGTGGTTGTTACTGATTTCCACGGCCGCAGCGATGGCCAGAGCGATATTGCGCTGTTGGTGGATTCCGGCGAGAGGGGAGTCGACCTGGATGGATTCGCCGAGGACCTGGAGAGAATAGCGATTCCTTGTAGCGCCATGTTCCGGCACGCCGGCCTCCGAGTCCGGAGTCCGGAGCCCGGAGCCGGGAATAAACTCTGCCGCGTTCACGCCGCGTACGCCGAGTTCGGCAGCGACTTCGCCTATGGCCTGGTTGGCCTCGGGATGCTGCGGCAGCGTGACCAGCACCCCGTTGCGGCGCAGGATGCCGGCCTTTTCATGCGCGATCAGGGTGATGGTGCCGCCGAGCCACTCCATGTGATCGAGCGAGATGTCGGTGATGACGGAGAGCAGCGGCTCGACCACGTTGGTCGCGTCAAGGCGACCGCCCATCCCCACTTCGAGCACCGCGAGATCGACCTGCGCCTCGGCAAAGGCCTCGAAGGCGACGGCGGTCAGCATTTCGAAGTAGCTGGGATGCGCCGGCAGGCGGCCTTCCGCCACCAGGCGGTTCGCGCAGTCATCGACACGGAAGTAAATGCGCGCGAACTCCTCATCGCCGATCGGCGCGCCATCGATACGGATTCGCTCGTTCAAGCGCTCCAGATGCGGCGAGGTGTAGAGGCCGCAACGATAGCCCGCGCATTGCAGAATGGCAGACAGGGTGGCCGCAGTCGAGCCTTTGCCGTTGGTGCCGGCGATCAGCACGGAGCGGAAGCGCTGCTCCGGATGGCCGAGGGCTTCGACCAGGGTGCGCATCTCCTCGAGGCGGAACTTGCGCCGCGGCTCACCGGGCGACGGGTGCAGTTCGCCGACTCGCGCGTGGAGACTGTCGAGCGCCGCAGCGTAGGACATTCCTCGATTGTAGCGTCGATTCCGGGCCGGTTTCCGGGGCGGGGAACGGGACGCCAGGGCGTCTATGAATTTTCGCGCAAACGATCGGCGTCAGACCGCACAGGGTTAAGGAACGACACGAAAACGATGTGTGCTTCCCTGGTGAGAAGGATTCCAGGTCCCTCGATCGGCAACTGGTTACCGTCCTTGTCAAGCCAGGCCGCGTCCTCGAGAAACAGCGATGAATCTTCCCAGTCGTCGGAGTAGTACCTTAGGTATCCGAGAACGCTCCGCCCATCATCGAGTCCAACGTTGACATACGATTGCTTGATGTCCTGAAAAGCGTCGCTCCAAATGGAACTTCGGGCGGTGCGCTCTGTCAGATTCCATTTGCGAAGCAGGCTCAGAAGCCAATCGCGATTGATATTGGCTCCGTAAAGAAGTGCCAGGGCACCAGCGCCACCACCCAGCGCGAGCAGGTGGGTCCAATGGAAGCGAACCACATAATTTGCGAAGTTGCCGTCGCGGCTTGAGGTCCAGCTGACCGGAAGGGAATAACCAAAGAAGGGCAGGGTAAGCAGGTAGAGAACGAAGCTGAGGAGCAGTGCCTCGACAATCTTGTCCAGTTCCGTCTGCTTCGCCCTGACAGCAATGCGCTGGACAAGGAATGCGCAACTGAAGCCGGGTAGCAGCAGCAAAAGGATTCCTAAAGCCTCAATACTTGCGGGCATCGGCGTATCGCTTCAGTCTCTGCTGTACTTAGGCGGCGGAGGGACCTTTACATTCTGCGGCCGGGAGACGTTGGCAGGTTTGACGGGCTTGAAGGAACTCGTCTTTCCGTTGGGCAGGCCACGCTCCTCGTACTTGCTCTCCGCCACAAGCAGGAATCTGGTTCTTGCATCTTCCCTTTTTCCCGTCATGTTCCGGTCACCCATTGCTGTTATTTTACTCCCTTGCGCCACTGCTAAACTGAAGCTGGCATGATCCTCCCCTTTGTCCGTGAGTTGTTGGCGGACCTGGAGCATTCATCCTCTTTTGAACAGGCACGAAGGCACCTGGCGCTTGCCCGTGGGCGTCGTCGTGTGTCTGGACTGACGTCGACGGCCCGGGCGCTGTACCTTCCTCTTTTTGCGCGCGCCGCGCAGGTGCCGACGGTCGTGCTGGTTGCGGACAATAAAGCCGCCGATGCGATGCATCTGGCGTTGCTGGCCGGATGCGAACTGACGGGGGCGATCCCGGCGGATCGCGTGCTGCGCCTGCCCGCGCACGATGTGCTGCCGTTTGAGAATCTCTCGCCCCATCCCGACATTCAGGAGCAGCGGGCCAAGACGCTATGGAAGATCGCGACGGGTGAGGCGTCGATTGTGGTGGCGCCGGTGGAAGCGGCCGCCATGAAGTTGTTTCCTGCCCCGTTTTACGCGGGGCTGGCGCAGGTGCTGCGGCGCGGCGAAGAAGTCGACGTCGACACACTGCTCACGCACCTGACCAGCATTGGCTACACGCGCATGGATATGGTCGAGATGCCGGGCCAGTTCACGCGGCGCGGCGGCATCCTCGATATATATTCGCCCGAGGCGGATCGGCCGGTGCGATTCGAGTTTTTCGGCGACGAGATTGAGTCGATCCGGAAGTTCGATCCGGAAACGCAGCGTTCGGCGGCGCCGCTCGACGAAGCGCGGCTCCTGCCGCTGACCGAGACGCCGGTGACGGAACGGCTGCTGGCCGCAGTCCACACGCGGCTCAGCGGCACACGTGTCGCGTCGTCCGACGATCCACAACTGCTGGAAGAAGCAATCGCCGCCGGCGGCGTGAGCGTCTTTCCGGGTTGGGAATTCTTTGCGGGCGTGAACGGCGCCAAAGGCACGCTGCTGGATCTGTTCCCGCGCTCGGTGCTGCTGGTGGAAGAGCCGGCAATGATCAAAAACCAGATCGACCGCTGGTGGAACAAGGTCGAGCAGCGCCACGAACGGTCGAGCATTGGATCGCTGATCGCACCGGCGGACATCTACGTTCGCCCTGAGATTCTCCAGGCGCAGCTGGCGTCTCACCCAGGGCTGGACATCGATCAGCTAGGCGCGGTGGATGTGCTGGAAGAAGACGCGACGCTGGGCGAGATTGAATTCACCTCGCGTCCGACGCTGCGCTTCCATGGCTCGATCCCCGCGCTGATCGAGCAGATTCGCAACCTGATGAACCAGAATGTGCGCACGTTGCTGGTAGCGCCGAATCAGGGCGAAGTCGAGCGGCTGGCGAACCTGCTGCGAGAATATGAAGTGCCGTACCGGCTGGGCTCGCGCATCCAGCATGCGGGCAGCGAGAACGTGTACGACGAGTCGAGCTATCTGGCCGGCGAGATGCGGACGCCGGTGATCCTGCGCACCGCGCTGGCCACGGGCGTGAGCCTGCCCGATGCGAGGCTGGTGCTCTTCGGCGCGCAGGACTTCTTCGATGAAGCGGATGTGACGGCGCGGCCGGCGCCGAAGAAATCCAAGACGGCAGCGTTTGTTTCGGACTTCCGCGACCTCACGGTCGGCGACTATGTTGTGCATGTCGAGCACGGCATCGCGCGCTACCAGGGCTTGCGCGAGATCGAGCAGGACGGCATATCGCTGGAATTCATGATCCTCGAGTTCGCCGAGGGCGCGCGCCTGTACGTGCCGCTCACGCGGCTCGACCTGATCCAGAAATACCGCTCGACGGAAGCGGGACCGGCGCCGGTGCTGAATCGCCTCGGCTCGCAGCAGTGGGCGAAGACCAAGGCGCGCGTGCGCAAGGCCATGCAGGACATGGCCGACGAGCTGCTGAAGCTCTACGCGCAGCGCAAGGCCGCGCAGGGCCATGCGTTTCCGGCGGACAACGAATTCCAGCGCGAGTTCGAGGACGCCTTCGACTTCACCGAAACCGACGATCAGATCAGCGCGATCGCGGACATCAAGCGCGATATGGAATCGACGCTGCCCATGGATCGACTGCTGGTGGGCGACGTGGGCTACGGCAAGACGGAAGTGGCTATGCGAGCGGCGTTCAAGGCGGTGCAGGACGGCCGCCAGGTGGCGGTGCTGACTCCGACGACGGTGCTCAGCTTCCAGCACTTCGAGACGTTCAAGAGTCGCTTCCGGCAATTCCCCATCTCGATTGAGATGATCTCGCGCTTTCGCACGCCGAAGGAACAGAAGCTGATCCTCGAGCAGGTGGAGAACGGGCGCGTTGACATTCTGATCGGCACCCACCGGCTGCTCTCGAAAGACATCAAGTTTCAAAACCTGGGGCTGCTGGTGGTCGACGAAGAGCAGCGCTTCGGCGTGCGCCACAAGGAACGGCTCAAGCAGATGCGGCAGGAGATCGATGTACTGGCCATGTCGGCCACGCCGATTCCGCGCACGCTGCACATGTCGCTGGTGGGGCTGCGCGACATGAGCGTGATCGAGACGCCGCCGCGCGACCGCATGGCGATCCAGACGGTGGTCGCGAAATTCGATGAGAAGCTGATCCGCTCCGCCGTCGAGGTGGAGATGGAGCGCGGCGGGCAGATCTACTTCGTCCACAATCGCGTGGAGACGATTTACGAGATCGCCGCAAAGATTCAGGAGCTGGTGCCGGCGGCGCGCATTGTCGTGGGCCACGGGCAGATGGGCGAAAGCGAGCTGGAGAAGGCGATGCTCTCGTTCATGCGTCACGAGCACGATGTGCTCGTTGCGACGACCATCATCGAAAACGGGCTCGACATTCCGCTGGCGAACACGATCGTTGTGAACCGGGCGGACCGGCATGGGTTGTCGGAGCTGTATCAACTGCGCGGGCGCGTGGGGCGCTCGAACCGCCGGGCGTATGCGTATTTACTCATCCCGCCGGAGCAGGAGCTGACGGATGTGGCGCGGCGGCGGCTGGCGGCGCTGAAGGAATTCTCCGATCTTGGCGCGGGGTTCAAGATTGCGGCGCTCGATCTGGAGCTGCGCGGCGCGGGCAACCTGCTGGGCGGGGAGCAGAGCGGGCACATCGAGGCGGTCGGCTTCGAGATGTACACGTCGATGCTCGAGGACGCGGTGAGCAAGCTGAAGGGCGAGGAGCGCGTGGAGCGGCCGTCGGTGCAGATGTCGCTGGGCATCGCGCTGCGCATCGACGAGAGCTACATTGCGGAGGAGAACCATCGGCTGCGGATGTACAAGCGCATCGCGGGCATCGACGGTGACCGCGCACTGGACGAGGTACGCGCCGAGCTGGAGGACCGCTACGGGCCGCTGCCGACGAGCGTGGAGCATCTGCTGCAGGCGGCGCGGCTGCGCATCGAGTGCGAGAAGATCGGCGTGGCGCAGGTGGACCGCAAGCGCGACCAGCTGCATATTCGATTCACGGAGACGGCGGCCGTCGATCCGGGGCGGCTGATGAAGCTCGTGTCAAAGAATGCGAAGCGGGGGGCGCAGTTCACACCGCAGGGCGTGCTGAAGTTCCCGCTGGCGGCGACCAAGCCGGATGAGGTGTTGGTTGAGGTAAGGGCGTTGCTGGATGAGCTGGCGCTTCAGACCGCTGCGGTGTGAGCAGGGGGTACAGGGTGCAAGGTGTTGATTAGCGCGGTCCTTGCGCGGGGTCGCGCCTCGACTGATGCTCTAACTGTCTCATTCAGGAATTTCCGGGCCTGAAGGCCTCTAATCTCCGGCTCGTATTCCACGGCCTGAAGGCCGGGGCTTCGACCGTAGTGGCGCGCAAGCGGGGCG
>VFSW01016246.1_pt1 | contig 10168 bp, 14 predicted proteins | sample 5358111 | NCBI WGS metagenome assembly VFSW01 (sample SAMN11554181, study PRJNA540505) | mine drainage metagenome | isolation source: sediment from site ElyBrook_90M | place: USA: Ely Copper Mine, Vershire, VT | collected 2017
CCAGCCTTCCAAGCTGGCCATGCGGGTTCGATCCCCGTCACCCGCTCTCAAGATTTCAGACTCAAGAATTGTTATTGCATGGCTTTTCGATTAACCGACAGTGACCACTGTTTACCGTCAGTGTCCCCTTCGAAGTGCCCAAAGGTGCCCAAAATGGCGTCCAGAATATGGGTATACGAACAAGTCTGGCCGGTCGAAACTATCAACGGGTCCATCGTCAGGAACTGATCGGTAGCCGGATCGTAGTAGCGGTTGATTCTGGAGGTCGCGGATTTGGACCTCGCACGGCTCGTAGCCGTAGCCCGTGACCAGGTATTTGGATTTACGTCATCCGGCGAAACTCGTGAGCAGCGGAATGAAGCGCTCGCACAGAAATCACGATGCTGGTGATGTTGGCATCCAGCCACTTCCACTGCGACTGGGCGCGGCCGATTCTTGTTGCAACCACACCAGCGTCGAGGACTTCCAGTCCATACTTCAAGCACGAGTACTTCTGGCGCCGCACCCTATATAACACTCGAACGGGCGATTGGCGCGACTGTCAACGCGACCTTGCTCGCAACGATTTACGCAGCTTGATCTACTTACCTGAAAGCAACGCTTCGCTCACCAAAGTGACGATCGAACGGACCGACCCACCTTCAACTTGACGCCGTGAATCTGCTTCTTCGAAATTGATTAAGTCGATGCAACCGCCAGACCTCAGATTCAATCGAGGAAACGTCCGTTGATAAATAAAGACTCGCGAGGCCTCAACAACGCTGTCAATGTCCTCCATTTGTATCTGTCTTCTTCTGAAGTACTTGGTACGAAACTCAATGGATTCAGGGGAAACGTACAATGAACTTATTGCAATCAGTCGACAAGAAAAATAGAGACATTCCAAGGCAACGAGTACCCCGATGGTCGTGGCGGCTGCGTTAGCGGAACTCACCGCACTGGCTGAACCAATCGCAAGCGCGAAGATCAAGAATACTCCTGCCCATACTCGATTCTTTGACGAGACAAATACTCGCATGAACTCAACGTCCTCTCGCCCCACCTTGGCAATTAGCCCGAGCTTTTGAACTGCCCCAACCCAAGGCCAAAGATATCTGGAAAAGCAAGCCGCAGCCTAACCAGATTTGCCGTCGCAGTGCTCATTTTTGAAAGGACACCTTCGGCTCCAACTGAGGAAACGCCGACGAGCCACAAACCACCGGCACTTGCAAAAACGTCGGCGAGATTCTGTCCGAGATTCTGCGACGACCAGGGAGAGGAACCATCGACGATAGTTCGTTGCCCCACTCTGCTTGATAGGGCTACCGTTGACACGATTGCAACGTCTACAACATCGAGTCCCGGTACAAACAAAACTCCTATGGCCACGGCGGTTCCAATGTCGCCAATATGCTTCATCACGGAATTCGCCGCCAATTTCGCGAGTGTCACCAGGCTTGGACTTCCTTTAGCGGTGGTCGCAACTTTCTTCATACACGCGAGACGTGCTTTTGGATCCCTTGATCCCATGCATGGATTAAATCCCAATCTGCCTAGTGGATCCGTCGCATTCAGCGGATTGTCGTTCACGAATATATACGGTTGATTCGTCATTGCCACAATCGGGTCAACACTGACGAACTGATCAGTCGTCGGATCGTAATAGCGGTTGATTCTGGAGGTCGCTGCATGGGACCTCGCACGCCTCGTAGCCGTAGCCAGTGACCAGGCATTTTGGGGTACGATTTCTGACGAAACTCGATGGCGGCGAAATGAAGCGCTCGTGAAGAATTCACGGCGTTGGTGACCATGACATCCGTCCAATACCTCCGCAATTTGAATCGGTCTGGCTCATGTTGCAGTCACTCCAGCGCCGTGGACTTCTGGTCGGATCATTTAAGCCGGTGCACTACGACCTGACCTCGAACATCTCAATGATCAGCACTGGGCTGCCAAGATCGCCCTGCGCAAACTCAGTCGACGCGTCAAGACATTCGACTATTCCGCATTTTTGGAGGCGCCAATGTGGCAAGCCCACCGATGACCTCATTAACAGGAGTCCCCGCAATACCATCCAACACAAAGATGACGGGGGCAGACCCATGTGAACCAGATCGTCAATACAGGTCGAATCACTCGAAGGTACCAGCGCAATTCATGTGGGCTGCCGTCTATCAACGGCTACAGAATGGATTAGAGAAAACTACAGACAACGGCGACGATGGCCGCAAGTGTAAACAAATAGACATCACGCTGGAGCCGCCGTCTCGCTCTAAAAGTGGACCACAATCCATTTTGAACTCCGCAATAGAATTTTGCGCACATCAATCCTCTGATGGCCATCAAAATGCCGATGAATGCGAGGACGGCAAGAGGAGCATGGTTCCTTATTGCGTTGAGTGTGATCGAAACCAACCCTGCTATTACCATCAAGTAGTTGATGACAACTACGGGTCCACCTTCAAGTAGCGCAGTATCAACCAGTAGCCTCTTGATATTGAGTTCAGTTGGCAACACCATTTCGTCTCATCTCTAGGCTACTTCTTCTTCTTTGGCTTGGCGGGAGTCTTTGGCTTGACGAGAGTCTTTGGCTTCGCGGGAGTCTTTGGTTTGCTTAAGTTATCATCTACGCCCTTTACAATTAGGGTCACGCCAGCAATCGTGGCGGACGTCGCTAAGTTGTCCAGAGGTCCGACGGCTTCGCATGCAGCGGGACCGCTGGCACACGCAAGTACTATGGCCACGTTAAGGGATAGACCAAGTGACATCGAGCCGATGCCGCTCCATATCAAGCCAGTACCGTATTGAGAGAGGTCCGTTACCACTGCGTGGTAAGTGCTTGCTGCGTGGCAAGCCATATTCCACCACTGACACTTCATGAGTCCCAACGGGTCCGTCGCATTCAACGGATTGTCGTTCGTGAAGACATAGGGCTGGTTCGTCTGAGCCACGGCTGGGTCGACGCTGAGGAACTGATTGGTCGTCGGGTCGTAGTAGCAGTTGATTGCGGAATTCACTGCATGCCACCTCGCATCAGTCGTAGCCGTGGGCATTGACCAGGTATTTTGATCTACGATCTCCGACGAAACTTGTTAGCAGAGAAACGAGGCGCTCGATCGGAATTCACGGCGTCAGTAAAAGCTGCGTCCGCCAGCAACAACCACGACTATACGGGTGTCGTTCAAGTGGTGTGCCGATTAAACAGCGTGCGCCGCATGTCAAGCAAAAGTGCTCACGTCGATTGAATTCGAACTCGCCTTCGCCGCCATCGAGGCGACTCGATTGGCAAAACAGTGTCACCGAAAGTCTGAGCAACCCCAAACGCCTCGAATCACTTTTCACCCTTCAGTTCAGCCGCCGTCTTATCATCCTTTGAGACGGGATCAAAGACCGAAATCTTGCCACTACCAAGGCAAACGAGAATCTGTCCTGACCCCTCGAACGACCATGCCTCATACGTGCCTTTCGGTTTAACGATAATGGCGGATCCATCCTCAAAACCAACTGTGAGCGCTCCATCTTCATCAGCCTCTGCGCTCAAGACCTTGCGATTTATCAATGTCACAAGTTGAGAAATTCCTGTTGTGTCTTCCGGTGGCGTGGCCCAAGCAGCAAAATGGATCGTGGTCACAATAGGCGGCTGACCCTTCGAGATCGTAAAGTCCTCTTCCATGATCCGGAGTCTGAATTCTTGATTTGCTCCAAATAGTAAGACGACGTTGCTATCCAGTTGCACCGTAGTTAGAGCATGCCCTTCAATAAATAGCTCGACGGTTGAACTCATGTCACTCCACAACAAAATCAAAACCGCCTGGCGGAGTTTCATCACTCCCGAACGGTTGGTGCCACTCCCCCCGACTTGAACGAGCCAGCCCGTCGGAGTTAAGCGGATTTCCGTTTGAACTGTACTTGACACGATAGCCATTGGAGTAGTTCAGATTCTGACTGCCATCCATGGCGCGGTATGCATTGTCAAGGTTATTGCTACCCGGCGGCCTAAAGACCCAGCCATTGCCACTATTGGCTGGCGTCGCTATGTAGTCGGACGGAACCTTTAGCCCGATTTTTGAAAGGGCGGAAATTGCTTCCGAGGAACTGCTACCCGGTGCCAATCCTCCAGCAAAACTCGGCGTTCCGTTGCAGCCTGACGGGTTTCCACAGACCGCATTGTCAATGGTCTTTCTAACCGTGACTACCGCTTTCACGACGCTCTTCGTCGCTCTCACAATGGTTTTGCCGATGCCTTTCAAGCATCCAATAAGGCTTGAACACAACCCCAATGGATCCGTCGCGTTCAGCGGACTGTCGTTCACGAACGCATACGGCTGGTTCGCCGTCGCGACTGCCGGGTCGACATTGATGAACTGATCGGTCGTCGGATCGTAGTAGCGGTTGATTAGATAGTTCATCCCTGTCGTATCCATGTACGAATCCTGAAATTCAAACGGACGATTCTTGGTCCCAACTTTGTTGTCCGATTTCATCGCGCCGAATAGAAGGGCAACTCGTCCACTGAGAAACGGACTAGGGAATTATGCCCGTACTATGCCCAAGAACGAATTCGATGTGACATTGGCTAAATGGAACTCGGTGTTGATCAGCATCGTTGCTCAGATCGTCAACAACCCGTGCTGCCTTCCAATCTGGCCGCGCGGGTTCGATCCCTTACCCCCTCACGAAAACCTTGACCCCAAATGACGGTCCACGCATCAGTGGAATTGGTCGTGGACGACATGAAGTCAGTCACGACCGAGAACATTTCGACGCTCATCAGTCACTCGTCCTGCTAACGACTATTCGACGGCGCCACCCTGGTTGAGGTCTCGGTCGGCGTTGGCAACGCGACATTGTCTCGGAGGTGTTATCAAACACTCATCGACGCTGATGCCATCCCCGAAGTGAGGAGAGTCGAAGAGGACCCTCAGGCGGGCCCAACGGACCATCGAAGATCTTGAGGTGGGGATAGCAATCGTTCACCCGGTTAGATCCCTCTTCAACTTTGAGGACCGGTGGTACCGACGGCAAGCGTGGCCCCATGGCGCATGATGCGGGGTCATTCTTGAATGAAACTCAGAGTGCCAGATCAGCCCAATGGAGGCCACCGTCAACCGTCGTGCGCAGCTCCGAGAGTCGGGGATCCGAGTGAGCGAAGACGATGGCGTAGCCAATGCTCGGCGCCGCAAAGGTGACCTGGAGGACTCTTTCGCCAATCACGACGCGCCAGGATCGCCCGTCGTTAGTGCTGGCGACGAGCTCGAAGGTCGTCGTGTCGGTGCCGAACTCACGCTCTACCAAGATGGTTCCGGGCTTCGCAGTCGCCGGCAATCCATTCTCGAACGGGAAGATCACCTTAGATGAGCTCGCGAGCTCGTGAATGGCTCGGAAAGTCTTACCGGCATTGGTCGACTCAAAGAGCCACGTGGCTCCGTGTCCCCAACCTGAAGGCGCCGTATTTGGCGCAGGCACGACGAATCCACTCGAACTCGCCACAATGAGCAGCTTTTTGTTTGATTCCGCGGCTACGGGAACGAAACCCTCTCCCAGGGCAAGTGATTTCACTGGCCAGTTCGTCCAAGTGCCCGACGGCGTCAATTCCTCCATAGTTTCGAACCCTCGGTCGTTGCCCGCCACGAACCAACCGCGGGTGCCGGCAAACGTGAACGAACCTTGCAACTGCGTGCCCCCGGCCGGAACGCTGAGAATTGAGCGGGTCGCACTGGTCCAATTATCCAGTGAGTTGGTGGTCGACAGGATGCGGGCCAACCCCGTCGCGAAGGACGCGCCATAAAGATACGTCACCGCTCCATGCGTCGCCATTTGCAACACACCGTCGCCGATCTTCAAAGTACCGAGCGAGATCTGCTGCCAAGAGGCACCACTATCGTGCGTCGACCAGAGTCGTGGCGAGTAGTTCGGATTGGTCGTCGCAGTCGCGGGAGCGGGCGTGACACCATATATCCAGCCATCGCGCGCATCAGCAAAATGGACCGCCAAGGTCCCCGATGCGATAACGGTGGGGTACGTGGCCCACGAGATCATCTTCATAGTGGTCGCCAGATCCACTGGCACGGCGAGGCGAGACCAGGTGGCGCCGGCATCGCGGGTCCTCTGTAGCCCGATACAGGTCTGACCCTGGCAATCGCTGATGAGAAGTGCGAAACCCAGTCGCGATGCCGGAAATGAGATCGATACGGGATGGCGCATGGATGAACCAGTGGTCGCCGACGCTTCGATCTGACCTCCTATTGAGTAGAACGCGACACCGATTGTCAACAGGATCGCCGAACAACAGAGCATGGAACGGCGCCCTGGAAAGAGGGCGCCGAAAACTAGCGCCGACACGCCACGCGACTGAGTCCGTGCGGACACCCTCCCCGAGGAATCGAATTGCGATCTGAGCAACTGCTTCGTCTGGCCCCCTCGAAGCCACGATATCCACCAACAAACGAAGGCGAAGTTGACGTCCCCAGAGTGGCAATTCCCTCGGTCCATGATGAAGACGGGCCACCGGAGCAATCCTGACGAGTCAGACCAATGGCACAAAAGGACACTTCGATGACCCACCACGATTTCGACCCATCTGAACTACTCGACGCGCTGCGTGGGCGACGATGGCCACGTATCGCTAGCCGAGGGGCAACTTGCTGGCGTTCGTCGCGAGCCAGTCGTCGAAGGATTGCAGTTCGGGGTTGAGGCGACGGGTCGCGTTCAAATCACGGGCCGCGCAGTATCGCGCGGAGAACTCCGCGTTGAACTGGAACATGTTGCCGAGCTCGTCCGCCGCCGGGAAACCGAATGACCGGTAGATGTCCGGGCTCACCGCGTTGTAGCGGACCTCGCGGCCGAGAGCCTTGCTCAAACTGTCCGCCATTTCCTGACCGCTCAGGTGCCCGCCCGCAATGCCAACAGTCTGGCCGATGAAGTCGTCGCCCGCGGCGAAGATGCCGTACGCGCACTTACCGATGTCCTCCACGGCAATGCCGGCCAATTTCTGGTCGGCGAGGGGGAAGGTGATGGCGAGCGAACCATCCTCATCGACTTGGGGTCCCATACCGAAGTAGATCAAATTCTCCCAGTAGAACGACGTGTTCAAGAGGGTGGTCGGCACACCCACGCCAGCGAATAGCTTGTTCGCTTCGCCCTTGGCGTCAAAGTGTGGCACTTTGTATTTGCCCTGGAGAGTGGGCATTCGATCGTCGTCGAGGGCCACGTAGTCACGCACGTCCTCGAGGGTCGACCAGATGACGTGCGCGACGCCGGCCGACGCAGCGGCTCGCGCCAAGTTACCCGCCTGCACGATCTCCTTATCCGCCGAGAAGTGTTCCCAGAAATTCGTCACACAGTACGCGCCATGGGCGCCGTCGAACGCGGCTCGGAGACTGGCCTCCTCATCGAGGTCGGCCGTGACCACCTCGACTCCCGCGGCCACGAGCGCGTGGGCCTTGTCGGAATCTGGGTCGCGCGTGAGCGCACGGACACTGAAACCGCTCTCTGGATGGGCGAGGATCGCTCGGATGAGTCCTCCACCTTGCGCCCCGGTGGCTCCGGTGACGGCAATGATCTTGCGTGCTGTCTCGTTCATTTCTGCCTCTATTCTCTCTGGCGACGCCCCCTACGGACGCCGCTCACTCACCTCAAACCCATGCGTACTTCTTGAACCGCTCTCTGCATTGCCCAATGGAACTTGCCGCGCGCCACGTGCGAGCGGAAGCGGAGCTGACGCGACTATTTCGCCACTCCTCGTCCCCACGTCGTATTGAGATTGGATTGTGACTCGCGAAGTGCGGTGAGCTCACCGCCCGCGGCGAAGTACCTCTTTCCCGCCACCAGGAGTTCTTCCGCCGGGAACTTGGTAATCACTTCGCAGCCCGTGGCGGTCACCACCACCTCCTCCTCGATGCGCGCGGCCGACCATCCATCTTTGGCGGGCCAGTAGGTCTCGAGCGCGAAGACCATTCCTTCCTCGAGGTTCTCGGGGTGCTCGAGGGACACCATACGACTGAAGATGGGACGCTACCAGATCGACAGGCCGATCCCGTGACCGTATTGCAAACCGAATGCGGCCTCCTCGCTGGGAAAACCGAACTCCTGCGCGGTCGGCCAGATCGACACGATGTCGGCGGTGGTGGCGCCGGGTTTGACCAAGGCGATTGCGGTGTCGATCAACTCGCGGCACTTGGTGTACGCGTCGCGCTGCGCGACGGAGGCGCTGCCGACCGCGAAAGTGCGATAGTAGCAGGTCCGGTACCCGTTGTAACTATGCAAGATGTCGAAGAACGCGGGGTCACCGGGACGGATCAGCCGATCGCTATAGACGTGAGGGTGCGGCCAGCAGCGCTCCCCCGAGATCGCGTTGACGCCTTCGACGTGTTCTGAGCCCAAGTCGTAGAGGGTCTTATTGACGAGTCCGACGCATTCGTTCTCCCTCACCCCCGGTCGAAGGAACGTGTAAAGCTCCTCGTAGGCCGCGTCGACCATGGAGGCGGCTTGGGTCAGTAGCGAGATCTCGTCCACTGTCTTGACCCGACGAGCTTCTAAGAAGACCTGCTGGCCATCGACCAGGGCGATCCCCTCCTTGGCGAAGGCGGCGAGCACTGGCATCTCGATGACGTCGACACCCACGGCCTCGTTCTGAAGACCGAACTGCTGGAGAACCTCTTTGATCTTCAATGCCACCGTCCCGGCGCGGTCCGCACCGGGGGGGATCGCGCCTCGTAGCGTCGAGATCCCCGCGCGCGCGCCCTCGTAGGGGATCTCGTGACCGTCCGGGCCGATCTGCACACCGCTCAACCACGGGTTGTAGAGCTGATGATGACGGGCCGCGGAACCGAAGTCCCACACGATGGGCTTGCCGCCCCGTGGCAACAGCGCGAAGCGAATGAGCTTGTCCATCCCCCAGGTGCCGATATGCGTACCGGTCATGTAGCGAATGTTGTGGAAGTCGAAGGTAAGTAGCGCTCCCAGGCTCGAACGTTCCAACTCGGCCTCGAGTTTGGCCAGGCGTGCTTCGCGCAGGCGCGGCATGTCGACGCGCGCCTCCCAGTCGACCGAGTTGCTCCCGTAGGTATGAATTCCCATTATTTCCTCCTGATTGCGAACTCGGACGACATTCTCTCTAGCGCCGACGCTGACGGGCCCACGCATCGAGACCCACCGCGATGAGCAAGATGAGCCCCAGCACGATCTGCTGATAGAGCGGGTCGACACCGAGCAGGTCGATACCGTTTCCGATCAGCGCAATGAAGAGTACGCCAATCGCCGTGCGCCACACTGACCCCTCGCCGCCGGCGATGGACGTCCCACCCACTACGATTCCCGCGAGGACCGTGAAGGAGAGGGCGCTACCGCCGCTCGCGGCTTGCGCACTCAAGAGGCGCGAGATGTCGATGACGCCACCCAGGCCCGCGGCGCCACCGCTCAGGGTGAAGGCCACCACGCGAGTGAAGTTGACCCGTACACCGGCGAGTCGCGCCGCTTCAGCGTTGCCACCCGACGCCACCATGTAGCGGCCGAACGTAGTGCGCGTCAGTAAGAGCCCCAGGACAATGATGAACAGCAACGTCATCCACACCGCGCTGGGAACGGTGAGGAACTGCGCGTTCGCAAACTTGAAGAAGCCCGACGAGGGAGACAACACGATCAGATTGCCCGCGGAGACTTTGAGGGCCAGGCCCCCGATGACGAACGACATGGCCAACGTCGTGATCAACGCGTTGATCTTGAACACCGTGACGATGAGACCGTTGGTGAGACCCACCAGTAGCCCCACCCCGATGCCCGCCACAATGGCGAGGACCGGCGAATGGTGTGCGGCGATCTCACCGGCCACCACGGTCGCCAATCCGTACGTTGCTCCCACCGAGAGATCGATACCGCCCGCCACGAGGACGAGAGTGCCCGCCGCAGCGATACACAGGGTCGCCGCCTGCTGGTCGAGGATATTGATCAAGTTGGTCGTATGTAGGAACGGCCCGCTCGTAATCGAGAGGATGACGAAGAGGATTGCGAAGGGGATGATGATGCCGGCCGTCCTCCACGATCCCAGCGTCCGCTTGGCCACGGTGCCCAGGAGCGACGTGCGACCCGGGTCCTCCTCGGTGACGTCGAGCTGTTGAACAGTTTGGTTCGTCATGGATTCTCCTCAGGTACCGCTGGTCTCGGCGAAGGCGGCTGCCAGCACGGCCTGCTC
>VFSW01016247.1_pt1 | contig 10167 bp, 9 predicted proteins | sample 5358111 | NCBI WGS metagenome assembly VFSW01 (sample SAMN11554181, study PRJNA540505) | mine drainage metagenome | isolation source: sediment from site ElyBrook_90M | place: USA: Ely Copper Mine, Vershire, VT | collected 2017
TCGTCGGCGTGTCCCCGGGCGGGGAGTGGTACAGGTTCGCGGCGCCGGTGCAGAGCGAGCCGAATACGCGACCGAACACGGTCCGCAATAGACCGCTCGCGACGAACACCGCCGCCAGCAACAGCGGCAGCAGATTGCCGAAGGACTCCGAGGAATGCTCCCATCGCCGATCGGGCTCCGGCAACGCCTCGCCGCGAACCACCGCGATCATGCGGTCGATGCCCGCCTCCACCCCGCCGTCGTAGTCGCCGACCTTGAAGCGCGGCGTGATGGTGTCGGCGACGATGCGCTTGGCGACCACATCCGGGATCGCGCCTTCCAGACCGTAGCCCACTTCGATGCGCACCCGCCGGTCGGCTTTGGCGATCAGCAGGATCGCACCGTCATCGACGCCCTTTCTCCCCAGCTTCCACCGCTCCGCGACGCGGATGCCGAACTGCTCGATGTCGTCGGGTTGCGTGCTCGGTACGATCAGCACCGCGATCTGGCTGCCCTTTTTCGCCTCGAAGTCGGCCAGTTCGCTCTCGATGCGATTCACGGCCTGTCCGGACAGAGTGCCGGTCAGATCCACCACGCGCCCGGTCAGGGGCGGCACCGGCACATCGGCGCGCGTCAACCAGGCGGCGCCGAGCAGCGCGATGATCGCGGTCAGGGGTCCGGCGCCTCGCATGGCGCGACTCCTCGAGGCTACCGGGGCGGCGCGGCCGACGCCGGCGCCGAAAAATCCACGGCCGGCGGCCGCGAGATCGTCGCCTCGTCCTGCACCGCGAAATTGAGCTTCTCCGGGTAGCCGAACAGCCTCGCGGTGAGGTTGTTGGGAAAGGTGCGAATGGTCACGTTGTACTCCTGCACCGCGCGGATGTAGCGGTTGCGCGCCACGGTGATGCGATTTTCCGTGCCCTCGAGCTGCGCCTGCAGGTCGCGAAAGTTCTGGTCGGACTTGAGCTGCGGATAGTTCTCGGTCACCACCATCAGATGCTGTAGCGCGCCGGTCAGCTGACCCTGCGCGCTCTGAAACTTGGCGAAGGCCGCGGGGTCGTTCACGAGTTCGGGAGTCACCTGAAGCGAGCCGACCTTGGCGCGCGCCTCGGTCACGCCGAGCAGCACCTGCTGTTCCTGGGCTGCGTAGCCCTTGACGGTGGCCACCAGGTTCGGAATCAGATCGGCACGCCGCTGGTACTGGTTCAAGACCTCGGACCAAGCGGCCTTGGCCTGCTCGTCCTGCGCCTGTATCGAGTTGTAGCCGCAGCCGGACAGCAAAAGGCCGGCGAGCATCATCAAGCCGTAGGCGGCGCTGCGCATCGTGCATCCCCCGGGCCTCGCGAAGCGGAGGCGAGCTTGCAGTGTACCATCCGCAGAAAAAAAGGCGCCCCGGGCCTTGCGGGCACGGGGCGGTAAGTGCGGACTTCAATGAAGGGAAGTAAAGCCCGCCAGGGGATTCAATGCAGCTGGTACCACTGGAGCACTTGGATGTCGTCCTCCTCCAGGTCGAAACTATTGGCCAGCACCCGCGCGATCTCGCGATCGCCGCGCAGGCTGGTCGACTTGCCCAGCAGCTCGACCACGCCCCGATACTCGCTATATTCCATCGTGCCCTCCGGCTGGGCGATGAAGTGCGTGTAGTATTTGGCGCTCACGGTTTTACTTTAAATCCGCCGGCACGGGCGAACCGTGACGAGGCGCTCAATCGAGCGCGCCGTCCCTGGAGCCGGTTCACGTCTTCATCAATCAGACTCGGTTATTGCAGCGTGTCAAGATACCGTCCGCCCACCAAACCCGGCTCCCAGTACATCACCCCCGAGGGCGCGCAGCGGCTGCGCGAGGAGCTCGACCAGCTTTGGCGCGACGAACGACCGCGGGTCACGGCCGCGGTGGCCGAAGCGGCGGCGCAAGGGGATCGGTCCGAAAACGCCGAGTACATCTACGGCAAGAGGCGCCTGCACGAGATCGATCGGCGCGTGCGCCACCTGCGCAAGCGTCTCGAGGGAATGATCGTCGTCGATGCGCACGCCGGCCGCCGCGACGCGGCGCGCGTCTTCTTCGGTGCCTGGGTGCAGGTCGAAGACGACGACGGCGATTTGCGTTGGTACCGCGTGGTCGGGCCCGACGAGTTCGACATGGCGGACGATTACCTCAGCATGGACTCGCCCCTCGGCAGAGGTTTGCTGGGCAAGCGGCTCGATGAGCAGGTGTGGGTGGATCTGCCCGGTGCGCGACGGCGGCTCACCATTGTCGCGGTGAGCTACGCGCCGCCGGTCAGACGACCCGCACGTTCTTGAACTGCCAGGCATCCTCCAGATCGAGGTCCTCGGGAAACAGCGTCCCGCGGCCTTGCAGCGGCGTCCAGTCGGTGTACTTGCCCACGAGCTTGCCGAGATAAGGCGCACAAATCGCCAGCGGCCGCTCGAAGTCCATCTCGTCCGGCTCGACGATGCCGCGCCGCGGGTTCTCGACGGCCCACACCATCCCCGCGAGCGCCGCCACCGTCACCTGCAGGCTGGTGGCGCTGTTGTGCGGCGCCAATGCGCGGGCTTCTTGAATGGTGAGCTGCGAACCGAACCAGTAGGCGTTCCTGCGGTGTCCCGCCAGCAGCACGCCGAGTTCGTCCATGCCCGCCGTGATCTCCTCCATCATGATCCGCTTATGATCCTGCGGCCGCCAATTGCGGCCGGCGAGCTCGTGCACGGACAGCACCGCCGCGTCGCTCGGGTGATAGGCGTAATGGGTCGTGGGTCGATACGCAACACCATCCCCCTCCATCACCGTGAAGTAATCGGCGAGCGATATCGCCTCCGAATGCGTGACCAGAAAGCCGTGGAAAGGGCCGGCCTGAGGGCTCCAGGTACGCACCCGGGTGCTCGCGCCCGGCCGATTGAGGTAGATCGCGCAGCCGCTGCCCGCGCGATGCCTGCCGCCGTCGCTCGGAAAGTGGCGCTCGTGGGTTCCCCAACCGAGCTCGGCCGGCTGCGAGCCCTCGCTCACGAAGCCGTCCACCGACCAGGTGTTGACGAACTCGTTGACGCTCTTCGGTTGATCGGCGACCTGAGTATCGCGCTCGGCGACATGGATGACCTTGACGCCCAGGTCCCGCGCGAGCCTCGCCCAGCCTTCGCGCTCGGCGGGTCTGCCCGACTCCATCCCCGTGTCCGCCGCGATGTCGAGCAACGCGCGCTTGACCATGTGGGAGACCAATCCGGGATTTGCGCCGTGCGTGAGCACCGCGGTCGGATCGCCGGCGTTCGCGCCGCGCAGCGCGAGCGCGGCGCGACGCATCGCGTAGTTGCTGCGCATCTCGACGCTCAATCCGGCGTCGGTGTAGGTGCCGGCCCAAGGCTCGATGCAGGTGTCGAGATACAGCGCGTCGCGGGCGCGCGCCAGCCGTACCAGGTCCACGCTGGCGACGTCGACCGACAGATTCAGGAGAAAATCCCCGGCACCGAGCAGCGGCTCGAGCACCTCGCGATGGTTGTCCCGGGTCAGCGCGACCTTGATGAACGCGACGCCGTAGCGCTGCGCCTCGGCGCGACCCGTGTCCTCCGCCGTGACGATCACGATGCGATCCGGCGAAGTACCCATGTGACGCAAGATCAGCGGCAAGATCCCCTGGCCGATGCTGCCGAATCCGACGATTACGATCTTGCCTTCGAACTTCACATGTACTTCGTGATTGACCATGATTTCCCCAAATTGTAAATTCCCGCCTCTGCAACGATGTCCATTAAACGGCGGCCTTACCCCCGGCGCCAGTGCGGCGGATAGGTGCGCTGGTAACCGGGGAGGGACTCGATGCGATGGATCCAGCGCGCCAGCGCCGGGTAATGCTTGTCCATCGGCAAAAAGCGCGCGCCAAGTTCGGCTGCAGCGGGCCGATCGAGCGCCCGGCGCAGCAGCTGGATCCACGGAAAGATCACCATGTCGGTGGCCGAGTAATCCGCGCCCACTATCCAGCGCTCGCGGCTCAGCCGGCCCTCGATGGTGCGCGCCTCGCGGGCCACGACGTGCATCGCATCGGTGAGCGCATCGAGCTGCTCGGCCACGCGGTCGGCGAAAACGGCGTCGACGATCCGCAGCAGCGCCGGTTCGGCGTACGCCTGGAACTCGCAGATCACGCGCATGATCACCCCGGCCTCCTGCGGATCGGCGCCGAAGATGGGCACCTGCGGATACTTCGACTCCAGGTAGTAAAGGACGGCCACGGACTCGAACACCACGTAGTCGCCGTCCTTGAGCACCGGCACGCGGCCGCGCGGATTCATTTTCAGCATCTGCGGGGACTGCTGCTCCTGCTTGTCGAAGTGCAGAAGATGCGACTCGTAGGTCAGCCGCTTGTGCTCCAGGGCCAGCAGCACGCGCCAGGAGAAGGGGCTCCCGCTGCCCCAGTAGAGAGTAATTGGCATTGGCGAATTGTAGCGGATGCGCATCGCGAGGCGCGGCGTTAAGCTTCCGGGCATGCACTTCGAAACATTGATCGACGCGTCGGCCCTTGGCTCGATTGCCGGCGCTCCCAATATCGCCGTCCTCGATTGCCGCTTCGACCTCGCCGCCCCCGAAGCGGGCCGGCGCGCGTTTCTGGCGGGCCATCTGCCGGGGGCACGCTTCGTCGATCTGCAGCGCGATCTGTCCGGACCCGTGTCCGCAGCGAGCGGCCGACATCCCCTGCCCGACCCGCAGGCGCTCGCCGGCCGCCTCGGCGGACTCGGAATCGGCGGCGACACTCAGGTGGTGGTCTACGACGAGGCGAGCGGCGCCTTCGCGGCACGCGCTTGGTGGCTGCTGCGCTGGCTCGGGCACCGGCGCGTCGCGCTGCTCGACGGAGGCCTCAAGGCCTGGCTCGAGGCGGGCGGGCGGCTGGAAATCGGCGAAGCTCCGGCGGCGGCCGAGCGCAGGTTCGTGCCGCGGGTCGAGCACGCCGCCGTGCTCGACACCGCCCAGGTGGCGGCGGCGCTCGGCGATCGCAGCCGGCTGCTGATCGACGCGCGGGCGCCGGAACGCTACGCCGGCCACGTCGAGCCCATCGATCCGGTGGCAGGTCACGTGCCCGGAGCGGTGAATCACCCCTTCGCCGCCAATCTCACGCCGGACGGCCGCTTCGCCCCGGCGGCGCGGCTGCGCGCGCTCTGGCTCGAGCGTCTGGGCGGCACCGAGCCCGGGCGGGCCATCGTCATGTGCGGGTCCGGCGTCACCGCCTGCCACGATTTGCTCGCCCTCGAGGCGGCGGGGCTGCCGGGGGCGGCGCTCTACGCGGGCTCGTGGAGCGAGTGGATTCGCGACCCCGCGCGCCCGGTGGCGCGGGGTGCATGCCCCTAGGGTTCGGCGCATCAATTTGTTATCGTGCGCGCCAAATGAACACTCCCGCGAAGGCGCTGCCCCACAACCCGAACTGGAAGACCGCGGAGTCGCTCGACCTGTATCAGGTCGAGGCCTGGGGCAAGGGATACTTCTCGATCAACGCCCAGGGTCATCTGGTCGTCCGACCCAGCCTGGATCCGTCCCGCGAGATCGACCTGTACGAGGTGGTGCAGGGCTTGAAGGCGCGCGATCTGCACACCCCGGTGGTCATTCGCTTCTCCGACATCCTCGCGCATCGGCTGCGCCATCTCGCCGAGGCGTTCGCCACCGCCATCGGCGAGAACGAATACCGGAATCGATACGCCGCGGTGTTCCCCATCAAGGTCAATCAACAGCGCCTGGTGGTCGAGGAGGTGTACCGCTACGGCCGGGAGTTCGGCTTCGGACTCGAGGTCGGGTCCAAACCGGAACTGCTCGCGGTGATGTCCATCACCGAGAATGCCCCCGACCGCCTGATCGTGTGCAACGGGTTCAAGGACGCGAGCTACATCGAGGCGGTCATCATCGCCACCAAGCTCGGCCGAACCATCATCCCGGTGGTGGAGAACTACGAGGAGATCCACCTCATCCTCAAGTACGCGCAGGACTACGGCGTGCGGCCGCGGATCGGCGTGCGCGTCAAACTCGCGAGCGAGGGTGCCGGCCGCTGGCGTGAATCGGCCGGCGAGAAATCCAAGTTCGGGCTGTTCATCAGCGAGATTCTCGACCTGCACGCGCTGCTGAAGGAACGCGGCATGCTCGACTGCCTGCAGCTCGTGCACTGCCACCCGGGCAGCCAGCTGCAGGACATCCGTCGCGTGAAGGATGCGATCAACGAACTCGCTCATGTCTACGCCGAGCTCAAGATCATGGGTGCGGGCCTGCAGTACATCGACATCGGCGGCGGCCTCGGCGTCGATTACGACGGCAGCGGAACGAATTTCGAGTCCTCGATGAATTACACGCTGAACGAGTACGCGAGCGATGTCGTGTACCGCATCAAGAGCGTGTGCGACGCGCGCGACGTTCCGCATCCGATGATCGTGAGCGAATCGGGTCGAGCCATCGCGGCGCACCATAGCGTGCTGGTGTTCGACACCCTGGGCTGCTCCAAGCTCGATCAGTTCAAGGTCACGGGGCGTCCGGAGGAGGACTACCGCGGCGGCGAGGAACTGCCGCAGCCGGTGCGCGACCTGTTCGACAGTTTCCGATCGGTGAACGACCGGCGCCTCGTGGAATGCTTTCACGATGCGATGCAGGCGCGCGAGCAGGTGCTGCAGATGTTCAATCTGGGCTATCTCAGCCTCGAATTTCGCGGCCTCGCCGAGAAGCTCTACTGGGCGACCTGCGCGAAGATCCGCGAGCAATGTCGCAGGCTCGACCGCATCCCGGAGCAGCTCGAGAACCTCGAGGAGATGCTGAGCGACATCTACTTTTGCAACTTCTCGGTGTTCCAGTCGCTGCCGGACAGTTGGGCCATCGGGCAGTTGTTCCCGATCATGCCGATTCAGCGCCTGAGCGAGCGGCCGACCCGCGACGCGGTGCTCGCGGACATCACCTGCGACTCGGACGGCAAGATCGACCGCTTCGTTCATCCGCGCAACATCAAGCGCACTCTCGAGCTTCACGAACTCGTTCCCGGGGAGCCGTACTACCTCGCGGCGTTCCTGGTCGGCGCTTATCAGGAAACGCTGGGGGACCTGCACAACCTGTTCGGCGACACGCACGTGGTGCACATCCGGCTGCAGGACGACGGAGGCTGGTGGATCGAGGAGATCGTCAAGGGAGACACGGCGAACCGGGTGCTGGAGTACATGGAATACGACACCGACGAGTTGTACCCGCGGATCGCCCGGGATTGCGAGCGCGCCGTGCAGGAAGGACGCATGTCGCTCACCGAGGCTCAGGCGGTGAAGCGGTTCTACGAGAATGAGCTGAACGGCTACGCCTACCTCGAGGGAGAGTGACCCCCAAAGCCTTTGCGGGGCGGTTTGCCAAGCCTAATTCCCTGGCGTAGCATCGGCTCGTGGGGTCGTTCTCGAGGCGTTTTTGACGGGTTTTTGTGTGTGGGATCATCCCGTGACGTTGCCAGGCACGACCGAAGGTACAGGCGGTCGCCGCGGGTAATTCCGTGGGGATGTCTGCGTGTTGAACCCGCGCGCGAGGCGGACCACCCGCAGTTCGCGCGCACTGTCGGAGAGAGCAGTTGAATGACGACGATTTACGTTGGCAACCTGCCATTTAGCGCCACGGAAGACGAAGTTCGCAGCCTGTTCGAACGCTACGGCAAGGTCGAGTCCGTCAAGCTGATCAATGATCGCGAGACGGGTCGGCCACGAGGTTTTGCGTTCGTGGACATGCCGGCCGACGAGGCGCAGAGCGCGATTCAGCAAACGAACGGCTTTCAGATGGGCGGTCGTCCGCTGCGGGTGAACGAAGCGCAGGAACGAGCGCCGCGTCCCAAGCCAGCGGGCGGCGGCGGCCCGCGCCGCTGGTAATCCGCGACCTGGCGGTCTTGGCGCGCGTAAGATCGGCCGGGAGTCCCGTTTGAGCCGGAGCCCCGGAGGCCCGGCCGTTCACCACATTTCCTTCAACTGCGACGCGACATCCACCGCACCGGCCTCGCCGGCTTCGGCGGGCAGTCCCTCCGCGCCGCGCAGACTCCGGTAGGTGCTGCGCTCGCAGCACTCCAGTACGCGGTCGGTCATGAAGCGGCTTTTCGCCCCGTACACATGGGCGTCGCCGTTCTTCGCCTGCTGGGTCACCGCGTAACGCAACGGTGCGCACAGATGCAACTCGCTGCGCGCGCGGGTCATCGCTACGTACAGCAGCCGCCGCTCCTCCTCGACCAGTTCCGGTTTGCCCGTGGAGAATTCCGAGGGAAAATTGCCGTCCGCCACGTTGAGCACGTACACGACGTCCCACTCCTGACCCTTGGCCGAGTGGATCGTGGAAAGGATCACGTAATCCTCGTCCTTCGAGGCCGACCCGGACCGGTCGCCGGTGAGGACCGGTGGATCGAGAGTCAGTTCGCTGAGAAAGCGCTCGCGGCTCGCATGCTGGCCGGACAGCTGTTCGAGCTGTTCCAGGTCCCCCATGCGCGTCCAGGCCGCATCGTAAATGCGCTCGAGCTGCGGCTTGTACCACTCGCGCACCAGTCCCACCTGACCGGGCCACGGCGTCTGCGGATCGGCGAGCTTCTCGAGCAGCACGCAGAACTTGCGCCATTCCGGCTTCACCGCCTGCGCCACCTCGTGATCGGCAAGACCCTTCACCGCGAAGCCGGACGCCTCCAGGTGATCGAGGATCTGTTTGGCGCCCGCCGGCCCCAGACCCGCGATCAGCTTCAGCACGCGAAACCCGGCCACGGAATTGCGCGGGTTGTCCGCCCAACGCAGCACCGACAGCATGTCCTTGACGTGCGCGGCCTCGAGAAACTTCAAGCCGCCGTACTTGACGTACGGGACGTTGCGCCGGGTCAGCTCCACTTCGAGCACGTCGCTGTGGTGCGAGCTGCGAAACAGGACTGCGTGCCGCCTCAACGAGCCGCCGATCTCGCGGGTCGCCAGCATCTTGCCGACCACGTACTCCGCCTGCCCCTGCGCATCGTCGATGGTGACGTAGCAGGGCTTGAGCGGGGACTGGCGGGAACTCAGCAGGGTCTTGCGATGCTGGCGCGCGCCCTCGGCCATGAGCGCATTCGCCGTGTCGAGGATCTGCTGGGTCGAGCGATAGTTCTGCCCGAGAATCACGATCTCCGCCTTGGGATTGAAGCGCTCCGCGAATCCGAGGATGTTCTCGACGGCGGCGGCGCGGAACGAGTAGATTGCCTGGGCGTCGTCGCCCACCACCGTCACGCCGCGACCGTCGGGCTTGAGCAGGTGCACGATCTCGCCCTGCAATGCGCTCGTGTCCTGGTACTCATCCACCAGCACATGATCGAAATTCTTGGCGAGATTTTTCGCCAGCGCGGGATTGCCCATCATGGCGTGCCAGTACAGCAGCAGGTCGTCGAAATCCAGCGCGTTGATGCGCTGCTTGCGCGCCACGTACTCGCGGTACAGCTTGGTGAGCTCCGCCTCCCACTCCTTCACCCAGGGGAACTGCTCCTCCAAGGTCTGCTTGAGCGGCAGCCGGGTGTTGATGCGGTAGGAGTAAATCGCCAGGCACAGATCCTTGCGCGGAAAGCGGCGCTCCTTGGACGAGAGCCCTTGTTCGTGGCGGATCACGTCCATGAGGTCGCTCGCATCGGCGCGGTCCAGCACCGAAAAGCGCGGATCCAGGCCGAGGTGCTTGGCATACAGGCGCAGGATCCGATTGCCGACGGAGTGAAAAGTGCCGGACCACACGAGGCGGGACACCACGCTGCGGTCCCCGGGCCGGCCGCGCTCGGTGAGCGCCTCGGCGACGATGAGTTGCGCGCGGCTGATCATCTCCTTCGCGGAGCGGCGCGTGAAGGTCAGCATCAGGATTCGCGCCGGATCGACCCCATTGATCACCAGGTGAGCGGTGCGATGCGCGAGCGTGCTGGTCTTGCCGGTGCCGGCGCCGGCGAGAATGAGCAGCGGTCCGGCCTGCACGCCCTGGCCTTCGGGTGCCACGACACCGTGAGTCGCGGCGCGGCGCTGTGCCGGATTCAGCGAGTCGAGCGCGGAGGACTTGGCCTTGATCATGATGGGTACTTTACTGTACGGATGTCCAGATCGGCAATCGAATCGCGGAGCCGCTCGTAGGCAAGCGGACCGTCCTCGTGGATCCAGCGCTCGCCCGGAATCTCGAGGAACGCGGGCGCGCGGCCGGCGCCCGCCGGGATCTCCGCGGCCCGCTCGCCGTCGGGGG
>VFSW01016248.1_pt1 | contig 10167 bp, 3 predicted proteins | sample 5358111 | NCBI WGS metagenome assembly VFSW01 (sample SAMN11554181, study PRJNA540505) | mine drainage metagenome | isolation source: sediment from site ElyBrook_90M | place: USA: Ely Copper Mine, Vershire, VT | collected 2017
TTTACCATGATCCCAAAGCGCCTATCGAGCAACGTGTCTCCGATCTTCTGCGGCGAATGACCGTTGACGAGAAGGTGCGCCAACTCGATATGTATGCCGGAGCACAAGGCCTGATGGATAAGCAAAAGCCCGGGAAGGATTCGAATCATGCCACGGCTGATGCTGTCCTGATGCCAGATAAAGCCGCGGCTCTCCTGGGCAATCTGGGCGTTGGAAGTATTCATGATCTCTACCCCACACCGGAGCAGGCCAACGCTGCCCAGAGTTGGGTGATCGCTCATAACCGGCTCGGCATTCCTGCCATCTTCATCGAAGAGGGGCTGCTCGGTTTCGACACGGGCACGGTATTTCCTGCACCCATTAATCTCTCGGCGACATTCAACCCGGAACTCGCTCGGCAGACTGGTGCCGTAATTGCCTCCGAGGCGCGTGCCACCGGTGTCGATATGATTCTTGGACCTGTTCTGGATCTTGCGCGCGAACCACGCTGGGGCCGAGTGGAGGAAGATTTCGGGGAAGATCCCTATCTCACGGGCTTGCTGGGTCTGGAGTATGTGAAGGGCGCTCAGGGCGATAGCCTCCAAAGTGATCACAGCGTGGTTGCCGAACCGAAACACTTTGCTGGACACGGCTCGCCTGAGAGCGGCGTCAATATGGCTCCGGTCCATATCGGTGAACGCGAATTGCGCACCGTCATGTTGAAGTCCTTTGAGCCCGCGATCCGTGAAGGCCACGCAATGAGTGTGATGGCGGCTTACCACGAGATCGATGGAATCCCCGTCACAGCCGATCCCTACTTGCTTAAGGCGATTCTCCGCAGGGAATGGGGATTCAAAGGGTTTGTGTTGTCGGATCTTGGAGCCATTGAAAAGCTCTATAGTATGCATCACGTCGCTGCCACGCCCAGTGATGCTGCTTGCATGGCGATTCGCTCTGGCGTGGATATGCAGTTCTATGACCTGCCTCACGATGTGTTTCAAAGCGCGTTGATTGACTGCGTCCGAAACGGCGCTCTCTCGCAGGCAGATCTGGATCGCGCTGTCCGCTCTGTGCTTCGCGTCAAGTTTGCACTCGGTCTCTTCGACCATCCATTCATCGATCCTTCGCACAACGCAACGGAGCACCGCTCGCCGGCTCATCTCGCTGTCTCGCTGGAATCAGCGCGCGAATCGATGACGCTGCTGAAGAATGACGACCACCTACTACCGCTCTCCACGTCCGCCAAGCACATTGCCGTGATCGGTCCGATCGCCGACGTGGCGCGCTACGCAAACTATGAAAATGAGGCCAATGGCGAGCGCATCAGCCTGCTTCAGGGCATTCGTGCGCTGGTGCCCCATGCGGATGTCAGCTTCAAACCGGGTACCGATATCCCGTCGGCTGTAGCCTTGGCGCAGTCCGCTGATGTTGTCATCATGGGTCTGGGACCTTCGGCTCGTGACTCAGGAGAATTCCATGATCACTCCCTTCTCGACCTGCCCGGTTACCAGGAGCAACTCCTGGAAGCGATAGTGGCTACCGGCAGACCCGTTGTGCTCGTACTCGAAAACGGTAGCCCTATGACGATTGGTTGGGCAAAGCAGCATGTCCCTGCCATTATTGAAGCATGGCTCCCAGGAGAGTTTGGAGGGACCGCGATTGCAGAAACACTGTTCGGCCTCAACAATCCGGCCGGTCGCCTTACAGTTAGCTTTCCGCGTAGCCTCGGCCAGCTCCCGGACTTCTACAACAGCGATCCCTCCAAGAGACAAAAGTATGTGGACAACGATGGCAAACCATTGTTTCCCTTTGGATTTGGCCTTAGCTATACCACCTTTCGTTATGACCACCTGATTGCGGAGCCCTCCGCTCCGGGTGGTCGCGGGGGTGGTATCAAGGTAACGGTTGATGTCACGAATACCGGAACGCGTGAGGGCGATGAAGTGGCGCAGCTATACGTTCGAGAGGCGGTAACAAGCGTCGAGACACCGCGACGATCCCTTAAGGGCTTCTCGCGAATCCATCTGCTGCCCAACCAGACAAAAACAGTTACCTTCCACGTTCCCCAAAATCAGCTGAACGTGTGGAATGCAGACAGAAAATGGGTCTTCGAACCAGGCATCGTTACTGTCTGGGTTGGCGGGTCGTCCGATGCCTCGTTGACCACTACCGCATTTATTAAGTCTGGATGAGCATCGAGGGTATTGCACACCGGCAACACGAAGTAAGTTCTGATAGCCACGCGAGAAATGGATTCCATCCTGTTTCAGGAGATAAGTCTGGGAAGGCCGGAAAGCGGTGGTGATTCATGCACCGGATTATGCAGGCAGATGATGATCAACCTTCTATCAGCCAAGCAGGGGGAGTCTGCGTGAACGATTTAGTGATAGATGCCTCATCGGCTATAGGTTGGCTGAGATTAGATGTGAAGGAATGCACTGGATGCCGATCCAACGAAAACTCGCGTTGCGACTAGTCCTCTTATCCGTGGTGGCATGGCTATGCTCTCGGCCAGCCATTGCGGAGCCAAGCCTGGCGTCGCTTAACCCGAAGGCTAGGCACGTGTTCCTCGCAACCATGGACTGGGGAGACCGCTGCTGGGACCCACAGGCTAACCTCATAGCCTACGCGCCGCATGGTCAGGATCAAGTGCGTGAATCGAGTGTGTATGCACTGGGGCTGTTGCTGCGCAATAGACGAAGCGATAAGCATCGAGCAATTGATATTCTTACTGCCGTACTGGCGCAACAATATCATGCTCCAGGCCTACCCTACGATGGCACGTTCCATCGCAACCTGGAGGAACCCAATCCACCGCTCAACGCCGTAATATGGCGCGACTATGATCCGAACTGGCGCGAGTTTATCGGCACCACGTTTGCGATGATTCTCGAGGAATATCCGAGAAGCCTCCCCGGTGAGTTGGCACAGCGTATGGAACAATCCATCGTGCTGGCAGTGCAGGGGGAAATCAACAATCATCGCCTGGAGCCGACCTACACGAATCCTGCTTTGATGTATGGATTTCTATGGAGTTACGCCGCCGCCCGCAGCCACCGGGCCGACTGGGTCAGCGAATCCACATCATGGCAAGAAACGGTGTATAGGCTTTTCAAAAAGTTCGACGCCTTCAATGAATATAATTCGCCGACCTACTGCGGGGTTGACCTATATGCTCTGAGCCTCTGGCGGAGTTATGGATCGACGGCCCACACTCGGGCTATGGGCCGTGAGATGGAGGCCGCGCTATGGCGAGCCGAAGCGGAGTTCTACAACGCAAACCTGAGAAATCTTTCCGGTCCGTTTGACCGGGCCTACGGCATGGACATGGAGAGATATGTGAGTGTGATCGGCCTTGCCTTGCGCACGCGGCTCGATGCAGACACTGCACCATTTCCCGCCTTGAATCCGCCGCTCGATGAACTTGATCACGCAGGTGACCTATGGTTTGCTCCACAGTTCGCCCTTCTCGGTATGCGGATTCCATCGGATGCCATGAGAAGTTTCAGCAGACTTCAGGGCGACAAGTTGGTCCGTCGCCAAATCACCAAACAACGCGTGGCTACGGCATGGATCGGTAGCAACGTAATGTACGGCGGTGAAAGCACGAGCATGACCAAAGGTATTGGCGAGGAGGGCCAATTCCATCCGGCGACCATCCAGTGGAGAACTCCTGGCGGCAAGAATGGGTGGATTGCGATGACGCGGTCTCCGCCACTTAACGCACGTGCAGAGCGAAGTGGACTAACCATTTCGTGCTCGGGCGATGTACGATTTTTCCTTCATGCCGAGGGAATGGTGATAACGGACGTGAAGCAGACGAATTGGGTCCTACCGGGGCTTCTTGTCCGCATCACGACCGACGCAACAAAGTTCGCGCTCACACCGAAGGCGCAAGGAGTCGAGGTCGAATATGTTGGTATTTCAGGAATGACACTCAGTATTCAGCCTATCCGGTGATGATGGAATGAATGCTGTGGATAGATTACTTTAGCGGGCGCCAGGCAGGATGGTAGTTCCTCCTGGCAATACGAAGCTCCGATCGTCGATCCGGTAACACGCATGATGATGCTGCAAGGTCGATGATTCGATCAACAGTGAGTCTCAAGGAAGACAGGCAGGGAGTGCTATGGAAAAGAATATGTTCGTCGACCGTCGGCAATTAATGAAGTGGGCTGCTGCTGGCGTAGCCGTCAGCAGCGTCAGTGGAGTGCTCCCCGGGCTTGCGAATGCAGCGATGCAATCCGCCCCGTCCGAAACTGTCGATTGGTCGGTGCGCCTCATAGAGTCCACGTTGGAGCGAACACCGGATCCAGCGCAGTTTGGAGTGTGGGGCTATCCTCAGGGTTTGTACCTCCTCGGTCAATATTTGGTGTACCGAAGGACGAAATCACAGAAATTCCTTGAATACATCATCGGCTATGTGAATGCCCATGTTGATAAGGATGGAAATCTGGATATTCCTATCGAAGCACTGGATAATGTGCTGGCGGCGAATCTTCTCGTCGTGTTGTATGAAGAGACCCACGAGCAACGCTACAAGCTTGCTGCGGACAAATTCCGGCACCGATTCGACAACTATCCGAGGACCACGGATGGAGGTTTCTGGCATGCCACAAGGGCGTCGCGCCAATGGCAGCTATGGCTGGATGGAAATTATATGGCAGTCCCCTTTCTCGTTCGCTATGGGCGGGCCTTCCATGATTCTGAGTACACCAATAACGAAGCTGTCCGCCAGATACTTGTCTATCACAAGCATTTGAAATCCAAGCAGCGAGGCCTGCTTTACCATGCCTACGATGAAAGTGGAAAGGCAACATGGGCTGATCCTGCAACGCATCATTCAGCGTACTTTTGGTGCCGCGCTATCGGCTGGTATGGCATGACGATTGTAGACACACTCGATGTTCTTCCTCGCAATCACTCAGGGCGTGCGCAGTTGATAGATATTCTTCAAGAGCTTGTAGTTGGACTGGCGTACTATCAGGATCCACAAACGGGTCTTTGGTACCAGGTTCTCGACAAGCCAGAACTTGCAGGCAATTGGACGGAAACCTCTAGTTCGAGCATGTTCACCTACGTGATGGATGTTGCCGTCAAGCGAGGCTATATTTCCAAAAGCTATAAGCAAGTCGCTACGAAGGGTTACAAGGGAGTGCTGAGTCGCCTCACGCTGGGGTCGGATGGCATGACGAATCTGGCGGGAATTTGCGTTGGTACGGATGTTGGAGACTTGGCTTGGTATCTAGCTCGACCTCGAGCAACGAACGACCTGCACGGACTCGGTGCGTTTCTTCTGATGAACGAAGAGTGGACTACGTCAGTGTCTTCGATGAAATGGGGGTCATGATCGCCCATGAAACATACTTCAGTGTGCTAGTCGCGATAGACGTGGGCCTATTAGTAGGAATCCATGCGATTCCGCGTGTTGGATCTACAAGTCGCAGGCGCGATGGTGTACGTAGCTCAAGGAGAACTCATTGATTCGCAGGGATTTAATCAAACGGTCGGCGTTGCTGGTCTCTGCGGGATGCGTGGGCGGGTATGCCATCGACCGGACCACGGCAACGAAAATGGCGATGTCTCATGCGAAATTCAACTATCCGGAGACTCGCCGACCCGGTCTATCGGACGCGCCATTCAGCAAAGTACCTATTGCGCCGACCTACGAAGAACGAAGGCGTATGTATCTCACCTGGGCGTCTCAGCATCCCACTCCCAGCAGCAGTGGCGGCGTGCTGACGGACCTGCTCAAACTGGAAGCCGGCACCATCAAGACTCCATCTCCGGAGTCGTTGGCGGCAGCGTTGCAGTTCGTAAACGATCGAAAGGATCCGTCGGATTTCACGCTGTCCTATCTTATTCGACTCTATTATCAGCACCATGATGACGGGGTACTAACGCCACAACAAGCTGCAAATATTCGAGCAGCAATTCTTGGCTATCGGTATGGCTTGGAAGAGCCGGGGCATTCCGAGGCGGAGATGTGGACGGAGAACCATCAAATACTCATTCATGGATCGGACTATCTGGTGGGGCAGATGTTCCCTGATGCAACCTTCACAAATGATCTGCGAACTGGACGAGAGCACCGAGACAAGGCGCGAGCAATGGTCCTGCGTTGGCTGAACTACCACGCCCGCACCGGACCGGCGGAGTGGGACTCGGTGCCTTATTACAATATGGATCTTGCGGCCCTGCTGAACCTGGTGGAGTTTGCGCAAGATTCCGAAGTGCAGGTCCGCGCCACCATGATGGTGGATTTGTATCTGTTCGATATGGCGGTGAACTCCTACTTTGGGCAAATGGGGACTTCCCACGGTAGAGCGTATGCACAGAACGTACTCAGTGCCGCGGGTGACAGTCTCCTGAATTTTCAAACATTGGTGTTTGGTTGCGGGCGGCTACAATCCATAGACATGGCCAGTACGATGCTAGCGACCGGTCAGCGTTATAAGATTCCATCCGTTCTGGAAGCCATCGGCCTGGATATGCCGGAGGAGATGATTAATATTGAGCGGCATTCCATTCCACTCACTGCTCACGCGGAGGCGAAATACGGTCTAAGTCTGACGAACATCGACGACTTCGAACTCTGGTGGGGTATGGGGGCGTTCAGCAATCCTCAAGTTATTAATCTTACATACGATGCAATTAATAAATATGACCTATGGAACTATGCGGCATTTCGTCCACTTAAAGCTATGGGCAAAGTGCTGCGGCCGCTGGGGCTTCTACCATCGGTAAGCCGGGTGTTGAATCCCGCGTCCAACGGCACGCTGATGTCGGAGGTAAATAAGTTGACGTACCGGACGCCGGACGGGATGCTCTCCACGGCGCTGGACTATCGGCCTGGTGAAGAAGGATACCAGCAGCACATCTGGCAAGCGACACTGGGGCCCTACGCGGTCGTGTTCGTCACTAATCCGGGATCGGGCGATCGATTCGGCGGACCTGGCTATTGGATGGCCAACGGTCGTACGCCGCGCAATGCGCAGTTCCGTAATGTGTTGATCTCGATATATAACATCCCACGACATGATTTTCCGGGCGAACTGGAGGCCAAGCCATACGGCTTTACCCATGCGTATTTTCCTAAGTGGGCATTCGATGAGGTTGTGGAAGTGCCTTCGGATGCAGGTGGAGGATGGACTTTCGGTCGGCTTGCAGATGGCTACATAGGGTTATATTCACATCTCCCCTGCACGTGGACGACATCCGGGCCAGAGGCTGAACAAGAAATTGTTGCGCCCGGGCTCGAGAATATCTGGATCTGTCAGTTGGGACGCAAGTCTGCGGATGGATCTTTTGAATCATTTATTCAGGAGGTGTCTCATGCAGCGATCGACGTGCAAGAGCTTCAAGTGAGGTATCAATCGCCTCGCATTGGGGATGTGAAGTTCGGGTGGGAGGGTCCACTCACTATTGAGGGTCAGGCTGTAGCGCTCAACGACTATCCTCGCTGGGATAATCCGTATGCTCATGTGGAGTTTGGTAGCGAGACATTCCATATTGAGCGCAAGGGGCAGAGCCTGGACCTGGATTTTCAGATGGGCGTGCGCGGTGTGAGTGGATAGAAGAATAGTGGACTATCAATAGATTCGTGCAGGCCAATTCGTAAGACAAATTCAAGGAGCGGGGTACTGGCTGTGGATCGCAGAAAGTTTTGTGTTGGGATGATTGGATTGCCTGCGTTGGCGGCTGCGGCAAAGGTGCCGATGCCGATGATGACCTTGCCACCGTCTACGCCTGCAGTGTGGGATGATTTGGCCCAGATTCGTTTTGTGTTGAACGATTCGTTGGATCATCCGTTCTACTGGTGGCCACAAACGCTGCTTGGTTATCCAATCCAGTTCCGCTCGTCCGTCGATCTGAATCAGCTAGCGCTCAAGCGTGTCGATACCGGCGAGTATGTGCCGATTCAATTCTCCGACGTGGTTCGGGAACACGGTGAGGTCCGTGCAGCGACGCTGAATTTCTTCTCCGATCTACCCAGTGGTGGGCGGCGTGAGTTCATGCTTGTAGCGGCCAAGGCTCCGGCTGAGGGGCGTTCGCAGGTGAGCGAGGAGACCGATGCCAACACAATCGTGCTGAGTTCAGGACCAATGCAAGTGCGCATTCCAGCAAGCCATGAGATCCACGGAGACGCTCCGGGACCGATCATGCAAATCTCACGAGGTGGAAAGTGGGTTGGTTCGTCCCGCCTGGAGATAGAGAGCGACCGGATCACTCGCGTTACGGCAAAGCGAGTTGAGAGTGGGCCGCTGTTCATCCGCTATGAGCTTGCCTATGAGAGTGAAGGTGGATCGCGCTACGTCGCTACCGTGCAATGTAGCGGTGGTCTGGACTTTATTCGGCTGCAGGAAAATATGGAAGAAATGCGTGCTGGAGCACGTGGCAACTTTACCTCTACCTGGACAGGTTTCGACGCGACTCATCGCCAGGCACCCAACCATCCATTTCCATTGCCTGAGCAAGTGTCTGCTTATGACGACTACACGTGGGAGTTGATCGATCAACCATGGCATAAACCGGATGTTCGGTTTGGCTCCAGTAGACCAATCTATGCAGCAGACGTGCCTATGGGGCAACTACCTATCACGCTGGGTATCTACGAACCAGCGCCGGGAAACTCCAGTATAGGTACCTGGACGAATTTCTGGGATCAGCATTCGGGAGATGCTCTCGGTCTCTTTATTGACAAGGTGGCTGACTGGCAGGACCATGAGTATGCCTATGAGGTTGAATCACCGACTTTGCAGGTTCGCTACTACTACCGGGATGGTAAGCTCTCCTCACAATGGCCTTTGGTTCGCGGCACTCGGTCGACCTGTATTGCTTTCTATGATCACGAAAAAGACAAACAGGCGATGCGGCAACTGGAACAAGACTTCCTGTCTGTCCAAAAGGATGGGAACTCGTATCAAGTGCCGATGAGTTTCACCTCGCATGCACTATTTCTGCAGAACCGGTACGGCACGCTGGACTTAAACTGCGTCAAGAATTGGGTGCTCGACTACCCGGCAAGCGCTCGTCATCCGGGGGTCCTTTTTACCGGCGGAATGATTAAGGATGCGGCAGAGCTCGAGCGCCGTGTCATGACTTCAACTTATGTATCCACGCTGCCGGTAACGGGTACGCGGCAGATGGATGGACACGGTCCGGTCCCGGGTAGAAGTATTGTGAACTTCAGTCCTGTACCCAGCAGGCAGATTCTGGGTTGGTGGGTCGACGGCTTCAACCGATTGAATGCGGCGATGAGCGATCGTCAGCGTGCGCGGCTGACGGCGATGTTCTTATTGATGGGCTATGTCCAGGGAGGCGATGACTTTATGCCACTTGTCCCTATGCTTAGTGGACATCCCAACTTCTTCGCCGATGTAAAGTCTGCGCCGCCTGCGATGTCATTTCTATTCCCCGACCATCCGATGGCGCCTACATGGGCGGATATGTGGCAAACGTGTGTGGAATTAAACACGCGCTACAACACTCGACCTGCTGTTGAAACATGGGGCGCAAACGGTGGGCGATGGACGGAGGATATCGGCACGTATGTGTGGGCGTACTTGCGGCCATCCCTGCACACGCAGTTTCTGCTGCAACAGTACGATGGAGTGCAGCGATTCGTGACGCCCCAGCTTGCGGAGATGGCTGACTGGCTGGTGACCGCGCTTTCCGCTCCCTTTGATGGTGAATCGGAGGCAGGCTACCGTGTCCTGCTGGAAGTCGATCATGGACGCGAGTGGGGCGTGGTCGGGCCGGGCGAAGGTCCGCAACGAGTTTATCCACCGATTGGGGCACACTCGGAGCAGCGTATGACACCGCGGTCGCTCTGGTATCTCGGCACGTGTCTGCAACGGTATGCTCCACTGGCGGCAGAGCACGCGATGTGGGCTGCGCGTCCAGCCAGTCAGGATGCGGAGACGCAACCGGGAAATGTGCCGCCATGGGATGACATCATGTATCGTGCGCCGGATAATCTGGGTACCAATCCTCACCTGCGCAGCCGCAAGCATACGGGGTATGGAGTGATTCTTCGTGCTGCCGTGGACACGCGCGAGGAAGTATCGGTTCATCTCCAGCAGATCGATGAGGGCCCGAATTATCGTTGGGGCTGGGCAGGCGAGGGCGGCTGCGGAGTTCTGTATTACTATGCAGGCGGCAAGGCATACAGCTTCAATGGTTCGG
>VFSW01016249.1_pt1 | contig 10167 bp, 7 predicted proteins | sample 5358111 | NCBI WGS metagenome assembly VFSW01 (sample SAMN11554181, study PRJNA540505) | mine drainage metagenome | isolation source: sediment from site ElyBrook_90M | place: USA: Ely Copper Mine, Vershire, VT | collected 2017
AATAGTTTTGTACTACGATCTCTGTCAATCCGCATATGCCGAATGCTTTGGTGTTTTCGTCGCCTCCGGGGCCGGAAGCGCAGCCGGCGGCGACGACGGCGCCAGCACCACTGCCGGCAATCCCTATTCGGCGCAGATGGGCCTCTCTGTCAACGGCCTGGCTTCCACGCCCTTCAGCGTCGCCGTCGGGGGCACGGATTTCAACTGGTGCTCCCTCGCCTCCACCACCGAGTGCACCCCGGCGCCCTACTGGAGATCCAGCAACGCCGCTAACGGCTCCAGCGCCATCGGCTACGTGCCCGAAGTTCCCTGGAACGACACCTGCGCCAACCCGCTGTCGGTGGGATTCCTGGAGAATTGGGCCACCAGCTCCTATGCCGGGGGGATAGGCGGCGTAACCGATCCCGAAAGCGGCTGCAACTTCGTCTACAACAACTATCAGACAGTTGATGCCGCCGCCAGCGTCACCCTGGAATACATCGTGGATACCTATGGCGGGGGCGGAGGCGCCAGCGGCTGCGTGGTCAACGACGGCGTCAACGTCTCCAGTTGCGCGGCTTCCACCACCAGCACAGGCGCGGCTAACAGCAACATTCCATTGGTCAATGACGGATGGCCCAAGCCTGGCTGGCAAACCGGCGTCTCCGGTATTCCCGGCGACGGGGTGCGCGACCTTCCCGATGTCTCCTTCTTTGGCTCCGACGGCTATCTTTCCTCCAGCGCCTACCTCATCTGCGTCTCCGCCAACGGCTCAACAAACGCTCCTTGCAGTTACAGCACCAGCAGTACCCCCACCGGGCAGGAGGTAGGCGGCACCTCGGTCTCTGCTCCGGCCATGGCCGGCGTCATGGCGCTCATCAATCAGAAGGCCGGTGCGGCACAGGGCAACCCCAACGCCGAGCTTTACGCGCTGGCCGCCAAACAGAGCTACGCAAGTTGCAGTGCGGAGACCGTGACCAGCGCCAGCTCCTGTCTTTTCAACGACATCAACCAAGGAAACAACGCCGTGCCCTGTGACAAAGGCGCGGTCGAGGGCGGCAAGGCCGGTACCGGCATCGTCTCGCCCAACTGCACGGTCAACAAGAGCGGCGATCTGATCGGCATCCTCTCCGGCTACAACGCCGGCGTCGGCTACGACCTGGCCACCGGACTCGGCTCTCTGAATGTTGCCAACGTCGTAAACGCATGGCCGGTGATCTCCAGCGCCGGATCGGCCACTGTGACGGTCACACCGACCACCAGCACAATCGCCTCCGATGCCTCGCTCAGCGTTCCGGTCACCGTGGCCTCGGTCTCCAGCGGCGGCGCAATCCCCACCGGAACCGTTACCCTCAGCGGCGGTGGCTACTCCTCGGTGCCAGAGACGCTGGCGTCCGGAGCCTACACCTTTACGGTTCCCGCCAACAGCCTGACGCCCGGAAGCGCCACACTGACAGTTACTTACAGTGGCGACTCGAACTACGCCTCCACCACCGGCGCCGCCTCCGTCACGGTGACCACCGCATCGAGCCTTGCGTCGGCCACAGTCACGGTGACGCCCGCAAAGAGCACCCTGAGCGCCAGCAGCTCCCTAAGCGTTGCGATCACCGTCGCTTCCACCTCCGGCAGCGGCGCCACCCCCACCGGGACCGTCACACTCAGCGGCGGCGGCTACACCTCCGCAGCGGGGACCCTCGCTTCAGGCGCCTACACCTTTACTGTCCCGGCCAACAGCCTCAGCGCTGGAAGTGACACGCTAACAGTTACTTACAGTGGAGACTTGAACTACGCTTCGAATACCGGCACGGCCAGCGTCACCGTCAGCGCAGGCCTCACGGCAGCCACCGTCACCGTCAGCCCGGCGCAGTCCACCATCACCGTCGGCACCGCGTTGACCGTGCCGGTGACGGTGGCCTCCACCTCCGGCACCGGCGCAACCCCCACCGGCACGGTCACCCTCTCCGGCGGCGGCTACAGCTCCGTGGCCCAGGCCCTTACCTCGGGAGCCTACACCTTCACCATTCCGGCCAATAGCCTCAGCGTAGGAAGCGACACGCTTACAGCTACTTACAGCGGAGACTTGAACTATGCCTCGAACACTGGCACGGCCAGCGTCACGGTTAGCTCGGCCAACGCGACCTTCACCCTCTCCGCCACCTCCCCAAGCGCCGTGAATCGTGGAACACAGGCCACGTCCACTGTGACCGTCACCGCAAGCAACGGCTATGTGGGAACCGCCTCGCTCACCTGTGCGCTGACCACCTCACCCACTTCCGCGGTCGACCCGCCCAGTTGCTCCCTCTCGCCCTCAACGGTGGCCCTGACCTCTTCCACCACCAGCGGAAACGTCACGGCCACCATCACCAGCACCGCGGCCACTGCCCAGCTTCTCCCTCCTGCACGGCCCGGCAAGGGATGGGGCTCTGCCGGCGGCGGCGCTGTCGTTGCCTTGCTGGTTTTCCTGGGAATTCCTGCGCGGAGGCGCAGTTGGCGATCGATGCTGGGCGCCCTGCTGCTGATGGCTGTGTTCGCCGGCCTGTCCGGCTGCGGCAATTTCTGGCAGGACCCCTACACCACCAGCAGTGCCGGAACCACCTCCGGCGCCTACACCTTCACGGTGACCGGTACCGGTAACCCCACCGTCTCCTCCGTCACCACGACATTCCAGTTCACTGTGAACTAGCGGGCCTCGGCACAACGCGCAGCAAAGGCAGGTGCCGGGTTGATAGACAGGGGATAGCGTCCTTCGGGTGGCAGGCAGGGGATGGCCTGGCACAAGGGGCCTGGAATCAAAAGAATGCAGCCACGAAAGGAACGGATTCCGCTGGGCATAGCCGCAACAGTTCCCGCCTGGCCTCCTTCGCGTTAAACTGTGGGCTATGGAGCAACATCATTCCCTGCAGCCGGACACGAAACTGCACGGTTCCAACCGCTGCTTCGGCTGCGGCCCGGCCAATCCAACCGGCCTGCATCTGGACTTCCAGCCAGGCGAAGACCACTCGGTTGTGGCCCATCCGATCGTTTCGGGCGACTTCGACGGGCATCCCGGCTACCTGCACGGCGGCATCATTGCCACCCTGCTGGACGAGACCATGAGCAAGGCCGTCCGGGGCCGTGGCTTTGTGGCCATGACCCGCCACATGGAGGTGGACTATCTGCGCCCCGTTCCCTCCGGCGCGCCGCTGCGCCTCGAGGGCCGCGTCACCCACAACGAGGGTCGCAAGCACTGGAGCGAGGCGAAGATTCTGGACGCCCAGGGATCCATTCTGGCTCAGGGCAAAGGATTGTTTATCGAAGTGCGGCCGCGCCAGGCCGAAATCGACGCGATGAGTGGAATCTAAGTCAACGCGCAATGCGTAAATCAACGCTCTGTCTACCCGCCGGCGGTCTACCTCCGCTCGGGTACTGGCCCTCTATCTCACTAGCCGTGCGCTTACCGCAACCCCGGACCGGACTAGGCTACAGCTGCCCAACTCGTCGCACCGGTAATGGAAGTCCGCCGGATACTGCCAGGCCGCCACGATGCTCTGCGCCGTGCCCGGCTGATCCAGTGCAAATGCTTCTCCCTCATAGGTTTCGATCGTCCCGGTAAAGGCATCGTAGGCGGCTTCTTTCATGCTTCCCTGGATGCTGAAACCCGACCGCTCTGACACGGCGGCGGGCATGGACTCGGCTGCGAAGGAAGGTGCAGCCTCCGCGAGGGCCGCCATCATGACCGCCGGGCGCCGGTGCCTGAAGTGACGCCGATGCCGGACCAGATGCCCATGCCGGGATGCCAACCGGTCGGCTGCTTTGGTCAATTTTGACGACGGCGCCTTGATAGTGAGCGACGCCAACCGGATTCCCTGACTCCCGGCTGAACTGTTCTGCGATGCCGGAGCCGTAGACGGCAACCCGCTGCCCTCGGCCTTTAGAACAGAGGGCGCGGAAGCTGGCAGCTTGGCTGAATAGACCTTGGCCGGCGCGGACGCCGTGGTGCTCGCCTGAACCGGCTGTTGCAGTGTGCCGAGATGAGCCTGCAAACTCCCGCTTGCAAGCAGCGTGCCCGCAACAATCCCCAGGGCGGTGCCCATGACAGCGTAGACGAGTGTGGTGAGTTCTGGGCCTCTCGACGGGCCAGCGCTGGCCAGCGGCCTGTATCCGATGTTGGTCTGTTCGCCAGGGGTCTTATGGTGTGCGTCCACGTTAGGGCTCCAAATCTTCCACGCCATCAGCATCGCGCAAAATCAAGTTGATTGAACTCCCCTTTTCTGGCAATGAACGTACGCCAAAAGAGCCATTACGCGGGTGTACTCATCGGTAACTTATCTGGAGTTGCATCAGTAATCTATGGCTCGTTCATCGGTAACCAGTCCTTTCGTGGAATTTGGTTGCTGTCCTCATCGGCAATTCCACCTCGAGCGTGAGATGCCTGTGTAAAAAGCAGCAGTAAGTCGATACAAAACGACTTGCATCGGTCTCCCACATCTGCTCCTCGCCGAACGCTAGTGGATCATGTTGATCGTCTCCTGCGTCACCGTGTCGAAGGTGGTCACCGCCTTGGAGTTGGCCTCAAACGCACGCTGCGCCACAATCAGGTCGGAGAACTCTGCCGAAATGTTCACGTTCGAAGCCTCCAGCGAGCTGCCGTTGATCGTTCCCCGGCCCCCCGTGCCGGCAATCCCCACCGAGGCGGCCCCGGAGGCCGTGGTCGTCTGGTACTCCGTCGACCCCATGTCCACCAGCCCCTGCTCGTTGCTCACCGTCGCCAGAGCCAACTGCCCCACGTTCTGCGTCTGGCCGTTCGAGTAGGTGGCCGTAATCACACCGCTGGAGTTGATGGCAAAGCTCTCATACTGCCCGCTGGCATAGCCGTTCTGGCTGGTGCCCGAGGTCGAGGAAGCAGCCGCCGTCTGGCTGATGTTTCCGGTCCCGTTGGCGTTGAAGAGATTGAAGTTAAGATTCATCGTCGCCGCCCCGTCCGCGAGCCCTGCGAAGGTGATTCCGCTGATGTTCGTGGCCGGAATCACCAGGTTGCCGCTGGAGTCGAAGGTCAGCGTCCCGGTTGCGGCGGGCGAGGCAATCGGATCCTGGACGATGCGTCCCGTGGTCGAAATTCCGGTCCCCACGATGCTCAGCTTCCCGGCCCCGCTCGCCGTCACTGTGGTCCCGGTGATCCCCGCCGTGGTGAGTGCGCTCTGCAGGGCCGCGGCATAGGTGGCCACCGACTCGCTCGGGGTCACCGTCGGCGCCGTGATGGTGGCCGAACCGCTCGCCGTGGGCCCGGTGATCGTCAGGTTCGTTGCCGGATCCACCGTGGTCGGCGTCCCGCCGCTGGCCCCGAAGTTGTAATTGACGGTGGTTACACCGGCCGCCGTAACCGAGTTGCCCTGCAAAGTGTCCGGCATGGTGACGGTGTAGCTCCACTGGTTATTCCCCTGACTGGTGTAAGTCACTGTGGCCTCATAGGCATTGCCCAGCGAATCGTAGACCTGCACCTGCCCGCTGGCGGTGGCCCCCACGGCAGACTGCGAGTTCAGATTCTGCGTCATGCCGAAGTTGGTCGTCGCCGAGGGCTGCATCACCGTTCCCGTCGGAATGTTGATGTCCACCAGGCCGCCATTGGTGCTCACCACCCCCTGGGTGGCCGGGTAACCCATCACCGCCAACCCGTCCGCCGACTCCAGCGTCCCGTTCGAGCCCAACTGAAAGGTTCCGTTCTGGGTGTACAAGTGCCCGCCCCCGCCCGCATCCAGCACAAAGAACCCGGTGCCGTTGATCGCGGCGTCCGTGGAAACATCGGTCGACGAGATCGAGCCGGTGGAGAAATCCGTGCTGTTCGAGGCCACCTGCACGCCCGTCCCCGCCTGAATCTCGTCGCCCGAGCCGTTCGAGCCAACCTGTTGATAAAAAAGGTCGCTGAAGTTGGTGGTCTGCGATTTGAAGCCAGTGGTGTTCATGTTGGCCAGGTTGTTGGCAATGGTATTCAATGCCGTGGAATCGGCGTTGAGACCGCTGAGTGGAATGTAAAAGCTTGGCATCGTGAGTCTCCTCTGTCCTGGAATCGCGGACCTTTCCGGCCAGCGGTAAAGAAATCGGTTACTGCGCCCCGGCCGGCTTGCCCGGGATCTTCGCTGCGTGCCGGTGCCCGTCCAGCGCATGGGCTACCTTGTGAGCTGACGCATGGGACTCGGGAACACTGAGGTTGCCGGGCGCTGCAAGTGCGCCCTCGGATTGCGCGAACTGGCTGATGGCACGGGCGGTGCCCGCGCCCGGCGACGCAGAACCGCCTGCCGTGCCCGCCCGTTGCGGTCCCGCCGCGGCAGGGGCAACTGTGCCCACCGGCTCCGCGCCGGTCAAGCCGGAGGCGGCAGTTTGTCCCGAAGCGCCCTGGACTCCCTGGGCCTGGCCGCTGCTGGAGCTTGTGCCGCTGCCGTTCGAGCTGCCCAGCGCCGTCGTCAGGTTCTGGTTGATCGAGATCAGTTGCTCCAGGCTGTTCACCTGCACCAACTGGTCGATGTACTGGTTTGGATCCGTGTTTGCGGTCGGGTCCTGGTTCTGCATCTCGGTCACCAGCAGGGTGAGAAAGTCGTTCGCCGAGATGGTGGCCGCGGAACTGCCGCTGCTGTTGGCGCCGTTCGTGCTGCCCGTCGAGCCTGTCGCCGTCGGTGATGCCGCCATGGGGCCCGCCGCGCCTCCGGTCAGCGCCTGCCCCGCCGTCAGGCTTCGATTGAAGAGTCCCGCCATTGCTGCCATCGTCTCTCTGTCTCCCTCTGTGCGGATACCGCGCCGTGTGCTTGTCTTCGCGCTCGAAAGATGCGCCGGACCCATTCCAACCCTCAGGCCATCAACGAGATGTGCGTTCCATCCAGTCTGCCCGCGCCGCTCGCCGGCTCCAGCCCAGCCACCTGCGCCGGGGCGATCCCGGCCTCCGCCCGGGCCTGCTGCTGCCCGCTCGCACCCTGCCCCTGCCCCATGTCCTGACTCATCTGCCGGCCCAGGCCCTGGTCCCCGGACCCCTCCCCACCGCGCCCGCCTGGGGCCGATAGGCCCAGCGAGCCAACCGGGGCCTGCTGCTCGGCCAGGTAGGTATGCAATGCGTCCATGTGTCGGCCGAGCACCTCTGAAGCCTCCACCGACCCCGGAACGACTGCGGCATGAATCGCACCGCCGCTCATCGCTGCACGGACCCCCACCCAGCCGAGCACCGGATCCTGAAAACCTGCCTCGGCCTGGCGCGGGCCGGCATGCGTCCCGGTTGGAGAGCCCGGCTCCGAGGCTGAGTCGAGTGCCGCAAACGCTTAACGCTGTGTGGCTTCCGCCGAGCCGCTCCGGGCCGTGGCGGGGGAGCTCGCGGCAACGGCGGTCTGTGCCACAGCGCGCGCCACGCCCGCAGCGTCCGCCAGGGCTCCGCCGGATGCAGCCCCGGGAAGACTGCGTGCCGATGTCTCCGTTCCATGAAGGATGGGCTTCCGCGCAAGGTAGGGTTGAGTCCCCCTGGGCGCGGCATCTTCCAGCTCGGATGCCGCCGATGGAATCGGGCCCGGCGCCGCCGCTGGGTGGCTCTGCTGCGCCGCGTCCGGCACGTGAATTGCACCGCCAACTGATTGAGGCGGAGGGGCTTGGGAGATATGTGTCGAGTCTCCTCGAGCTCCGGCCGGGGCTCCCATCGCAGGAGCCAGCCCTCCCCGCGGCGCGTGAATCTCCATGATCGGCGGCCGGTGCTCCGGGGCGCAGGAGGCAGATGCGTCCCCTGCCGGCGAGGCCACCATCGCCCCGGCCCGCTCGTCGCCCGATGCCGCCTCAGTCACAGGCTGAACCGGGAGCGCCGTCGCGACCGGGCCCGGATCAACCGCCAGGATGCCCAGGGCAAAACTCGTCTTTGCCGGCAAACCCGAATCCCCTGCCCACCCACCGGTTGCTTGCAGCGCCGGCGATTGGCTGCGATCCCAGGCAGCGCCGCTCGCCTCAGTCTGTCCAGCCGCCGACAAGGGCGAGATCGCGGAGTTCGGGGCTGACTCCTCCCTGCCGGAAGCGCCTGCATCCCCCAGGGAGGCCTTGGCCGTCGAGATGCCTTCTTCCCTGCCGGCGGGTTGCACGGCGCGCTGAGCCGGAACTGAGGCCGCCGGGCTGAGACTCATCCAGTTGCCGTCTGGGATATCCATGCCTTTGAAAACAAGACCGTTGAGGGGCGCGCCGGCGCGAGTCGAAGCCGTTGAGACCGGACCGGCCAAGGCCGGGCTCGCCGCCCGTGGAAGGCTGCCCCTGGATTCGGCCATGGGCAAGGCCGCCGCCGGCTGAGCCGCCGGGGTGCGCCAACTGCCGCTGCTGGACGGGATCGCGGCCGGCATGTCCGCGGGAGGACCCGATGGCAACTGCTGGACGCTGGTGCTCGCGGCTGCCGTTTGCGCCCGCCGGTCCGGCCAACTCTGGGCAACAGCCGGCTTCCGCGTTCGCGCCTTCGCCGCCTGGCTGGAGGTGTGCAGGGAGGACTTCGCCCCCGGCGGCGGAGAAAGATACAGTCCCGATGGCGATGGCGCCTGTTGTGCCCTGGACGGCTCGGGTTCGCCCGTTGCAGCATCCCCCGCGCCGGCCTGCTTTCGAATCTCGGCGTTCGCGAGCCCTAGCGGTTCCGGGTCCGGGCCTCCCGGCGCGCCGCCCAGCGAGGCCAGTTGCGCAGCCCAACTGGAACGAAAACTCTCCGCAACGGATGCAACCGGCGCGAGCAAGTTGCCCGAGCCCACCCCGGCCGGCCGGCGCGCGGACACCAAACTCAGGCCCGGCCCCGCCGGCACATCCACGCCCATCCTGCCTCCCGCCGCAACCGTCATGTACGGGGACCCTGCAGATCGCGTGCCAAGGAGCGGGGGGCCGGGTTAAAGCATTGTCAGGATTGGGAAGACCGCATTCCCATTCGGGACCGCGCCTGCGTCTTCCCATGGATCTTCTCTCAAGTTCTATCTTCCGCCGCCATGGCGTCCTCGCCGGCCCGGTGCAGCCGGTTCCGGAACCAGTCGTCGAGCGCCTGCTGGCTGCGGCGGTCCCGGTCCCGCCCATCGCGCGCCTCGTCCTCCTCAATCAGCGTTGCTGCCTGGCGCCGCTCCACCCTGCGCTCCAGGTACTCCTCGCGCAGTGAGGCAACATCCTGCTCCCGGCCGGCAATCCGCGGCATGAGCGCCTGGGTAAACCGCTCCGCCGCGCGGGTCTCCTCGATGCCTGCCAACCGGTCGGCCGCCTCGCCCGTCTCCGCGCTGGCCTCGATCAGCCGCCGCCCCCGCCGGTCCCGCTCCGTGGCCGCCGCCCGCGCGTACTCCAGCCGGCGCAGGTCGCCCATCGCCGCTTCCAACTCCAGCCGCGCCTGCTCCTCTTCGAGAGCCCGGACCCGAAGCAGCCGGCGCAGCGCGCGCGAGACCGCCATGGCTCAGACCTCGGCGGCCAGCTCCGCCAGCCGCCGGACACAGTCCGCGAAATGCGCCTGCTCGTGCGCCTCCTGGGTTACGAAGGCCCGCATCGCCTCCCGCGCGCGCAAAGCACGGTCCAGTTCCGGGTCCGAGCCCGGCCGGTAGGCGCCGATCCGCACCAGGGCCTCGGAGCGCGCGTAGACCGCCATCAGCCGGCGCAGCAGCGCCGCCTGCTCGCGGTGTGCGGGCTCGGTCACCGCCGGCATCAGCCGGCTAATGGAATCAAGCACTTCGATGGGAGGGTACCAGCCCTCGGCCGCCAGCGCCCTGGACAGCACCAGGTGCCCGTCCAGCAGAGAGCGCACCGCATCCACCAGTGGGTCCTGCTGGTCGTCGCCCTCCATCAACACGGTGTAGAAAGCGGTAATCGACCCCACGCGAAACTGCCCCGTCCGCTCCACCAGCCGGGCCAGCCGGGAAAAGACCGACGGCGTGTACCCCTTCGCGGTGGGCGGCTCCCCGGCGGCCAGTCCAATCTCCCGGGCGGCCATCGCGAACCGGGTCAGCGAATCGAGCACCAGCAGCACGTGCTTGCCCTGGACGGCGAAGTACTCGGCCACGGTGGTCGCCGCCAGGCCGGCGCGCATCCGCATCAGCGGCGACTGGTCGGAGGTCGAGACCACCACCACCGAACGCTTGCGTCCCTCCACGCCCAGCGAATCCTCGAGAAACTCGCCCACCTCGCGCCCGCGTTCGCCCACCAGCCCCACCACGGTCACATCCGCCTGGGTGTTGCGGGTCATCATGC
>VFSW01016250.1_pt1 | contig 10167 bp, 10 predicted proteins | sample 5358111 | NCBI WGS metagenome assembly VFSW01 (sample SAMN11554181, study PRJNA540505) | mine drainage metagenome | isolation source: sediment from site ElyBrook_90M | place: USA: Ely Copper Mine, Vershire, VT | collected 2017
TTAAAACTTAATAAATGGTGATGGATAAAGTATAAGTAATTCTGAAAATGACTTCTATTCTTCGCATTTATGCTATCGATTTTGGTACTGACTTCTGTTTTAAGGGCTAGAAATTCTTTCTTTAAATCTTGAAGAGACATCATATAACTATCCAGTTAGACTTCTTAGCCCCCGTCGTAGTATTTCCGACCAACTGGAATGCCGGTTCTCCGCATGCGCCTTTCTTTTAACTTCCTCTTGTATATTAGAGTCCGCGGTTGCTATCATTTCAATTACCTTTTGAGTGACTTTAAAACTTTCTTCGTAATTATGATCGAGCAATCTTCGATAGAGATCTTGGTATGAACGAAAATCAGAAACAACTGGATACGCTGTCTTAAGGTGAATTAGATCATTCCTTAGAGATATAAGAGAAGTTAGCGCTGTCCACATTCCAGAATCTCCCGCGATTGAAATATTAACAATGCTGGGAATAACGGTTTTTAGCTTGTCTTCGATTGACCATCTGCGTTCAATCTCAACCTTAGAAATCACTCGTTTTTTATCTCTGTATTCAAAATTTCCTGGAATAGTCTGATTTATGAACGCTTCTAAGGCGGCAACGGTAGAAATACAGAATTGAAACTCCTCTACGAGAAGGCTATTGACCTTGGTATAGTCTTTTACGACTATCGGTTCTAACGATCTTATACTTTCGAGATTTTTGAGAGCAGAATAGAGATAAAACTCAATCGGATTAGGAGCTGGGAACATTATCTTGGGGAATTTTATTGAGCCGATGTCTCCATGATTTACTACAAAAGTGGCACCCGACTTATGTCGTCCGAGTGGATCTTCAACGATCTCTCCATCAGCTAAATTAGAAATCTTCAGCGGATCTCTGGGTTCAAGATTTATTTGCCGAGGTTTAAATTTTACTTTTATCTCGTTTGACTTAAGTTCACTCATTGGGCTTTCATTTTAACTCTCTTCGGCTCACAAACCTACCTCATGTCGGCCCCTTTGTTTTTGACTTATAAGCTTTATGAGGTATAACAAATATTTCTAGCTAAAGTGAGGAGATATAGGTCCTAAAACCGAGGACGTCGCACAACAGTGATTGTGTGACATACATTGGCTGAAGTGCGATCTCCCCATCCCGTACTGATAAGACGGAAGCTGCTCCAAGGCTTCTCATTTACCCCACTTCCCTGCTGTATTAAAAAGAAAGAAGCACTCATATGAGTGCTTCGGGGTGAGAGGAATGATCTGAAAGATCAACGATGGGTTTGTAGATTTGTCCGAGGACTGGGCTACATCCAGAGAATACACCCGCTTAGATTTTAATGCAAGAGGGGGTGTGGATAACTCGGATTCTTGGATTCAGCAGGTGACGTTCGCGATGATGTAGTCGTAGGCCTCATCGACTGAGTCAACGAGCTTATAGAGGTCCATATCGCTCTTGTCTATGGAGGCGTGTTCCTTGTAGAGCATGTTCTCAAAAAAAGCGAGCAGCGGTTCCCAGTAATGCTTTCCGAAAAGGACGATGGGTATCTTGCGGATTTTTTTCGTCTTGACGAGCGTGAGTATCTCAAAGAATTCGTCGAGCGTACCGAAACCACCCGGGAAATAGATATACACCTCAGAGGCATAGGTGAGCATGACCTTCCGTACGAAGAAATGGTCAAAGCCGAACTTCTCGGTCAGGAAGGAGTTCGGGTTTTCGGGGGTCGGGAGATTGATATTGAGCCCGACTGATGCGCCACCGGCTTCATACGCTCCCTTGTTTGCAGCCTGCATGATGCCGGCGCTACCTCCCGTGATGACGGCGAAGCCTTTCTTCGCGAGCAGCCCGGCAAGCTCCTCGGCCTGCGCATACGTCTTGTGCTCAAGTGTTGCGCGAGCGCTGCCGAAGAAGGTCGCGGCGAGGCCGTAGCTGCTGATGATATCGAATCCTTCGACGAATTCGGACATGATCTTGAACACGCGCCAAGACTCTATCTTCTTCGGCTTACACACCAGCGGCGTCTGTCGTCCGTCGATGGGCATCGCCCGGCGGCCTTCGTGAACTGTTTGGGTGAGTCGCTCGGCGGTGGCGGCGAGCGCGGCGTTGCGGGTGAGGTCTTCGTTCATGTTTCAAACCGCATTATAGCAGGTCAGAGTCCGTCGCAATTCGCCGCCGGCGTATAACCGGTCGCGCGCGACGAGGACTGTTTTGCATTTCCCCCCGGCGTCTGCTATAATCATGCAACACAATTACATACCACTATGGCATCAACTAAAGCCGGCGGCTCAGCGAAAAACCTTAACGATTCAAATCCGAAATACCTCGGCGTGAAGCTCACGCACGGCGCCGCCGCCCGCCCGGGCATGGTTATCGTCCGCCAGCGCGGTACCAAGATAGAAGCGGGTAAGAATGTCGCCGTCGGCCGCGATCACACGCTCTTCGCTCTCGCTACCGGCACCGTTGCTTACCGCACGCGCCGTAAGACTAACTTCACGGGCCGCATCATTTCCAAGAAAGTCGCTGACGTCGTCGAGGGTTAGGGCTTCGCGCCCGTCTTTTCAAAGTGCTGCCAGTCCTTTTGCGGTACCCAATCGCCACCCCAGCCCCAGCCATACGATTTAAAGAGTGACGCGATCTCGGGCGTTATCGTCCCCGACTGCGTGAGGTCATAGTGCGCGCCGGGCGGCATCAGTGCGCCGTCACGCTGTAGGTACGGGTTCTGGAGCGGGTTGATATCTATTGCGCGCCCGTATGAATGATTTGAGAGGCGATCGGTGCCGAAGATGACGCGATAATTAAAGGCCGATGTGTTGTTCGCTGCCATGGAGGCGTTGTCATCCCCGCCATAGGCAACGATGGGGACGATCTGCTGTATGGGGAATCGTCTCTCCGCTAACTTTTCGAAAATTTCTTGGACCTCTTCAGCGACCGCGGCGTGTACGACGAGCTGCCCCTCCCGCACTTCGCCACCGAAAGAAAAGAACTTGACGCTTATCAGCGTCAAGTTCTTTTTGATGTCATTCGGAATGTCTTTCCCCGCGAGCGCCTCGCCGAGCGTCATACCTTAGGCCTCCGCTTCAATGAGGATAGAGAACTTTCCGAAGGTCTCACCGGAGGCGACCGGGATGTCGAAGGTGCCGAGCTCCTTTATAGGCTTTTCGAGTTTGATGGCGTTTTCGGGGAGATCGATGCGCGCCTGCTCCTTCGCTGCCGCCCGTACTTCCGGCTCCCCTACCGCGTCGTAGAGATGGCCTTTTTCATTCGCCTTTACCTTAATCACGATGCGCGCGTCTGCAAGTGCGGCGATATTCTGCGCAAGAAGCGCCGTATCAAGAACGGCACGGTCCGTGGCCTGCTTGCGCCGCGATTCGGCCTCTTTCTTAGCGGTTGGCGTGGCAGCAATGGCGAGCTTGTTCGGGATAAGGTAATTGAGCGCATACCCATCCTTAGTCTCGACCGCCTCATGAGCGCGCCCAACACCCTTCACATCTTTCAGTAAAATGACTTTCATAGGGGCCAGCCTATCGTATTACTTGCCTGTCGTCAAAAATTGGACGGCGCGGGCCATTTGAGGATCGGTCTTCGCTGTAGCATCAGCGGCGGTGAATGGCACGGTGATGTCCGGTGTAATCCCATTGCCCATGATCCAATGGCCGGCGGGAGTAATCCAGCGCGCGACGGTAACCTTGAGCGATCCCTTGCCGAGATCTATCAGCGTCTGCACTGAGCCCTTGCCGAAGGAGCGCGTGCCGATGAGCGTCGCGGCATGGTTGTCTTGGAGGGCACCCGCGAGAATCTCAGAGGCTGAGGCCGATCCACCGTCAATGAGTACCACAATCTTTGTTCCCGCTGGAACGTCAGAATAGCCGAAACTGGTACGAACCTGATTGCTTTCCTTACCATCAAAGTCTTCGGTCACGATGGTCGTGCCTTGGGGGAGAAAATGACTGGCTATGTCAACCGCCGAATCGAGGTAACCGCCGGGATTACCGCGTAGATCTATGACGAGTTCTTTCGCGCCGGAGGCTCTGAATCGCGCAAGCGCCTGATCGAAGAGATTTGCCGAGTTAGCGGTGAACTCGTAGAGCGCGATGTGATACACACCGCTCGCCTTATCAAGGCCATCATCGGTCTCGGGGACGTTAATCGTGTCGCGAACGACTTTAAAATCGAGGGTTTTACTACCGCGGATAATGGTGAGTTGCACCGTCGTGCCGATAGGGCCGCGGATCTCGCTCACTGCCGTGTCGATGGAAAGGCCATCCGTAGATTTGCCATTAATAGCGACAATCTGGTCGCCGGCCTTGATGCCAGCCGCTTCTGCGGGAGTCCCTTTCAGGGGAGCGATGACCGTTAAGACGTTATTCTTCACATCAATCTCCGTACCGATACCCGCGAAGCTCCCGGAAATGGTGTCGGCAAATTGTTTTGCCTGTTGTGGCGGGAAATAGACGGTATAAGGATCGCCATAGGAGGCGGCAAGACCTTCTATAGCGCCATAGACGCGATCCTTGACGGAAGGAAGTGTGGAGGAGGCGTGCGTGATAACATAGTGCGTCTCAAGCGCATTCCACGCCTTCCAGAAATCGGTTAAATCGGCATTCGGATTGGGAGTCGCATCAAGACCGTCACTAATGAGCGGGATGCGCGCGATCACCGATTGCGCGGAGCCACCGCCAGCCACGGCAAGTCCGGCGCCAAACGCGAGCGCAGCGACGAGCGCAAAGGAGACACCCTTCACGGCGATGCCGCGTCCCCGACGATACTCTTCTTTTGAATCCATGTCGGGTCAGTATACCACCCGAACTCTTCACAACAATACGTGCGTGGTATTCTAGGGGCATGATATTCCGGTACGAGTACTTGGGTGGGGTCTGGGTTGATCTCGAACAGCCAAGCGGAGACGACATCAGGAAGATCGCACACGAATTCTCGCTCAATGAGCAGACTGAGCGAGAATTGCTTTCTCCCACTCCCGTTCCGACGGTGACCGGCGACGACGGAACGGTGCTTCTGGTGCTGCACTTCCCTACCCAGGGACTGGAAGACGGTGATACAAAGAGTCAAGAAGTCGATTTCGTCGTCGGGAAGAACTTCATCCTGACCGTGCGCTATGAAGTAGTCGCCCCGCTCCACCACCTCAAGAAACTTCTGGAGGCGCAACAACTTATCGCGGGGAAAGCGTCGCTCACGACCGATGTCCTCTTGGAGACCCTTTTCGCCCACCTCTACACCGCCATGCGCGACCATACGAATCATATTGCGAGCAACCTCTCGCACGTTGAGAAAGCGATGTTTGACGGCCATGAGCGAACGACGGTGCGTGCGATTTCGAATATCAGCCGAGAATTCCTCCATATGGAGGCCGCGCTTGCGAATCAGGAAGAATCCCTGAGGCACTTTCTCGACGCGCTTATCCAGTACGGATTCTTTGGTGCGTCATTTACCGAACGCTCGCTTCGCATCCTTGCCGAACGAGCGCATATCGCACAGATAGTAAAGACTCACCGCGCTATCGCGACCGAAATGCGTGAGACCAATATCGCCATTCTTGGGGCGAACCAGAACGAAATTATGAAGATACTCACCGTCATCACCTTCATTTTTCTTCCGCTTGAACTCATAACGTTCGTGTTTGGCATGCACGTGCTCGGCACACCGCTCGAGCAAGATCCAAACGCGTTTTGGATTATTACGGGCAGTATGTTCATCATTGGGGTTATTATCACGTTCTTCTTGGCAAGGAAACGCTGGATCTTCTAGGGTATGCAGTGGCTCGCTCGACTATTGGGGAAACGGAAAGGTACGTCGGCGAATGGCGCTCCGCGAATATTTCTCACCAACACGCTCTCGGGAGCGAAGGAACTTTTCATAGCGCAAAAACCAAAAGTCATCACGATGTATACCTGCGGACCGACCGTGTATAGCCAACAACATATCGGCAATCTGCGCCCGGGGGTCTTTTCGGACACGCTGGCGCGCACTCTCTCCTACGCCGGGTATCGTGTGCTCCGCGTTATCAATATCACTGACGTCGGCCACATGGTCGGCGATACCGACTTGGGCGAAGACAAGATAGCGGTCGGCGCCAAGCGGGAACAGACAACGCCGGAAGCGATTGCGGAGCGTTATGCGAAGCAATTTATCAGCGATCTCGAAGACCTGAATATCGATAGTGATGATATCCGCTTTCCGCGCGCGACCGCATATATAAAAGAACAAATAGCGCTTGCCAAGACGCTTGAAGAAAAAGGGTTTACGTATCGCCTCCCTGACGGCCTCTATTTTGATACGGAAAAATTCCCCGGTTACGGAAAGCTCGACGGGCTTACCCGAGCAAAACTTGAAGCCGGAGCGCGCGTCGAGGTTGTGAAAGGAAAGCGCCAGCCTGCCGACTTCGTGCTCTGGCGGAGCGCGAAGCCGAATGATCTGCAGCAATGGGACAGCCCTTGGGGCCGCGGCAATCCCGGGTGGCATATAGAATGCTCCGCGATGGTTCGTTCGCTACTCGGTCAGGAAATTGATATTCATACCGGTGGCGAGGATCTGGCCAGCATCCACCATAATAACGAGATTGCGCAGTCTGAAGCGGCGAGCGGCCGCACCTTTGTCCACTACTGGATGCACAATGCGTTTCTCACCATGGGAGGCGAAAAAATCTCTAAATCACTCGGCAATGTCGTTTTTCTTTCCGACATCGTCGCGAAGGGATTCCACCCGCTCGCCTTGCGCTATTTCTTCCTACAGGCGCACTACCGGACTCCCCTCTCCTTCTCCTGGGGCGCGCTCGCCGGTGCTGCAGGCGCGCTTGAACGACTTTGGAAAATTTCTCGCGAGGTTGCAGACGAATCAAAGCGCAAGAGCGCTCCTTCCGAGGCGCGCGAACGCTTCATTGTCGCTCTTCGCGACGATCTGGCGACTCCACAAGCGCTCGGCATCCTGTGGGATTCACTTAAAAGCGAAGACTATGCTCCCGAAGAAAAGTGGGGACTCATTCTTGACGCCGATGCACACCTTGGTCTCTCGCTCGTGAATCCGCCAATAGCACAGGCCTTAACAGGGGAGGATATCCCCTCTTCAATAAGGGATCTGCTCGCTCGCAGAGAAGTAGCGCGCGCTTCCAAGGATTTTAAGGAGGCTGACCGTATCCGCGATGAAATCGAGAAAGGTGGATATCATGTGGACGACAGCCCGAATGGCCCAGTGTTGATTCAAACGACTCTTTGATACAATTGGTGGCAATGGCTGTTACCGACCGCGTCCCGCCCCAATCCCTCGAATCCGAGCGCGCCCTTCTCGGCGCCCTCTTGCTGAAGCCGGATGCCATCCACGACGTTCTGGATCTCATCCGTCCGGACTCTTTCTACGCGGAGAGGCATCGGCTCATATTCGGCGCAATGCGCGAACTCGCCGAGCGCGGTGAACCGATAGACCTTCTCACGCTCTCCCAGCGGATGCAGGATCAGGGACTGCTTGAGCGCGGCGGCGACCGGAGCTACTTGGCCGAGCTGGTCGGGTCGGCGCCCGCGCCGGGTAATTTCTCGCATTATGCCGAACTGGTGTCGCGCAAGTTCCTCATGCGTTCCTTGATCGAAGCCGCATACACTATCGGCGAACTGGCGTATGACGAGGCGCGTGACACGATGGAAGTGTTGGACGAGGCGGAGAAAAGTATTTATGCCGTCGGCGACGCCTCGGCCGCACATAAATTCACCGCCATCGGCGACAAGATTCACGAGGCGTGGGACCGTATCGAGGCGCTTTCTAAGAAGGAGAGCGGCATTCGCGGCGTCCCGTCCGGATTCCCTGATCTTGATAATCTCCTCTCGGGCTTTCATCCTTCCGATCTCGTCATCATCGCCGCGCGACCCTCGATGGGAAAGACGTCGCTTGCGCTCGACATCGCCCGGATCGCCGCGGTGCGCCACAATGTCCCCGTCGGCATCTTCTCGCTCGAAATGAGCTCGGAACAGCTCATCGACCGCATGCTTGCGGCTGAGTCGTTCGTCGACTCATGGAAGATGCGCACCGGACAAATAAAAGGAGAGGACGACTTCGGCCGTATCCGCGACGCGCTCGAATCGCTATCGAAGGCGCCCATCTTTATTGATGACAAGCCGGGCAATAATATCCTCGGGATGCGCGCGGTCGCTCGGCGATTGAAAAGGGATCGCGGCATCGGACTCATCATCGTGGACTATCTGCAGCTCATGGCGCCGACTTCGACGAAAGCGTCCGACTCTATGGTTCAGCAGGTGACCGAGATTTCTCGCTCATTGAAGTCGCTTGCGCGGGAGCTTAAGGTGCCGGTCATTGCGCTTTCACAACTCTCGCGCGCGGTAGAACAAAGAGGCGGCAAGCCGCGTCTCTCGGACTTGCGCGACTCGGGAAGCATCGAACAGGATGCCGATGTCGTGATGTTCATCCATCGCGAGGACAAGATAAATAAAGAAAGCGATCGGCCGAACATCGCGGAAATCCTCATCGAGAAGCACCGCAACGGCCCCACCGGCCGCACCGAGCTCTACTTCGATGAGAAGCGTGCCACCTTCCAGCCGGTGGACAAGTCAGGCTATGGCGAACTCGCCACTGAATTTTAATGGACCACATTGAAGAGCTTGCCCGTGCACTCGCCCGCTTCCCCGGTATCGGGCCGCGACAGGGCAAGCGATTTGTCTTCTACCTGCTCGCCGCCCCGGCCACTGAACGCGCGCGGCTTGCGGAACTGGTCGCATCCTTGGGCAAGGATGTGCGTCAATGCTCCGAGTGTTTACGATTTTATAACGGCACCCAGGCAACCGTCTGTAATTATTGTTCCGATAAAACGCGCGATGACACGCAGCTTATGGTCGTTGAAAAAGACCAGGACCTTGCCGCGGTCGAGCGTGCCGGCACCTATCGCGGACGTTATTTCGTACTGGGCGGCGTGCTGACGCTCACCGGTAAGGGTGTCATTCGCGAGAAAGAATTAGTAAAGATGGTTGAAAAGCGCCTGAAAAACGGCCTGCCCGCCCAGGCAGGCTTAAAGGAAGTTGTCCTCGCGCTCTCGGCGACGAGCGAGGGCGAGCATACGGCCGACCAGGTGCGTAAACTTTTAGTGCCCTATCGGGATGATTTGAAGATATCAGAGCTCGGCCGCGGACTCTCCACCGGTAGCGAGCTCGAATACTCCGACGCCGAAACACTCCGCGCCGCCCTTTCTAACCGAAAGGAGACGTAGCCGACAATTGGTTTTTATCTTTACGCGAAATTATCTCCCTTGGACGAAGGTGAGAGCCTTGCCTTTTTTGTCCGCGCGACCCGTGCGGCCGATGCGATGAACGTAGTCCTCGTAGGTCGAAGGAAGGTCGTAGTTGATGACGTGTGAGACGGCGGGGATGTCGATGCCGCGCGCGGCAACGTCGGTTGCCACGAGCACACCCACCTTCCCCGCCTTAAAGGCCTCCAGAGCGCGTATGCGGGCGCCGTGCGTCTTATTGCCATGGATGCTCTCGGCGTGGATGTGGAGGCGTGAGAGCGCCTTCGCGAGTTTCTCGACGCCGAACTTGGTGCGCCCGAAGACGAGCACCTTGCTGAACTCGCGATCTTTGAGGAGCTCGGCGAGCACTTCGAATTTGTCCTTCCCCCGCGGGATGCGGACAACGTCCTGATCAACGCTTGAAGGCGTATCGCGTGTCTTCACCGAGATGATGACTGGGCTCGTGAGGAAGTCGCCGATGAGCCGCTCGATATCCTTCCCCATCGTCGCGGAGAAGAAGAGCGTGTGACGTTCCTTGCGCATCTTGGCAAGAATCATACGCATATCGTCGATGAAGCCCATGTCGAGCATGCGATCTGCCTCGTCGAGCACGACGGTGCCGAAATCGGAAAGATCGAGCGCGCGGCGCTCCATCAAGTCCTTAAGGCGTCCGGGGGTACCTATGACGAATGCCGGATCATGCTTCAGCTGGGAGATCTGCGGGCCGATATTCGCTCCGCCAACCGCAACCATACCGCGGAATCCGAGACCTTTTGCAAAACCGGCAAGCTCGTGCTCGATCTGCACCGCGAGCTCACGGGTGGGCGCCATAATAAGCACGCGCTCACCCTTCTCCTTCATCACTTTATCGATGAGCGGAATAAGGAACGCGGCTGTCTTGCCCGTACCGGTCGCCGCGAGGCCGACGACGTCTTGGCCGAGG
>VFSW01016251.1_pt1 | contig 10165 bp, 10 predicted proteins | sample 5358111 | NCBI WGS metagenome assembly VFSW01 (sample SAMN11554181, study PRJNA540505) | mine drainage metagenome | isolation source: sediment from site ElyBrook_90M | place: USA: Ely Copper Mine, Vershire, VT | collected 2017
CTGCTCCTCCAAATCTTCGCGAAAACATCTGAAGACGCTGCCCTCGCGAGGCGAGCTGGTCGCGGTGGGCGAGGGCGAAAACGCCGGCGCTATCGATGTCGGCGACGGATGGCTCGCGGTGTTCAAAATCGAGAGCCACAACCATCCGTCATATATCGAGCCCTACCAGGGCGCGGCGACCGGCGTGGGCGGCATCCTGCGCGACATCTTCACGATGGGCGCGCGCCCCGTGGCCAACATGGACTCGCTCAAGTTCGGGTCCTTCGATCATCCGAAGACCCGTTTTTTACTGGGTGGCGTGGTGGGAGGCATCGGTGGCTATGGCAACTGCGTTGGGGTGCCGACGGTCGCCGGCGAGACGATGTTCGATGCGGCCTACAATGGCAACATCCTCGTCAATGCGTTCTCGCTCGGCCTGGCGCGCAAGGGCGAGCTGCAAAGCGCACACGCCAAAGGTGTAGGAAATCCTGTCCTCTATGTAGGATCTGCCACCGGGCGCGACGGCATTCATGGCGCGAGCCTGCTCGCTTCGGCTGAGTTCGATGCGACCAGCGAGGCGAAGCGCCCGACCGTTCAGGTCGGCGACCCATTTCAAGAGAAACTGCTGATCGAGGCGTGCCTCGAAGCTGCGAAGACTGGCGCCGTCGTCGCGATCCAGGACATGGGCGCGGCGGGCCTCACCTCGTCTTCGAGTGAGATGGCGGCGCGCGGCGGGCTCGGCATCGAGATCAACCTCGACAAGATTCCTCTGCGAGAAGCGACGCTGACGCCCTACGAAATCCTGCTCTCCGAGTCGCAGGAGCGGATGCTGATCGTCGCCGAGCGCGGGCGCGAAGCCGAGCTGCAGAAAGTTTTTGAGAAATGGGATCTGCATGCGGTCGTGATCGGCACCATCACCGATGATGCGCGATGGCGTGCGACCTGGCATGGCGAAGTCGTCGCCGATATTCCAGTCCGTGCGCTCGCCGACGAGGCGCCGATGTACGATCGTCCCGCCGCCGAGCCGAAGACTCCACCGGTGCGGCCAGCGCCGATAAAGTCGCATCCCGAGCCGGCCAAGGCGCTGCGCGAGCTGCTCGGCAATCCCAATGTGGGCTCGAAGAAGTGGATCTATCACCAGTACGACTCTCTGGTCCTGAGCAACACGATTCTCGGCCCCGGCAGCGACGCTGCGGTGTTGCGTATCAAGGGCAGCAAGCGCGGCCTCGCGATGAAGGTGGATTCGAATCCGCGCGCATGCGCGCTCGATCCGTATCTCGGCGCGGTCGGAACAGTATGCGAGGCCGTCCGGAATGTTGCTTGTGCGGGTGCGCGTCCCGCCGGCATCACCAATTGCCTCAACTATGGCAATCCTGAGCGGCCGGAAATCATGTGGCAATTCACGCGAGGAATCGCCGCGCTGCGCGACGCTGCGATTGCGTTCAAAGCGCCGGTCATCAGCGGCAACGTCAGTTTCTACAACGAAACCGAGGGGCGCGCGATTCCGCCGACGCCGACCATCGCGGTGGTCGGCACTATTGATGACGTTTCGAAGCGCGTGACGCAGTTTTTCAAGACGCCGGGTGATTACATTCTAATGGTGCGCACCGGAAAGCCTTCGCTGGCCGCCTCGGAGTACGAGGCGATGTATGGTAGCTCGCCCGACGGACTCACCCCGATTGATATCGAGGGCGAAAATCGGCTGGTCGAAACGCTACTTGGCGCGGTAGGCAGAGGCCTGATAAGATCGGCGCACGACGTCGCGGAAGGCGGGCTCGGTGTCGCGCTTGCGGAAGCCTGCTTCAATCCTGACAAAATCCTGGGAGCGCTTATCGATGGACTTTCGACCTCCGATGCGGCGGAGCTTTTTGGCGAAGGACCATCGACGATCGTTCTCAGCGCGGATGAAAAAGATGCCGTACAGCTTGATGCGATTTTCCAACAAAGTGGCATCGAATGTCGCATCATCGGGCATGTGACGGAGTATCCGCGGCTGAGCATCACCGGAACCTCGATCGACGACGACGTGAACGAACTCAATCGGATTTACGAAGCGGCGCTGCCAGGGAGGCTCTAAAGTGGAATCAGAGCTGGAAGTAATCCTCGACGCGGAGGAGTCCAACCTCGACGGTTTCCATGAGGAGTGCGGGGTGTTCGGCGTCTACGGCCATCCGGAAGCCGCCAACCTCGCGTACCTCGGGCTGTATGGCTTGCAGCATCGCGGGCAGGAATCGGCGGGCATTGTATCGTCCAACGGCAAGTCGCTCATCGCGCATCGCGGGATGGGGCTGGTCGCCGATATTTTCAATGAGGACGTGCTGCGCAACCTCGAGGGCACCAGCGCCATTGGGCATAACCGCTATTCAACCACGGGTTCCACCAGCCTCAAGAATTGCCAGCCACTGGTAGTCGAGTATGCGCGCGGCGGCATCGCCATCGCGCACAACGGCAACCTGGTGAATTTCGCCGAGTTGCGCGACCGGCTCGAAGCGAACGGCTCGCTGTTTCAGTCATCCTCCGACAGTGAAATCGTCATCCATCTCATCGCGGCCTCGCATGCGCCGACTGTCGTTGAGCGCGTCATCGAGGCGCTCTCGCAGGTCAAGGGAGCGTACTCGCTGTGCGTGCTGACCGAGCATGAGCTGATCGCGGTGCGCGATCCGCAGGGTTTCCGTCCGCTGGTCCTCGGCAACCTCAATGGCGCGCCGATCGTTACCTCGGAAACCTGCGCGCTCGATTTGGTCCGCGCCGAATACCTGCGCGAGATCGAGCCCGGCGAGGTCATCATCATCAACGAAGATGGGGTCCGATCGCTGAAGCCGTTTTCGCTCGCGCCGACCAAGCGCTGCGTCTTCGAGTATGTCTACTTCGCGCGCCCCGACAGTTTGCTATACGGCCGCAACGTTTATTCGGTGCGCAAGCAGCAGGGCAAGGCGCTCGCGCGCGAATGCCCGGCCAAGGCCGACTTGGTGGTGCCGGTGCCGGATTCGGGAACCGCCGCCGCGCTCGGCTATGCCGAGGAATCGGGGCTGCCGTTCGAGATGGCGCTGGTGCGCAGCCACTACATCGGACGCACCTTCATCGAGCCGCGCCAGTCGATTCGCCATTTCGGCGTGAAGATCAAATTCAATCCGGTGGCGGAACTGCTGCGCGGCAAGCGCATCGTGCTGATCGAGGATTCGCTGGTGCGTGGCACCACGCTGCGCAAGGTCATCCCGATGCTGCGGCAGGCGGGCGCGCGCGAGGTCCACATGCGCATCGCGGCGCCGCCGACCACCAACTCATGCTTTTACGGCATCGACACGCCGACCAGAGAGGAACTCCTCGCGTCGAGTCATTCGGTCGAGGAGATCCGCCGCTACATCACCGCGGACTCGCTCGCGTATCTTAGCTGGGATGGCCTCTACTCGTTCCAGGAAGGGCGCGAGGGCTTTTGCGATGCGTGCTTTACCGGGAAGTATCCGATCGAGATCCCCTCCGGTCAGAATGCTCATCAGCTGCATCTCTTCGATGCGAACGAGCACGCCGCCAACGGCCATCGATAGCGCTCTACTTGACCCTTCAGTCGCACGCGACGCTGTGATAGTCGAGATTGATGACCCCGAGCGCGCACATAGACGACGACTTTTACGGATGGCTCCTCGCTCAAGCCTCAGCCCTGCGGGCTCGCGGCGATCTACCCATAGACTGGGAAAATGTTGCTGAGGAGCTCGAGGGGATGGGGCGGAACGAAGAAAACAGTCTCAGAAGCTACCTTGAAAGATTGCTGATCCATCTTCTGAAGTATGCCTTTCAGCCCGCCAAAATCAGCGCGAGTTGGGAAGCTTCGATCGAAGGCTCTCGTCTCAAAATTGGGTTTCTTTTGAAACGCTCTCCGAGTCTTAAGAGCAAGATCGACGAACTCTTCGAAGAGGCGTATCGACTCGCTCGTGCATATGCCGGTGCGCAGATGAGAATGCATAAGCGCGAGTGGGATGCCCGTCTGCCCAAGGCTTGCCCGTGGCCTCTGGAGACAGTGCTGGATCCGGATTTTTGGCCATCAGCAGATGGTCGTTCGAACGGGCACAACTAGTCGGGATTCAATAATTGCAGCAAAGGTGTGAGGACTTTTGCGATGCGGGCTTCACCGGCAAGTATCCGATCGAGATCCCATCCGGTCAGAACGCGCATCAGCGGCATCTCTTCGATGCTAACGAGCACGCTGCCAACGGCCACCGGTAACGCGCTGCCTTCAATTTCTACGCCAAGCGCCATATTTCTTGGTTCGAGAGGGGTTTCGAACTTTGCGCCATCAAAATTCTCGATTCTGCCTTGAAATAGCGGCGATTGTGACTGCCTCGCCCAAAGTTCGTTCAACGATGACCAAATAGTCTCCAAGCTCGGGGGAATGATCGGATTGGGGCTCTTCTAAAAGAATGATCGGTGCTCCTTGGAGAACAGTCCCGACCTTTCGGCTGTGCGTCTCAGAAAAGATCCAGACGTACGCAATTTCTGGAAATCTTAAAGAATCATTCTTCGCTTCTAGAATCATGGCGTTCGCCCGCGCCGTCACGTAATCAGGACGCAGAATCTCGACATTTTCGTTTAGAACGACAAGGATTCCGCAGGATTTTGGCAGATTAAGAATCCTCTTGGTCTCGCGAATCTGATCGTTCGCGCTGCGAAAAGCGTTTTGCACTGAATTGGTAAGTGCCCGAAAGATGTCCTTTTTGATGGCTTCTCCATCTGGAAGATGCTTCAAGATCTCCGAGAGCTCAGCGCGCCAGAAGTACAGAGGAAATTCCGGTCGATTGCGGTGAACTGCTAAGCGCGCCTCGACTTTGTAAACTGGATCGATCTTGAGAGTCTTTACCTCGACAATAGCTTCGCGGTCTTTCAGCAAAAAATCCGCCCTGCGCGAAGCTCCGAACAATTCTCGAAACATCTCTGCGTCTAGGCTTTCTGTACCCTGGACCCTAGAGAAGAACTCGATAAATCTCTGCTCAAGGCTCTTCATCATCCACCGCCCGAATCTCTATCCGTCGCCAGCGAATCCCGCCAAAAGCGTACTTTAGCATCGGTCAGAACTAGAATTGAGTAGGTAGGTTCGCGTTGCCGGGGAAAAGGGCCGAATCCGGAGAAGGCGAGGGCCCTCTCCGACTCGTTACGTTGCACGGAGATATGGCGAAAATCGTGACGGGCCACCCCGCCCGAACAACGGGGGAGGTGCAGAAAAGAATCGCTTGCGATCGCTACGTCGCTGTATACCCACCGTCCACCACATATTCCGCGCCGGTTACGAACGATGCCTCATTCGAGGCGAGGAATAACACCACGTATGCCACTTCTTCCGGGGTGCCCGCGCGCTTCATCGGTGCCATCGCCGCGATTGCCGCGAGGTCCTGCTCCGCGAAGATGTCCACCATCGGCGTTTTGATGACTCCCGGATGCACCGAGTTCACGCGGATGTTCTCCGGCGCATACTGCACGGCCGCCGCCTTGGTCAGCAATCGCACCGCGCCCTTGGTGCCGTGATATGCGGCCGACCCGGCCGAACCGATGATCCCGTATATCGAGGAGATGTTGACGATCGAGCCGCCGCCGTGATTGCGCATCGCGCAGACGGCAGCCTTCATCCCGAGCCAGACGCCTTTTTGATTCACGGTGACGACGGCATCCCACTCTTCTTCGCTGGTTTCCACGATGCCTTTGACATTGAGGATGCCGGCGTTGTTGACGAGGATATCGAGCCGGCCGAACTCGCGCTCGCACGCCTCGACCGCGGCGCGCCAATCCGAGGCGCGGGTGACATCGAGATGCACCGCGAGCGTCGACTTCGGCGTGACGCGATTGATGTCCTCCGCCAGCGCGCGCGTCTCCTTGTCCAGCACGTCGCCGATGACCACCTTCGCGCCTTCGGCCACAAAGAGCTTCGCCTCAGCGGCGCCTTGCCCGCGAGCCCCACCCGAAATCAGCGCCACCTTTCCTTTCAAACGATCCATAGTCTCTCCCCTCGAAAATTCAGCAACTCTCCGATGTCTAGACTGCGGTGTAGCCGCCGTCGACGACGTATTCCGCGCCGGTCACGAACGATGCCTCATTTGAGGCGAGGAACAACACCACGTATGCGACTTCCTCGGCGGTGCCGGCGCGCTTCATCGGCGCGAGCGCGGTGATCTGCGCGACGAGGTCGTCGTCGAGCGCGTCCACCATCGGCGTTTTGATGACGCCGGGATGGACAGAATTGACGCGGATATTTTCCGGCGCGTATTGCACCGCCGCGGCCTTGCTCAGTAATCGCACCGCACCCTTGGTGCCGTGATATGCCGCCGATCCCGCCGAGCCGATGAGGCCGTAAATCGACGAGATATTGATGATGGAGCCCGCGCCGCGCTTGCGCATTGCGGGGATGGCGGCCTTCATCCCAAGCCACACGCCTTTCTGATTGATAGCGACGACGGCATCCCACTCTTCTTCGCTGGTCTCGACGATGCCCTTCACGTTGGCGATACCCGCGTTGTTGACGAGGATGTCGAGGCCGCCGAACTCGTGTTCGCATGCATCGACGGCGGCGCGCCAGTCGGAGCCGCGGGTGACGTCGAGGCGCAGCGCGTGCGCGCATTTCTGCGCCGACGATTTATTGATTTGCTCGGCGACCGCGCGGGCCTCGGCATCGAGGACATCGCCCAGGACCACCTTCGCGCCCTCTGCCGTGAAGAGCCTCGCCTCGGCGGCACCCTGTCCGCGCGCGCCTCCCGATATCAGCGCCACTTTGCCTTTTAGCCGGTCCATCGTCATCGCCTCCGTTCAGGATTCTTGGGTCAGGATTCTTGGGTGATGATTAGCAGGTAAGTGACGCGACGCAAAAAGGTCCGGCGCGGGGAAAGTTAGCGCCCCGGCACTGCCAACAGGGAGTCAGCAAAAGACATTGGAGGAGTCGCTTCGGAAGGGTATCCTGTGAGGTGGGCTCGAAGCCGGGGGCCAGTGAAGCGGCGCAGGCTTGAGCCTAGGTTCTGGAGCACGGCGTTGAATATTGAAAAATACGAAACAAAGCCACCGCGAGACATCGTCGAGCGGTGTCCTGAGCGCCACGCGAAGGACCTCAGTAGGTATGAAAGTGAAAAAACAAACCCATTAAACCTAAGCAAATGCTGGAGTTTTCGAAAAATGGATGGCTCTCCACTACCATTCGCGAGGCGCGACTGGCTCTCGGTCGGGCGGTGCGACAACCGAAGCGTGTCGCGCCGTACTCTCCCGAAGTGCGTATGACGGGCCCCGCCTCAGTCGCGTGAGAAGTGGAAAAACAAACCCATTAAGTGCCCATAAATGCTGCACTTTTCCGGAGAGAGCCCGACGTTGCGCGAGGTCTTTGATGTTGAACTGGTCGCTAAACGTAGCGCATTGCGCAGGCGATGTTGCCTTCGGTATCCGCGAATCGAATCAGCGTGCCGACGCCGACGATCTCGAACTCCTGATGCACAATCTTCCCACCATGTTTGAGGATCGCAGCTGTGATAGGCGCGAGGTCATCCACCGCGATGGTGCATTCCCATCCGATGCCGGTTCCGGTAGCGGATTGCTCGCCGCGCGCGGACGCGAGATCGGAGCGCTTGGCGATGGAGCCGCTGGGTTTGTCCGCATCGGTGAAGACCACGTAGAAGTCCGGCGGTCCCCATGCCTCGATGCGCCATCGGAAGACGCCCTCATAAAAGCGGCGCGCGCGTTCGACGTCGTCGGCGGGAATCGCGAAATGGGCGAGATGATTGGGCATGGACGGAGGCCTCCGGAGCAAACATATAGCCGCGCTTGGTATCGACGGTCTTGCGGGATTATGCCATTGAATACCGAAAATGCGACAAGCACAGCAACCCTTCCTCCTGCGCAGCCTCGCTGCCGGCTATCTGCCCGGCGCGATTCTCGAGCGGCATTCGCACGAATGGGTGCAGCTCGTCTACGCCTCCGAAGGTGTGATGAGCGTGCAGACCGATGACGGAACCTGGATCGTTCCGCCCAATCGCAGCGTATGGATTCCCGCGCGGGTGGGGCATTCGATCGCGATGTCCGGCCGCGTCTCGATGCGCACCATCTACTTCCTGCCGAAGCTGGTGAAGACGCTTCCCCAACGATGCTGTGTTATCGAAGTCTCACCACTACTTCGTGAGTTGATTCTGTACGCCGTGGCGATGGGACCGCTGCGACGCGACGTGCCCGAGCATCGGAGGCTGGTGGACTTTATGCTCGATCAGCTTCGGGTTCTGCCCGTGCTCCCGCTGGAACTGCCGATGCCGCGCGATCCTCGCGCGCTCAAGGTCGCCATCCGTATCCGCGATGCCCCCGGCGCTCGCGCCACGCTGGCCCAGGTGGCGAAGGCGGCAGGTGCGAGTCATCGCACCTTGGAGCGGGTGTTCTATGCCGATACTGGTATGACGCTGGGGCGATGGCGTCAGCAGGCGCGCCTGCTGCATGCGGTGCGGATGCTGGCGAGCTGTGAGAGCGTGACGGCGACGGCGTTGGAGGTCGGCTACGACAGCACCAGCGCTTTTATCGAGGCATTCGCTTCGGTGCTGGGCGCGACCCCGGGGCGCTATTACCAAACGAGCTGAGGGGAAACCCTACTCCATGGCGAATTCGACGCTATCGAGCAGTTGCTTGACCGGTTGACGCGTGATCAGCAGGCACACGAATCTGCCCACCGGCGAGTAGCTGTAGCATATGCTGTAGCCGTAGTAGCTGTAGAACAGATGCCCGTCGATCTCGCGCACGGGACCTGGCGGCGGGTTGAACTCGGGCACCTTGTATCTCGTACATAGCAGGGACGCATTGGCGCCCTTGTAGAAGGTGAACGTAGCCAGGCGGCGGTCCGGAAGTGTATCGAGCCGTCCGCCGACCAGCGTCAGTCCCGAGCTGTTGAAGTTCCAGATATAGCCCGGCATATGCGCGTCGACGTAGGCGCCAGCCACCTCGCCATAGGACTTCGAGGGCACATTGGGATCGAAGCGGTGATTGAACTTCTCGAAGTAGGCGACCGCGGTATCGAAATCGGGATTCCCGCCTTGATGATAGACGACGTCGACGGTGTCGCGCGCGAACGGTCCCCACCCCTGGATGGCGACCAGAGCAATCGCGAGGCACGCCGCGATCGACATCGGTATCCAAATCGCGGGACGGCGCAGCGCGCGCAACCCGCGTTGATGCGAGGGACCTCGATGCGGGTCCGAACCGGATGCCATCGCGCCTTCGCCGCGCGCGGCTTCTTCGGCCAGCAGCGCCAGCAGCTTCGCACGCACCGCAGACGGCGCCTCGACTGCGCCGGCGTGTCGATGCACCAGCGATTTAAGCGTGCGCTCATCTCTCAGGCGAGCGGCGCATTCCGTGCACGATGCGACGTGGGCCTCAGCCTCGCGCAATTCTGCGCCGGTCAATTCTCCATCGGCATGAGCCGACAGAAAACGCTCTATGTATTCACGACAGTTCACTCGCCTAATAGCTGCCCTACCAATTGGTCAGTTTACACGCAATTGGTCTAGTAAGATGCCCCTCCATTCGGGAGTCAAGAACGAATTATCCCCTTGCCTTGCGCGAAAGTTAGCAAAGCCTCGCGCAGCAGACTTCGTCCGCGCGAAACCCGCGATTTTACGGTCCCGACCGGCACTGAAAGCACCCCTGAAACCTCCTGATAGCTGAGCTCCTGCACATCGACCAGAAGCAGTGCGGCGCGAAACTCCTCGGGAATCGAATCGAGCGCCGCGGTGATCTCGGGCGCCATCACATTGGCAAAGGCGAGCGCCTCGGGATTGCTCTGGTTCTGATCGGTGGCCATGCTCTCGGCCTCCAGCCGCTCGGTAAACTCCGCCTCGGTAGGGCTTACCTGTTCGCGCCCGCTCTTGCGATAGCCGTTGCGAAAATTGTTGAACAGGATCGTCAACACCCATGCGCGCGAGTTGGTCCCGGGGGTGAATTGATGGAAAAAGCGGTAGGCGCGCAGGACCGTTTCCTGCAACAGGTCGCTGGCGTCTTCGGGATTGCGCGCGAGCCGCAGCGCCATCGAGTAGATCGAATCGAGATGTGGAATCACTTCCCGCTCGAACGACTCGCGCGTGCTGGGGCTGCTTTCGCGCTTGCCTGCCATATCGAGAGGGTAGGAACATAGCACCTCTGTCCTGAAAAATCCTTCTTAGGCTGCGGTTGGAAGAGGCGTAAGAGTGAC
>VFSW01016252.1_pt1 | contig 10165 bp, 13 predicted proteins | sample 5358111 | NCBI WGS metagenome assembly VFSW01 (sample SAMN11554181, study PRJNA540505) | mine drainage metagenome | isolation source: sediment from site ElyBrook_90M | place: USA: Ely Copper Mine, Vershire, VT | collected 2017
AACTCGTGCGGGCCCTTGCCCCACACCCCCCCCCGACCTTTGTTCAATTATTAAGCGCGGCGCGCGTCCCCGGGCCGACGTAACCGACCTGTTCGATGCCGTGGTCACCCTGGAACGTCTCGACCGCCGCTTGCGTCAGGCTGCCGAAGTATCCGGTGACCGGGCCGGAATAAACGCTGAGCGTGCTCAAGGCTCAATGACCGACTTAGCCGGCGATGCGGATGACGATGAAGATGACGGCCATGCCGAGCACTGTCGCAAAGGTGGTCCAACGCACCGGATGCCGGTGATGGCTCTCGGGCAGGAGGTCTGAGGCGCCGATATAAAGGAAAAATCCGGAGAAGACGGCGAGCAGGATCCCGAGCTGGGATTCGGTCACGTTGACGAGGAGCGTCACGAGGATGCCGACGACCGGGGCTACCGCGTCGACCATCAGCCACCGGAGGGCCTGCCGGCGGCCCGTGCCGTTCTTCAGGGCGACGTTCACGGTGTTGATGCCGTCTGAGAAATCATGGGTCAGGACCGCGGCAGCGACGACCAGGCCGATCGTCGCTGAGACGTGGAAGGCGAGCCCGATGCCGAGCCCGTCGAGGAAGCTATGGAAAGAAAGCGTGCCGGCTCCCCAGATCGCGCGTCCCGCGTGCGCCTCTGCGTGCTCGTCATGATCGTGATGGTGATGCAGGACGATCATGCGGTCGAGGACGAGATAGATGGCAAAGCCCGTCGCGCCGATCGCGGTGCCAAAGGCGGCCGAGTGCGACTTCCCGATGATCTCAAGCGCCTCCGGCATCAGGTCGAAGAAAGCGACGCCGATCACTGCGCCGGCGGAGAAGCCCAGGATGAGATGCAGGCGGTCCTTGAGCCGGAGCGCGAAGAGTCCGCCGAGCGATGTCGAGATGAATGCCGCGATGCCGATGAAAAATACCATGGTTATGTATATATGTCGTCTGACGGACTATCGGGCGCACGCATTGCACAGGCCGAACAGCTCGACCGAGTGGCTGGTGACCTTCGCGAATCCATGCGTCTGCTTCAACGCCTTGCCCGCGATTTTTTCGTATTCGCAGCCGGTGAAATCCTCTACCTTGTCACAGTCCGTGCAGACGATGTGATGGTGGTCATACTTGGCATCTTTCAATTCATAGTAGGCGCGTCCCTGCTGGAAATCCACTTGGACCGCCACGCCCGCTTTCTTGAAGGAATCAAGGATGCGATAGACGGTGACTTGGTCCGCGTTCTTCCGACCGATACCTTCGATGATCTCCCTTATGCAAAGCGGATATCGGGTTTTCTGAAGGTGCGCGAGCACGAGCAATCGTGGCTTCGTGGCCCGGAAGCCTGCTTTTCTTAAGATCCCAGCGAGTCCATCCTCTTTCGAGAGTTCCATATGCGCGCATCCTATACTACATGCAAATTACTTGCAAGTACCTGATGCCCTCGACATCCTCATCGGTCCTGTCAGGGAAGCAGTCCGAAGCAATAGAAAAGGGCCTCCACTGTCGTGGCGGCCCTCTCTCCTTTTTCTGCGAGCTACTCTCCCAAGATCATCCCTACCTCGAACTGGAGAGCTTCGTAGAGTTCCTGGTCGGTCTTCTGCGCCAGCGGCAAGACGTGCTCTTGCGTATGCTTGGCATAGTCGGCCTGCCGCTGCCGCTCCCATCCCTTCTTCATATCCCTGAGATTGACGAGACGGTCGGCGCATTTGACCAGGCGGTCCGACTCGGCGGCACCTCCAAGCTCCTTGTAGTACACGTCATCCTGCTTGCGGTACCGGCCGCAGATCTGTCCGGTGACCGGATCGAAGATCGGAACGACTTTCGAGAGGACGAAGAGCGAGTGCCACATCTCGTGCCCGAAGATTCCGAGGATCACCGGAAACGGCGTGTTAGTGTCCTCCACCACGTCATGCAAGAGCGCCTTGATGATGATGTCGCGATCCTTGAACCCCCGGGCGATGAGCGCGACGGCGACCTCGCGCGGATGCTCAAAGTAGCGCACGCCGTTGTCGCGCTTCTGATCGCGATGGGCGTTCTTGGCGAGCCAATACGCGAGCTGGACCTGCGTGATGTCGCCCGCCGACATCCCGCCGAGCAGTCCGAAGAACTCTTTCCGGTTCATCTCTTTCCCCTTCTTCGTTAGAGCGATTACTGGGAATCTTATAACATGAATATGCCTAAAATTCAAGTCCGACAACTCGGCGCATCACGACACGCTTTTCAGATTTTTGTGGGGTCAGACCCCGTTTTTGACCTCCGATGCTGATAATTTGGAGACTCGTCGGGCTTTGATGAGCCTCTTTTTTGTGGAAACGCCGACGTATAACGAGATAGTTAGTGGAACACCAAAATTAGAGCCTCTTTTCAAGCTTTCTGAGACATTCAAGACTGATAAATCCCAACTGGTGACCCCACCGGGAATCGAACCCGGGTTAACGGCTTGAAAAGCCGGCGTCCTAACCGTTAGACGATGGGGCCTCTGCTTGCGCCCAGATCCTCAGAAGTAGCCTTTGAGGGGTGGACGAATCGAAGCTTTTGTATCATACATTATTGGAGCCTTGAGAGAAAGTGTGGTACTTTGGGCCCTGACAAGCTCTGGAGAGGTGGCTGAGTGGTCGAAAGCACCGGTTTCGAAAACCGGCATACTCACAAGGTATCGAGGGTTCGAATCCCTCCCTCTCCGCCCGAAGACTTTTGTATCGGACTGACCCGAGAGCCTTGTTTGTAGCCGTTTTTTAAAACGGTTCGAATCCCTTCGCTATCGCACCGCGAAGGGATTCGAACTTTATTAATTAACCCACTTTTTAAACTTAGACCAAAAAGTCTGCTTCGGTTTGCCAGGGCTCATTCTGTTCTCAATGCCATAATATTTTTCCTTTTCCGCGCGTTCTTTGGCGCGCCCGGCAGCAATCTCTTCCCTAGTCCAACCGCGCACCCAACGTACCTTATTGCCTTTAATCCAATAGTGAGACTGGCAAGGGAAATTCCAGTTCCCGATAGATGGGTCGAGCGATATTGTCTCGCCATTAAAGGTTAGCTCCCAGTCCGTCGGTCCTATCGGCGTAACCACCTCATTACCACAACCGCAACAACATTTATGTACCGCTGTTGCGTATGGAATAGAAACGTAAATTTTGCCTTCCTGTAAGGATTGAGGAATTTTTTCTACAAACTCGTGAGTAACAGATGTAAGTCTCATGGTTTCTCATCATTATGAATCACGTTCCCATCGAGATCATAGGTGCTTTGGTGCTCATTCTCGGGGTCTTTATAAAAGCCGAAAATCTTCTTCCATTTTATAACCGCGAGTGCCGCATTAAAGGCATTGAGATCGGCAACTTGGATATTGCGGGCGTATACATTATCTCCGTCGTCGCCAAATCCAATCCGCGCGGGCAAGTGGTCACGTTTCTGTGCCGTGCTCGTGGTGAGACGTACTTGGCCCATAAGAGCGTCGTCGACAACATAGAGACCCATACCGGTATCAACAAAGGGAATATTTAGCTCCTCAAGCTTGGTTACGACATGCTTTTTGTTTTCCCCGCCGTCCATGCAGACAAAAACGAAGTCCATGCCGCCCAGCTCGTCTATGTTAGTGGCGTCAAGATGGTATGGATGGGCGACGATTCCGCGGTGCATCTTTGAATATCTCCCTCGCAGGTAGCCCACCTTTTTGTGTTTGCGGCCAAGCTCCATGCACGAGGGAGCACCGGGCGCCCTGAACGCGTTATGTTGCAAAAACACGTCACCGTCGAAAAGATGTATTTCTTTGACGGGCGTCTTGGCTACAAAGTCCAGCACGTACGAGCCCGTGCCGCCCAGACCCACTATGGCAATTTTTGCAAGATTCAATTTTTGCGTTGCCGCAACAATATCGGCCCGGCTAGACGCAGTATCGATGTAGTGGAATGGCGAATCGTCGCCCTCCTCGGGCTCAATAAGCGGATATGTTTGAGCCGTGACACTTGGATCGATAGCCTTCGCAGGGTTCGAGATGATCTCAACATAGCGCGTCATTTTGTGATGATAGTCTTGATATCCCTCCAGCGGTTTGTTGGAGAAAGAGTGCTGCGTGGTGAGTTCGTCATCGATCTTCTGTACCGCGCTGCCATGTTTAATTTGTGCTATCTCGGTACCATCCATATTGCATGGGTGATCGCCAGCAAATGAGGCGACATGTTGACTCGGTCTAACGGTACGGTCGTTTGCCAGCTCCAAGTTGGACACAAGCGCTCCGCGCTTTATCTCGCGCCGTGCGTTGACATATGGTACGTCCCACAGGACAAGGTAACCCGACCTCTCCTCGACGTTGTACCCCTCGTCCCGCAGGCGCTTGAGATCCTTATTAAGATTTATTAGTCGGTGTGACATTGAAGATAGTGCCGTTCTTTACCTTGACCGTCTGGCCCGCGACGAGGGTACCATTCTTTGGTTCCTGGTCAGCATCGCGATAAGAGACGGTGTACATGACGTCGGGAGAAGGATTATCGAAAGCGAGCGCAACGACTTCCTCGAATGACAACGTGTCCTTGGTAATTTTCTTTTCTCGACCGTTCACGATAATCGTGATTTCTCCTTTATGTCCATGTTCTTCTGCCATATAGTTTTTACTCGTCGGCTTTAAGTAAGTACAGCGCCGGTTGACTGCAGTTGCATAATACACCCGCGCTTGATACCATAGCAATGTTACTAGATGGAGCCGATGTTATCCTGGATACCACGATTGTTATTAAAAATACCGACTGGTGTGGACCATAACAAGTTCTTCACACTACTATCCCCACAATGAAAAAGCCGCAGGGTAAACTAGATAGTGATGGCATTGCTACGGAGGTCGAGATCCGTACAGAGATTGGGCGGCGCGTCGCAGAAATGCGGCGCAAGCTTGGTTTGAGCGCACGCAAGGTAGCCGAGGTGCTAAAGATCTCGCGCGAAGCTGTCACGCACATTGAGACGGGTCGAAATAATATATCCGCGGTATCACTATGGAAGCTTGCAACACTCTTCAATTGCGATATCGAGGACTTCTTCCCTGACGTACCTGACGGCTATGCGCTCACAAAAGTCGACACTCGCAAGGTAGAGCAAGAGGGTGGTGAGAACGCGGCACGATGGGCCCAAAAATTGTTCGGGAAGAAAAAATAACTATGATTTTAGAAAAAATTGAAATACAAGCGGAAGAGGTCTTAAAAAAACTCAACGTAAAATCACTGCCGATACCAGTCGAGGAGATTGCGAGTAAGTATCAGATAAAAATAAGCCGGGCACCCAACAACGATTTTTCTGGCATGCTCATCAGAAAGGATGGACGGGCTCTCATTGGTGTTAGTAACAGTGAATCGCCTGCACGCCAGCGGTTTACCGTGGCGCACGAATTAGGCCATTTCTTTTTGCACCCTAATAAAGATGCATTTATCGATTACCGCGACAACAAAAAAGAGATAATGAGAACGCCGCGAGAAAAACAGGCGAACATGTTTGCTGCTGCCTTACTGATGCCGAGGTTTTCTTTATTGAAAGATTTTAGAAGTCTTGCAAAAGAAGGCTTTTCGGAGGATGAGTTACAAAGTCTCGCTCAAAAATATGAGGTAAGCGAGGAGGCAATGTGGTATAGACTAATTAATCTCAATCTTGTTTCTAAATAAGCTTTATTCAATTGCCGTCACCAGTAAAGTGGATAAATCGGCTATTTCCTGGCATAGTATCTTTGTGAAAAACAGCAACCCCACTACAGTCAAAGGTGGCGTATGGCAACGACTACTCGATGCCCTTTCGGACAAGCCTGGCAGTCTCGTCTCGAATGAGAAGCTTATTGAGGTGTCCGGTCAACACAACTATGCCAGACGCGTCCGTGAGCTTCGGGCCGAAGGATGGGATATTGTTTATAGTCCTAGTCCCATGGGATACACACTCCGTTCTCTAACGAAGCAGGACAAGGACACCGATGTATATATCAACCTAAAACTCCGCCAGAAGGTACTGGAGCGTGATCAGTACACCTGCCAACTCTGTGGCCATAAGGGCGGCGAAAAATATGCAGACGGAGAAATCGTTCGTCTCGAAGTCGATCACATGAAACCGCTAAAGCAGGGTGGTAAGACGACAGAAGAAAATCTTTGGACTTTGTGCAGCCGATGCAATGCCGGAAAAAAGTCCCTTTTTGATTATCCGGAGACCATCAAGAATAAGATACTCTCGGTCAACCTATCGGAGGAAACAAGAAAAAAGCTAAGCGAGTTGTCGTTGAAGTCTGGCAGGACGATCAATGATCTGGTTGTCGAGGCTATCGACAGGGGTGTTGAGAAGTTGAAGTAGTTTCAATCCGATATTACGGGCCAGTTCTGCTGGCACTGCGTTGCCGATTTGTTTCGCGGCCTGCACGTTCGATCCTGTAATGATGTAATCATCGGGAAAAGTTTGAATGCGCGCCGCTTCACGAATCGTGATGGGCCTATGCTCCTTCGGGTGGAGATAGCGTCCTTTTTCGGGCTTGAAGAATTCGGTACGAATCGTCAGTGAAGGTTTGTCCCAACTCAGACGGCCGAACACGTCGGTTGAACCCGTCTTTTTTCTTTTCCAACAATCGGGAGTTAGGCGCGTGGGCAGGTCGAAGCGATTTCCACCTTCCGGAATGCACTTGTATCGTTCAAGCGACATCGGTGTTGGATTTCTCCCAACATGCCAATTTTCCCCGTTCGGCTTTTTCGGTAGGTCTCCGATCGCATCGCGTACGGTGCGCCAAAGTTCGAGCTGCTGATTCAATAAATTTACCTTGTTCGGTTCGACATGCGTCGGCGTTGGGTGTTCTGGGTTGCCTATGCGACTTCCGATAATAATCGCCCGCTTTCTCTTTTGAGGAACACCGTAATCAACAGCGTGAAGGACTTTCTCACTCACCGCGTAACCTAACGAGGCGGCCATTTCCTTGATCAGTGAATATTCATCGCTCGTCAGTAGCTGCGGCACATTCTCCATTACGAATATTTTTGGATTGAAATGTGCGACGAAACGCATGTATTGCCTCCACAGCTGATTCCTTGGATCCGTTTTCTCTCTTTTACCGAGTTGGCTGAACCCCTGGCATGGAGGGCCTCCGACGATAACGTCTATTTCGGTCACTTTCAGCTTGCTTTGGAATTCGTTCAGGTCTATTTCGATTATGTCGCCCTCTTCCACAACTATGTCCGGATGATTGGCGCGCAGCGTCTCACAGCTCCAGTGGTCCCAGTCGGTTGCCGCCACGAGTTCAAGGCCCGCCTTTTCCAGTCCGATGGACATCCCGCCCGCCCCGGCGAAGAGGTCTATGAAGACGGGTTTTTTCTTTTTGATGGAGGTTTTCATTGTTTATTTTAATTATATCAGGGTTGGTTCTATTGCTCTATCGTCACCACGCCCCTCGTGAACTTGAGTTTCGATCTGAAGCACCCCATAAGCTCCCGCTTCTCCTCGTTCGTGCCCTCTTTGAGTATGTATTTCGCGTAGGTGCGCAGGTCGATGTCTTCGTGCGCGGCATCTGCCTTTGAGAACCCCAGCACCGTACGCTGGAACTTGTTGTGCCGCTTCAGTTCCTCTTTGAATTTCATCTCGACGCCTAGCTCGTTGAGGTCGATTTGATCGAGTACGCCGAGCAGCTGCTCGACAAGATCTTCTTCGCGCAGATACTTGTTGCCGGTGCAGTGGTGATCCTTCGATCTGCCGCATCCGTAGTAGACGTAGCGTATCGTAGTGCCGTCCTTGCGCGGCTTGTATTTCTCCTCGGCGCTCACGCACGAGCCGCATTGTCCGCATGTCATGAGTTTGGTAAAAGCGAACTCGTGGCTCTGCCGGGTGATGTTGTCCCGCTTGAGCTGCTCCTGCACTTTTTCAAATAGCTCCTTGGATACCAGCGGCTCGTGCTTGCCCTGATACCAGTTGCCGGACTTTTTCGGATACTCGAAGATGCCGTAGTAGAAGGGATTCTGCAGCGTGCGGAACACGTTGCTGAGCGCGAGGTTCTTGTTGCCAACTGTTTTGAAGTTGAGCTCGAACTTCAGCCACTGGTGTATCCTGCGCCCCGACCATTTCTCGTACGCCATCTTCTCGAATATCTTTTTGATGACCGCTCCGCGCTCCGGATCCACGATCACCTGGCACTTCTTCTCCATGTTCTTCTGCGTGAGATAGCCGGTCGGCGGCGTGGTCGGCCATAGTCCCATCTCAACGCGCGTGCGAAGACCGCGCTTCACGTTGATGCCTCGGTTGTCGTTTTCCAATTTCGCCTGTCCGCCTAGTATCGTCAGCAGGAATTTCTCATTCGGATTATTCCTGAAGCTCTGGCTGAACGTGCGTATCTCATGCAGGTATCCGGCATCCATGAGGTCGACGATGCGCCCCAGGTCGCCTGCATTTCTTGAGATGCGATCTGGCGCCCACGTGATGATGCCGTTGTACTTGCCGCTCTTAATTTCCTCCACGATCTCGTTGAACACCGGCCGCTGTCCGGTTTCCTTGGCCGAGTGGCTCTCGCGCTTCATGGCGATGACTTCCAGCCCTTCGCGCTCCGCGAGCTGCAGCATCTCCTTGATCTGCGAGTCGATGGAGAGCACTTGGCGCTCCTCGCTCTCAGTGCTTTTCCTCGCATAGAGGCAGTATCGCACCTGCACCTGCTTTACCGCCTGCCGGTCGCCCGCTTGGGGCTTACGCAGCACTACTGTTGAGTTGTCCATATCCCTTCTTTATTAGCTGCTACAGCTACAAGGGATGACGCATCCTGCCTAGGAGTCCAGAGCGTCCCGAGGGGTCGGAGTTGGTAACTCTAACCTCTGGTTAACCATCGTTAAGCCGCAGGCATATACCGCAAACGCTTAATTGGACGTGTTGTATTACAATGGGTCGATGAATTTCTTTATCTTCTCAGCCCAATACCTTTTCATACTACCTATCCTCATCCTCGGAGCGTACTTCTGCACGCGTAAATGGCCTGTACAAAAGCGCATGGCGCTCTTTGCGATCCCGGCGGGGATCTTAACCTATATTCTCGCGCTTATCGGAAATCACGCCTACTACGATCCGCGACCTTTCGTGGTCGGACATTTCACTCCACTCATCGCCCATGCGGCTGATAATGGATTTCCGTCTGACCACACGCTGCTTGCTGCGTCGCTAGCGGCTGTCGGCATGTACTGGAACAAGTGGCTCGGCCTCGCACTCTGGCTCATCGCGATATTCATCGCATACTCGCGTGTCTACGTCGGCGTGCATCATCCGATAGACGTCATCGGCAGCATACTGTTCGCGATCGCAGCGACATCGGCATGGTATGTGATCGTAAATCGTGTCTGGAAGAATCCGAATCCTAATTTAGGATAATGTAGATTTTGAACATGCATTTTTTTGCGTCACTCATAACAAGGGCAACCGTCCTCATGTCTTCCTGGTTCGGCTTTTCCCATCACCAGGCTCTTCAGCCCGTCGCCGCTACTTCGATCACAGCTACGAGTTCAACGGCATCCATCTCAAAACCGATCTATCTCTCCTTCGACATGGACATGAACGAGCCCATGTACCAAAAAATAAAGAGTGAAGGTAAGGTATGGTACGACCCGGCGCTCTTCGCGTATCTGGAGCAAAATCATATACCGGCCACGTTCTTCGTCTCTGGCCTCTTTGCCGTCGCATACCCGGATCTCATGCACAGCCTCGCTTCGAGCTCGGATTTTGCATTCGAGAACCACGGGTACGATGAGTCTTCGTTCACCCCGCATTGCTATTGGCTCAGAACGCTCAGAACCGATCAGCAGAAAAAAGATTCAATCACCAAAACCGAGAACATCATCAAAGACGATACCGGACAGACAGCCACGTACTTTCGCTTTCCCGGCGTCTGTACGAACGCGCAGGACAATGCGCTCGTGCGGAGCCTCGGCTATGTGATCAATGATGGCACCGATATAGCCGGGGATCCCTTCAACAAGAATGCGAAAGCAATAGTGCATGCAGTGCTCACACACGCAACGAGCGGCGCGACGGTCCTCATGCACATCGGGGGCCCGAATGCTCCTGAAAGCCTCGTCGTATTAAAGCAAGTAGTCCCTGCGCTTGAGGCGGCAGGATATCAGCTCGAGAAGCTCTGATCTTTTACAGAGACTTAACAGCACTTTCTTTACTCTTGCGTCAGGAGTAGAGCGTAC
>VFSW01016253.1_pt1 | contig 10164 bp, 7 predicted proteins | sample 5358111 | NCBI WGS metagenome assembly VFSW01 (sample SAMN11554181, study PRJNA540505) | mine drainage metagenome | isolation source: sediment from site ElyBrook_90M | place: USA: Ely Copper Mine, Vershire, VT | collected 2017
CCGATGGCGAAACCTACGACATGTATTCCATGACCGCCGCCAGCAAGGTACTGCCGCTACCTTGTTACGTGCGCGTCGTTAATCTGGAAAACGATAAAAGCGTGATTGTAAAGGTGAACGATCGTGGACCGTTCGTGAAGAATCGCATCATCGATCTGTCCTATGCAGCGGCTGCCCGCATCGGCATGCTCGGCAGCGGCACGGCACTGGTGGACATCGCCAGTATAACGCCGGGGGAGCCCATGCCGCCCGCCGGCCCGGGCAGCAACGTGCCGGTGCAAACTGGCGCACCGCCAGTCCACGCCGCCACCGGCACTGCCAGTGAGCCACAGTTGTTCGTGCAGGTCGGCGCCTACGCCACCGAAAGCAATGCCACACGTGTGCTCACGCGCCTGCGCGCCGCGTCCGTGAGTCCAGCGTTCATTCTCACCGAACTCCAGAACGGTATTACCTTGTACAAAGTCCGCATCGGCCCGATTCCGGATGTCAGTCGCGTGGATGCGCTCACGGCGCAATTGGCCGGCTTGGGTTTTCCGAATGCGCAGGTGGTGATCCCGTAGACAAAAAGACGATTAACCGGCGGTGCGGCTGATGACCCGTCAATCGCGGCAGAATCTCAAATCACGCGCTGGTGCGAAATTCCATCGCGGCCCGAGGTCTCTGGTGCCACAGCCGGCAGGCTGGAGGGTATCCGGCAAGCACGCCAATTGAAGCGATCGCCGGCAAACCGCCTCAGCCTTTCGATCCGGCCTGCGCGGCGGCAATCAGGCCGGCGAGGTAGCGCATGGGCGTGAGCCGCTGGGCTTCGGCCGACGCGCCGGCGAGCAGTCTCAAGGCTTCGGCAAGGCCAGTCCGGCGCTGCCTGCGGCCAGCGGCGCTCTCCGGTTGCGCAATGGCACTGACGTACAACGCATAGGCGTAATCATGGCGGAAGGTGGTGCCTTGAGCGCCGGCTTTAAGCTGCTGCCGGTAGTAATCCAGCGCAGGCTGCAGAAGCGTGCGGGCTTCGGCGTTGCGGCCCTGCAGGGCGATGGCCCGGGCGAGGATGGTGCGGGCCTGGGATTCATCCTTTTTCGGGTCGGTTTGCTGGACCGCGTCCGGCACGACTGCCAGCCATTGACGCGCAAAAGATTCCGCCTGGGAGTAGCGGCCAAGCTGCACGGAGGCACGCGCAGCGACGCTGTAGCCGGCTTCCAATATCTGGTTCTTCAAGCGGGTGGTATTGAAGTCGGTCGCCGCTACCTCGATGGCCTTGGCCTGGGTGAGTGACGCAGAGGCATCGGTCAATGCAGACTCTGGAATGCCCTCGTCCAGTTTTAATTGCCCGGCGAGCGACCGCTGGCTCAATGCCTGGCCCAAGAGCAGGCGCGCTGGTGAATGGGGCGGCAGTTGCTCCGCGAACGCATTCAGGGCACGCAGGCAAAGCTGCAATGACTGTTCCGCGCCCGCCAAGTCGCCGCTTTTCGCTTGATACTCGAACAGCTTGAGCCAGATGTAAAAGTTTGCCGCATCCAGGCCTTTGGGGCTGTGGGGATCCTGCGCCAGTGCCAGCGCCGACTGCAGGGTGACGATGGCCTTGGACACCTCACCTCGCTCGTATTGGAATTCCGCGACCTGGAGCAAAGCCTGCGCCCACCGGCCCCAGGCATCGAGGCTTGAAGGATCGAAGCGCACCCAATTCTGGGCTGCCTGCACGGCCTGGTTGGCGTACACTGCCGCAGCGGTGGTGTCATGCCGATCATTGGCAAGTTTTGCAAGCCGGCCAGCGGCAAAAAAACGATCTTCCAACGCGTGCAAGTCACCGGGGCGGCGGGCCAGGATTTTCTCGGTCATGGCGAACACCTGCTGCTCCAGGGTTTGCGCCTCGCCTGTGCGGCCGAGCGTCTGTAATGCGCCCGCCTTGGTGTCGGTGGTATCGGCCCAGGAGGCCGCGGCATTCAGATCCGACAGATTGAGCGCGCCCAGCCCGTCGAGGATCTTGAGGGCCTCGTCGCAGGTCGCCAAACTTTGCTGCGCTGGCTGATTGAGACAAATAATGTTCAAGGTGTCCGCGTAAAGCTGCCGCACCTGGCGGGACGGATTTGGGCCATTAACGAGTGGCATCAGCAGGGCCGCGGCCTGGTTAAACGGCGCCGAACTGCCGCCGCCGCTCACGGTGTTTGCCAAATTTTGGCTATACAGGATCAGGGCCAGGCCGTAGGTCACCGCTTCGCCATGGTCGCCGGCCGCGCGCAGCTTTTCGAAGGCCGCCTGGGCTTGGCCAAAGCTCCGGTTCGCGACTTTGAGGTGGCCGCCCGCGATCTGCGCCGAGCCCAGGCGCACCAGCGCCATCGCCCGGTTGATTTGGGTTTGCTTCGTCACCAGGTCCGGTGGCAGGCTGTCGTAATAGTCAACAGTTTTCTGCGCGAGCTTGCCCAGGGTCTCCAGCCGTCCGGTGGGCGCCAGTTCGTTGTAGAAATCCTCGATCAGGAAGCTCACCAGGTTTTCCGCATTGGTGCGCGAGGCCTGCACCTCGGCCTTGGCGGCACGCGCGCGTTGTAGGTTGTACCAGCCGAACAGCGCGCCGACAATCGCGACCAGCATCAGCCCCGCGCATACGCCGGCCACGATGCGGGTGCGCCGCAAGGCCCGGTGGGTGGCGGCCTCGCGCTCGCGTTGCGCGGCGAGCTCGCGCTCGGCTTGCTCGCGCGCCTCGCGTTCGCGGCGCAGGTTGCGACTTGCGAGCACCACTTTGCATAGCACGTCGTGGGTGAGCTCCACGCGGCGCATGTCGAGGCGGTCCTCGATCCGGAGCAGGCGGCGATTGACCAGGGTCGCCAGCGTATCCGGCGCGGCGCCGGCCGCGGCCAGCACCTTGGCGATGCGCTCTTCGGCCAGGCTTTCGCGATAGCCGGATTCGGTCAAGAGTTCATCCTCGATCACACGCCTGACGCCGGCCGGTTGGTCGGACAGTGTGCGTTCGTAGAATTCACTCAAGATGGTGTCGCGCGACCCGGCCAGCAGGTCGGTGGAGATTTCCTTGCGTCCCTGAGTCTGGCGAAGGGTATTGAGCTCGCGGCACACCAGGCTCAGGAGCGAGGGTTCGACCTCGGCGTTGGCGAGTTCCGAACCGCCGGCCACGAAACGCACGATGGATTCGGCGACTTCCCGCGAAACCAGTTGGCTGCCCGGCTTCAGCACCGCGCTCAAGGCCTGCGCGCCGTTCATGCGCGCGAGGCGCATGCGGTTCTGGGTGATCGAGGGCATGCTGCCCTTGAGGCTTTCCAGATGCGCGAGGTAATCCTCGCGCAGCGCGATCAGCACCCGATAATCCGCGCGCGCAAAATCGAAATCCTCTGCGGCGCGGTCGTCGTCTTCCAGCCGCGCCTCCAGCGCCGTGGGCGCGCGGTTTTCGACCAGATCGGCAAGCTCCGCAAGGAACTGCTGGGCACGCAATTTGCCGGCGTCGTCGGCCTGGCCGAGCGTGAAAATTTCCTCGAACTGGTCGAAGATCAGCAGCGGCATCAGGGTGCCACCCTGGGCGTCGCGCAGCAGGTCACCGCGGTGGTGCAGGAACTCCCACAGCGATTCGCCTTCTATCGAAGCGCCGGGCCGGGCCCAGTGGCCGGCCGCCTCGGTGGCGCGGAAAATCGCCTGCTTGATCTGTTCGGACGGTGTGGGCGAGCCGGCGGCGTAGTCGATGCGCACGTACACCGGGCAATAGCCCTCGTTCCGCAGCCGCGGCACCAGGCCGGCGCGCAGCAGCGAAGTCTTGCCGAGGCCCGACTGGCCGAAGAGCACCGTCAGGATGGTGCGCTGCACCCGGCGCGCGAGTTCGGCCGCTTCCTCGTCGCGGCCATGGAAATAGGCGCAGGTCTCCTCGGTATAGGAAAACAGGCCAAGCCAGGGGTTTTCCGGATCGAGCGTGACGGCGTGGTCGCTCGCGACGGGATGCTCGCTCATGGGTTTCTCCCGCTGAACAACTGCTTGAGGCGCTGCTGGAACTCGGGTGTCGGCTCGCCTCCCGCGAGGCGCACCATATGTACCGTTTTGAACTGGTCGGGAACCAGCGCGGCTGCCTCGGCGGTATCGTCAATGCACACCGGCAGGATGAACACCGCGCCGCCGGCCATGTTGCGCATCCGATCCACGGCATAACTCCATTCGCGGCGGAAGTAGGCCTCGTGACGCCGCTGGGTGTTGGCGGAGATAACCGGCACAAAGAAACTGCAGCGCGCGATGTTGGCGCGGATCTTGTGGTCGTAGTCGTCGCCGCTTTCCAGCCGCTCGAGGTCAAACCAGGTCGTGAGCCCGGCGGCATCCAGGCCGGCCTTCAAACGCTGCACGGCCGTCAGGTCCTCGCGCGCGTAGCTGATGAAAATCGCGTTTTCCGGCATCTCGCGCGCCGGTGGCAGAAATCGCAGCGGTGTGGCGCTGCCCGGCAAGGCTTGCGCCGGGCGCCGGCGTGCACTCCAGCGCCGGTGTAATTCGGCCACGAACGACTCGGCGCCGCCGTAGACGCGCGTGCGCACGCTGACCTGCTGCAGGAACGCCACCAGGCGCGCGTCTTTGGCCGTATGGTCGTCGGCGAAAATTTCGGTGACGTCGCGCGGGTCGGACAGGCGCTTGCGCTTGGCCATGCGCAGGAACAGCCGTGCCAGCCAATTGGAAAAGTCGCTGCCGATCAGGAGCAGGTGGTTGTATTCGAGTTCATGGAAAAGTTTTTCCGGCGTCAGATGTTCGGACTGCAACGCGCAGATGAACTCCAGCATGTCCTCGTCGGACAGCACGTAGGTCGGCGAGGCCGAGAGACGCCCCAGCAAATGGTAGACCACGGTGCGCTGCAGGTCGCTGCGTTCAGAGGGCAGATCGGCGACGCGGTTGGGCGCGTAGGCGATCACCTCGGCGCCGGGCTGGCCGCCGTAGCGTTCCAGGTTGACCGCAGTTTCCAGCAGCGGGTCGAAGGTGGTGGTGACGAACAGGTTGAAATCGGTGATCTGCGCCAATTGCCGCAATGCCTGCGGCGGCTCAACGTGGATTTCGCGCATGATCGAGCGCAGGCGCGTGTAGGCCTCCTCGCGCCGGCCATGTTGACCCAGGTGGGAGCAGACCACGTCGTTCAACGTGAGCGGCTGGGGCAGGGCAGACGGGTCCACGGACAGGTGCTTCGCCAGTTTCTCGGCCAGCCACACGTACAGCGGGCGCAAACCCTGGTCGGTTTGCACGCGCAGCAGGTCGGGTCCGATGATCGGGATGACCCGGTGTTCTTCTATATAGTTGAGGAGATCGTCCCAGGCGTCTTCGTCGAAGGCCTGTGTCGGATCCGTCATCGCGGGCAACGTCGTCATGGTGAACCGCACTCCGTATAGTCGGCGGAGGTTACTACAAAGCTCGCGGCATGTCGCATGCAGCGCGCCGGATCACCTCGGGCACTGGAAGCGAGTCATCTGGACTGCCGCATAGAGGCACGCATTTTGTGCGGCAACCACCCATGTTTTCAACTGCTTGCGCGCGATCAATCCGGCGTTCACGTTTGTCGAACCCCAGAGTGGCATCACCCCAAGTTCGATAGCGTCGCGTCGCTCGTGACGGCCGGTACGGTCCCGGCGTCCCGGCCACTCGCTCCAGCGACGGCCCATTCCTTTGCTGCGGCACGCCCGGCGTTCGGAAACCGTTACTTCGCACGCTTTCCTCCACCCTGGCTTTACGCCCCGGCGCGGCCTTCGCACCACGCAGACGCTGTGCTACGGCCGCTGGGGCTACCGCAGGCTCCTCGCCTCGGCGCTTCGCGCCTTCCATGGCTCATCGGCCGATTCCGGACCTGACCCAGGTGGACGCACACACGGCGCAACTCGGAACACCGGGCTCGGGGATGCGCGAGTGGTCATCCCCTAACAATAAAACATAGGTTTCTGCCGGGCATGGCGCTAAAATTGCACCTCCGTGCCGGCGCGCTCCGGCCGACATTCCACCACCTGTCCTGACGAGGTGTTGCCTTGAGAAGCCAGAATGTTTGTGCTTACGTCGTTGGCCTGCTGTTCGCGTACACCGCTGCCGCCCAGGCAATCCCCATTCCCGCACCGCCGCAGCTCAATGCCAAGAGTTACGTGCTCATGGACGCCGACAGCGGCCAGGTCATCGCCGCCAGCAATCCGAATATGCACAGTGAGCCCGCGAGCCTGACCAAGTTAATGACTGCGTATGTGGTATTTCATGCCTTAAAAGATGGCGTCATTCACCTGGATGAACCGGTGACTATCAGCGCCAAGGCCTGGCGCATGGGCGGCTCACGCATGTTCGCAAATGTCGGCAGCCAGGTAAGCGTGGAGAACCTGCTACAGGGCTTGATCGTGCAGTCGGGCAATGATGCGGCTGTGGCACTGGCGGAAAAAGTCGGCGGTACTGAAGACACCTTTGTGGAACTCATGAACCAGTACGCCCAAAAACTCGACCTGAAAAACACCCATTACGTGGATGCTTCAGGCTTAACCAACGACCCTAACCATTACGTCTCGGCACTGGATCTTGCCATGCTTTCGCGCGCCATCATCAGGGAGTTTCCAGACTACTACCGGCGCTTCTTCGCTGAAAAGCAATTCACCTGGGATAAGATCAGCCAGCTGAACCGCGTCTCGTTGTTGTTCACCGACCCGAGCGTGGACGGCCTCAAGACCGGCTACACGGACAAGGCCGGCTATTGCATGGTGGTTTCGGCGCTGCGCAACGGCATGCGCCTGATCGCGGTGGTTATGGGCACGCCTTCGGAAAAAGCCCGTGCTATTGACGACGAAGCGCTGCTCAACTATGGCTTCAATTTCTATGAGAGTCACAAACTGTATGCCACCGGTACCGCCATCACCAAACTTAAAGTCTGGAAAGGCGCGGACGGCAATGTCCCGGTTGGGGTCACACATGATATCTATGTGACCATCCCCAAAGGCAGTTACCCACAGCTCTCGGCCTCTGTGCAAACGCCATCGGGACTCATGGCACCGGTTCCGGCAGGCGCGGCAGCCGGATCGGTGAGCGTCTCCTACGACGGCAAAACGTTGATCGAAACACCGCTCTACACCTTGCAGGCCGTGCCTGAAGGTAATATTTTCCGGCGTATCATAGACAGCGTACGTCTGTGGTTCGTCAAGAAATAGAATGACCAAACCGCTGCCGAGTGCGTATTTCAACGGTGTTTTACTGCCACTGAGCGAAGTGCGTATTTCGCCCCTGGACAGGGGATTCCTGTTTGGAGACGGCGTCTATGAAGTAATTCCTGCCTATGGAGGAAAGCTGTTCCAGCTGGATGCACATCTCAAGCGCTTGCAATACAGCCTGGATGGCATTCGTCTTGGAAATCCGCATACGAACCGGCAATGGACCGCATTACTCAATAATTTAATCGCGCAGAATGGCGGCGGTAATCAAGCGCTGTATCTGCAAGTAACGCGCGGTGCCGACACAGGCCGCGATCACGGTTTTCCGAAAAACGTACCGCCCACGGTGTTTGCCATGTGCGCGCCACTCGCGGAGCTCCCCGCCACGCTCCTCGAACACGGCGCAAAAGCGGTGACCCTGGAGGATATACGCTGGCAGCGCTGCGATATTAAGTCCGTGTCTCTGCTCGGCAACGTATTGCTGCGCCAGGCGGCGGTGGATCAGGGTTGTAATGAAGCAGTGCTGGTACGGGACGGCCATGCCACGGAAGGCACCGCCAGCAGTTTGTTCATCGTGCACCAGGATGTTCTCATCACGCCGCCCAAAAGCGCCGATCTCCTGCCCAGCATCACTCGCGACCTGGTCCTGGGGCTCGCCGCACAGCACCATGTCCAGCATCGTGAAGCGCGCATTCCCCTGGCACAACTGCGCAGCGCACAGGAAATCTGGTTTGCCAGCTCCACCCGCGAGATTTACCCGGTGACGGAACTGGATGGTCGTAGGGTCGGCGACGGCAGACCGGGCAATCACTGGCGGCGCATGTACGATTTGTTTCAGCGCCACAAAGCGGGATAAATGGGAATTTCAGTGTACTTGAAAAATCTCCATTTCGCCCATATCTGATGCGCTTATGAAAACCGTATCACCATCACCCATACCGGAGCAGCCCGCAAACCGTGAATCGCTATTGACATTTCCCAGCGCATTCCCCGTCAAGGTCATAGGCCGGGACACGCCGGAATTCCACCAAACAGTGATCGCGGCCTTTTCACGGCATGCAGCACCGTTTGATACGTTACCTGTCAGCCGCCAGCCGAGCCGTGAGGGACGCTTTATCTCCCTCACCGTGACCATTGTTGCAGACAGCCGCGCGCAACTGGATGCGCTCTACACCGAACTTTCCGGCAGCGAACACGTGCTTCTGACCCTGTGAGACCCGCATCGCCTTTGTTGAAAGACCTGGGCCGGGTCGAATACCTGCCGACCTGGCATGCCATGCGGCATTTCACCGAAGAGCGCGACGCCGACACCCCCGATGAGATTTGGTTCCTGGAACATCCGCCGGTGTTCACTCTCGGGCTGGCCGGCAAAGCGGAGCACTTGCTGACACCCGGAAACATTCCGGTTATCCACATTGACCGCGGCGGTCAGGTAACCTACCACGGGCCGGGGCAATTGCTGGTGTATCCGTTGATTGACCTCAAGCGCCTCAGGCTGGGGGTACGCGCCCTGGTAGAGGCCATCGAGAATAGCGTCATCGCCACGCTCAAGGAGTTCGATATCGCCGCGCTCTCGAAGCGCGAGGCACCGGGTGTATACACGCAAGATGGCCGCAAGCTTGCTTCCTTGGGCCTGCGTGTACGCCGTGGCTGCAGCTATCATGGCCTGGCTTTCAATGTCGCCATGGACCTGGAACCCTTTTCGCGCATCAATCCCTGTGGTTATGCCGGCCTGCAGATGACCCAGGTAAGTGAACTGGGCGGACCCAACGAGGTGAATGCGGTCGCCCAACGTCTCAAACCTCATCTGCTTGAATATCTGGGTTACAATAAAACCTGATTATTCAGTCCCCGAGCGGCTTCAGTGCCGTAATCCACGAAGGATTTCATGTGAGCGACACACCTGCCGCACGTCCGCGACTTCAGCCCGGCAAGAAACTCAGTGCCGCTGAAAAGATGGCGCGCATCCCGGTAAAGATCGAGCCCACGGTCACGCCCCTGCGCAAACCGCCCTGGATCCGCGTGCGTTCCTGGGCAACACCGGAAGTGGCAAGGCTAAAGCGAATCCTGCGTGATAATCATCTGCATACCGTCTGTGAGGAAGCCTCTTGCCCCAACATCGGCGAATGCTTCGGCAAAGGCACCGCCACCTTCATGATCATGGGCGATATCTGCACACGCCGCTGCACCTTCTGCAATGTGGCCCACGGCCGCCCCGGCGAGCTGGATGCGGATGAGCCACTCAATCTCGCCAGAACCATCAAAGCCATGGCACTGCGTTACGTGGTGGTCACCTCCGTGGATAGGGATGACCTGCGCGATGGTGGCGCCGGCCATTTTGCGGCCTGCATCCGCGCCATCCGTGAGCTGAGCCCAGAAACGAAAATCGAGGTGCTGGTGCCGGACTTCCGCGGGCGCATGGATGTGGCACTGACACTCATGAACGAGACTCCACCGGATATATTCAACCACAATCTGGAGACCGTACCGCGCCTATACAGGGAAGTGCGTCCCGGTTCCGATTACCATCACTCATTGAAGTTGCTCAAACGTTTCAAGGAAATGCAGCCTGCAATGCTGACAAAATCCGGAATCATGCTGGGACTGGGTGAGGAGATTACCGAAATTTTCGAGGTCATGAAGGATCTGCGCACCCATGACGTGGACATGCTCACTGTCGGCCAATACCTTCAGCCCGGCAAGTTTCATCATCCGGTGATGCGCTATGTGACGCCGGAGGAATTCAAGGAGATCGAGATCGAAGGCTATACACTGGGCTTCCAGCACGTAGCCAGTGGCGCGCTGGTGCGTTCGTCCTATCACGCGGATCAACAGGCAGAAGGATTGATGCAAATTGCCTGACGCGGTGATGTAATTCAACGTACAGCAGCATAATAATACCGGAATTTGATGATGACCGCGCGCGGCCAGACACGCAAGCCGCCAAGCGCTTTGAGGGTAGCGTGAATATCAGGAGCAGATGACCAATATGATTTCGATTCTAAAAAAACTGCCGTTATTATTTTTAATCCTCATC
>VFSW01016254.1_pt1 | contig 10164 bp, 12 predicted proteins | sample 5358111 | NCBI WGS metagenome assembly VFSW01 (sample SAMN11554181, study PRJNA540505) | mine drainage metagenome | isolation source: sediment from site ElyBrook_90M | place: USA: Ely Copper Mine, Vershire, VT | collected 2017
AAAATAAAGGAGGATGTACAATGAAAGTAATATATAAAGGAAAACGTTTGATGAGGGCAATGTATCTATCGGTGCTGATGGTGGCTGCATTTGTTCTTCTCTTTCCCCTTCCTGCGCGCTCTGAGATAAAAGCAGGATCAATAGAAGTTGAGCCGTTCATAGGGTTTAATTTCTTTGAAAACAGGCAGAATCTGAACAATCAACTTGTCTATGGCGGACGGCTTGGCTATAACTTCACGAGGTATTTCGGTTTAGAGGGCGTCGCGGAATTTATAAATACCAGCGTTAATGATAAATCGATAACGGGTGCTGTAGATGGACAGTTCAGGAGTCCTATGAATAACGTAAACATTATGTTTTATCATCTCGATGCTGTCTATACGTTTATTCCCGATGGAAATTTCAATCCGTTTGTGCTTGTAGGCTTCGGAGGGGCCAACTATCAGCCATCCATATCGAATCAGGACATGGGTGCTTTAAATGTCGGGGTAGGAGCCAAATACTGGCTGGCAGAGCATATCGCATTAAGACTGGATATCTACGACTATATAGTCAGTGAGTTTTTCGAGAAGACCTACCGTAATCAAAATACCTACAATAATATCGGAGCTACCCTCGGAGTAACTTTTGCGTTCTTAGGTGAGTCAAAGCCCGCACAGGAGCAGTCTTCAACGACCGGCGAGGGCGGGTTAACAAAGGAAGAGTATAGAGCGGAGCCGGTAGTTATCCCTCTGACTGAACCAAAGGCGGAGAAGAAGGTAGCTGCTATTGCAGCTGTGCCGAAGAAAGCGGTAGTTGTTCTTGCACTTGAGGATGTACACTTCAATTTCGACCAATCGGCACTTACCAAAGAAACGCAGGAGATACTGAAAAAAGATATACAGCTTCTGAAAGAAAACCCGAAAGCCAAAATCCGTATTGCAGGATATACCTCTGCTGCCGGTACGAAAGTATACAACCAGAATTTAGGTGAAAGAAGGGCAAAGGCTGTTGAGGATTACCTTGTTCAGGAAGGGCTCGTTTCACCGGACATGCTTACTACAATCAGCTATGGTGAGAGGAGACCGGCAATGTATGAAGCAGTACCTTCAGAACTTTACTCGGATGCGGCAAAGGCCAACATGAGGGTCCTTTTTGAGATCATAGTAGAATAAGAACACAAGAGCAAGGGTCCGGAAAGAAGCTTTGAATTGGTCCGGGCCTTTGCCTTGAACATAATTAGCAGACAGCAATTTTTAATTGCAGAGTTAACCGGGTTGAAAACATCCGCAGTCGAAGCGAAACCCTAAAAGGAGGGAGAATTGATTACGCTGATTGTTGTATTAATCATCATTGCAGTGGTCGCGGTATTTTCGGTACAGAATGCAACGCCTGTTTTAATCTCATTTCTCTTCTGGAAATTCGAGGCGTCCCTTGCAATTATTATATTCCTTTCTGTTTTGGCAGGGGTGGCCTTAGGGTTTATCGCATCATCACTTTTTAAAAGGAAGTTATCTAAGAAAAAAACAAACCTCTCGTAACCGGGGGAATGCATTCTCGCACTGAATGGTTTAACAAACCGCCCTACGGCAAGACCGCAGGGCGGTACAAGTACAAGCTCAAGATTGAAATAAAATTTTAAGGAGGAAGATATGTTGTGGACGATCGCCGTTATACTGATAGTGCTGTGGCTGCTGGGGTTCGTGGCCGGTTACACCATGGGTGGGTTGATTCACATCCTGCTGGTTATCGCCATTATCGTGGTGCTGGTCAGGGTCATTCAGGGACGAAAAGTTTTATAACCCGTGTGAGGATATAACACCATACAGGCTAAAATAGGAAAGGAGATCAAAATGAAGACATACACGTTGATAGGAATCATCCTTATCGTGATCGGCATCGTTGCCCTTGGATATCAGGGTATCACCTACACGACCAGGGAGAAGGTCGTGAATATCGGACCGATCCATATGACTGCCGATAAGACGAAAACACTCCCGCTGCCTCCGATCGTGGGAGGGATTGCACTTGTGGGCGGTATTGTGTTTTTGATCGTAGGAAACAAAAAAAGCTGACAAGAAGCGAACCGTTTCAACGATATGAAGTTTGCTATGAAGAACAAAAAAGTGCAACCGGCAGGTCCACGTCGGGAAGGCGTTTGTTTATGAAGGAACAGAGCAATTCTGACGGGGTAACGCGTTTCCTCATCATAGCTGCAGCGCTCGCGATTATAATCTGGGGCATCAATCAGGCACAGCCGGTCCTGGTGGCGTTCCTTGCCGCAGTTTTTTTCGCTATCATCGGGACACCTCCTGTACTCTGGCTTGAGCGCAAGCGCATTCCCTCCCTTGTTGCGGTGCTCCTCGTTTTGACCGGTATGGTCATCGTCCTGCTGATTGTCGGTGCAAGTCTAGGTGCATCCATCAACAGATTTTATTCGGAGTTGCCTGTCTATCAGACGCGTTTACAGGAGCAAGTCCCGGAATTCCAGTCATTTTTGGCATCCAAAGGTATCAGGATCAGGAACATGAGCAAGGTGTTGCTCGGATTTATCAATCCGGCGGCTGTGATGAGCCTGACCACCCGCTTGCTCTCGGGGCTCGGCTCGGTGCTTTCGAACATTTTCCTGATTTTGCTCACCGTAGCATTTATCCTTTTTGAGGCACCGAGTTTTCCCGCCAAACTCCGTGCTGTTCTCGGCGATCCTCAGCAGACATTTCCCGAATTCACCGAATTCGTCAGTAATATAGAGCGCTATATGGTAATCAAGACACTCATCAGCCTTGCCACCGGGATTACGATATGGCTCTTACTGTCCATCCTCGGTGTAAAATTTCCCGTTCTCTGGGGCTTCATCGCCTTTCTGCTGCACTATGTGCCCAATATCGGCGGTCTTATTGCCGCGGTCCCCGCTATTTTTCTCACCCTTATCCAGCTCGGAGCAGGTACTGCCGCTATCGCAGCTGCCGGATATCTGGCTGTCGATCTCGTATTCGGCAACGTGATCGAAACGAGGCTTATGGGGCGGAGGCTCGGACTGTCCACACTGGTTGTATTTCTCTCGCTGGTCTTTTGGGGAAGCATGCTGGGTTCGATCGGCATGGTCCTGTGCGTACCGTTGACCATGACCTTGAAGTTCGCCTGCGAGAACAATAAAAGCACCCAATGGATCGCAGTATTGCTCGGACGTGATACGGCCGCTGAAAGCATTCCACCGGTGTCGAAAAAAAGGACCGATCCCGAGACAAGAACAAATAGTGAAATTACTCATAAGGAGAAACGAAAATGACAAAAAAAATATATGATAAAGAACTGGATGCACTGAAGGCAGATATTGCGAGCCTGCGTGAAGAGATTGCCGGACTCGCTTCCGGCAAAAAGAAATCCTCAGGGATTCATGACGAGCAGCAGGACGAAGAGGTCCGGCAGGAAGGGGCCGCCAGCGGCGAGGAAGGTCATGGTGTATGGGCAGACCTGTTTCACAAGTTCAACTCATCGAGGATACATGGTGAAAAAGTCGTCAATGACCTTGCGGCTGAAGTGGAGCGGTATCCGCTGGTGAGTATTATGGCCGCATTCGGTCTCGGCTATATAATCGCCAAGCTGTGGTATCGGGAAAACAAACATGAAGATACTAACGACGCTCCTTGATATCGCCACAACCTTTCTTCGTGTACTGGAAGCAGAAGGGAGAATTCTGAAAAGAGAGGTTATGAACGTGGGATGGGCCCTTGCCTTTGTCGGGGTTGCCTCTCTCCTGGTCCTTGCAGCTGCAGGCTTTTTTCTGACGGGTATATACCAGTATCTTGCCGCGCAGATGTCCCCTGCGGCCGCTTCGCTCCTCGTTTCGCTTCTGGCCTTCGTACTCGCACTGACTTTCGCGGGCATAGCTAAATGGCGGGTAAAATAAAAACGGGTGATGGTGCGCAAGAAGAACGGACAGCCCCCGGGTAAGATTCTGAGGGAAAACCGGGGAGAGAGCCCTGGTAATAATAGAGTTCTGTCCCCGGTTGTTTGCTACGGAAGATACGGGTTTATAATGGTTCCCGTCGTCAGGAATTCCGCTGCCTGCCTCTGGACCTGTATCATAGGGTTGGTAATGGTAAGCGGCTGCGGAAGCGGTGTAAACGGGTATGTCTCGCTGTACCTTACGGTATCCGTAGGTGTATTCAGCATACCGTGGGTGCCGTTGAACTGGTATATGCCGTTTATGTTTAGCGGCGGCGTGTAGGTCGTGAACGTGAACCACGGGACAATAATGAGCGGGTTTGTGTCTCCTCTGGCTATTTCGGTAATGCCCATTGCCGTTGCTTCTCCCTCTGTAGAGAGGTGCGGGACAAGCTGATCGAGATCAGCCATCTGAAACAGTATCTGTTTTGTAAAACCAAGGGCAGAGAGCGGTTGTTTCAGGGCAAAGCGGCCGTAATTTATAGGGTCCCCGGGATCGATCAACGATTGGAACATCATCACCTCGTCCGTGGCAAGAGAGGGTGTAATCCACGAAGGTATTGAGAGTATGGTTTCGATGATAGGCATAAACTCCGTATATATAACCGGAGAATTCATGAGCAGTGATGAGAGCTCACCAGCGCCTACATTGATCACCGCATTCTTAGTAAAGGGGGCGACGCCGATATAGAAACTTCCAATGATGCCTCCGAGAGACTGCCCTATGTATGAGCTTGGATTTAAATTCCCCGTTGTATCAAATGAAAATGGTCTGCCCATTATTGCCGATAGCTGAGTGGTTAATGAGATGTTTTGTACAAGCCTTGAGAGCTGTATGATGTCGGTAACCGTTTGGATGAAGTGGTCCCGTATAGCAAAAGGGTCTCCGAAGTTCAGGAAGTCATACGTGGCATTGGTGCCCGGAGGTGTCCTGTCTCCGTGATCAACCGCATTGATGCTGATGCATGCTATGCCGTGCTGGGCAAACTCGTCGGCTACCGCGAGTATAATCTGTCCCCGGTCACTGCCAAGCCCGTGCTGTACGATTGCAACAGGATAGCCTCCCGGCGGCGGCGGCGTTGCCGGAACAGTCACAGAGAAGTATAAGGTCGACCAGCCCTGTAGTATGGGTGTGTGGTTTGTTGCATCAACCTGGATCGAGCCGGACACGGGGTCCGTCAGATAACTTGGTGATGTAAACTCTCCGGTGGTATAAGAAAATGTATTCGAAGTGAATGTTCCTGAAGTAATCGCTATCGACGCAAATGATGGGTTCGGCAAGGCTGTTGTAGTAAGCCATGAGATAATGTCCTGAATCACCGGCGTTATCTGCTCAGTTGTGAACACCGTGGCACCTGCTATGTCCTTGTAGCCAAGATTATAAGGCGGTTTCGCGAGTATCGAAAACAGCGGGGCATATAACTGCCTTGCCTGCTCAAGCAAAGGGTCTGATAAGACAGATGATGTTTTGATCGTATTAAAGTCGGCATCCGGTGAAAGGCCTGCACCATTGGGTCCTTTGACCTTTGTGGTTATAACGACAGCATACTTCGTAGCCTGGTCCAGGGGGTAGCCGTACCCGGGTTTGATCCCGAGGGTATAAAGGTAATCAGTGCCGTTGTAGGATGTTGCCGTAAAGATAAATACAGCAGGGGTAAGCTTGCCGTAGTCGGGAGAATTCTGGTCGATGTTGATAATGAATGCACTTGCCGTGGGCTGTGTGGATGCCTGGACCGTTTGCGGCAGTGATGACATGTCAATGTTCCCGGACACACTGAACAGTACGGCACTCGACGTCCCGAAGCCTTTTATCTGGTTCATGGCCGGTATGAGTATGTTGTTGAGGGCCGTCCTTGAGGAGAGGTTGGGGTCCGTGCTTGGAGCTATTGCATTGAAACTCCCTGAACTGTAACTCTTGCCTGAAATGTAAAGATCGTTCGGAAACGGTACGGATCGGTACACGAGACCAGCCCCGGATGACGCCTGCTGCGGTTTGAAGTAAACAACCGGTCCTGATAAAGAAGATGATGAAATGTTCGAACAACCCGCGAATGCCAATGCCAGAAATGCTATTCCTGCAGCTCTATATTTTTTCATGGTATTCCCCCCTGCCTTCCAAAGTCGCATAGAAAGAAAATATTTGCAAATGGTTTTCCGCGGTCAACCGATATACTTGCAATTTATTCATGCATCGGTTTATGAGTTGATGAGGGGAGAAGATGGGTAAAAAGGATTTAAAAGGCCAAAAGATCCTTTTGACGGGTGCGACCGGGGATTCGGTAGAATGACGACAAGCATCGGAAATTTTGAAATCATGGAGCAGATTGCCTCCGGGGGCATGGGGGTCATTTATAAGGCGCGGCAGACGAGCCTGGACCGCATTGTGGTCATCAAGGAACTCAAATCCTCATTCAAAGAAGACTCGGAGGTCGTGGCCCGCTTCGAGCAGGAGGCAAAGGCCGTTGCAAAGCTCCAGCACGAAAACATCATCAATGTCATAGAGTTCTGGCATAAGAAGGGCTCCTACTATATAGCTATGGAGTATCTGGACGGGGCAGACCTTGCCGGGATCATCCAGAAGAACGGACCCCTTCCCCTGAACATCGGTCTCATTATCGCCTCGAATATCGTCAGGGCGCTCGCATATGCACATGAGCGGGGGATAGTACACAGGGATCTGAAGCCATCGAATATCTTTGTCTCCTGGGACGGAAAGGTGAAACTTGTAGACTTCGGGATCGCCCATATCGAGGAAGAGCTGGGCGGCAAGGACCTGACAAGGGCCGGGGCCTCCATGGGTACACCGGCATACATGTCTCCGGAACAGACCGACGGAAAGCCTGCCGAGCCGTCATCGGACATCTGGTCGTTCGGGTGCGTGTTTTACGAGATATTTTCCGGCCGCAAGGCGTTTACCGCGATTGGCAAGTCAACCCTGCTTGAGAACATTCGGAAAGGAAAGAGGGCACCTCAATCCGATCAATTCAATAACATGGTGCCGTGGAGACTCAGGAGGATGATCAACCGGTGCCTGAAGATTAAACCGGAAAAAAGACCGTCGGCCCAGAATTTAATGACCCATCTTGTTCATCTGGCCCAGAAGACAAACAGGGGCAAAGACTACTCCATGGTCCTCAAGGCATACTTTGAGGACAAAAACAGGTTTCAGCAGGCCGGTGTAAAGACCGTGGTCAAACGTCGGCAACAGCAGGACAAGCCGGTGAAGAGTGTAGCACGGTTTGCAGCCGCGGCATTGGTAATCCTCCTTATAGGAGGAGCCGGATACGTATTATGGGGAGGTATCCTGCGTACAGCAAGAGTAGGGGCAGGAACCGGAAAAAGCGTATCTGAAAAACAATCTTTTACCAAAACCGCAGCTGAACCGGTACGGGAAAGCGCAGCGGTTTTGCCCGTTCATACGGTACTGCCCCTGTCCGGTACTACCCTGTCCATGTCCTCGGCTGCACTACCTTTATCTCTGCCTGCAGCTCCCCTGAAGCAAGCTGCCGAACCGCTCTCCCGTAGTATAGTCCCGGTTCCCGGTGCAAAGACCGGAGAACCCCTGTCACCGGCAGCGGTGTCTGTGTCAAGCACCGTTGCGGCTGTTGTCCGCGTACCGCAAGAGACAGGCTATATCAGGGTCGTTGCATTACCCTGGGCAGAGATTTATATCGATGGAAAGAAGGCAGGCCTTACACCGACAGACAAGAGGTTTCAGGTCACGGTAGGAAGGCATAAGGTATTGCTGAAAAACCCATACTACGTCTCAGTTATCAGGGAAGTTGAGGTCTCAAACAACAGGATAGTGTTCGTAAAGGCATACCTCAATAAGCAAAAGAGGAAGAAGTGAGAAAAATCCTTTGCATGCTGATTTTTTTGCTCAGTGTCTCGACCTCGTTTGCTTCAGTCATACGGTACAGGGTGAAATCCGGGGATACACTTCCTGCTATTGCCGGATACTACTACGGAGAGGAGAACAAGGCCCTTTATATCATTATGGTCAACCATCTTGATCCCGGAAAATCGCTGAAACCGGGTAAGATCCTCCTCATTCCGCTGGTCACCATCCACAGGGTGAGAAAAAATGAAACCTTCAGGAATCTTGCGCAGAGGTATCTCAAAGACCCCGGGAAAGCCCATGCACTGGCCATACTCAACGGCAGTGAGGAAAAAAGGGTGCTGAAGAAGGGGACCATGATAAAAATTCCCTTTGAGTTGTTCTACCGTGTAGAGCGGGGCGACACCCTGGGTGCTATTGCCGCCAGATATCTTGGAGACGAGAAGGATGCAGTGTTCCTCAGGGATTATAACAGGCTCAGAAATCTCAGTGATATAAAGCCGGGCATGAGGCTCGTCATTCCTCTCATGGTGGAGAGGGTAAGGCACCCGATGAAGACAAAATCTCCGGCCATGGAAATAAAGAAGATCGACACATCCCTCTACCGGAAGGATCTGAACGAAGCAATAGCTCAATACGACGAAGGTGAATATAAGATGTCGATTGATAAGCTTATGGGGATCACACTCAAGATGCGGGAAAATCTAATCTTAAAAAAAGACCTGATCAAGATACATAAATACAGGGCGTTTGATTTTATAGCCCTTGACGAGACCGTTGCTGCGAAAGGGGAGTTTATGGAGATCCTGAAGCTTGACCCTCGATTCCGTATGGACCCCAGGACTACCTCTCCCAAGATACTCTCTGTATTCGATGACGTGAGGCATTGAGCGGTTGAGACGGGACAATTGACAGTCATTCCTGTATTGGTTATATAACAACAATTGTGAAAAAGGACTCTTATAAAACTTCAAAGTCAGTAAAATGCATGCTGTTGGTTATAGCATGCATTTCGTTTTATCTTCCTGTACGCTATGCACTCGGGAAGGATGAACCACAGGAGGGTATGGTGAATACCCGGAAAATCAGTACTGCACAGGCAATCATGAACAATGTGTTGATAGAACTTCTGAAAAAAGACATAGATGACTTAAAAAAGATAAAGAGCTACCAATGTACTTTTATAAAGCAGGAAATGTTTAACGGCAAACTCAGTCATGAGGAGACCATTAACTATTACTACCAGGCACCCTGCAGCATTTATATGAAGTGGACGAACGAACGGGAAAAAGGCCTTGTTGCAGTGTACGACTGTCAAAAAGACAAAGACCATTTTATGGGAAAAGACGGCGGGCTTACAGGGTACATCGGGTTCATGAAATTCGGATTAAAGAACTCTTTTATAAAGATCTTGCATCCAAACCACTGGCAGATCAATCAGTCTGACCTCATTTTCATAACCGAGATGATCTTTGACCAGATGAAGGATTCCATAAAGTCCGGACAGTTCAAACTGGACTCCATCAAAACAGTGCACGATAATGAAGCAGGTGTGGATACCGTTCAGTTCAATGTATTCCTTTCCGACAAACCGGTTGACGGAATATTGTACAGCAAGGCATCGATATGGGTGGATTCGAATACACTCATACCGGTTAAATTCTTGCTGTATAATTTCGAGGGTGAACTCTATGGGCGGTACGTATTAAAGGACGTAAAGCTGAACGTGAACATCCCCCATGACCTGTTTGCACCCGTCAGATAGCAGTACTGCACTTACAGTATTCCGTATTATTTGATAAACATCTGGAGTTTCATGGCAAGTCCCATGTCTCCCGTTATCTTGAGCTTGCCCGACATGAATGCCATAATAGGGTTTACCTGGCCCTTTAACATGGCGGAGTATTCGGATGCCTTCATTTTAATGGTACTTACCGGTAAGTTTGCATTATTAAACTGCAGTTTTGCATTGAACGGTTCACCGGTTTCCCTTGATAGTACGAGGTTCAAAACACCTTTTACACCGAGCAGGGAGTCGTACTTGCTTTTATTCAGCATGGCAGGGTTGAAGAACATGCCCATTACCGCATCACCACCTTCTTTCCCGGTGATTGAGTCGCGCCAGTCCTTTTCGTTTAATTCAAAACATATCTGGGGATCCGGAATGCCGTTTGCCGTTACCTGTAAGTCCGTACCGTTCTTTACGACGATACCATAGGTTGCCCCGTTGTCCCCGGTGATTTTAAACTGCAGTTTGAAGTCAAACCCATTCATGTCCTGAACAGGGTGATCCCTCAATTCATCCCTGAATATCTGGGGGACAACCTCTTCGAAAAACTTTCCTACGCTTATGTCCCATTGGACTTCGTTTCCGTTTGTCATTTCATTCCTCCTTTAAT
>VFSW01016255.1_pt1 | contig 10164 bp, 14 predicted proteins | sample 5358111 | NCBI WGS metagenome assembly VFSW01 (sample SAMN11554181, study PRJNA540505) | mine drainage metagenome | isolation source: sediment from site ElyBrook_90M | place: USA: Ely Copper Mine, Vershire, VT | collected 2017
CGCCTGCCACAAGGCCGCCATTAAAAATACGTGACAAGCCAGCAAGCTGACCCATGCTTTGCAACTTTTGAATGTCAATACCAAGAGGCATTCCAATAAGCTTGCCGGCCTGCATCACAAACCTTGTTCGAGCCCTAGCCCTGTTCAATGCGTCATCGGGAGTTAAGGGAGGAGGAGGGTTAAGTATCGCGTTAGCCCTTGCCGCTCGCTTTCTCGCCGCGTTGGCAGCAATGACCCATCGTTGGGACAGAGGGTCACCAGCCGCGGCTCCAGCCGAGTACTGAGCAATGACCGCATCAGGGTCTGTGATGGTATTTGAGTTTGGAGCAGGAGGATTTGGTGATCGCGGAGCACTCGCCCCTCGCGACGAAGACGCCCTGCTGGAACCGCTACTGGAACCTGAAGAGCGAATCCTTGACGTTGCATTGGCCGCCCCCTGGGCACTGTTTGCCATCTTGTCAAAAGCCATGGCCGCATCCGATGCCGCGTTGCCCATCGTCTGTAATGCGTCGGTCATTGACTGAGCAATCTTGTCTATCTTTTTGAAAATAGACTCAATCTTGGCAAATGACTTGTCAAGATTGGTTGTAGGCAACACCAGATCAATAACGATAGCCATTACTTAAAAATCCTCTTCATCTAGGATACCGCTATCAAGAGAAGCAATGTCAGACAAAGCAAACTCGTAGACATCATCAAGCCAATCACTTCCTAACCCAGAGATATTCGTGCCCGGCAATCCTGCAAGCCTGTCATTGATTGAGACAAGCAACGCATCTTGACGTTCAACAATCTGGGGATGAACCCTTAATCGCTTGATACAGTAATGGACGAATCCGTCACGGAAACTAATCCCCGAGCTTTTTTTTTGCCGAGCATTACCTTCTCGTAAGCATCCAACATGCACGACGCATACTCGTCGATCTGCATGAGCATGATGAAATCTATAATCGAGTAGCGGTCATCACCATCATGAGTCTCGTATGACTGAGCGGCACAAAGAATGGCCGCGCACTTGAATGCTGATTCCGTTGCAAAAACTGGTTGCCCATCCATCATAGGCAATGGCACCGGAGGCACGTAGCCATCAACATCAGGATCGCCAACACCGAGCACATGCTTAACAACAAGCCTGTTCGACTCGTCTATCGCCGCAACCGCGTGCATCTGGGACACGTAACGCAAATTCAGCGCAATGTCTGGTTGTCCAGCCGCCCGGAGCGTGCAGTTAAACGATTCCACCAGCGGACGACGCAAGGTTGTTGGGTCAATTTTCATGCTACTGTAAATGTCGAAGCACCGACGTCAATTTGCCGGAAACTCAGGGTTGCCAATTGTTTTCCCTTACTTTGCGCATCGGCACTCAATGTTTCTCTAACACCAAAAACCGTCGTTGTCCTGGCAGACAGTCCGGTTCCCTCGACAAAAGCAATAGAGAAATAATCATACCACAAAAAAGCAGTTTTCAACACGTTAGGGTCTGTTCCCTTATTCGTTCTGAAAATTGTCAACGAATAAGTTGAGTCGTCATCGGTGACGAAATAACTTTTCCGAGGAGACGTGATGGGAGAAACTTCCTCAAGAGAAGCCGTATGACTTTCCGATGCGTGGTCGATCACGCCCGTCAACACCATCGGAGTCCCAGCCGTTAAAACCCCGACCGCATCCGACGTCTGAGGGGTTAAGGTGAACGTCAGATGCTTGCCCAAAATAGGCAAGGTTCCAAGCGTTGCCATTAGGAGCCATCCTCTCTCTGCGGATTACCGAACCCGGAGGGGATTGCCTCGCCCGACGCGACGTCATCAGCAGCTGGATCTTGAATCTGCCCCGAAGACGTCGCGTCGGGCGAAGGAATAAAATCCTCGACGGGGACGACATCAGGAACCTTAGCCGGAACGACATCAGGAACGACATCAGGAGTGGTCTGCGATTGGGTGTCATCGACAACAGCAGGCCCAACCTCGACGGCCAGGTCTACTGATTCATTTTTAGTATTGATTGATTCCATTTCAGTTTCCGTATTTTTTATATAGACGCAAAAGAGTCTTTGAAGTATTCTTTGCGACCTCAGTCTTCATGAAAAGTTCCAAAGATTGAATGATTGGGCGACTTATCGCCCACATTGTACCTTCTACCAAGTCGTCCGCCGCAACATCATCATTGCGAAGCGTTGCCTCAATACTTTTTGGCAATTGAGAAGCACTTTTGACTTGCCAGGCCGCTCTAAAAGCTCCCGTCTGGACGTTGATAATCGCGGGGTTATTATCAGGGAACAGGCTAGGGTTGCCTCCAGGCCCGTGCCTGCGAGCGTAAGGGTGATCTAACTTGGCAAGGGTTGAAGCCTTTAGCGGGCCGCTTGACATTTTTATGGCCCTTGACCTGCCGGCCTTAATCGTCTCGTCAACCAATTTCGTCGCTTCTGCGAGGATATCCGAGCGCAATCGCGGCAAAAAAGCAATTGCATCCCGCGGTGTCATACGTAAGGCTCCGAAATCAAACAGTCAAATGAAATCATGCCTGCGAAATACTTCTGAATGGCACTTTCCCTCAAGTAGTGGTTGACAGGGTTGTTGATACTTATATCCAAAATAGGGTCTTCCAGCAAAATGAAAGTTGTAGTTGCCTGGTTGTTGATGTCGTACTGAAGAAGAGCATCCCGAAGCAACCCAAGCTTTGGCTGGACAAAATCTTCGACCCGATCCGCTAAAATGGCTTCCGCGCTCGTCAATGCAATCGTGCGAAGATAGTACACATCCAGATGAAAACGATACGCCTTTGCTCCAAGGCCGAGCTCAAAAGGCAACTCGTTGCCAGGAACAATAATCGCAAGCGGCAATGCGACAATGCCGCCAGCTACTAGGTCGCGCCAGTTAATGGATTGCGACTCGGTAGGTTGCATCGACGAAGCGCAATCAAGCCACGTGGCATGAACAAGGGCCGCCACTTGATCAAGGCATGGCTTTGAAAGGTCGCTCATTAAAGCCCCTTCACCGAATCGGGAGCCAAAGAACATCGAATACGACGATCATTGGCAGAGCGCACACCTCGAGTAAAACGTTGACGGCCAGGATCGGCAACACGGTACTGATACAGCTTTCTGCTTAGCGCAGTTCCAGCAGAAGATTCTAGGACAATGATGTCCTGACTCTTTACATCCACGACCACATCAAACTTAAAATGATCGAGCGTAAAAAAATTATCGTCTTGCCCAACACCAAGGACAGTTGGAATATTAGAAAACTGCTTGGAACACCAAAGGCAAGGAATCGATGTGATTATCTTGACATAACTGCCTTCAGAACTTTTCATGCGACCGTCCAAACTGTAAGTAAGAGTCGGTCGATAAATTGAAGCAATTTCCGTATAGAGAACAATCTGCCTTGGAGTCAACATGTCAGTAAATTGGGGCAGAAAGTCGCTGGTAACGCTCCGTGATAGAACGCCTGTAGCGGTCTACAATATGAGCAATCCGCATATCCCAGCCTGCAATTACAGACGGGAGAGTCTTCGGATCGTAGTCTTCCTGAACGTCGTCATCTTTCCAGCTGGTCAATGAACCTCCGCCGCGTTGGCTCAATACATTCGAGTTCACTGCTCCGGACGCCGCCTTTAGCAAAATGGCCTCCCAGACGTCAACAGGAATCGAAGCCGCATATCCCCAGGTTGCAGTCACAGAGATGTTCTGACGCCCCTCAGGAAAGAACGGGCGGAAACCATAAGAAACACCGGAAGGGCCCTGATAAATTTGCAACTTGTGAATCGGCTTGTCGGGCTCTGAAACTGGAATCCAACCTTGAACCTGCACCCCAGTTGATTGTGGGAAAATCAGGTAAGAAACAGCCGTAACACTCACTGCGTCGTCAATGAATTGCAATCCGGTACCAGAACCGTCAAATGACCGAACAACGCCAGCCGCACTGGGTACGAACTGACGATCGCAATCCCGCTGGATCGAAGCAGTAGCTGACGCAAGGTACATGGCTCCAAAGTCGCCCGCAATAACCGCAGCCAACGGCCCTAAACCTACGCTTGACAAAAATGACGCGAGGTTTGCATAGGTGGGAGGAGAAGTGTAATCTATCATTTCTTAAACCAAAACGAGAGGAAGCGGTGTACCGCCGCCTCTCGCAGTTCAAACTTATGAATGAACTTATTCCACGAATTCGGAACCGTTAGAAATCTCGACAAGCATCGTAAAACTAGGGCTCGTACCACCAATTGTACCGACGTATCGAATGTAACGCCGAAGAGTAGAGAAACGAATCTCAGCAACTCCTGGAGCAGTGACCTGGAGCGAGTTTGTGAAAGCAAGATCATCCCAGGTAGCGTTGTCATTCGAGTGCTGGATCTTCCCGTTGAGGGTGGGAAGGATTCCCGAAACTGCGGTCACCAGTTGCCGAGCCACCAATGGATTTAGACCTGTTCCTGTCACCAAGTCAAAGCTCGCCCCGTTGAACGTAACTGTCTGTGGGCCAGAAGGCACCAATGCTAGTTTATTATCGTATGCCATTTTCTTAGCTCACCTTAATGTTGAACCCGCGAGCAATCGCTCGCGGATGGTACTGAATGTATCCGACCGCCCAGTCAAGGAACAGCCTATACATATTTGGCTCGTCAGAACGAGCTCCAATGATCTTGAAATACATCTCGTCCATTTGCCAAGGTTGAACACCGTCTTCGCCATAACGAACGACGTAGAACGAGGAGAAAGTAGACGCTCCGTTGACTCCCGCACTGGTTTCAGTGTTCGTAATAATCTCCGTGACGCCGTCGGCCTTTACACCAATGGTTCGGATCGGGGCATTCCTGAATGTAGGCACCATGCGAGAGAATGCGTCCTGAGTCATGTCGAAACCGCCGCCAGCTCCAAGAACGCGAATTGCTCGCTCGAACCTGCGCACCAGAGTCCGATTCATGTAGATGACGCAGTTCTGACCATCAAATGAACCAATCTCTTGCAACGCCTGAGTTACCAATTCAATAAAGGTATTGGCCGACGCGGGAGTCAATGCCGTGGACATGTCAACGCCGCCGCAATCAATGCGGTTGCTGGCATTGGCGCCCATGACAAGGGGATTGTCTAGGCGATACCGGATGCCGACGGGAGCATCGGCATTACCAGTGACGTGATCGTTGTTGATGAACTTATCATTTAGATCATACGTGACCGCCTGAATGTAAGACTGCATCTGCTGACCAACGATCTGTCCAGGCCCGCCAATCTGGTTCACGTCCTCGATCAACTTGGTATCAATGTCAATCGCGTTACTCAAAATATACGCCTGCTCCGAAAACGGATCAAAAACCGATTTCGTGACAGTCGTAGACTGGTTGAGCTTTCGCCAAGAAGGAGCCGCAAGCCCAGTATTGCGAAGCCGGACGCCTCGAATATTCAAGCTCTTGTAGGTCTGTAAAGGCCAGTCGGACATTACAGAACCGAAACGATAAAGACCATCTGCAATCTTGGCAACGATAGGAGCGTTGCTTTGCTTTGCGTAGTCTGCAAGGGTGATGACGTTATTGTCGATTGCCATGAGAATTTTCCATTTTCTCTGCAATTACCGTTGCAGGCACGTCAAGAATTCACTCCTTGTATCGCAGGAGGCACGATTGCTATTATAGACGCACAAACACTGTCTTACGTTTCATTCGGGTCAAAAACACTGGTGCGAGTATTCTTAGGGAGAATACCATCAAGCAAAGAACCCCAGCTCGTCTTTGCAACATCAAAGGGAACTGGATCCGCCTTAACCTTAGCCCCGTCCGTAGGAGACGCAGACGCCGTCGGTATCGGGCCAGGGTTTGCATTAGGGCCAGCCGTCGAAGGAACAGTCGGCAAAATGCTCAATGCCGCCTGAAGCGAATTCAAACGATCCATGTAGTCTCCAGTGCTACTCAACTTCTCAATCGTCTGCCTGTGCGCGTCCGGAACCTTCAGCAAAGAGGATTCGTAATCTGCTTTGAACTTCTCATTGATGCCCAGCAGAATCTCAGACTGTGACTTGAACTGCTGCTCGATCGGCTCCAAAACAGACAGCCTAGCCTTCATTGTGTCCATCTCGGCCTGAAGAGGAGCCATCGCAGAGACCGTCGTCGTCGCGTCCTTGAGCTCTGCGGCCAGCCGAGTTATTTCAATCCTGGCCTCCTTGGCTTCCTTGTTTGCAGAGTCAACCTGATCCCGCAAATGTCTAATCAATTCACTGTTGTCGTTTTCTGCCATTTATTATTTACCTTTGAGTTGTAGAGTCTTGAAAATCTTAGAGTTCTCCAAAGCGGACGGGTTGGGGCCCTCAATGCGCCACCGGTAAACACCGCACCCGGAAGGCAAGTGGATGCCCAGTTTTGCCAAGCCAATCACTGAATCTTCAACAGTAATAGCTGCCAAGTCCTCAGTCATGCTCGCAAAAGGAGGGCCCAGAAATAGCAACGAATCTTGAGAACCGACGATGGCTTTAGGGCAACCACCTTCCTTGCCAGGGATTAGGTGGGCCACGTTTCCACTAGCCGCCGCCGCCTCGATCTCTTCCGCGCACTCAATGCTCTGTGCGGCCATCAAAATATCAGTAGCCGCCCGGGCTTCTGACTCGGACATGTTCAAATTTCTAACGGGTGTAGATTGTTCAATTTCCATACTGCTCAAATATTATGACGTAGACTGAAACGGATGGTCGGTATTGCTGGCCGCGTCAACCGGGGCATTTGTGATGTCGGCAAGAATACCCTCAATGTCCACGACACCGTCTGCGCGAGCAATCTGAGAAGCCGCACGCTCTCTAGTCGTTAGCCCAGCGTCAACTGATGCAATGAGCCTCTGGGTGAGCATAGCCATCTCGGATTCGGCAAACTCAATCATCGGAGGCCAGACAGGCTGAATGTCAACATCAGGTTTCCAGCCAGGTACCCCCAGATTATACATGCCAATTGACATGCGCTCAAAGAATTTGCAAAAACCATCTTCACCCCAACTTTGCCTCTTCTCGAACGTGCGCTTAATAAGCGGCATGAACAAAAGCAACATTGTTTGACGAGTAAGATGGCCATTGCCCGACGCACGCTCAACGTCTAGGGAGATTGTGCCTGCCGCGTCCTCAAACTCACGCATCAGACGAGTGTAATCGTCACGAATCCACTCCCTGATATTGGATGCAGACTCAAGTAGCGTAACGTCTCCTGTCTTGTCATTGACACTGACGACCTCATCCACAATGCCAGCCGTCCCCTGAGTCAAATCAGCACCAGGAGGAGCCTTCACGTCCCGGTACACAATGTGAGGGTAAATCTTTTTTTGATTGTCCTTGTGCGCCAGGTCGGCGAGAAAATTTAGGTTGTCAATAATAGGCCACAGCCCCCACAGATCGCCAGAACCATACATGCCGCCATTGTTGATGTTTTTGACGAGATGGCCAGGGATTATCCCAAACGGATTAGGGGATCGACCAATCTCCTCCCACTCCAGACGGTCAATGGCAGACATCATGTCATAAGGGTTGTAGCCGTAATCTCCCTGGCTCGAACCGGGAGATGCCATATCACGATAGATGACGTGCAAATCATCCGTCCACTCCTCGCGATGCCATAAATACTTCGCACTCAAAACATCCCAGTAAGGATATTGAATTCGAGCCATCAAAAGAGTCTCGCCGTCGTGGGGATCAAAATAAAGGCGAACCTGATCCACCGCGTCTAGAGCATTTATCCTGATCTTCTTTCGAGATGAATCGCTATAACCAAACGTCAAAAATACGCCACCGCTCTGGCTCGCATTTTGGGCCAGCATAGTGACCTGTTGACCCATGTGATTGTCTTGCCAAGCATGATTGACAAGGTCTTTGACCTCGTCATCTTGGCAAATAAAGGAAATTGGCTTACCAAAAAGCCAAGTAGACGACCGAAGAACGACATTTTTAACAAACGGACGGCAAAGAGGAACCTTGCCGCGCTCCTCGGTCTTCCAATCGCTAAAGGCGTGGTTAGGGTACGGAGCCAGGTTATGATAGGCACGTGCCCGCACAGCCTCCATATGAATGGCCATGTACTGCGACGGATTATTCTTTGCACCAATCAGTTCGTTGCCATTCATTTCAATACATAGACATCACAGACCGACGTCGAGAACCACTGTCGTAATTGCGCTTCGGCGGATTTAACATCGTCACAATATACCTCAGAGAATCAAGCAAGTGATAACTTGCTTTGTCATTTATCTCGTCCGTCGGCTGCATCTGCTCGTCAAGCCTCCTGGAATAAGTGCCCAGTTCGTCAAGCAATTTCGTGCAGGTGTTGAAAATGAACAATCGATTCTGCACAAACATCTCATAAACAGCCTGTATCTGAATCTCGACGTCATTGACAGGAGGCTCCTTGATCGATAGCCCGTGCATCGCAAACGCCTCGCGCCAACCAGACTCTTGGTGAGAACCGCCGGCTCCTGGACGCAAAGGACGACGGCCACGAATGTTCTGGACGTGCTCAGCAAAGCCAAGGGAACGCCCAGGATGGTACTCAGCGACAACGTAAACAACACCCGCCTTCTCGGCAACAATGACCGCCGCAGTGTTGACGCCGCCAAAATCAACCCCGGGGTACTGAGCATAAGTACCGTCAATCAAAAATGGCTGCACAGTATGCAAAGGAGTCACAACGTCGTAAATCAAACCAGCAGGTCGCGTAAACTGACCCAAATACATCATCTGCCACTGCCACAAAGGCATTCCTTTTTGTAACTCGCGCCGACAAGACTCCTCATTGACACCTGGGTTTAACCACGAAGGCCAATTGATCAATTCCATCTCCACGCCATCGCAATTGTCAACGACGGTCGACTTGAACCAACCCCACTGGTAAGGAGTCGTGCCAAACAAACGGCGACCGAAACCTAAACTTCGAGCCAAAACCAACCGGCGATTAAAAGCCTGATAAGACTCGAGCTTGTTGTCCTTCATTCCAGCCTCGTCCCAAACACCGCAAATAGCAGTCACAGATTCCAAGTTGCTCGAATCGTTCGTGTAAGCAAAATGAACAGAAACAGGCAAGTCAAGCCGGCCATACAACTTCATCAAGCCAACAGGGCTAAACGTAAAAATCGGCTTGGGAGACATGACCAAAGAACCGAGCTTGTGCTGAATCTCAAAAACGTTGCGAAACAAAGGAATAACCTGGCTCTGCATGTAAGAAAGAGTTGGGCCGGCATAAATCGCAACACCACGACCCAAATGCTCGACCGCAGGCAAACACCGCTGCAACTCACGCAAAAGCCAATGCGACTGAATACGAGTCTTGCCGCCCTGAGTGCCAGCGCAGGCAACAATATCACACGCCTCGGAATTCCACACCCGACGCTGGCCATCGTGAACATACTCAGGAATAACCGAATAATCCTCGATCTCAGCATTTAGCAAAGCATGGCCGCGAGACTTTCGCTTCGCGTACTCAAGCAAAATCAAACGCTCCTCCTTATTCAACTCCTTAATCTTGGCCATTACCGTTTTTGTCTCTTGGGAAGCATCTTGTCTGAAACAGACTTCTTGCCACTGGCAAGAGCATTGACCTCGTCCATGTCCGTAATGTCTACAATGCCCTTGGCGCGAGCCAATAACTCACTGTCAGACAAGCGACTGACATCTTCAATCTCCAACTTCGAAACATCACGCCAGCCAGCACGACAACGAAGCCAAAACGTCATCGCTATCACATTGCCATCCATCGCAGCTTGAAACAAACGCTCGGCGACCTTCATATTCGCCTTCACATCACCAGTCTCAAGCTCATGACGGTAATGAGCCATCATAGCATCCTCACTTATCTCCAAAACCTGAGCAATGCTCTTGCGACCAGCACCGTAGGCAACCAAGGCAGAAACTAAACTACGCTGCTCTTTCGTCGGAGGAGATACCTTCGTATACCTCCGTTTAACAGGAGTTATGCTGATAAGCCATCCCTCCACAAAAGAACAGCCTCCACCATCGCAGATGCTTCCAATCGCGCAATAGCCTGTTCACAATAAGAAGGAGAAAGCTCCATCCCAAACCCAACACGACCAAGCTTCTCGCAGGCATCAAGAGTAGTCCCACTGCCCAGAAAAGGATCGTAAACACCACTGCCAATAACTGAATTGTTGCGGATCGGGCGAGCCATGCACTCCAAAGGCTTTTGAGTCGAATGAGT
>VFSW01016256.1_pt1 | contig 10164 bp, 11 predicted proteins | sample 5358111 | NCBI WGS metagenome assembly VFSW01 (sample SAMN11554181, study PRJNA540505) | mine drainage metagenome | isolation source: sediment from site ElyBrook_90M | place: USA: Ely Copper Mine, Vershire, VT | collected 2017
CGCCAGGGCCGCACCGTGGGCCAGACAGATGGCCGCGATGAGGGCGTCGAAGCCCTGGATCGGCAGGCCCAGGCGCGCGCGCCGGACCATCACTGGACCGAACCAGGCGGCTGCGGGGCCGTCAAATGGCTGCACGAGATCGCCGAGACTGGCAAAGAGGCCTGTCGCGGCCGACAGCAGTGTTTCTTTCCGCCGCCCGTCCGGAAGGCGCTCGATGCCATGGCGGATCTCGGCGACCGTGATAGCAGTAGTGCCGAGCTCATCGGCGCGCCGCTCGCTCACCCACTGCCGCACGCGGACGTCAGGCTCCGGCCGCATCAACTCCGACACCACGTTGGTGTCAAGGATTATCATCATGGAACTCGGCTGCTCGCGGCGCGGCGGTGCGCGGCGGGATCTCGAGCTCAACCCCGCCCAGCTCGCCAAACCGGGCCATGATCGCCTGACCTAGGTTGGGGCCTTCGTCCGGTCCGCGGACCGCGTCGACGAGGATGGCGCGGACCTCGGCCTCCATCGACCGGCCGTGCCGGGCGGCCCGGATTCGGAGCAGTTCCAGCACCCGCTCGTCGATGTTCCTGATGCTCATTGCCGCCACGGGCATCACCCCCATTGCTGCTATCAATGCTAGCATGCAGGGACGACTTGCGGAGGGTATCTGTCCTGGCTCCTCGCCACCACGGGCAGGGCCCGGCCGCCGAGAGCCAGCCCCGGTTCAAGACGCAAAACTGGAATCACCCCTGCGCGCTGCAGCCCCGCGTCTGCCTGAGCGAGTCTGGCGGCTCGCATGAGGCGTGCTTTGCTATGCCAGCTTGAGCTGCTCGTCACCAAAGTCAGCGATGAGCTTGAGAGTGCCGCCGAGCGCGGCGACGAACCGGCTCAGCACGTCCTGAGTCGAGACGTCTCCGCTCTCGATCTGGGAGACCCGCGCGACCGAAACGCCCATCCGGGCGGCGACCTGCTCCTGGGTCATCCCGCGCCGCTTGCGCATCTCGGCCAGCCGCCAGCCGCGGGCGTCGTCTAGCATCGCGGCGACGGCCGCGTCGAAGGCCTCCTGCCCGCCGCCCGTCTCGACGGCCCGCTCCAGGTGCCCGGACTCGCGCCAGCGTGACACGCCGCTCATGGTCCCGTCTCCTTCTTGCGCTCGGCAAGGTAATCGTCGTACAGCTGCTCAGCACGCGGAACGGCGGTCCGGTACCACTTGTCCCACTGCCCGGACTTATCCCCGGCCACCAGCAGGATCGCTGCCCGCCACGGGTCGAAGACCAGCAGGATCCTGATCTCGCTGCGCCCGGACGACGGCGGCCGGAGCTCTTTCATGTTCGCGATGCGCGACGCCGTGATCGAGTCCGCCAGCGGGCGGCCTTCCGCTGGGCCGTTGCGTTCCAGGATGAGGATCGCCTGGTTCACCAGCTGATGGCTCGCCGGATCGGACACATGCAGATCGTCAGGGAATGACTCGACATCCGAAGTCAACAGGATCTCCCGCTCCTCCTCTCCTGCGCGCGCCATGCCGCCGCACCTCCTTAAGAATATTCTTAACCTTCTGGACAAGGCAACCCGCGAGCCGGGTCGCGCTGAAGGTGAAGCCAGCGTACGGAAAGCCACTGACGTTCGAGCGGGCTCGCAGCGTGTCGCCGTGGTTCATGCAGTCCCGGACTACTCGAGCCACATACCCAGTCGCCTGATTCGGCGCATGACGTATTCGCGACGCGAAAGTGGACCCACCCCTTCGATGGCTGCCCCGTGAAATGCGTAGCCGGCGCGCCCTGGACGGGCGCGGTCCCCCGTGAAAGCCCGGCATGGCCGGGAGAAACCAGGAACTGGTGGTTGCGGCAGTCACCGGGCGGGCGCACGCGGCGAGTCACAGTGCTGCGACTGTCGGCCGCCGGGGGCCGACCGCCGTGGTACCGCAGGCCAGAGATCCCGCAGCCCGGCCTGCGCTCCCGGCGCCGCGCTCCCGCTAGCCTGCCGCTGCGATCCTGCCCTGGCCGGCACCACGGCGGCCAGCCGCCGCGGGCCCGCACCCCGGCGGCAAGCTCAGCTCCTGCCCGGCGCCGACGTCCTGCCGCAACCACCCGTCCCGGTCTTTCTGGCCAGCATCCGCCTTCACGGGGGACCGCGCCCGTCCAGCGCGCCGACCACGCGAGTCCGCCAAATTCACGACGCAAAACTGGAACCAGCCCTGTGCAGCGTTGCCCCGCGCGAGTGATGTTTCTAGCTAGGCCACGAGGATCACTGCGACGCCAACTGCATCGTAGGTTCCGCGTGCCCGCGCGTCCCTGGTCGCAAGAGGTGTTCCGTTCTCCTGCGCTGCCAGCGCCACCAGCGCATCGTAAACCGCCCCGCCGGCGATGCCGAGACGGCTCAGCGTGTTGTGCACCTTCCGGGCGGCGTCGGCGCTCAGCGCGAGAGGCGCTGTGAACCGGGCGTCAAGCAGGCGGGCTGCGTCGCCTGCCGCCAGCCTGGCATCGCCGGGCAGCCTGGTGAGGACGGAGTAGGTCTCGGCGAGCGCGTGTCCGCTCAGCGCGAGCTCCTGCCCGTTCCACCAACGGACGACGTCCGCGTGATGCTGATGTGAACGGACGAGGAGCGGGACGGCGACACTCGTATCGACCGCGATGGTCATCTACGGCCGGCGTCGATGAGGCTGAAGAGTATGTCGTCATCGACAGGAGTTTCGCCTGCCGATACGAGGACGCCGTTCTCTTCTACCAGGCGCGCCGTTCGGCCGGCGGGGACAACTTGCACCCCAGCGCCGTAGGGCGAGATATCTACCTTGGTGCCCGGCAGCAGGCCGAGCGCGTCCCGGATGGACTTAGGCAGCACGATCCGCCCCGCCTGGTCAACGATAGCCTCCATGGGAAAACGATACCAGTTGAATCCCATTCTCGTCTCCTTCGGCGTCCTGGGCCGTGCAGGACGTCTCGCCCGGCTTCTGGACAAGCCCAGGCATGACCTAATTCACGATGCAAAACTGAAGCCACCCCTGTGCGGAGCAGCCCCGCGTCTGGCCCGCTCAGCCTTGAGTTACTGCGGCCAGCACGTGCCGGCCCTTGGGGTGATTGGTCATGGACCCGATCAACTGCTCGTACCCGGTCACCCGGGCGTCGGGGAAGTACGCCGCCATCTGCCCCAGACGGCAGGTCGTAAAGCCCGGCGTCCTCAGCGTCCGCCACCATCTGGTCCAGCCCCGCAGCCCGGTGCCGCACGGCCCGCTCCTGGTAGGCCAGGACGTCGGCCAGGCGCACCCGCCGGTGCCGCCCCGGCTGCTCGAAGGGGATCTCGCCCGCCTCGAGCAGGCGCACCCGCGTGGGCCGGGGCACTCCGAGGATGTCGGCGGGCTCGCTTGCCGAGAGGATCATCTGATGCGGCGCTATGGTGATCGCCAGCCCCCCGGCCAGCGCCTCCACCACCTCGCGGAGAATCTCGAAGACCTCCGGCGGCAGCTCCAGCCGTTCCCCGTCCGGGCGCGATCGTGCCCCGAGTTGGAGCCACCCCTCCGCGCTGCGGCCCCGCGCCGGCTCAGCCATTCCCCTTGCCCGTGCCTGTCCTGGGGCCCGTCTCGCGTACTGCTGGCGCCAGGGCTGGTGCTGACGGGTTACTGGCGACGCGCCGGTCGGGACGGATACACGTGCTACTCGCGCCCGCTGTTAGGCGATCTTGCAGGCCCGCCGTCCGCCGCAGGCCCCGACCTCACCCGCCCGCGCGTTGCGCGAATCACGACGCAAAACTGGAATCACCCCTGCGCGCCGCGGCCCGCACATGCTTATCACTCGGGTCACACTGGAATCAACTGACACATCCGCATCGGCGTCGGACACCTTCGATCGCGGCTGGTCGATCACCACAGGTGCGTCGAATCAATCAGCCGGTGTGCGTCTGATCCATCAGCTACTAGGCGTCAGATCCCTCAAGCACGTCGTTGAACTGGCATAATGTGTGCATGGCAGCGACAGCTAGCTCTCCGATCGGACGACTGCTACAGCGGCACGCGGAGCAGGCGATCAGGGACGCGCTCCAGGACACGCGCGTAGTGCTCGTCAACGGCGCGCGGCAGAGCGGTAAGAGCACCCTGCTCCGGCAGATCGCCCGCGCTGACTCCGCTGAGTGGCGGGACCTGGACGTGCCGGTGATCCGCCAGGCGGCGCTGGCAGATCCGGCCGGCTTCGTCGACTACCGGGACATGATGGTCATCGACGAGATCCAGCGGGTACCCGAACTCCTGCTGCCGATCAAGGTTCAGGTCGACGACGACGCTCGTCCCGGCCGCTACCTGCTCAGCGGATCGGCCCGGGTACTGGGGCTTCGCGCCTTGCCTGACACGCTGCCAGGCAGGATGGAGACCATAGAGCTCTGGCCGTTCTCACAAGGGGAGATTGACGAGGCGCCCGACGGGCTCATCGACGCCATCTTCGCGTACGGCGCGGACCTGCGGCACGCCTCCCAGGTCAGCCGGGCCGAGTACGCTGACCGGATCGTGCGCGGCGGCTTCCCCGAGGCGACTGCGCGGACCAGCCCGCGGCGCCGGGAGAGGTTCCATGACGCCTACGTCGCCGACCTGGTTGCCCGCGATGTAATGCAGCTCTCCGATATCGAGCGCGCCGCGCAGATGAGGGCGCTCATCCGGCTGCTGGCCGCGCGGAGCGGGCAGCTTCTGGTCGCCAGCACCGTCGGGAACGAGGCCGGGGTATCGCAGGCGACGGCGCTGCGGTACATCAGCCTCCTTGAGGAGGTATTCCTGATCAAGCGCGTTCCGGCCTGGTCCAGGAACATCAGCAGCAGGATCGGCCGGGCGTCGAAGGTCGCCTTCGTGGATTCCGGGATCGCGGCCAACCTGCTCGGCGCGGACGCGAGGTCGATGATCCGTCCAGGCGGTCCCTTCGGGCCGCTGCTCGAGGGGTTCGTCGTGATGGAGCTTGCCCGCCAGGCGACGTGGTCGCAGACCAGGGTTGAGCTATTCCATTACCGCACCAAAGACCACATCGAGGTCGACGCCGTGCTGGAAAGCCGCCAGGGCAATGTGGTCGGCATCGAGGTCAAGGCCGCTTCCACCGTGGGCCAGGATGACTTCCGCGGACTGCATCACCTGGCACAGCGCCTCGGCGATGATTTCGTGGCCGGGCTTGTCCTGTACACCGGACAGGAAACCCTGTCCTTCGGGCCGCGCCTACGCGCGATGCCAGTCAGCGCCCTCTGGGAAGTGCCGCCACCTGTATAGACACGCTGAACGACGCCTAACACCCTGGGGCAAGACACAGAGACACGGTGACAAGTGTTACCGGGCATGCCTGGTCAACGCCGAGGACCGGCCAACCTGATGAGTACACGCCCGTAAAATCACGACGCAAAACTGGAACTACCCCTGCGCGCGAGAGCCTCGCGTCTGCGCGGACTTGTATCGGGTGTGCGTCTTGCTATGCGAGTTTGAGCGACGGCCATCGCGTGCGGGGCGCGAGCACGGGCGACATCACGTCGGGCAGGCCCGATGGCTGGCGCAACGATACGGTGATAGGCGTATGGCTGGCGCAGCCATCGCTCCGGCTTCTGCCAGACGACCACGTGACGGCCGCGAGCCCTTCTATCAATGGGGCGACTTGCTCAAGCGCTGAGCCGCGATACGCCCCCGCGGCGACCGTGAAGCTAGACGCCTTCGGCGACCGTGAACAAGGTGAGCTTGGGCGCGGCGGCGAGGATCGAGCCGAGCCGGGAGGCGCCCTCGGGGGTGGCGCGCCAGGCGCGATAGGCGTGGTCGTGCTCGACCGACTCCCAGGTCTCGTACAGGACCACGTGCGCCGGGTCGTCGCTGTCGACGAGCACCGCGACGTGGTAGCAGCCGGGGAACGCGCGGGTGGCGGCGAGCGTCTCGTGGATGACCTCGGACGCGGTTTCCACCGCCTCGGGCTTGAGCTGCAGGTCAAGGATCGCGGTTATCGCCATGGTGGCTCCTTAGGGACACGGTGATCAGCAGGTACTACCTTCCCGCGGCGCCGCGCCGAGGTTAATGTGCCGGGTCTTAGCAATTGTCCGCCGCGGTCGTCGCCTGACGACAGCCGTAGCGCTGGTGGGTCGTGGTCACCACCCACGCTTGACCTCGCCCGCGGAGCCCGGTCCCGTGGTGCCCGTCCCGCCGCCCGCCTTGGGGCTGACCGCGCTCAGCGCGTCGTCCAGCAGCGGCGGGAACGTATCCGGGTGCTTGGCGAGCAGGTAGGTCACCACCGCGACGAGGTCGTGGTTGCTGAGCGCACTGACCCGGGTAATCCGTAGCTCGGCCGCGGACTCACGGGCGGTTTCTGAATCAGCCATGCTCCCCCGCTACCCGCCGCCACGCTCTTCATCCCCGGCGGGCAGGGTCACCGCGGTCAGGATGAGCCCGCCCTCGGCCAGCCAGCGGCCGGCGAACCCGGCCGGCGGGAAACGGCGGTCATCCGCGGCGGCCGCGAGCAGCCGCACGTCGAAGGTGCCGCCGGCCGCGTCGATGGTGATGTCCGCGTCGTGGAAGCCGAGCCAGCGCCCGGTCAGCGGGAACCACGCCTTGTACACCGACTCCTTGGCGCTGAACAGCAGCCGGTCCCAGCAGGTGCCGGGCTCAGCGACTGACAGGCCACGCAGCCGCTCGCGCTCGCCGGGCCGCGCGACCAGATCGAGCACGCCGGCCGGCAGGTCCTCGTCCGGCTCGGCGTCCACCCCGGTGGTCAGCACGTCGCTGGCGCGCGCGACCGCGGCGGCCCGGTACCCGGCGCAGTGCGTGATGCTGCCGACGACGCCAGCCGGCCACCGGGGCGCGCCCATCTCACCGCGCAGCACGGGCGCCGGCGCGACGCCGAGCTCCGCCAGGGCCAGGCGCGCGCAGTGCCGGCCCGTCGCGAACTCCCGCCGCCGCTTGGCCGCCGCCCCGGCCACCAGCGCCTCCTCCGCGGGGAACAGCACGGCGCCCGGCGGGTCGGCGAACGCCTCCGCGCACGCCACCGTCGCCGGCACGATCTTCCCGATCACGCCGGGGCCCGCGGCGCCAGTCCGCTCATCGTCGGCTGGGCGGTCACCGGGCCGGGGTAGCCGAGCCGCCTGCGCTTCGCCTCCGGTAGCTTCCACGGCGTGTGGATCAGCGGCGCTTGCAGTGACGCCAGCTCCGGGACGTAGCGGCGCACGTAGCCGCCGTCGCGGTCGAACCGCTCGGCCTGGCGGAGCGGGTTGAGCACCCGGCCGGGCCGCCGGTTGTTGCCCGTCCCGGCGACCCACTGCCAGTTGCCCGCGTTGTTCGCCACGTCGCCGTCGGCGAGCAGCCCGGCGAAGTGCCGGTACCCGTGCCGCCAGTCGATGCCCAGGGTCTTGGTGAGGAACGAGGCGGTGATCATCCGCGCCCGGTTATGCATGAACCCCTCGGCGGCGAGCTGCCGCAGGCCGGCGTCGACGATGGGGATGCCGGTGCGTCCCTCCCGCCAGGCGTCGAGCGCGTCCGCGTCCTGCGTCCACGCGCGCGGGCCGGCGGCGCCCGGCCGGTAGTCGGCGCATCCCATGGCCGGGAACGCGGCGGTGACCTGGTGGAAGAAGTCACGCCAGGCCAGCTGCCGGCCGAACTCCGCTCCGCCGGGCAGCGCAAGCGCGGACCGGGCGAGCTCAAGCGGTGACACGCAGCCGAAGCGCAAGTAGGCGCTCAGCCGCGACGTGCCGTCGGCGGCCAGGTCGTCCCGCCGGCCGTCGTAGTCCTCGGCCGGCCCGTCGAGCCAGGCACGGACCCGGTCCAGGCCGGCCCGCTCGCCGCCGGGCGCGAGGGCCGGCGAGCAGCCCTGGCCGGCGTCTGGTAGCTCACCGGGCTCGATGCCGGCCGGGACGCGGACCGACGGCGGCACCTCGTGCGGCGGCCGCCAGGCGGCCGCCTGCCAGGCCCGCCAGTACGGCGTGAAGACCCGGTAGTGATCGCCGCCCGCCGGGCGGAGCTCCCCCGCGGGCACGACCGCGTGGCCCGGGGTCACCTCGAGCGCCATCCGGTGCCTGGCGCACTCCCGCGCGAGCCGCTCCGTGCGCCGGGCCGCGTACCTGGACACGTCGCCGGCGACGAAAACGGCCTCCGCCTTCACTCGCGTCGCCAGCCTGACCGCCTCCGCGACCGGGTCGCCCCGCCGGATCACCAGGTCGCCGCCGAGCCCGCGCAGCTCTTCCCGCAGGACCGCGACCGACTCAGCCAGGAACCGCGCCCGGTTCGGCGGCACGGCGAGCGCCGGGTCGACCACGAACAGCGGCAGCACCGCGCGAGCCCGCGCGCACGCCCCCGCGAGCGCCGGGTTGTCCCGCACCCGCAGGTCACGGGTGAATAGCACGAGGGCGACGTCCACCGCTCCATAGTGCCCGCGGCGGCCCGGGAGCCGCACGCATCCGTTCTGTGAAATCGATGACATCAGCCGGAACGAGGGCGTGTTTCACCGCGCGCTCAGCGGTAGGAGCGCGCCTGCAGCTCGAACAGCTCGGCGTAGCGGCCGCCGGCGGCGATCAGCTCGTCGTGGCTGCCCGTCTCGACGACCCGGCCCGCGTGCAGCACGACCACGAGGTCGGCCGCGCGGACGGTGGAGAAACGGTGTGACACGAACAGGGTCACGGCACCGCCGCGTTCGGCGCCGCGCCTGGACGCCCCCGCATAGCGCTCCAACAGCGCCGCCTCGGTTGGCGCGTCCAGGCTGGCGGTCGGCTCGTCAAGGACAAGGAGGAGCGGGCGTTCCCGCATCATCGCCCGTCCGAGCGCCAGCTTCTGCCACTGGCCGCCCGACAGGTCCCGCCCGTCAGGCAGCGACCGGCCCAGCGGGGTGCGCAGCCCGTCGGGCAGGGTGTCGACCAGGTCGGCGCCGTGCGCCCGCTCGAGGGCGGCGATGACGGCCGGCTCGTCCCTCATCCGCGGCGGGTCGCCGACACCGACGGCCTCGCCCGCGGGCAGCTCGAACCGCACGAAGTCCTGGAACGCGGCCGCCGTCCGGCGGCGCCAGCTCGCCAGGTCGAGCTCGTCGAGTGAGGTGCCGTCGACGTGGATCGACCCCGCGGTCGGCTGGTACATCCCGGTGAGCAGCTTAATGAGGGTCGTCTTGCCCGCGCCGTTCTCGCCGACGAGGGCCACCGACGAGCCCGCGGGCAGCAGCAGGGACACGTCCTGCAGGACAGTCCGCTCCGTGCCCGGGTAGCGGAATGACACGCCGGAGAGCCGGATGCCGTGGCCGAGCGCCTCAGGGACGGCCCGCGCGGCGGCGATCACCCGGCGGGCGGCGCGGTGGTGGTCCTCCAGCCAGAACAGGTACTGCGCGGCGCGGGCGTTGGTGATGAGCTGGCTGACCGAGCTCGACACCAGCGCCATCTGCTGCTGTGTGCGCTGGATGAGCGCGGCCACCAGGACGACGTCGCCGAAGGACGCCTGGCCGTGTACCGCCCGGAGGGCGAGCAGCACGATCGCCCCGGCGAAGCCGGCCCCGTAGACGAGCCAGCCCGCGGCGCTGGCCAGCGCGCCGATCTCGGCGCTGCGGACCACCTGGCGCCGCACGTCGTCGTTGAGCGCGTGATGCCGCCAGGCGATCTGCTCGCGCAGGCCGAAGCTGCGCAGCTCGCTCGCCTGCGCCGGGGTCGCGGCCAGTCCGAACAGGGCGTTCGCCAGCCGGAGCCGCTCAACGACCGTCTGGTCGGTCCGCATCCGTCGCCGGGCCGCCAGGTCGTCGCCGGCGACGGGGAACGCGGCGATCAGTGGCATGAGGGCCAGCACCGGGTCCACGGTCGCGAGCAGCACGACGACGGTCACCATGCGCACCAGGACCTGCAGGGCGAGGAGGCTCTGGGTCGGCCCGTTCACCAAGGTGGAGAGGTTGCGCTGGAGCAGGTCGAGCTGCTTGAGGAAGTCGGGCCGCTCGTGGTGCTCCAAGCCGGGGATCGACGTGGTGAGGCGGGCGACGCGCGACGACAGGTAGCCGGAGCAGAGGTTGCCGACGTAGAAGCTGACCAGGGCGGAAACTCCGCCGAGCGTCCAGGAGACGCTGAAGAGCACCGCGACGACCAGCGTCCCGAGGGCGACGTCACGACCGTGGCCGGCCACGATGGAGTCGATGACCAGCTTGAACCAGACGGTGGAGCTGACCGACACGACCGCCGCCACCACCGCGCGCACGACCCCCCGTGTCCTCGCCGCCGGGCCCGCCG
>VFSW01016257.1_pt1 | contig 10163 bp, 12 predicted proteins | sample 5358111 | NCBI WGS metagenome assembly VFSW01 (sample SAMN11554181, study PRJNA540505) | mine drainage metagenome | isolation source: sediment from site ElyBrook_90M | place: USA: Ely Copper Mine, Vershire, VT | collected 2017
AGTTCATCGTTGAACCAGATTGATTGTGAACAGCTACCTGTATTGTCCAGGGCTATCACAATAGGTTCAAAGGCAATTGGATAGCTGCCTGTGGTGGTGTTCTGGGATAGAGTCAACGTGACATAGCTGCCAGCAGTGACAGCTACACCAAGCGAAGACTGAGCATCTACAATTGAGAAGGTTTTCATTTAATTAAAGGGTGATGCTGATTTCAGCAAGACGTGTGCGGAATTTGGCTGCTTCAATCGTGAGATTGCTGCTATTATGTCCTTCTGGTGTCGTGGTGCTGACGCCTGCTTTCTTCTTTTCCTCGTCAGACACATCAATGCCGTGTGCCAATGCGAGATGAACCAGCTTTACAAATGCCTTCTGTTTCTCTTCCTCGCTAAATCCCTCCACTTGGTCAAATCGTGCCAGAGCATCCCTTAAATGGCTTTTCGTCTTGGCTTCACTGTCAAACTTCCAAGGCAATGCCCATGTACTCACATCGGAAGGATTACCGATTAAAAGGAAGTCACCACTGGTAAGAGCTTCACCGTCAACGGTCTTTTGTTTGCTTCGGTGTTCCTCAATGTCGGCAGGAATTCCATCTGGGAATGCCGCACGCATTTCAAGGGACCTACCAGCACTAACCGTAGCATCTGGATAAGCCGGATACGTTACAGGGCTGACATCAAATAAGTCCACATCTTCCAGTGTGCGTAGAGTAGCGGAGGAATCCGCCGTATCTTCCGACCATGATTGTTTCTGTGTTCTAAATCCAAAACTTGACTGCGTAATATCGCCGCGCTTCACTGATTCGTGAAGGTCATTAGCATAGGAAGTATTTGGCAGCTTAACGCGATACTTCAAGCCTGTTGAATCTTCGCTCAGTTCCAGAGTGCCAGCAGTAGAGCGACCAAGCACCTGACTTGAGTCATGGTTAAAGAGTGCTCTTACGTCTTGGTTCTCGGAAAGCGCCCTCTTAAAAGCACCAGGCTTAATAGTCTCTCGGAAACCTCCAAGGTCTTCGGACTTAACCCCAAACTTGGCAGCGTAGCCAGTTAAATACTTATCTTCCCCAGCTTGTTCCGCTCTGAGTTCAGCAGTTATAAACCTATACTCTCGTTGATTCATTTTCTTAGTCTCCATCTTCTGTTGGTTCGATGCTATTTGATTTGTTTGTAATTTCTCTGACTGCTCTGTTCAATTCGTCATCGCTGAATTTATTCTCTGTCATTCGGTGCGCTATGCCTTTAATGTATCCTCGGATGAATTCCGCCAATTGAGCAGGCATAACATCTTCCGACCTTGTAGACATTCCGATTGATGATAGGACAGGTAGAAATACTTTTTCGTAGTCCTTTGCTGTGGGGTTTTTCCTTGCTTGAATTCTAACTACCGCATCGGCAAAGCTTGAAGCAAAGACCTTGGAATTAACTCCAGGCTGTAAGTCTTTTCCGCCAACACCACCCTGAGAAGGTTTATGTTCCTGTGCGTCTGGTGTGGTTCCTGGTGCTGCCTCTGCTATTGGTGTCGGCTGGTCAATGGAAACGTCAACCATGTTAACGGGCATCCAAAATCTATCGGCTGGATTTGTAGATTCAAAATTAGACTCAATTAGAGGATTCAGCTTGAGTATCTTCCTGGCTTCATTCATTGAAATAAGCCCACCATAGCGAGCAGTCTGAATACCTTTTAACAACACATCGTAAGTAGGTCGCTCTAATTCCGTGGTGTCAAACTTCGCAAAATACTTTCCGCCATTAGGAAACAGTTTAGAATTAATAGACTGCTCCCACTTCTTAGCCCAAGGCATGATGGTAAAGATACGAAACTCAACTAGCTTCTGTTCTAATACCGCTCTGGCTTCATCTGCGTCGTCACCAACCATATGACCAGGAACGCCAAACATAGCGGCTATCTGAGACCTATTGAATTGTCGGGTTTGTAGGAACTGTGCCTCCTCTGGGGTTACGCCAACAGCTTCCCAAGTCAAGCCTCCATCTAACAATGCCATCCTGTGAGTTTCACCTTGGGAATGTGCTGCTGTCCAACTTTGAACGGCGGATAGTTTAGCTGCGTCCTTCATTGGGGCTGCTGACTTAAGATAACCTCCAGGTCTTGAATCGTTGGCAAAGAATTTAGACCCATATGTCTGGGCTGCTAAATCATGTCCTAATAGCTCGCGTGCGTAGACCTTGACAGGTGATAGACCCATGATGCCGTCAAAGGAAATGCCTTTAACATGGATCATATGATCCGGGTCTATAACTTCTTCCCTGCCGTCCAGTGTGTCGCTGGTCTTATAAATCAAATCGCCTGACTTTGAATTGCGATAGGCAAACGTGCGAAATGGACTTCTCAAATATAACGCTACTGGATTGCCTGCTTTATTCTCTACGATTTGAATGTAGCAGTTGCCATTGAGCAAGACGCTAACTTGACCAGCTTGCTTGAAGTCAGCCGCATTGACTTCTGGGTTGGGCTGATTGTTTAACATCCTGGTAAAAGGATGGTTCCAAGCTGGAACCTCGGAGCCATCTGCTTGACGTTCCATAATCAAAAGAGGCAATGATGCAATCTGATCTGAAATAATCCTGATACACGCTAAGAAGGTTGGAACTTGTAATGCTGTAAACTCTGTTACTACAGCCCCGGATGCTGCTGGAGCTACACCACCCCAAAGACCACCACCAGACAAGTCTAATGGCCATGAGACAACACCACCCAACCAGTCGCGGAATTCCCCACTTATTTCTTTTATTAACCCCATTATTCTTTACGTCCTTTAAGAGCGGCGAGTATAAGCATTAAACCACTCGCTATTGCTCCGAGTGGGTGCCATGCGGCATAAAATCCTATTGTAATAAGACAAAATCCCGCTACCATCGCGCTTATCTTTACGCGCATATACAAGCCTCGCAGATGAAAACTGCTTTCCCTTTCTCGTCAACTTTTCCAATACAAAGAGCCTTACATCTTTGGCAAGGTCCAATAACCGATGCTCCAGCAGATGTTGGTTCTTGGCTTACATACCGAGCCACACCGTTCATAGCTGTAAACAAAGCTGTTGCTGGGTCAATCTTGTTTTCCTGTCTCTCTTTTGTAGGAAACAGGTTATCGTTCTTGTCTGGCGTGCTTACTACATTACCCATTGCCCACACAAGAATAGGGTCTCCATTGAAGTGAAACCTGCCATCGTATACGGCTGCTTCTATTTCCTTCATCGGGTCGGATAAATACTTCGTCATCTGTGGGACTTGGACTACATTAAATCCATTAGAAGAAACCCGCGTCATAAGGTCGTGAGCTTGCCAAGGGTCGTGTGAGACTTCCAATAGTTCAAACTGTGTAGCAGTCTGCTTTAGGAATTCTTCCACCACATCAAAGTCATTTGTTTCACCAGGACAAACGCGAAGAAGATTGTCTATTGCCCAGCCTCTATATTGAGAGTTAGCAGAATCTTCTATGCGTGCTTCGTTGGTCCAGTAAGTTCCAAAAGTGTAGTAGTGGTTCTTTCCATCAATCTGCTTCCAGAACACTTTTTGTATGGCGAGTAGGTCTAACTTGGAAGCTAAGTCAAGTCCCAATACGCAAGGTTGACCTATGAAGTCTTCCTCGGATAATAAAGCATCGGCACACTTCATAAAACGTGCCATGTCCATCCATCCGCTTTTAGCACCTACCCAGACGTTAAGATGCTTGGTCTTGAATGTATTCTGAGCGGATGCCAGTTGCTTTGCTTTTTGAGCCTTGGCAGCTATCTCTTCTGGCAGAACGGACACATTCCAGTTGGGGTTTGCTTTCTTCCATGTCTCGGGCAACTGCCAGTCATCTTCATCGGCGTCAATTGAATAAATCACACCAAAGAAAGTATCGTCTACTACGGAGCCATTTAATATCTTTTCAAGGTACTGGTGCCATTCATAACAGATACCAGCCCTATCGCTTCCTGCTGTAGTGATGGCCCAAAGTAGAGAACCTTCTCTCTTACCGCACGCTGTTTCCGCATTGTCCAGCAAGTCCCTGTCCGCTGCTATGTGAAGTTCATCTACGAAGATAGCGTAGGGGTTTGTTCCTTCTACTCCCTTTGCCTCGGAACTTAAAGGACGAAAAAAACTATTGCTACGCTTCTGAACGATTGAATGCGCTTCAACTTCTATGCCTGCCTTGGTGCTGAATTCGTTCATAGCTCGTAACATCTTTTGAGCTACGCCGAAAGTAATTTTTGCCTGTGGCATTGATGTAGCGGCACTATAAATCTGTGAACCAGGCTCGCCATCCGCAAAGCCAAGATAGTTTGCTACAGCCGACACCAGGAAACTTTTACCGTTTCCTTTTGGGACTTCAATGTATACGCGCTTGAAACGTCTTAATCCTGTGTCCCGATGTATCCATCCAAAGATTGATACCAGGATGAAGACCTGCCAAGGTTCAAGAACTAACTTCTTACCAGCAAACTTCCTTCCTTCAATGTGCGGGCAAAGCTCACAGAACCTACAGACTTTTTCAGCTTTCTTGGCTTCAAAGACCCAAGGAAAATCTTCTTTTTGAAGGTCTGCTACTTGTCTCTTGGCTGCTTCTATTACTAACTTCCCTGCTGGAATAACCCCGCTGATAACATCGTTGGCATACTGATTAGCTATTGCTAGGTAATCCCGTTTCTTCGTTGGCATTTATAAACTCGTCTAGCTCGTCTGGTTCCTTCTTTGGTTCCGCTATAGGTCTTCGGTCGGCTGGTATCATGCCTAGCTTGGATAAACCAGATATAAGCTGGCTCATTTCAGAAGGCGTTATCTTGTGTCCTTCCAGCTTGACCTTCAATACAACTACAATCTCTAGTAGCGTCCTATCGCTTTCACCTAGCGCGGCTGGTGCGTTCTTAACCAGTTTCTTCCAGATGGCTTTTTCTTCTGGGCTGAACCATTTGGAAGCAGGTCCAAGTTTTCCCTTGGGCTTGGGACTTTCACATCTTCCTTGGAAATACGCTTTGTTGTGCTTCACGCATTCGGGTGAAAGTTGGTCAAAAGGTAGTTTGTGGCGTCCCATATTCTCTTTTACTTTGCGAGCGAAACACTTTCATTCGTCCAAATAGCTTCCTGACTTTTTCCTTTGCCATTCTTTGCTTTAAGACAGTGTGCTTCCATGAAGAAACTAAAAGGCAACCATGTTGCGCCTTCATTTTCACAGACAATAGTTTGTCCTGTCCGAGACTTACACCAATCACCCAATAGTTTGTAGTCAATTTTCTTGGATGAATACCTGTAGTGAATTCCCGCGATTTGGTACGGAGGGTCAATAAACCATGTCGCTTCTATATCGGGTGCTTCCGAGTAATCGCCTTCAATCAAAATCCAATGCGAGATAAATTCCATCTGACTTGCTATTCTTTCTCGAATACTTTCACCCCAAAACATATAAGGACGTGTCCCCTCCCGCATCCATACGCTTGGCGTTTTGCTTGGAGACATTCTCACTTGTGCTAACCAAAACCCAATAAGGTATTTAGCCTCTTGGCACACTTTCAAATCGTCTGTAGTCTGTCCTGGTTTAATAAGAGGCAAAGCACGAACTTCAGAAGGCTTGGCAGAAATCAAATAACGCCACACTGACGCAATGATAGGGTCTTTCTCAATCAGGATGACATTATGCGAAGAATGTCTAACAGAGTATCCGGCAGACCCGGCGAAAGGTTCTATGATTGTTTCATAGATTGGAGCAGGATAGCGAGGGGTTGCTCGCCATTTTCCGCCGTAAAATGAAAAGAATGGTCGCATCATCGGATTTAGGAACTGTGTAAGCTGTTTATTTTGAGCATCAAATTCATAGGAAACGTAAAAAAATGTGCGCGTCGGCCTTCGACAACATTTTTGAAAAGGAATAACCACCCCATATCCAGTCACTTACAGCGAGCAGACGATATTTTCTATTAAGTCAATAAACAAATGACGATAACTTGTTGATTATCTTGCTGTTGCTGTGTTGTTGTTGTATATCTTATATACAGACGATGTATAGTTAACTGTTCAACCACTTGGTATAAACCTTGTTCATTGCTTGCGGGGTTGTTAGCTTGTGTAAGCTGATAATGGCGTTTGTTTTGGTTGGCGTGTCTCGGTGAACATCGGCAGGACCAACCAAATATCGTTCATCATGGCTTGGATAAATGCCATGTCTTGCTAATACTGTGCCAACATGAAAATCTTCCCAGATTGTCTCTGGTGTTGGTTCTGTGTCGGCTATTAAGACATTCATTGCTTTACGTGACAGGATGTAACAACCACCTTGAGCGTATGTTCTGCCGCGCGTCCAGCCAACATAGTCATGCTGTTCAAATTCACTTGATAACAACTTATCAACACAAATGAATGTATCTGTATCGGTGAATACAGCATAATCGCAATCTGTCTCGTTCACAATCCATGAAGCCATTGCTCTTGTCTTGCTTATTAAATCTTCGTATCTATCTCCACAATCAAGCTGGATAACATTTTCCTCTACTTGTTTGCTGCCATTTCCAACAAACCACTTTACTGGAATTGATGAATGCTGTATCCAGGTTTGTCTTTGTGCTTCGCGTAGAGCAAAATCTCTTGATAGTCGGCAAGCCTTGATAGCGATTATGAATTTCATTATCTGGTGTAGAGCTTTATCATGTCATCGGGTCTTACAGCATGGCAGGAGATAAAATCTGTTGGTAGCTCGCTTATTTCAACGTAGTGGGCTTTATAACCTGGAATAAATCGTGTGTCGGAACCACGGCTAAGATTGTGCTTTCTCATCAATCTACCAACCCATAAGTCTTCTGCCCATTCTGTTACTTGTTCGCTGACAATCGCATTCATGGCTTTCTTGTTCAGGATGTATCCAGTTCCACCAGGAATATACGATGTTAAAAGAGTGTCCTTGTATCCGTATTGGTCATAATTACGGAAATCGCTTAATAGCAAACGGTCAATGTGAGTGAATGTATCGTCATCGCATTTGAAGATGTAAGAATAGCCTTTCTTCAATGCGTATCTACAAATCTCTTTTACCTTGTGCGGCAATTCTTCGTATGAATCGCCACAGTCTAAAAAGACTTCATCGTCTAAAGGCGTTCCTTCGCCTCGGCCATAAAAGAACTTGTAATCCAGAAAATGACTATGGACCTGGACATCTTTTAGCCAAGTGTTTCGCTGTGAATCAATCCTATTTGGCTGTGAATCAAAATGGAATTCATTTATTCTACGTCCATATCTGTATTTGTGGCAGGCTGGTATAGCGATTAAGATTTTATCAATTACTGGTAATGGTCTCTGAGCTTGGCTTCTTCCGTGTCCCAAATGTTTGGCTATTTCTTTATCATCAGGTGGAAGGCTTGCTATTACATATCCAAGCTTGCGATAAATGCCAGATAGCTCTCTTTCACTGTCCGCGCCGTGCCGATGATAGCCAACGTGTTTCCCGTAGCTGCCAATTTTCTGGTAGTCCGAAAGTCTGCGAAGACCAGGGTTGAAGTTGAAGGCTCCAAAACCGTGCCAGTCCCGTTGCTGAACCTTGAAAGGGTAATGCGGGTCTGAAATCAAAGGATGCCCATTACAAAATTTTCCCCGTAGGCTGACTGTGAAAACTTCTGGATACTGTTCCAAAATGGATAAAGACTGTTCTACAAACGGACCATCAAACTCCCAATCGTCTTCGCAATGGAAAATGTAAGGTGTTCCAACTTGCTGGTATGCTTTATCCACGCACCAGATTTGACCCATTCGAGCAGGGCTGTTCATCCAAGTAATTTTTCCGAGTGCGCTTACTTCATTTAACCAGCTTGGTTCCTTGGTGTCGCCGTCTTCAATGATTATAACTTCCGCAAAGCCATCAGGAACGTGCTTTAGAAGCGATAGGAGCGTTTTATAGAGCAGATCATGGCGTTGGCAACTTGTAAGGACTACCGTGATGTTATCGTGTCTCAAATCGCTTCCTGTGCGTTATTTCCAGCCCAACCAACTTCTACGGCTGTGATTGAGGAATGGCATTTGTGGCAAATCCCAACGAGGTTATCTAAATCAAAGAAACCATCGTATTCTCGGGCTGGTATCTTGTGGTGAACGTCTTGGCTTGCTGCGTGATGGCATTCCTTACAAATTGGGTCTCTGGCTAAAACTTGTTGTCTTACTATCTTCCATTGCTTCGTGCGGTAAAGCTTTCTAACAGGGTCATTCCGCCTAGATAGTTCAAAATTCGTAGTCTCTTGTTTCGCGTGAGTTGGACAAAGCCTGTTCGTAGTGAGATATAGGCATCCATGTTGAGCACAGGGCTTTTGTATTTTGTTCCCCACGTTTTAATTGCTCCAACAAAAGTGTGAGAGTTTCACGGATGGCTTGTAGTTCAGATATTATTTCAAGGTCGTGAGACATTCCAAAATTACCTCCACTCTCTCGGATGCTCTACTAGAGGCTTCAATTTTGCGAGCGTCCTAATTTCATTGATAAATCCGTTGACTGTTTCAACCTGATAATTGAATGTGATTGATTTAGCGTAAGCTACGGAAAGCTCGTTCAATAACAGCCGAGTTAATTCATCAATCCTTTCTACTTCTTTCTTGGTTTGTGAGGTTGTCTCTTTTTCCATTCTTTCCTCAAAATGTCTCTGGGCTGAATCCTACTACCTTCGGTATCAGCCCAGGGCTTAGGTTTACTCCGATCTACAGAATAGGTTCCCACCTCGGAATGCACTGGTTTGGTGAGGTGGGATGTTTCCCATGTAGCCGAGGCTGACTACAAGGTTGTTTCAGGTAAGATTTGGAAGGCTATACGCTGCCTTTGCCTTGAACGGGGGTTTGCTACTTCGGATGAAGCATTAGGCAAACAAAGCTGTTACTGATTATAAAGGAGTTAGCTACTTAAGAAATAAGAAGCCCGAGTATGCCCCTATATATATAGACAAGAAAAATCTCCAATTTTCGAGTTTTGACCGAAAATAAATAAAAATATATTTTGCTTCAAAACTCTAAAATTACGAAAAATTATTGTCTATATAAGTAGGGGTGCTTTGGCATTCTTCCAGAACGTGTAATAATCGAATAAAAGCAGCTAGTAAGTCTTGCTACCCACGAAAACGTGGTATCCAGGTCCAGGTTGGGAGTTTCGGGTCTACCCACTGACCAGCAAGCATGGCGAATATAGAATGAAGGATAGAAGAAAACTCATTCTGTATTCAGTTGGCGGGTTGTTCACCCGCCTAAGTGTGGGCAACACCTGAAGAGATGACCCACGACCAATGTCCTGTGAATGGACTTTATTAAATAGAATAATCCGCCGACCAGCTAAAAGAAGTTAATAGGACTTGGGAATAAAACTTTGGGGTGAAAACGTAGTGAGGGGCAAAGCCCCTATAGGAGAACACAATAAATGTCAAATAAAGAATATTACATACCAGCAGCATTTGGATTAAGAGCTTTGAAGCAGGAAGTATCCCGAGCTAGAGAAGCAATGAAAGATGCTATCAAGGAAGCTCACGAAAAAGGCTATAAGTTCCCATTTATTACATCTTCCAAGTAGCTACATGCGAATACCCGCATAAAGATTGACGATTAGCCTCTTGATGTTGATGTTCCCTAATATCCATAAGATTTTCGTAATGTCTAAAATAAATCTGTAAGTCCTTATTTATCTATAAGTAGTGAGATACCCCTGATTTTCCTATTCTAACCAGTATAGAGGGCAAAAAACAATGACTAGACGAGAAAAGAAGCAAGCCAAGCGGCTAACACGCATAAGGAACTGGCAACTTAACCAGATAGCTAAAGCGCATAGTGCTTTATCTATTACAGGAGGTACAGGGATATGCGTAGGATGTGGAACTACCAAGAACCTACAATTTCACCATATATTTGGCGACGGCGAGCAACACAGAAAAGATACAGGGGTTGGCCTAGCTACTTGGTTACTCGCCAGTTGGATACTTAGAAATTTGTTCTACGCTGTTGAAAGAATAGAGTCCCGCTGTCCTAAGTGTCACGGGAAAGCTGATGCCAATCGGCGCAAGGCATTAAAACAAGCAGCATAATCTAGCCATACTAAAAGCAGTTAAACTTCCTGAACTTCTTAGCAAGTCATTTTGGAGCAACTTTAATGAATAACGCAAAAGTAGAACAATATTTCTATTTGATAGACCGCTTTACACCCGAAGAATTTGATTGT
>VFSW01016258.1_pt1 | contig 10163 bp, 16 predicted proteins | sample 5358111 | NCBI WGS metagenome assembly VFSW01 (sample SAMN11554181, study PRJNA540505) | mine drainage metagenome | isolation source: sediment from site ElyBrook_90M | place: USA: Ely Copper Mine, Vershire, VT | collected 2017
GCCCAGAACTGAGAGACGTTGGACTTTTCCTTGTCGTATCTGTTGGGGTCATTCAGGCTGGCTGCTGCCATCATCTTCTTGGTCCATTCGTCGTGGTCGACGTTCGACCAGAACATCTTGTATGCGCCTACCCACTCTCCGAATGCGAACCAGCCTTTGCCTAGCTTCTCCATCGAGTCTGGCTTCATGGTCTTCTTCCATCAGCAACATCTAGCCCTCTTCGCCCGTGCGCCCGGGCTGCTGCAGACCCGCGTTGCACGTTGACGTTCGCTCTCACACCACCAAGGGCATCTGACTGGTTCGTTTGGAAGAGACGCAAGGATCAATGGCTCCCTGTCCTCGGGAGACACTGGCTTGCCATCGATTGTGTGTTGGGTCAAGTAATGCTCCGTGATTGTCTCTTCGCTCTTGTCAAGGAAATAGCACCTGTGCCAGTTCTTGTCTATGAACGCGCACTGCTTCATGTCGTGGTCGTAGGCCAGCAGCCCCTCCTTGTGGACGTTCACCCAGCCGTGTCCCATAGTGTATTCTGAGATTACGCAGAACTCCACCATAGGGCCACCTTCTATCAGGTCTGGGACGTATCTCTTCCAGATTATGATCGGTTTGGTCTCCATGCATAGGTTACACCGCTGGGACTCTCTCGGAGTCCTTGAGACCCTTCTTGGTCAGTTCCCAAACGCTGAGATCACGCGCGTGATTGAATTTGATTCGCTCTGATTTGCGGGTTGCGACCTTGTGGATCTCCTTTATCTGCGAGAGCGCGTGAAATGCGTGACCGATGAACCGTGGGTCTATGTTCCAGCGTCCGTCCTCCATATAGTTGCCCACGGCAGACATCGCCGCGTCGAATATGTCGTCGCTGGTAATCTGGTCTTTGCGCTGAAACTCTCTCCTAATCAACGCGATGACTTTCTCTGTCCTAGTAGCGTTGGCGTTCGGCAGGTCTTCGATTGAGTAGTAAGGCTCCTCTTGGACAATCACCATGCTACGATGCTGGGAAAAGAACCAGACTTTCCCCTCTGAAGCCTGCACGTTTATCTTGTCTCCAACCTTCGGAAGTTCACCTTCGAAACCCTTCACGTCTACTGCCAGTGGCTTGCTCTTGTCCTTGACATGGATTATGTGCCACTTACCGTTACGTGTCGTCTCAACCCTAGTCACGCGCCCCGTGTAGAGCGAGAATGTCGTGGTAGTCAATGTGGGGTCGGACTGCTCCTTACAGCGGGCAGCACAGTCAGAGGCTTCGAACATGTGATGCAGAGGGTCGCACCTTGTGCTGCTCGACGAGACTCTACAGACCCGTTACACTCTTGACAGAGAGTCATGCTGAGAGATGCACCGTCCCTGCTTTCTCCAGCCTTGCCGCAGTGATCTTCTTGTCCAAGTCGGGCCAGTATCTCTCTGCCGTCAACTCTCCTGGGACGTGGTAGACCCTGATTCCAGCTTTGTTCTTTATCTCGTCCTTCCAGGCATCGTTCTTGTCCTTGTGGCCCTTGCCATCGATTTCCCAATCTTCATCGTAGCTATTTCCATGGGGAAATGTTGGGTGTAAGAAGTCTAGCTGGAAATCATATCGCGTCAAGACTCCCTTTCTGTTTGGAGCAATGAAGGGCAGAGTGCGCGTTCCATACATGTCCCACTGCAAACACATTACACGAGACTCCGCATATTCGTTAAAGCGACGCTCCGTCTCCCAAATCACACCCTGCTTTGAGTTGCGCTTTATCATCTCCCGCTGGAGCGCCCGAGGGGTGACTTTGCCCAAAGCTACTTGCCCACCACTTCGAACGTCAGGGTCGTGTTCTCTCGGGACGCGATGAAGGTGATAGTGTATGCCCCTGAGCCATGGATGTCCTGGGTCAGATTCACCGTCCCAGACCCGCTCAGAGATCCCGAAGCCGTCTGGCCTATGGCCCACGTCACTACAGAGTTCGGCAGGTGGTTGGTCACGGTGTAGTTGAGAAGGTATGCAGAGTAATAGTGGTCTACATTGAGAGTGTAGGCCAACGGCTTTGCGCTGCCGCCGCTCGTGGGTAGGGCAACATTGGTCCCTTGCGCGAGGATTGGGACCAGAGGAGGCGTCACCGTCCTGTTGGTGGTGATTGTCGTGATGCTAGATATGGTCGTCGTCGATTCCTGGGTCGTCGTGAAGGTCTGCGTGACTGTAATATCGACTGTGCCTGGAGGCAGGCCAGCCTTCACGATGTATGTGCCGCTCGCCAGGAACAGCGCGGTCACTATCTGCACCACGAGGATCAGGATCAGGAGACCGACGACTATCAACGATGGGCCTTCGCGCGACTCTGACAACGGCTGAAGCGTTGGAGGATTCTTCTATAAATGGGGTTTGTCAGGTGAAGTTGACCGTTACTGTGAAGAGAATTCACCATCGATCTAGTGATTCTGGGTTAAATGTTTTAGGCCGTTGCTTAACTATTTGTCCACTAAAACTCATTTAGCGAGGCTCAAGAGGCTTCTTGGGTAGAAGGATGCCGAAGAGACTAGAGCGGGAGAAGTATCCCAGGTGCGACAACTGCAACACGCCGATAGAAGATGGAGGGATGAACGTCGGGCGTGATGGGATCCGAATCCTAGTGTGCAAGGGATACGACAGCATCGCCAAGGAATGCCCCAGGCAGTTAGCCTAGTCGTCCTGATTCTCTTTCTCGGTCGTGCGCCCGACCGACCCGATGTTGACGTTCTCAGGCCAGAGAAGGTCGCTCTCGTGCGAGTAGTGCGCCGAATCTTTCGCCAATGCAGCATCAGTCAAGAACCAACGCATCTCTCCGTTCTTGGAGTTGTGCGCCCACATCAGGTCGACGCTCCAATCGTCTGACTTGAGTTTGTCTGGGAAGTTAGACTCTACCTGCTGAATCAGTTCCGACAGGTTCAAATCCCTGAGATCGTAGAGCAGCCTGAATTGTGTTTCAAAGTCATTCGGAATGGTCCTGACGGCCCATTCGTCATTCTGGAAAACTTCTCGGCCCCAGTATCTGTGAACACACGCGACCCGCCCGCCGACATAGAATAGCCGCACTTCTCTGTTCACTGGCATCCCATCGTAGACTTTGAAGGACTTCATGCCAGTCAGGAGTTCGCGGAATACTATAGCGCAGGGCGATAGGTCGACCATGCAGTTGTAGTCGAGCGTGTTGTAGACCCTTGATGCCAACTCTCCTAGCTCGTTGATTATGCAAGACTTGTTCCATTCATGCTTGTTGCTGCTCTGGTCGGTCCTGATGAAGACAGGCAGCTTGTCTCTGACCAGAGCCTTCATCGACTTGATTACCTCGGGTGAAGGCCCCTTGTCTAGCCACTTGAACACGATGCGATAGGGGTTCTCTCCCTCTGGCTCCCAGATCCACGTCTCGGGCGTAGGGAACCTGTCCTTGATTTCTGGGAACCAGTAGCACAGGCTGTTCTTTCCAACGTCCTCGGCAACGTCGATTCCGTGGACCTTCAATGTGGAGTCTCACTGGTCTTTAGCAAATGAACATAATAGAGTTCGAGATTGTATATTGGCGTTGAGTTAACAACCCTGTCTGGTTTGTATTTACTGGTCGCCAGCTTCCACCACTCTTCGGCTGATACGAATGAAGACGCGCTCGCAAAAGGCTGAATCTCTTCGGTCGAACCTGCATCAAAGAGATAGAGCCTGTTTGCTTTGAGATTAAGCGGTATGCCCCATCGTGAACTTCCGTCATGTTGCCATAAATCGACCTGTTCTATGTCCTCCTTCGATGTTGTGATGCGTGGATCCCTCAGAGTCGTAACGAATCCATTCTTGAGAAGGAATTCTCTGACCTGCTTAACGTCGAAATACATCCTTGTCAAATGCTAATCACGAGATGGGGCCTCTTTTCCTGTCTCTTTCTGTGACAGGGGTTGCAGAGGCGCGCAACGTGGTCTTCCTTCGCGTTCTTGACCCAGCAACATTGATACTCCTCGACTTCTGTGATGTAACGCCTAGTCTCCTTGTCCCAGATGCTGGGCGTCCCGCAGTCGTCGCAACAGCGGCGGATTAGGCTGATTACTTCGCTGTGCGCTTCTTTTGGCATGTTTCCCTCAGAGAGTAAGAACCACGCCAGTCTTACGAAATCTGATTTCCATACCGTCTCGCCTAGTGGATAATTTCTCTGAGGCGCTAGTTCCTTAACCATTCGTTTGAGCATGTCTTTAGCCTGGTCTTTTTGTCCAGTTTCCAGCGCGTTTAAGACGTAAGCGAGTTCTAGACGATGTTGGTTCACCAAATCTATTTGCCCACTCATCGATTGTCACTCCAAACCACTCGGAAACGTCCCATCAGTTCTGGATGAATCATTAGAACATAATGCAACTGGTTGCACAATCTACAAGTTATTTCGAGATCATCTGTTCGTCTCCGCCCTCTGACTATTAATTCTACAAGACGACCTCCGCAGTTCTCGCCTTTCCTACCCACCTTTGAGGCATCACCGTTCTTGTGGTTAATCTCAAGAATTGAGATTTCATCGCAACCACAGTTGACACATTTGATTCCTCGTTCTCCGCCTATAATCCTCAAAGCCTCCAATCTGAGACGTTTATTTTGTATCTTCTTCCTTTTTCTCGAATAGGCTCTGCTCGCTTCCAACTTCGCTGGGTCAGCAAATATCGCATCTCTTTGCGCCCTCCATGTTTTACGAGAATATTCACGCGTCTTGGCTTTTCTATGTGGTTGTGACCGTCGATGCGCCTGTTTCTGGAGACAAGAGACACAAGTAATGATTGATGAGTCGACCTTTTGTTTTCCACATATAGGGCATAACCCCTCGCTGACGCGACGCCAATACCGTTCCCGCCGAGACGCATTTATTGCATCCTCGTGCTGACTGTTAGAAAGAGTCTGACTCATACTCGGTTGTCAGTCCTTGGAAAGTTTCGGTATTGGACCCCATTGAGGAGACTGCCACCAGCACCATCGCCGCCCTTGCCGCCCATCTGTTTGAAGAAGAAGGCAACCCCATCTCTTTCGCAGATCCTTCGAAGGTTCTCTGCCCAGGCAGGGTCCATCGGGCGAGGCTCTGACCCGCTCTCGCCGCCGACTATGGCCCAATCGATTCCCTTCAGGTCGAAGTCTCCCAGGTCTTCTATGAGAGGTTCGAACGATACGAACCGCACCTTGGCGTCTATCTGCCTCAGTTGGTCAAGGCGCTTCAGCCTGGAGCGTTCGCCAATCGAGCAGCCCATCCAGACGTTGCGAGGCGGCCTGCCGTTATAGTATTTCCGATAGAATAGCATTGCCCTACCGATCCTCTTTGTCAGGAGTTGAAAGTCTCTGTCTGGGTTAGCCTCTATCACAATCACATGTGTTGCCTTGATCTCCATGTCAGTGAAGAATTCGCCGAAAGTGTCTGACATGTCATTGAGAAAGACCAGCTTCTTTTCCTTCGGAAAGGCGGCGACCTTCGCAGCCACGTTGTTGAGATTGAACTTCCTGATGTCTGTCCCTTTCTCGCCCCAGCCAGCCCTCATCCTGAACATGTAACAACCCCGCTTCGACATATCCTCTCCAACGCCGCAGGCCCTGTCTACGAGACGACACCCGAAAGCGGTGTTAGCAGTGCTTTGGGTCCACACAATCGTAGTATTCTCACCCATACTCTCAATACGACTCCAGATAGCCGTCAGGGACTCTCTGTGCCAACTCTTTCGGTGGCCTGGTGTCGAAGGGATCCTCCTTGTGGAAGGACCACCAGACAGGCTTGCCGCGACCTTCTTTCGTGACCAGCATTGGCTCCATCCCGAATGCGTCTGCCCACTCGATAAGGTGTTTGATTTCGTTCCAGTGCTTGGTCCGCATCTCCTTGAGAGGGAACTTCTTGATCTGGAGCATCAGCCGTCTGCTCGTGGTGTTAGGTTTGGAAGCATAGAGATCCACTGGAGACTGGCTCGCGGCGGAACGGCCAACCAGATAACCTATCCCTCGCAGGTAGTCGCGTATCTCATATTCGTAGGATCTTCCTTGAGCGTATCGAGTAGTCATGGAGTTCTAACCCAAGTGAACGATTCGATTGGGCCGCCCGCACCACAGCCTTCGAATTGATACTCGAAACGAGAATCCGCTGGATTCAACCTTCTGCAAGTGTAGATTGCTGCGCCCTTGACCCAATCCACGAACCACAACTCGCCGACCTTGCAGTTCGGACAACTCAACTCCCAACGCCTCTTCGGTCGGCTCTAGGCGCTTAATATTGGTGTCTTGCCAAACAGAGTTGACAATAGGTGAACGAAAAGTCCACTACTTGAAGACCCTTTTGTAGTAGATCCAGAACAATGTCAAGACGTTCCGCAATGCCTCATCAGGAGCGAAATGGCCCATCTCGTGTTTCATCTGCTGTCCATCCTCATCGATTTCCAGTAGGATTTCGCAATACTGTTTGTCTGGATGCTCTCTCTTTATCTTGAAGTCGTATTTGTGCAGCGAGTTGCCAATCTTGGTCGCAAGCGGCTCTGGGGCCTTGATTATCAGGGGCCGAGGCAACCCATATGTCTCCTATCGATGCTTGTGAGAGGCGTAACCGAAGATGAACCAGACGAAGGGTAGTGCGCCCAAAGAGATTAGGAGATCCACCACGAGGGTAATAGTGGAGTGACTTGCGCCGAGAGCGAAACTGATTCCGAGGCTGAGACCGAACAAGAACAGTGCTGCGGCGAGGCCGTAGATCCAGACCCAGAAGCCTGTCTTGATGTTGCCCCAGACTGAGACCATGCGACCTAGAGGGTGCGTCCAGAGTAAAAATACCTAACGGAGAATAGGGTTTCCTTCACCGATATGTCGATTCTTCTTGACCCTACATGCTTATACAAAGCATTTCTGATACCGCTTACTGGAGTAATGAGCGCAGAACAAGCGGTCGGGACTCAGATTTACCGCACATCAGAGCGTAAACAACGCCCAGCCAAGCACACCCCGAACGCCCAACGAGAGGCGACACGGAAAGGCCCTCGCAGAATGAGTTCCAATGGAGGGATCATCGGGAGACCCAGGCGCTACTCGAAGCTGATATGCTTCACCAGTCGATTCGAGGAAGCGCTTCTGAAGGCCGTCGACGCCCAGGCTTTCCAAGAGGGAGTCTCGCGCAACATCCTGATCCAAAGGGAGGTCTCCAACTATCTCCGCAAGATTGGGGAGTGCGAGAAGAACCTATGTGACGACGGATGCCAGTGCTTCGGCGGTCCTAACGATTGCGGGTGCAATAACAAGAGAGTCGCTAAGAAAGATGCAAACCCTAGTCCATCGAACGCTCAGTAAATCACGTAGTCGGCCACGGCCAGATGAGCGGCTTAAGCAGGTAAAATGGAAAGTCTTACAGAAGAGGCGAGCGAGAGCCAAGAAAAAGGCTTTCATCCTGAAAGAGTTGGGTGGGAAATGCTCTTCATGCGGGACTGTCAGCGATCTCGAAGTAAACCATCCGAACGGTGGGCGCACATACACGCGCGGCATCACTTCGATGTCCTGGGAGTTCATCAAGAAGGAAATCAAGGGATGCAACCTTCTCTGCCGCTCAGAGAACGCTGGGTTTAACCCCAACATCCGAGTCTAGGTTTTTGTGGGAGGTTTTAGGCCCAATGCTTCTATCGGGGCCTTCAGGGAATCGATGTTCTTGTTGACTTCTTGCCAGTCGACACCGTTCTTGCGCCCCACGATGATTCCGTTCTTGATGTAGTCAAGACGGGCCACTATGACCTTGGCTAGTTCATCGCGGTCGCTCGCATCTATGTCTGCCAGCTTGCTCCCTGTCCCGAGCGCCTGGTTAGCCCATTTCTCCACAAGATAGTCGTGGAAAACCGAAGCGTTTCTGACTGAGAGTTCGAGCGCGCAGCCTATCGCTCTGGAGAGTCCTATCGCCTCGGTAGGCCCAAGCCCGAGTTCCCCATAGTTCTCTGGGTCGAAGGGAGACTGGCCCTTGAAGAAGTATCTGGCCGCTCTCGACATCAGAACATCCAGACGGTCATTCGTCTCCTTGGTCAGCTTCACCCCACTGGTTATCTCGAAGTAGTCTCCGAGTTCTGAGGCTCTGATTGAGAGTCGTCCATGCGATAGGTTGTGCTGGAACGCCAGGTATTCAGAATCGAAGACTTTCCCATCCTCCTTGCACTTCCAAGAAGGTTTCGGGATTGGATCTCCCTCATCGGTCTCTACTGGAACGATTGTATAGCTCTCATTGAAGATTTTCGCGTCGATTGGGTAGAGTTCATCATGGATGCCCTTTGCGAGCCAGTCTCCCGCTTTGCCCGACATCACGCCTTCGAGAGTAGGCACGACAAACGGCTGTTCCATCTTGACCGCGAATATCGTTGCCCGCTTTCTGTATTCAGCACCGTTCTTTTCTGGGTCTGGTAATTCTGTCATATCGCGTCACTGGTGCAATCCATCAGACCTGCACCTGGTCCTCCATCTCTGGGTCGAAATCATCATCTGTAGCAACTCCAAGGTCTTCCTCCATTCCCTTGAAGTCGATTTCACCGCTAATCGGGTCGGTCCAAGGCAGAGCAGGATCTGATTCTGCTTGAGCGTTATAGCAGCGTTTGTGGACAGGCCCCAATACGCCTGGATGGGTCTCGGGATTGTCTGCGAATTCCTTGTCCTCCTGTAGAACTGCCTGGTTGCATCTGACGCACTTCTCTGGTGGCACGTCTACCGCCCCATTGAGAAGAGAGCATCACTAGCCCTGACCCGTTCCTTCTCAACGTCGACCAGGCCGTTGCTCTTCAACTCTCCCAAGTAAGTCGAGTAAGTTCCTGAGTTGCGGTCGATGCTGGCTTCTTGGGCGAGTTCGTCCTTGGTTATCCATTCTATACCATTCATCCGTCTCTCGAAGACAATCCGCAGCATGCGCCCGCATCCGTCCCTGAACTTCGGGATCCATCGCTCCACTAGCGCCCTTGGGTCGGTCGGCAGAGGCTCGACAGGCCCAGCGGCCTTCAATCCCTCTTCAGTAATCAGGAACATGTCTCCAGACTGCTCTTGCAACCAGGCACGGCTCTTCAGTTCTCCGAGATACGTGCTGAACGTGCCACTCTTGATTGCGAGTTCTGCCCAGACCGCCATGTTTTGTTTGGAGACTGGACTAGGGTAGAATGCGGCTGCGGTCTTCAGCATCCGCATCGCACCGTCTCTCAATGGCTTCGTTCCGTTTGTCATGGTTGCCTCTACTGATGGACCTTCCCCAATCACGGCCATTGCGATAGATTGTCTCGGTTGGACCACGGCAACGGGCGCTGGCCTGGGCGCTATCGGGCCTTGCATCGGACCAGGTATCTTCACTGACTCGGCGGCGGTAGATGCCGTTTTGCCCGTCTCTCGTAACATTCGCTGAAGAGTGACAGCAGCAGAGATTGCTTGGTTGAGTGTGGAATCATACTTCTTGCGGGCAGCCATCTCTCCATCAAAGAATGAGTTGTCTTTGATTTTCTGGAGCATCGCTGGGTCTATCTGGTTCTTGTTTGCGCGCTCCCTCCTTAGTTCGAGGCTGAGTTCGTTGATTTTAGCGGTAAGGCTCTCCTTGTCCTGACGCTCCTGCTCTGCAATCTTAGGCACGTTAGCGAGTTTGGACAGCATCTCTCGGACCTTCTCGGGCGGAGGCGGCGGAGCGCGAGTGAGAATTCGCTGACCTGCCTTCGGATGCGTAGTCTGGACCTTACCTATTTTGACTTTCGTTACTAATTTCGTAAGTGCTGGGCCGAAGGCATAGAATTCTCCAGGCTCAAGATCACGTAGCGACAATTCCTGCTCTTTTGTGCGGAATCCGAGTTCTTCGGCAGCGCGACTCCTATCGATGTCAATGCTGCATCTCCCAATCAACTTGTTGTTCAACTCGGCAGCGCAATCCTTGTTGAACTTGGCGAGACGTTGGGTGGCCCCGAGGAGACAGAATCCGCGCTTACGTCCTCTGGTTGCGAGTTGGATTACCGAGTCGGCAGAGTCGGCCTTCTTCTTCTCATCGCAGAAAATGTGAATCTCATCAACGACCACGAGGACTGGATGCCATAGCTCCTTGGGAGCGTTGATCATCTCATCCAAGAAGAATTGGACGAAATGGATACGATCCTGTGGAGGGAGTTCGTAGAGGTCGATTATGATTGAGGCTTCTAGCTCCACCACTCGTCTCGCCAGAGTCGCGGCAGTCCGGGGGGTG
>VFSW01016259.1_pt1 | contig 10162 bp, 10 predicted proteins | sample 5358111 | NCBI WGS metagenome assembly VFSW01 (sample SAMN11554181, study PRJNA540505) | mine drainage metagenome | isolation source: sediment from site ElyBrook_90M | place: USA: Ely Copper Mine, Vershire, VT | collected 2017
CAGCGTCAATCGCACCGTCGAATTCGACGAGTCTCAGGAGAATTTGATTCTGTGCGCCGTGAAACCCTGAGTCGAGCAACTTTGTTAATCGAGTTGCGCCGCGGCGAGTTGCGCGACGCCGTCGACAAAGCGCGCACGTTGATTGAGTTCTGATCCGCACTGGGTGTGTTAGAGGTTCTGACCTGCCAGGGTGAGCCCGGATCGATGCGCCGTTGAACTTGCACCAGTCAGCAATGGCAAAGGTCGCGAACTCCGGGCCGATTTCAGAGCGCAGATAGGTCGGTGATCGAAATCGCATCCTCAGTGTGCGGTCACGGTCGCTGATTAGTGTCGGGCTGAATTCGAGCGTTTCCCGATTCAATCGCGGGAAGTATGTCCTCACAATGCAGTCGGTACTCGTTGAGTTGGCCTCACTCAACTCCAGAGGTGAAAGGCGACCCCTGAGGTCTGTAAGTTCGAAGGGGACCTCTATCCAAGTGATTTTATGCCACCGCAGAGGATGCGCATTCGAAGATCCGCCTTAGCGCGACCATAACGTGAGTGTGTCCCTCCGAGTCGTCCAGAAGTGATGGCGAACCGCGTCGGCGACCCCATCGGAGCCACTTGGCGTCGTCAGCGCCCCTCAGTGGGGTCCTCGCTGGGGGACCGGACGACTCTTTGACTGGCACTCGGTAGAATCGAGTGCCAATAAGGAGGGACTATGGCTCGTCGCGGCACTTCGCGCAACTCTGGCAAAACTGACCTCGACGCCCGGAAAGCCACGATTCTCGAAGCCGTGGTGGCCGAACACATCGATACCGCACAGCCCGTGGGTTCGTCGGCGGTCGCCCAGCACGCCGATCTCGGGGTATCACCCGCCACCGTTCGTAACGAAATGGTCTCGCTGGAGCGAGGCGGATACCTGGCTCAGCCCCACACGTCGGCCGGACGTATTCCTACCGATAAGGGGTACCGATACTTCGTCGACCACCTGCAGTCGGGCGAACTAAAGGCCGCCCAGCAGTACCAGTTGCGGGACTTCTTCTCCGGCGTGCGCGGCGAAGTCGAGGAGGTCCTCGAACGGACCTCGGCCCTGCTCGCCCAACTCTCCGGGTACACCTCGGTCATCGTCGGGACGACCGCGACCCACTCGACGGTCCTCTCGGTGCAACTGGTGAACTTGGAGCGTCGACACCAGCTCCTCGTCACGGTCTTCTCCGACGGTACGGTTCTGAAGCACTCCGTCGTCACCACGGAGGACATCGAGTACGCGACCTGTCTCGAAGCGTCCGCCCAACTGAACGCCCTCTTGATCGGAACCACCCTCGAGTCCCGGGTCCAGGTGCCGTCTCGCTCGGACTCCGTCTCGCACCTCATCGCCGAGGCCGTCTCGGTCCTGCACGCCGAGCGCCCGACGAGAGAGGACGAGAAGGTCTTCATCGGGGGGGCCTCTAAGGTCGCCGAAGTCTTCGACGGCGTAGAGACGGTCCGCCAGGTTCTCTCCATTCTCGAGGAGGAACTACTGGTCGTCTCCCTGGTCGAAGACATGCTCGACCGGGGTGTCTCGGTGGCCATTGGCTCGGAGCACGGGTACGCCCCGCTCTCGAGCGCGGCCGTGGTGGTGGCCCCCGTGCACGTCGACGGGGTCGCCGCGGGAGCGGTCGGACTCATTGGTCCCACGCGCATGAAGTACCAGGAGGTCATGGCGGCGGCCACCGCGGTCTCTAAGAACCTGGCCCGACACTTCGAAGGGGGCGCGAGTGCCGACTGATCTCTACGAGGTTTTAGGAGTACCGCGTTCGGCGTCGGCCGAGGAACTAAAGCGCGCCTACCGCAAGTTGGCGAGAGAGCTCCACCCCGACACCAACCCCGACAATCCGGGGGCCGAAGCCAAATTTAAAGAGGTGTCCCAGGCCTACGAGATACTGTCCGATCCCGAGCGCCGGGCCAACTACGACCGTTTCGGCTCCGACGCGGGAGCCGGTCAGAACCCCTTCGGGGCCGGGTCGGTGCAGGACATCTTCGACATGTTCTTCGGGGGCATGGGCGGTCCGCGTCAACGTCGAGGTCCCCAAGCGGGGCCCGACGCCGAGGTCACCCTCGAGATCACACTGGACGATGCGGCCTTCGGGGCGACGAGGGACATCACCGTCACCCTGCCCCAGCGCTGCGACCAGTGCGCAGGCTCGGGAGCGGCCCCCGGTTCCCAGCCGGTGACCTGTCTCGAGTGCGCCGGCGCGGGTGAAGTACGTCGGGTTCGTCAGTCGATTCTCGGTCAGATGGTGACCACGATGATCTGCCCGCGCTGTCAGGGCGTGGGGACCCGAGTGGAGACGCCCTGTCCGTCCTGTCGGGGCGAGGGTCGAGAGAATCAGACCAGCACCCTCACGATCCAGGTCCCGGCCGGAGTCGAGGATGGTTCGACGATGCGCCTGGCCGATCGGGGTCCCGTCGGTCCCCGCGGGGGTCCCGCCGGCAACCTCTTCGTCCACCTGCGCGTGGCGCCGGACGAACGATTCGTGCGCGAGGGGGACGACCTGCACCACGAGGCTCACGTGAGTTTCACCCAGGCGGCGCTCGGGGCGAGGATCACCGTGCCGACGCTGCGCGACGCGATGACGCTCGACGTCGAACCGGGTACCCAGTCCCACACCGTCCAGCGAGTCCGCCACGAGGGGGTCACCCACCTGCACGGTCGGGGTCGAGGGGATCTCTACGTCCACGTCATCGTGGACGTTCCGACCCAGCTCGACGACGTGGAGCGAGATCTGCTGACCCGACTGGCCGCCCACCATGGCGAGGAGGCTCCGAGCAGTCACGGGGGTCTGTTTCGCAAGCGGAAGCACTGATGCTCGAGGAGTGGGACCGCCGTCGCGCCGCGCTGACTCAAGTACGCGTCGCCGACGTCGAGCGACCGGTGCTCGAGCGCGCCGACGACCACCACCTGCGCCAGGTCCTGCGCGCGCGGGTGGGAGAGGAGGTCGTCGTCACCGACGGACGGGGTGCGTGGCGCTTGTGTCGAGTCGGATCCGACGGACTCGACGCGGTGAGTGAGCGGAGCACGGATCCCCGAGGGACCGAGACCACCCTCTACCTCTCTCCCTTAAAGGGCGACCGGGACGAGTGGGCGCTCGTGAAGGCCGTCGAGTTGGGGGTGAGTCGCGTCGTGCCCCTCCTGAGTCAGCGTCTGGCCGTTCGGTACCGGGACGAGGCGCGTCGCAAGAGTCTCGCTCGCTGGCGTCGCTTAGCCCTCGAGGCGGCGGGCCAGTGTCGACGGACCTACGACCTCGAGGTCCTCGAACCGGTGTCGGTGAACGACGTTCCCGACGACGTGGCGGTCTGTGATTTCGGGGGTTCGGGGAGTTGGACGGGCGTCCGGGCCCTCGCGATCGGACCAGAAGGGGGATTTAGCCCCGACGAGTGGGGCCCCGAGCGACGCCGGGTCAGCCTGGGCCAGAGCGTGCTGCGCGCCGAAACCGCGGCGGTAGTGGGTTGCGCCTTGATGACACTCTCGCTCGGAGACTGGGGTTTCACTCTCGAAGGCTCAAAAAATGGGTAATGATAGGGGGCAGATGACTGAATGCCTCTTCTGTCGAATCGTGAGTGGGGACATCCCTTCGTCCAAGGTCGCCGAGAGTGATCGGGCCTACGCGTTCTACGACATCTCCCCGGCCGCCCCGGTCCACGTGTTAGTGGTGCCCAAAGTGCACGTCGAGAGCGCCGATACCGTGAGCGAGAGTGACGAGGGAGTGGTGGACGAACTGGTCCGACTCGCTCAGCACGTCGCCGACCTCGAAGGAGTGCGCGAGAGCGGCTACCGGCTCGTCCTGAACGTCGGCGCGGACGCGCAGAACTCGGTGCCCCACCTCCACCTTCACGTGTTGGGCGGTCGCCGGTTGGAGTGGCCCGCGGGATGAGTTTCGAGACCGCCGCGACCGAGGCCACCCGGGTGACCACGGTCGTGCCCAACACCCACGTTCTCTCCGGCCTGCTCGGGCCGCGCGACGAGAACCTGCGCGCGATCGAACGCAAGTTCCCCGCGACGAAGGTGAGCGTGCAGGGCAATCACGTCACCCTCGAAGGTCCCGACGCCGCCGTGGTGCTGCGACTCCTCGACGAACTCGTCCTGGTGCTCGAGAGTGGTCAGAGCCTCGATCCGACGAAGATCGAGCGCACCATTCACATGGTCGAAGAGGATCTTCGGCCGAGCGAGGTTCTGCGCACCGAGGTGGTTCGTTCGGCGAAGGGCAAGCCGATTAGGCCCTCGACCGCCGGCCAGAAGCGTTACACCGACGCCATCGAGGCCTCCATCATCACCTTCGGTATCGGACCGGCGGGCACCGGAAAGAGCTACCTCGCGGTCGCGGCCGCGGTGCAGGCACTCCACCGTCGCCAGGTACAGCGCATCGTGTTGACCCGACCGGCCGTCGAGGCCGGAGAACACTTGGGTTTTCTTCCCGGGGACTTGATGGCGAAGGTCGACCCCTACTTGCGCCCCCTCTACGACGCCCTCTACGACATGCTGACGCCCGAGGGGGCTCAGCGCCTCGTCGCTAACGGAACGATCGAGGTCGCCCCGCTCGCCTTCATGCGGGGCCGGACCCTGAACGACTCCTTCATCATCCTCGACGAAGCTCAGAACACGACACCCGAACAGATGAAGATGTTCCTCACCCGAATCGGGTTTAACTCGAAGGTCGTCGTCACCGGGGACGTCACCCAGATCGACCTCAACGGGAAGACCTCCGGTCTGGTGAAGATTGAGCGCGTGCTCTCCGACGTCGAGGGCGTGAGTTTCGTCCACCTCGGAGCTCGCGACGTGGTGCGCCACCGCATCGTGGCCGACATCGTGGCCGCCTACGAGAGGGCCGAGAGTTGAGCCTGATCGATATCTACGTCGCGGACGAACAGGGTGACCTGCCCGTCGATCTGGCCCGCTGGAGCGAGCTGTGCCGGGCCGCCCTCGTCGAAGAAGGAGTGAGCGGCCTCGCCGAGGTCTCCCTCATCTTCACCGGGGAGTCGGCGATGGCCGAACTGAATCAGCAGTTCATGGGCAAGACCGGACCCACCGACGTCCTCAGTTTCCCCATCGACGTCGAGCCCGAGCCGCGGGGACGAGTCCCCGACGCCGGCGGCTCCGGCCCGGGTGAGCCCCCCCTCGAAGAGATTCCCCAGCTCGTGGGTGACATTGTGATCTGTCCGAGTGTGGCCGTGCGAAACGCCTCCGATCACGAGTGCAGCGTCGAGGACGAGATTGCGTTACTGATTGTGCACGGGGTCTTGCACCTACGCGGGTGGGACCACGTGGAGGACGAGGAGGCTGAACGGATGGAGGCGCGCGAGCGCGACATCCTGGCTCGTCACTACTCCTCGGACCGGCGGTGATCGCCTCCGTCTGGACCGGTGCCGACTCCGCCGTCGCCGTCGCCGTCGTCGTGCTCCTCCTCCTCTCGGGCTTTTTGGCTATGGCCGAAACCTCGCTCACTCGCATGAACCGCTCGCGGGCGCGCAGTCTGCGCGAAGCGGACCGGCGTGGAGCGAGGGCCCTCGTGGGACTCGTCGAGCGACCCGAGAACTTCTTGAACACCGTCTTGTTGTTCGTCCTCATCTGCCAGTTAGTGTCGGCGACCCTGGTCGGAATCCTGGCCGGCCACCTCTTCGGGGCCGCGGGGGTCATCGTCGCGACCGTCGTCGAGGTCATCGTCATCTTCACCCTCTTCGAGGCCATCCCGAAGAATCTGGCCGTCGAGCACCCGGACTCGGCCGCTCTCGTGAGCGCCCCCGTGGTGGCGGCCCTAGTGGGATTTCCCCCACTGAAGTGGATCTCTAGCTCTCTGCACCTCTTCGCCACCTGGGCGATCGCGCTCGCGGGAGTGAGGGGTACGGGGTCCCAGGTGACCGAGTCCGAGGTGATGGCGCTCGCCGACGTCGCCCACGAGGAGAACGTGATCGAGGAGGAAGAACGCGACTTCATCCGTTCCGTCTTCGAGTTCGGGGACACCATCGTGCGTGAGGTCATGGTCCCGCGCCCCGATATCGTCGACGTGGCCCACGACGCCCCCGTGCGCGAGGCGCTCGAGATCTCCATCCAGACGGGTCGTTCGCGCCTCCCGGTCCTGGGTGACGGTGGCATCGACGACGTGGTGGGAATCGTCAATCTACGAAACCTGGCCCGATTGGTGGGTGAGGGACACGGGGACGACTTCGTCGAGCGTCACCTCGGTGAGGCCCACTTCGTGCCCGAGACGAAGAAGGTCGCGGCTCTCCTGCGCCAGATTCGCGAGGGTAATAATCACCTCTTCGTGGTGGTCGACGAGTACGGGGGTACCGTCGGACTCGTGACCCTCGAAGACGTCCTCGAGGAGTTGGTCGGAGAGATCACCGACGAGTCGGACCCCGACGACGACGAGGTGGAGGTCGTGGAGGGCCGAGGGCTGGTGGTCAGTGGTCGTCTCAACATCGACGACGTGAACGAGGAGTACGACTTGGAACTGCCGACCGGGAGTTGGGACACGGTCGGGGGTCTCGTGATGGACCTCGCCGGGGGAGTCCCCGAACCGGGCGAGGTCTTCGAGGTCGGACCGTACCGCTTAGTCGTCCAGCGTCTCGACGGTCGTCGAGTCGAAGAGGTACTCGTCGAGAAGGGTGAACGTTCGTGACGCGCTCAGGATTCTGCGCACTGGTCGGTCGACCCAACGTCGGCAAGTCGACGCTGGTGAATCAGATCATCGGGACCAAGGTGACGATCACCGCCTCGACCCCCCACACCACCCGGGGTCTCGTTCGGGGGATTCTCACCGAGGGAGAGACCCAGGTGGTCTTCGTCGACACCCCGGGCCTTCACCGACCGGCCTCGCGACTCGGTTTCCGACTGAACGAGTCGGCCCGGGCCGGTATTGATGGAGTGGACGTCATCTGCGTTCTCATCGACGCCTCGGCGGAGATCGGCACGGGGGACCGCACCGCCCTCATCCTGGGACTCGAGAGTGCTCGTCCCCGCGGCCCGCGCCTTCTCGTGGTCGTCAACAAGATGGACCGTACGGGGGGCGAGGGAGTCGCTCTGCAACTCCTCGAAGTCCAAAAAGTGGTGGAGACCATCGCCCGGGAACGGGGACTGGAGTCGGCTCTCCACGCTCTGGAGTACTTCCCCGTCTCGGCTCGAACCGGTCGAGGGGTGCCGGAGTTGGTCGCCTTCGTCACCGATCTCATGCCGGAGGGCCCCTGGTTCTTCCCCGAAGACGAGGTCTCCGACGTCCCCGAAGCGGTCTGGGTCGCCGAGCTCGTTCGTGAGCAGTTGGTGCGAAAGACCCGCCAGGAGATCCCCCACTCCATCCACTGTCGGGTGAGCGAGTTCGAGTGGCCCCACATCACCGTCGAGGTGGTGGTCGAACGCGAGTCCCAGAAGGGCATGGTGATCGGTAAGGGTGGCCAACTCCTCAAGGAGGTGGGTATCGCCGCGAGGCGGCAACTGCCCGAGGGCTGTTACCTCGAGTTGCGCGTGGTCGTCGAAGAGGACTGGCAACGACGTGACGACGCGATGGATCGCTTCGGTCTCTAGAGGGAGTTCCGTAGTAGTTCTTCGGACCCCGGAGTGCGGTTGCGGTGACCTCGAGGGGAGACGCTAAGGGGGTGATTCCCCTCGGTGGAACACCCGCACGTCGGTTCTCCGTCTCCCGCACGACCCATTCAATGCGTAGATACGTGGCCCGTACGGGACTCCGAGTGAGTGCGTGAACCCTTCTACGGGCGCCATCACTGAACGGGACAAGTGTTTCCAATTCGCCAAAGACAAATACACTCGACTTCTGTGGAAAAAAACACTATTCGCGTCGGCCTCCTTGCGTATGGTGCCATTGGCCACGAGCACAACCTCGCCGTACAAAACACCGTCGGTCTCGAACTCGTCGCGGTCTGTGACACCAATCCACAACGTATCGACGTCGCTCGGCAACTCGCCCCGCAGGCCACCGCGTTTAGCGACGCGGGAGAAATGCTGGACTCGGGTCTTCTCGACCTCGTTGTTATTTCCACTCCACCGAATAGTCACTTTCATTGGGCCCGAGAGTCGCTGCGACGAGGCCTTCACGTGGTCCTCGAAAAGCCGATGGCACTCAACACTGATGAATGCGACGAACTGATCTCGTTGGCGTCAGTGAAAGACCTGATGCTGGTGGTGTACCAGAACCGCAGATTCGACGACGACTTTGTCACGATGCGCGACATCATTCGTTCCGGCGAGATTGGCGACGTTTACCACTACGACAGTTTCGTCGGTGGGTATTCACGGCCGTGCGACTATTGGCACTCCAACGCCGAGGTATCGGGTGGAGCCATCTTCGACTGGGGCAGCCACTTCCTCGATCAGATACTGAACATCATTCCCGATGATGTCGCCCACGTCAGCGGACAGAACCACAAGCGGGTGTGGAACCACGTCACGAACGCCGACCACGCGCACGTCACGGTGACATTCTCCTCCGGTAAGCAGGCAACTTTTGTTCATTCCGATCTGGCTGCTGCTCGCAAGCCGAAGTTCTACGTGCTGGGTACCGAAGGCGCGATTGTGGGTGAGTGGGATCCGGCCGGTGAGCCGGCGGTCGCCGACCTACCGGCGATACTGACCGTGCACCACGTTGACGGTACGTCACGCATCGCGCCACTTCAGCCACGGGAACCGCACGAGTTCCACCGCTCCATTGTGGAGTACCTCCACCAGGGGGTCCCCATGGAAGTCAACGCCCTGCACTCTCGAAATGTGGTGGCCCTCATGCAAGCCGCCGAACAGTCCGCCGCGCAGAATGCGTTGCCGGTGACGCCAGTTCTCCGCCGGTCGTAGCAGGTGAGCGTTCGTTGGGGCTTCCTCGGTGCTGGCTTCGTGGCCAGTCGAGGACTCGCCCCCGCGGTGCACGCAGCGCGCGGGGCCACCCTGTACGCCGTCGCCAGCCGCGACGAGGAGCGCTCGGCCACTCTCGAGCCGGAACGAGTTCACGCAACCTACGACGACCTCTTGGCCGACGAACGCGTGGACGCCGTGTACATCAGCCTGTCGAACAATCAACACCGGGAGTGGGTGACGAAGTCGCTCGAGGCCGGTAAGCACGTTCTCTGTGAAAAACCCCTTGGACTCAGTCCCCTCGAAGTGGAGGCCATGTTTGAGTCCGCGGACCACCACGGTCGCCTCCTCGTGGAAGCCGTGTGGGGCAGATGGCACCCACGATTTGCTCGCGTCGTTCAGCTGGTGACGAGTGGGGAGATCGGAGACGTCGAGCACATCGAGACCGCCTTCACCTTCACTTCGGACATGACCGATAACTATCGACTGAGTCCCTCCAGGGGTGGGGGAGCGTTACTGGATGTCGGTTGCTACCAGGCGCACGCCTGGGTTGCGCTCACTCAGGGCGCCACTGATCTCACGATTACTCAAGTGGATCGCACGATCGGCCCCACCGGGGTTGATCTCACGACGGATGTCCGGGTGCGCATCAACAACGACGTCACGGCCCACTCGGTCAGTTCGTTCGCCCTACCGAGCCGTCAACAGTTCACCGTTCATGGCTCCGACGGCCAGATCAACACTGACGTGGGCGAGTCCTTCACCACGTGGAACGAGTCCAGTTCCCTTCTCGTCAATGGCGCGCCGGAAGAGTTCCCCGTCACCAACGCTTTTGTGGAGATGGTGGAAAACGTCAGTCGAGTCATCGAAGACGAGAGTGGCTGGATAGTGCCTCGTGCCGACTCCATTCGCGTGGCGAGCATTCTCGACTCCATCGCTCGACACTCGTAACTGGGTCTCAGTTCACGGGGTCGGGCCAAGAGCGAGAGTCTGCGCGGAATCTCTTGGCGACAGCCGGAACAACTGAATCGACCTGCTAAATTAGTGGGACTGGACGACGAGGAGGTGAGTCAAATGCGTAATGACCCTCCAAGTATTTGGCGTGCTCCGTCTCCGCAATTTCTGTAGAGTAATCAGGCGCAACACACGCCTAGATTGACTCGATACGGTAATTGACCGGTGGTCGTGGGACCAATTCAGTTATCGCGTCCCGAGAACGAGCACGTCAATCCATTCTCCCTAACACGGTCGCGCGTTGACTTTCGTCTCCTGCCGTGTTCACCATCACATTGATCAACTCCACGGCATCTCGCCATGCCCCACGTAAAGGACTCCTCGTGTACTCAACCA
>VFSW01016260.1_pt1 | contig 10162 bp, 8 predicted proteins | sample 5358111 | NCBI WGS metagenome assembly VFSW01 (sample SAMN11554181, study PRJNA540505) | mine drainage metagenome | isolation source: sediment from site ElyBrook_90M | place: USA: Ely Copper Mine, Vershire, VT | collected 2017
GGGGGATCATCGGCGCCTGAGGTTGACTGCCGCCGCGAACGGTCTCTCGCTGAGGAGCTTGCCATGAGCACGCCCGTGTCCAGCCGCCGTCAGGTGCTGCTCGCCGCCGCCGCGGGCACCGCAGCCTCGATTATCTTCTGCCGCGCCTCGCGGCCTGCCAGCGAGCCAACGGCCGCGAAGCGCGCGAGCTGCGCGGCTACTGCGTCGGGCCGTGCGCATGCGCATCTCGTGCGCGCATCCGGTGCGCGCCACCTTGAGGCTCCGCCATCCCTACTGGTCGCTGCCCTCGATGAGCGTCGCGCTGAACGGCGCGAGGATCGAGGCCGGGCGGCCGGGCACCTATCTCGAGCTAACGCGCGAGTGGCGCGACGGCGATGTGCTCGAGATCGAGCTGCGCATGCCGCTGCGGGTGGAGCGCCTCGCACATCACCCCTCGAAGCTCGCGATCCTGTCAGGCCCCACGGTGCTCGCGGCGGTGATGCTCGACGATGCGCTCATGAAGCCGCCGATCCCGTGGCGGTACCCGCGCTGGTGACTGACGGGCAGCCCATCGAAAGCTGGGTGAAGCCCGACCCCGTGCGGCCGCTAGTGTAGCGCACCCACGGAGCAGGCAGGCCGGCCGACGTGAAGCTCGTGCCGTTCCATCGCTGGCGCACGAACGCTATGTAGTGTACTTCGATGAGCTGATCGAGGAGCAGTGGCGGCGCCACAACCCGGACTCGAAGAGCACATCGGTATCCCGCTGATCTGCAAGACCCTTTGCCCCCAGCGCCGGCGGCGGCCCTGTCACCTCGGACTAGGCTACTTCCCCGGCCCCCGGTACCGCCCAATGACTCATGGACCCGCCGCTTGAACTCTGAAGCCGGACAAACCGGCCAGCTTCGCAGTAGTCTTCACAGTTCATGGCGGCTCCAAAAGACATGAAGCTCTGGGTCGGCGTCACGGACAAGGACTGGCTCCAGTACCTCTCCAGAATCAACCCGGACGAAGTCAACTTCTGGCAGCCGAGCGGATCGCGCGTGTTTCGCGCGCTACAGCCCGGAGAGCCATTCCTTTTCAAGCTCCACAGTCCGGACAATTACATTGTGGGCGGAGGGCACTTCGTCCGCTATTCGGCGCTTCCAGCGTCCGTGGCGTGGGAGGCGTTCGGGCAGAAGAACGGCGTGAGCTCCCTCGATGAGCTCAACGAGCGCATTCGCCGCTATCGCCGCGGCAGCGGCTCCGTCGACCCAATGATTGGATGTAACATACTCGCCCAGCCCTTCTTTCTACCGAGGTCGTCGTGGATTCCTGTCCCGGACGGATGGGCGCCCAACATCGTTCAAGGAAAGACCTACGATACTGGCAGCGATGACGGAGCCGCGCTCTGGGAATCCGTCCGGGCCGCGATCAAGAGTGCCTCCGGAGTCGCGGAGCCCTGCGTGGATAGCGAATACCAAGATCAACCACGCTTCGGAGCGGAGTATTTGGCTCGAGGCCGGCTGGGACAGGGAGCGTTCCGCGTCCTGGTGATGGATGCTTACGAGCGACGCTGTGCGGTGACGGGGGAAAAGACCCTTCCGGTGCTTGAGGCCGCGCACATCAAGCCGTTCGCGCAGTCCGGCCCCCACAAGATCAGCAATGGAATCTTTCTGCGCTCCGATCTGCACAAGCTGTTCGATCTTGGGTACCTGACCGTGACACCAGAGCTCATCGTCGAGGTGAGCCCCAGACTCAAGTCCGACTGGAAGAATGGCCGCGAGTATTACGCGCACCATGGACAGGCGTTACGGATCCAACCGAGCGACGCCGGGAGCCAACCTGCCAGAGAGTACCTATCGTGGCACAACGACAACATATTCCATAGATAGCCCACATGACAGACTCGCCCAAACCGAAGTCGCTCGAGGAATTGCGCACGGCATTGAGGGAATTCGCCGCGGAACGAGACTGGGACCAGTTCCACTCGCCCAAGAATCTCGCCATGGCCCTGAGCGTGGAGGCAGCGGAGCTGCTGGAGATCTTCCAGTGGATGCCCGACGCCGAGTCAAGAGCCCTCGCTGCGGACAAGAAGGCGAAGGCACGCCAGGAGATCGCCGACGTCCTTCTTTATCTCATCCGGCTCGCCGACAAGCTCGACATCGATCTCGCGGCCGCAGCGGTCGAGAAGATCGGACTCAATGCCGCCCGCTACCCGGCCGATAAGGTCCGAGGCTCGAGCAGGAAATACACGGAGTATTGAGATTGCGCCTGTACGCGGGAATGTCGCGGGACTTCGTCATCGCGACGGTTCACAATCAGATCGGCCGCAAGCTGTCTGATGCGTTTTTTGGCTATTACGGCTATCCCGCCGCGAAATCGGAAATTGCCGCCTGGGGAAATTCGCTTCGGGCCATGGCGCAGGTCGTCCAATATTCGGATCTGAATGATCATGGAATCATCGTCGAGTATGAGCTGCCGAGTTCGTCTCGACGTCTCGATTTCATGATTTGCGGCCGCGATGCGGCCAGCCACGATGAGGCCGTGATCGTGGAGCTGAAGCAATGGTCGCAGTGCGAGGCCGTAGATGCCGACGGGCTCGTAAGCACCTGGATCGGCGGAGCGCACCGTGAGGTGGCACACCCGTCGGTACAGGTAGGCCAGTACCAGCAATACCTCTCGGATATGCATTCAGCGTTCCACGAGGGCGCCGATCCGATACGGCTAAGTGCCTGTTCCTACCTGCACAATTACCAGATTCGGCCAAAGGACGTACTGCTGGAGTCCAAGTTTTCCGAGACCATTGCGCGATACCCAGTGTTCGGATCGGACGCAGTCGATGACCTGAGCGGCTTCCTCAAGGCGCGTCTTGGCACAGGAAGCGGCAAGCCCGTTCTCGCCCGAATCGAGCAGAGCAAATACCGCCCGAGCCGCAAGCTCATGGATCACGTGGCTGCTACGATCGGAGGACGGGGCCCCTGGGTTCTTCTCGATGAGCAGCTCGTCGTCTTTGAGAAGATCCGCGCCGCGGTCGCGGACGCAGTGGCACACGACCGGCGCCATGTGGTGCTCGTACGCGGCGGCCCGGGAACCGGCAAGTCGGTGCTGGCAATCAATCTCCTGGGCCGCCTCTTGAGAGATGGCCGGATCGCGCATTACGCCACCGGCTCGAGAGCGTTCACCAGGACGCTCTGGAACATGGTCGGAAGCAGGGCCAAGCCACTGCTCCGGTATTTCCACAATTACCGCGATGCGTCCCCCGGTGAAATCGACGCCCTGATCTGCGACGAGGCCCACCGGATCCGTGAAACGAGTAACAGCCGGTTCACCCGCAAGGAGAATCGATCGACCGGGCCTCAGATTCGAGAAATCCTGCGCGCCGCCAAAGTTGCCGTATTCTTTATCGACGATCGTCAGGTGGTTCGCCCGAGGGAGATCGGATCGAGCGACTACATCAGAACGCACGCCGCCGAGCTAGATTTCTCGGTCGCGGAGTACGAGCTGGAGGTGCAGTTTCGCTGCTCGGGGTCGGCGGGGTTCGTGAACTGGGTCAACAATACCCTGGGTATCGAGCGGACTGCCAACCAGCTGTGGACGGGTGCCGAGGCCTTCGATTTTCGGATCCTTCCCTCGCCGAGCTCCGTCGAAGCTGCCATCCGGGCCAAGGTGCGCGAGGGCGTGACCGCGAGAATGGTTGCCGGATACTGCTGGGACTGGTCGAAGCCCAATCCTGACGGGACACTGGTCGATGACATCGTGATCGGCGACTGGAGGAAGCCCTGGAATGCGAGACCGGATTCCGGACTCCTTGCAAAGGGCATCCCGCCCGCTGACCTCTGGGCGACCGATACCGGAGGGATCGATCAGGTGGGTTGCATTTATACGGCGCAGGGATTCGAGATGGATTATGTGGGCGTGATCTGGGGTAAAGACCTCGTCTACGATCTGGACGCGCAGTCCTGGGTGGGCAACAGACTCGAGAGCCGCGATAGAACAGTCAAGCAGTCGAAGGCGGACTTCGGCAAACTGATAAAGAATACCTACCGCGTGCTACTCAGCCGAGGGATGAAAGGTTGCTACGTCTGTTTTCTCGACAAGGATACCGAGAGATTCGTGCGTAGCCGCATGGACCTGCTGCCAGAGTCGATGGTTGCTGAGCCGCGCCAACCATACAGCGAGTCGTGAAGCGCCAGCCCCCAACGGGACTGTCGCGAATAGTCCTCGCTTCTAGAAGCGTCACGCTGACTATGAATAACGCGACCGCAGCCGCGAAAGTGGCAAACAGGTCACCTGGAAGTGGCTGCTGAAGTCTCCAGGTGATCGCCATCGGCTGTTCGGACTCGTGCGTCACGTAGGTCGCTGGCCCCAAAAAGTAGAAAGCGCGGTCATCGCTTCGCTCCCGCGCAAACAGCATGATGTGAGTTCCGGTGGCCGCATGGTTCCGATAGCGTCTGCCGGTGTCGCTGTCGGCTCGCGTGATGGATTGGCTCTCCCAATGAACGAGCTCGGTGCTGATCGCGTAGTCCCGGTAGCGAGTGGTCGGGGAGAATTGCCCGCTCGTCTTATCAAGCGTGAAAGCAAGCAGATCGCATCCGGAATCCTCAGCCCAGTACACGCCCGTCTGCCACGGCGCCACCCTTGCACCTTCACCCACGCCGAAGCCCGCGAGAATTTCGACACGCGTATATCGCGCATGGACCATGAGCGGGATGCTGGGGTGGGCAGCCAGAGGCGTAGCGACATGCTCAAGCCGCTCAGAGAGGATGCCGAGCAATTCGAGCAGCTCCGATCGCACCTGGACATGGCTCCAGAGCACAGCCGCGCCCTCGGCAAGGGACGACGACTTGTGCATGAAACCGCCGACGAGCGACGCTATTAGCATGCGAAACAGGCGCCGCTCCGGGTGCCGCAGTTCCTCTGGCGCCGGCGGCCGCTCGGATTCCAGGAGACGCCGGTAGTACTCAAGCCGGCGCCGGTCATCTACGTGAAGAAGCCGCCCGCACGCACGCCTCAAAGCCCCCTCATTCGGACCATGCGCATACTCGAGGATCCCCGCACCCTCCCGAAGGTCGGACCAGGACTTACCGCCGCCATAGATATCCTCGAGCTCGAGGTCAGTCTCCTCGAGGTATCGCTTAAGCGCGCATGGAGCGCCGTGAGCCGACAGCTGCCGCAGCACCTCGACGCGTTCCGTCCACCGGGAAGGTACGGCCGTCCGGATGCTTTCAAGCACGATTTCGCTTGCGACACGGTCCAGCTCCATGTGGCAGCCAGCCGGAAGGAACGGAAATCTCTGTTCAATCTGCTGCGTCAGGGTCTTGCGCGTTCCTCCTAGCAGTGCCTGGAAGCGCCGGTCAAACCGAAATTCCCGTCGATGGTTCCCCACGAAATCGAGCACGGTACAGATAGATTTCCCGATGCTGCGTCGCAAGCCCCTGCCGAGCTGCTGCAGAAACAGTGTCGGGCTGTCCGTGGGACGCAGCATAAGCAACGTGTCGACCGCGGGAACATCGACGCCTTCGTTGAACAGATCAACCGAAAACACGGCATTTATGTGCCGCGATGCCAGATCGAGCAGCGCAGAACGGCGCTCCGGCTCGGGCGTATCTGACCAGATAGCGGTGGCGAGCACTCCTGAGTCACTGAAAATCCGCGCCATGAAACGCGCGTGATCGATACTCACGCAAAACCCGAGGGCGCGCATTCTACCGGGATCATCGACTCGTTTCTCGAGCTCCTGAAGAACGAACCGCGCCCAGACGTCGTTTCCGGTGTAGACGTTCGACAGACCATCGGCGTCGTAACCCCGCCCGCGCCGCCAAGGCACGCTGCGCAGGTCGGTGCCGTCATGAATACCGTAGTAGACGAATGGAGCTAGTCGCTGCTGGTTGATTGCATCCCAAAGACGCAGCTCGGCGGCTATGCGCCCATCGAACCAGTCCAGGATGGGTAGACCATCACTTCTCTCAGGCGTCGCAGTTAGTCCAAGAAGCTCGACCGGCTGGATGTGCTCCAGCAATGCTCGGTACGATTGAGCAGCTGCGTGATGAAATTCGTCGATGATGACCACATCGAATTGGCGCCGATCGAGGTGCGTGAGGCCCGTGGCATTGAGACTTTGGATCGATGCGAATACGTAATCGAAACGCACAGGCCGAGAACCGCCGACCCAAAGCTCCCCGAATTCTGGATCACGGAAGGCCTGACGGAACGTCGCTCGGCTCTGAAGGAGAATCTCTTCTCGGTGCGCGACAAAAAGTAACCGTGCCCTGGGTAGGACCTCGCGTAACCCGACATAGTCGAGCGCCGCCATGACAGTCTTCCCAGTCCCGGTTGCGGAAACCAGCAGATTGCGGTGATGCCCCTGCTCGCGGGAAAGGGCAATCAGCTCAAGCAGTCTTTCCTGATAGGGCTCGGGGCGCAGCTCGGTGGGAGCCAGAAATATGGCGATTCGGGAATCGCCTGCAGGTTCCGAGCGCGCAATGAATTCTTCGCGCTCATAAGGTCGTAGGTCTGGGTTGTTCCAATAGCCTTCGAAGACCGCAGCCATCTTGTCAACGACGTCTCGATTCCTTGCGGCCGATACGCGGACGTTCCATTCGAGCCCGCTTACCTCAGCCGAATGAGTCAGATTCGACGATCCAATATAGGCGGTCGAGAATCCGGATTGCCTGTGCAACAGCCAAGCCTTGGCATGCAGACGTGTCCCACTTGTGTCGTAGGAGACGCGGAGATCAGCGCCCAATGCCTTGAGCTCATCAAGAGCGCGCGCCTCGGTTGTTCCCGTGTACGTCGACGTAAGAATTCTCAGTGTCCGCCCGGCGGCACAGTGCGTCCGCAGCCCCGAGACGAGTGGCGCAATGCCGCTGCGACGGATGAATGCCATCACAACGTCGATGTTATCCGCCGAACTGATTTCCGCGAGAATCTGATGCCCTACCCGCGGCTCTCCAGGAGAATTCGTGAGCAACGTTGTATCGAGAAGCGGGATCAGTGGCTCGTCGATCGACTCCGGATTTCCATCTGGCAGTCGACCTGTGATTCTTCGCAAGACCTCAGACGAGGCGGCGGGCCGCTCGGTTGCGAGCTCACCGCTACCCGGAAGAAGCAGGATCGTCGTGTCAATCAGCCGACGTGCAAGTTCGGCCGCAAGGCTCGTACGTTCCTCTTCGTGGATTGCCGAAATCGCTCGCTCCACCACTCGAGCGATGTGCATTGCCACCCGATCCGCGGCGTCCGCGGTTCTCAGAAGTGCGCGATCGGCGACCAAGTCATGTTGAAGGCGTCCGAGTTCGGCCGCCAACGCCTCCGTAATCAAGACCTCATAGACGCCCCTTTCTAGTTTCGCCATGAAATATCTCCTCGGAACAACCGTTCCGGAAGGGGGACCGCTGATTCCGCGGGTCCGCAAATTCCATGGCGCAGGCTACCAGACATTCGTTTCGTCCGGTTTCGGTGTCTGTTCTGCCGTGTGGTGCATTCGGCAGCGATTCGAACCGTACTTCGGTCGCGGCACAACATCAATCATGCTTATCCAGGTCACGCGGCGGCCTCTCAGTTGTCCGGGCGGGGGCAGGAGCGGAGTGATTCGCCGCGACTCACCCACGCGGCTTTGGCACGCTGCCGCCGTGAAACCGACCGAAGTGGCTGGCGGAGAAGAGGGAAATGACCAAGGCACCGGCCGCCGCGGAGACCGCGTCGGGCAGATTGCGCAGTTGGAAGTTCCCGACCTGGCAGAGCAGCGCATAGGCCACGACGAGATTGAAGCTGGCCCAGAGCACATTCACCCGGGACGAGGAGAGCCCTTCCCCCGGCGGCTTGGCGAAGGGGCTTTGGAACGGCCGCCCCATCTGGCCGCTCACGAGATGAGGGATGGCGTTGGCGAGAAAAGCGCCGCCGAAGAAGTACGACACCCAGTGGATCCAGTTCACGCGAAGGCTCCTGTCACGGTCGGGAAATGCGATCGGTGCAGGCGCTTCATCACGCGCCCGGCCGTGCACCGGCGATCAGAATATCCACGAGTCGCCGGGCGCTTTGCCGCCAGTCAGGCCCGGGCGCCAGGTTGGCGACCCCGACGATCGCTCTGAGGAGATCCACCGGATCGAGGTCCCTGCGAATGTCGCCGCTCTGTATGGCGCACTTCACCAGTGCGCGAATGGCTTCATGGATCGGGCCGTAGGAGGCTTCGAACACCTTCTTAGGGTCCCCCACCAGCGTGTTGAGCACCGGCGCGATGACCTGCTTCGTCTCGACGGCATCGACGAACATCAGCAACCATGACCGCAGCGCCTCGGCCGGCGAGAGGCTCGCCGCCAGGGTGCGCCCTGCCGCGGCGAGTTTCTCCATCTCGGATCGATATACCGCCACGAGCAGCGCTTCCCGGGTTGGAAAGTGGCGATAGAGGGTCCCGGGTCCGACGGCCGACTTGCGGGCGATCTCTTCCAGGCTGGCTTCGGCCCCCGAGCGGCTGAACTCCCGCCGGGCCACGGCCAGGATGCGCTCGCGGTTGCGCTTTGCATCCGCCCGCGGCTTTCGCTCCGTGGCTGCACGGGTTTTCGCGGCCATCGACGCTCTCTCTCCTTCGGCTGATTGCAAGCGGAGGCACCCTCCGCTATTTTAGGACCCTATTCGGAGGTAGCCTCCGTTTTATCAAGTCGCCGACGGCGCGTCAACGTGATCCGGGCGCTCGTGCGAAGCGTCCCAAGGAGACCACCATGCGGATTTTCCTGACCGGAGCCACCGGATTCATCGGTTCGGCGCTGCTGCCGGAGCTCATGCAGGCGGGACACCGGGTGCTCGGGCTCGCGCGCACGGAAGCCGGTGCACGCTCGCTCAGGGCGGCGGGCGCCGAAGTGCATCGCGGGAACCTCGCGGACCTCGCAAGCCTGCAAGCGGGGGCGGCCCGAGCGGACGGGGTGATCCACACTGCCTTCACCCACGATTTCTCGAGGTTCCAGGAAGTCTGCGAGCAGGACCGAGGGGCCATCGAAGCCTTGGGTCGGGCGCTCGCCGGCTCGGCTCGGCCCTTGCTCATCACCTCCGGGACGGGAATGGCGAGCGGGGCGGCAGGCCGCCCCGTGACGGAGCAGGACGAGCCGGAGAGCGTCAACGCGATTCCCCGCGTGGCCTCGGAGCAGGCGGCCGCGGCGGTCGCGGCCCGGGGCGTGAACGTAGGCGTGATTCGTCTTCCCCAGGTCCACGACACGGTGAAGCAGGGGCTGGTCAGCTATGCCATCCAGGTGGCACGTGAGAAGCGCGTCTCCGCCTACATCGGCGACGGTCAAAACCGCTGGCCGGCCGTGCACGTGCTCGATGCGGCGCGGCTGTACCGGCTCGTGCTCGAGAAGCCCGAAGCCGGCGCCAGGTATCATGCCGTGGCCGAAGAGGGCATCCCGATGCGCGCCATAGCGGCAGCGATCGGCCGGGGACTTGGGGTGCCGGTGATTTCCGTCCCGGAGAAGGACGCCGCCGCGCATTTCGGCTGGCTCGCCGCGTTCGCCGCCCGGGATCTTCCCGCCTCGAGCGCGCTCACGCGGGAGCGGCTGGCCTGGCGCCCGAGCGGCCCCGGTCTGATCGCCGATCTCGAGCACATGCGTTACTAGAGGGAGGATCGCCGATGCAAATCGAGGATCGCGTTTTCATCGTCACCGGCGCTTCGTCCGGGATAGGACGCTCGACGTCGATCGCCCTCTCGGATCGCGGCGCGAAGGTCGCGCTGCTCGCGCGCAGCACCGATGCGCTGAAGGCATTGTCGCAACGGCTCCCGGGCAGCCTCCCGCTCACGGCGGACATGACCCGGTTCGACGAGGTCCGTGAAGCCGTGCGCACGGCGCACCGGCATTACGGTCGGGTCGACGGGCTCGTCAACAACGCCGGCCGCAGCTACGCGGCCGCGGTGGAGGAGATCGAGCCCGCGCTCTTCGACGAGATCTTTCACTTGAACGTCCTGGGTCCGATCGTCGCGATGCAGGCCGTGATTCCCCTGATGCGGGCCCAGGGTGGCGGCAGCATCGTCAACGTCAACTCGGGGACGGCATTCATGAACGTCCCGCAGTACAGCGTCTACGCCGCCTCCAAGCGCGCGCTGCTCGGATTCAGCCTGACGGCACGCGCCGAGCTCGAGAAGGACGGCATCATCGTGAGCGAGATCTACCCGGCCGTGACGGCCACGAACTTCGGCAAGACCCGGATGGGCAATCCGGCG
>VFSW01016261.1_pt1 | contig 10162 bp, 6 predicted proteins | sample 5358111 | NCBI WGS metagenome assembly VFSW01 (sample SAMN11554181, study PRJNA540505) | mine drainage metagenome | isolation source: sediment from site ElyBrook_90M | place: USA: Ely Copper Mine, Vershire, VT | collected 2017
GGGCATGCCCATCCACTGTTTGCGCCGGAGAATATCGTCCATCTTCTCGTCGGGAAACTGGCTCAGCGGTTCGCCAATCTGCCGGGCGATCAGGTAGGTCTTGCAATAGGTGTCCATCACCTCGCAAAGCCACTCGGCGTGCGTCACCGTGTCGGACCAGCAAACCACGCCGTGATTCTTGAGCAAGATGGTGTTGTGCTCATGCACAAACGGCAGAATGGTCTCGGCGAAGGCCTGCGTGCCAGGCGTCTCATAGGGCGCAACCGCCGCCGGCCCGATCATCAGGTCGTACTCCGGAATCAGCCCGTTCGGCGGCGCCTTCCCCGCGATGGCGAAGGCCGTCGCATACGGCGGATGGCAGTGCACCACCGCCCTGGCCCGCGGATTGGCTTTGTAGATCTCCAGATGCAGCAGCAGCTCGCTCGTCAGCGTGCGGCCGCCGGCAAGAATCTTCCCGCTCAGGTCAGAGAGGCAGATGTCCGCCTTCTCCATGTCGGCCTTGCTGATCATGGTGGGTGTGGCCAGCACAAACTCCGCGCCCAGCCGGGCGGAGATGTTGCCGCCGTTGCCGTCCACATATTGCCGCTCCCACATCTTGCGGCCAATGTGAATGATCTCCTCGCGCAGCGTGTTGGCCTCCGCGGAGTGGAATAGCTCGAGCGGCGACGGTTTCTCAGCCGGCGGAACGCCCATGGCCTCCGCCTTGTCTTCCGCCTGCACCTCTGCCGGAATCGTCGTCTGCTCCATCGTTTGACCTCGCGTACATGGTGATGCGATCAGGCCACAACTCTCCCGTCATGATGAGTTGCACCGTCCTTTTAAATTATAGAGGGCAAATTTTGCCTCAGATGTTGATTCAAATCCCGCGCAACTGCTCAGTCCGCCTTCACCAGCCGGCGCTGCAACGCCTCCAGCGTCTGCCCCTTGGTCTCGGGATACGTGAACAGCACCACCACAAACTGCACCACTGTCGTCACCGCGAAGAAGACAAACGGCGTCTGCTGGCTCATGGAGTGCGCTACCACGGGAAACAGCGTGGCGATGGCAGCGTTCATGAACCAATGGCTGGCGCTGCCCACGCCCTGGCCCTTGGACCGCACCGAGGTGGGAAACACTTCGCCGATGTAGACCCAGATGACAGCGCCCTGCGACATGGAAAAGAATGCGATGTAGACCACCAGCAGCCACACCAGTGCGCCGGGGTGAGAGTGGGTGGCGAAGAGCCAGGCCACGCCCGAGAGGCAGGTGGCCGTGCCCGCCGCGCCAATCAGGAGCAGCGTCTTGCGGCCCACTTTGTCGATCAGCGACACCCCCACAATGGCAAACAGAAAATTCGTGGCTCCAATGGCGATGGCCTGTTGGTCGCTGGAGATCGTGCTGAATCCGGCCGCGGCAAATATGCTGTTCAGATAGTAAAGAATGGCGTTGATGCCGGCCAACTGGTTGAACGCGCCAATGGAGATGGCCAGAAACAGAGGATAACGGTACTTCCACTGGAAGACGCGCTCGTGTGCGGAAGCGTGCTCCTGCTGGAGGGCTTCGCGGATGTCGGCCAGCTCGGCCTCCGGATCGGGATCGCCCATCAGCTTCAGTACCGCCAGCGCTTCATCGATCCGCTCGCGGGAGGCAGACCAGCGCGGGCTGCGGGGAATGAAGAACAACAGCGCGAGGAACGCGATGGCGGGGAAGGCCGCCACGCCCACCTGCCAGCGCCATTCCGCCGCGCCCAGGTTGAGCAGGCGGATGCCGTAGTTGGAGATGTAGGCCACCAGGATTCCGAAGACCACGTTGAACTGGAAAGTGCCCACCAGCCGTCCGCGCCACTTGGCCGGGGCCAGCTCCGCAATGTAGACCGGGCCCAGCACCGACGAGGCGCCGATGCCCAGCCCGCCCACCAGGCGGAAGATCAAAAACGCGGGCCAGTTCCACGCCAGGCCGCAGCCGAGCGCGGAGATTACATAGAGGAGCGCGGTGACGCGCAACGCCTCGCGGCCGCCCAGCTTTTGCCCAATTGAGCCGCCGCCCAACGCGCCCACCACCGTACCCACCAGTCCAATGCCCACCGTGTAGCCCGTCTGCTGCGGGCTCAGGTTATAGAGCTTGGAGAGCGCTTGAATAGCGCCGGCGATGACCACGGTATCGAAGCCGAACAGCAGTCCGCCCAGCGCGCCGGTGAGCGTAGCCTTTATCAGGTTGAGGTTGGGTCGCATCGTTTAGGGTCCCTCGAAATCAAAAATCATCCTACACACCGGGCGCGCAAGCGGTAAACCCGGAATGCGAAATCGCGCGAGGCTAAGAAGCATGCGGAACGGCCCTGAGGTGGCGGCTGCGCAGGGGAAGAGGCGAACGACGCGGATTCCGGCTGACGGCACAGGGGCAGATGACTTATTGTAGTGTGGTTCACGAAGGACGGATGCGTCTCGAAAGGGGGCAGACCACGATGGCGCTATTGAGAGGCATCAGCGCGTTTGCCTTGGTCCTCGCCGGCTCCGCATGGGCCCAGCAGCCGGCCATCCCTGCCCAGGCGCCGGGGCAGTCTGGTACACCGGCTCCTGTATTGATTCCGCGAACCCATGAGGAGCGGGACCGACGGTATCAGGCCGAACACCTCATCGTCCTCAATGTGCTGGTCACCGATCGGTCGGGCAAACCGGTGACAGGCCTCAGGCAGGGCGATTTCACGGTGCTCGACAACGGACAGCCGCGCAAGCTGGTGACATTTCGCGCGGTGGAGGGCAGCAACGGCATCGCGCCGGTGCGCGTGATTCTCATGCTGGACGCGGTGAACAACAGCCCCAAGGAGATTGCCGGCGACCGCAAGGGCGTGGAGCAGTTTCTGGCCGGGAGCCCGGGACGCCTCGCTTACCCCACGTCCGTCGGAATTCTGACCGGAGCGGGCGCGAACGTGAGCCAGCCTTCGCGTGACCGCGACGCCGTCTTAGGACAGCTGCGACTGCTGACCAGGACTGTTCACATGTTTGATTGCGAAAGCGAGGGGGCACCGGCTGACCAGGTCGTTTCATTCGATGTTTCCAGCACGCCTGACCTCGACGCCGCACATGTGGATCCGAAGGCGGCCTGCTTGAACCGTCGGTTCCTTCAGTCTGTTTCCGCGCTCAAGCAGTTTGCCGTGGAGCAGGAGAACGTGCAGGGAAGAGCGATCCTCATCTGGATCGGCGCGGGTTGGCCGCTGCTGTTGAATCGCGAGTTTCGCGAGGACCCGGCAGGCCTGAAGCAAAACCTGTTTGACAACCTGGCCCTGATTTCAAACGCGCTGCGCGAGGGCCAGATCACCCTGGATACGGTCTTCTCGCCCGATCTGTTTCGCAGGGTGGAGTTGCGCAGCGACCACGACAATGCGTACTTCAACGGTGTGCCCAGGGAAGAACTGGTCATGGCCAGCAGCCTGGGTTTGCAGGTCCTCGCTCACCAGAGCGGCGGACTGGCTCTGATCGACGGCAAGGACCTCGCCGCTGAGATTGCCCGTTGCGTGGGCGATGCCCAATGGTATTACTCAATGTCCTTCGATTCGCCTCCAGCAGGCGAGCCGGGCGAGTTTCACTCGCTCGATGTGAAGACGGACGACCCGGCGCTGACAGTACGCACCAACACCGACTACTACGCGGAACAGTAAAACGGCCGGAAAGCGGAGTGGATGCGGCGCCCTGTTCCCCTCACAACCGTCCGCCCAGCCCAGGCAAACTGACGCCCCCCCCCAACAAAACCCTGCTGCTCTGCTACCTGATCCCCCATCGGTAACAGGTACCATCGCGCGTTTCCAGGCCCTGGTAACAGTACCCGAAGCGCCACAGCCAACCATGCAGAGCGTCATGGCTAACCCTATAAAGAGCTATGGCTTAGGTCTCTCAATGCCCTTACATTCAATTCATGCTCATGGAGCGGATTGTCTGAGCTTGAACACAGTGAACAGGCCTGGACAGCATGCTTCCATCACGCCAGAAAGCGACGCCAACCGCAAGGCACCCCAGAACGGACAGCCTTGAAAGCGCGCGTTGAGGGAGACTATGAAGAAGCTAATTTTCGTTTCATTCGCATTGCTAACAACTCTTGTGATTCCGCCGGTCGCAAAAGCTGATTCGTTTAATTTCACCGCGGCCGGCGTTGGATTCACCGGCAGCGGCACCCTGACCGGCACCTCGGTCGGCAGCGGCATGATTGCCATCACCGGCGGAACCTTCACCATCAACGGTGTGAGCGCAACCGTTTTCGGCAACTGGACCGCTTCGGGGTACAACGTCTATACCGCCGGCGCCGGCTACAACTTCGACTACGACAACATCCTCCTCACCTCGAAAGGGTCGGAGGGCCTGGACACCAACGGGCTGTTGTTCCTGCTCTCCAACGGCGGGGTTGTCAACATCTGGGAAGTCAACGGCACCTATTATTGGAATGAGTGGCTCAACAACCAATGGGGCTTCAACCCAGGCGTGGGTCAGGGCGGCGCGCCTATCACCCCGGAAATCGCGGCAACCCCTGAGCCGTCCTCACTGCTGCTGCTCGGCACGGGACTCCTGCTCATGGCCTGCATGATCTTCTGGAAGCCCATGCGCGCCAAGGCGAAACAGCGAGTGGCAAAGGCAGCCTGAACCCTTTTATTGACGGTACGCGGTCCTCCGGCTCGGTGCCGCATGCGGCATCGAGCCCGCCGCGCTAAAGTTCCGCTGGCTCCACGCCGGCAAAGACCGCCAGCACGCGGCAGCGGTGCTTGCCGGCCGCACTCCACACCAGCGTCAAATCGCTCTCCACATACGCGCAGTCGCCCTCTTCCAGCACCTCGTGCAGCCCCCCGGAATCCAACTGCATCTTTCCCTCCAGCACGTAGAGCATCCCGCAGCTCTGGCGCAGGCAGTCCATCGAGCTGGACGCCCCGCCGGCACCCAGCTCGATCATCTGCGCCACCAGCCGCGGTCCCTGTCGATGCGCCTGGCCACCGCTTCCCATCGCCGCGGCATCCGGAGCAGTGCACTCTCCAGGCGCATTCAGCGGCATCACCCTGACCTGCTCCATCCCCCGCTCATGCCCCCCCAGGTGGGCCTTGCGGGTAATGGAGAGCGTATGCCGCTCCGCCTCCCTGAAAAAATAGCTCATCCCCACTCCGTATACCCGGCTGATGGTCGCCAGCGTCGGCAGCGTGGGAATCATCCGGTCGGTCTCCAGTTTCGATAACAGCGCCGTCGAAAGCCCCGTCTCAGAGGCCAGCCGCGCCAGCGTCAGCCGCTTTTGCGTCCGCAACAAACGCAGCTTCAGTCCGATCGAGTAGGGCTGGATAGCCCACTGCGCAAACGAGAGTGACTTGGACATGGCAATTCCTTTCAGGCCGTAATAGGCCATGCATCCACTCTGCCCGCCGAGGAGGCCTCCAATCTTGAAAAATTTCTGAAGATTTTCAGTCGCGTTAATTGCAGCTTCCCGGATGCCTTCGGGTTACGATTAAGAATAAGCCTGCACCCCCGACTTGACTTCGTCCTGCGTCCGACTTGGTTGTACCTTTTCTCAAGGAGCATTTTCACCCCATGCGACTTCGTTCCCCCATTGCCTTTTCTCTTTCTCTGGCTCTATTTACCCTGCTGGCCCTGGCGGCCGGCCCGCGGCTCCGCGCTGACACCGTGGTGCTGAAAAACGGCGACCGGCTCACCGGAACCGCCGTCAAGCTCGACGGCGGCAAGCTCACCTTCAAAACCGCCTATGCCGATGCCATCGCCATCGCCTGGGACCAGGTGACTAGCCTGACCACCAGCCAGCCCATGGTGCTGCCCACGCCCAAGGGAAAACTGAATATCACCGCGATCGAGCGCTCCGACACAGGCCTGGTGGTCACCACCGCAACCGGCCCGGCAACCCTCGACGTGGCCTCTGTGACCGTGCTGCGCAGCCCCGCCGACCAGCAGGCCTATGAGGATTCGCTCCATCCCGGTTGGGGTCATGCCTGGACCGGGGCCGCCAACGTGAGCCTGGCCCTGGCGCGCGGCAACTCCTCGACCGCCACCTTCGGCGCCGGCTTTACCGCCGCACGAACCACCCGCACCGACAAGACCTCGCTCTATGCAAATACGCTCTACAGCAAGAACTCCAATGCCATCCCCTCCACCAGCGCCAACGCCACCGGCGGCGGCATCCGTTACGATCACAACGTCAACCCCAGGTTCTTCGCCTTCGTCTCCGGCGATTTCACCGCCAACGCCCTGCAGAATCTCGACCTGCGCTCCATCCTCGGCGGCGGCTTCGGCTGGCACGCCAGCAAGACTCCCAAACAGACCTTCGACGTCATGGGCGGCCTGGTCTGGACCCATGAAAACTACGCTGCCTTTTACACCGCGAACGCCACCCCGCCTCCGGCTCAGATACTCACCCCGGCCAGCGTCAACAGCTTTGCAGCCCTCTCCCTGGGACAGCAGTACTCCCGGAAGATCGGCGCCGGGAGCCTCTTCAACGAGCAGGCAACCCTATATCCCGACCTCAGCACCCTCAGCAATTTCCAGCTCACCCTCAACTCCAGCTTCAGCACCAGGCTAGGCAAGATGTTCAACTGGGTAACCACCTTCACCGATAGCTACACATCCTTCCCCCCGATCGGGACCCTGGATAACGACATCATCCTCACCACCGGCCTCGGCGTCGCTCTCACCAGGAAGTAAAACTCGCGATACGGGGATCGGAGCCGGCAGCTTTCAGGTCCCCGTACCAGGTTTGCAACTCTCCCAGCGGACCGGGCAACGCCCTTCACTGATTACTGTTGATCCCGAACCGATTACTCATATCTGTCTCGCTTTCCTACACCTTTTTGCAAATTGCAAGGTCTTGATCACGCGGCGCCTTACAAGCCCTGTGCGGTGCTTCCCCAAGAAAACGCGCCCGCAACTTCCATTTCAGACATCAAGGCACGATCGCGCTGTTGTGCACAGAAAACAATGGAATTAACGCACCGCACATAAAATAGTTATATTTACTAAATAGTAATAAAGTAACCATTTTCTATTACTTAAAACCTGGGACTGCACACCTTAATTCCCTTTCAGCAGCCCCCCAAAGCAGCGGATAATTGGCTGATCGAAGTAGAAACAGGGCACTCGCGTCGGGTAATTGTTCGCGATCTGCCGCACGTTCTCCTTCCCCGGATTATCAGGGATCGGAGTCCAAAGCTGCCCGCGCCAGGATGCACCTTCCGCCACGCCGGAGAATCCTGACATCGGCTCGCAAGTGGGCAAGAACACCGAGGTAAGCGTTGCGTCGCACGGATCAACCTTCATCAACCACCTTTGACTCGGCGCCGGCACCCCATGGGCGCAAGGGACAGGCCGTCAGTTTCGCCGGCTTCAGGCTTGAATCCGATGGATCCCTTTTTCGTGGAGAGGTGCCTCTGCACCTGCCGCCCCGCGAGTTGTCTGCGCTGCTGCTGCTCGTGGACAACGCCGGCCAGATCGTCACTCCGCGCGAGCTCAAGCAGGCCCTGTGGGGCGACGTGCATGTGACCGCCGAGAGCGTGCCCAGATGCCTGTCCACGCTGCGCGCCCGCCTGCAGCCGGCGGACTGCATCCAGACTGTTTACAAGCGTGGCTACCGGCTTTTTGCCGAGGTGCGCCCCCTCGAAGCCCCTCCAACCCGGCCGGTTCCACGGCTAGCCGTTCCTCCGTTCGCCACCGAGTTCGGCGTCCCCGAGCACCTTGGAACCGCGCTGGCGGAAGACATGATCGCCCACCTCAGCAACGCCCCCGTGGCGCTGGTTTCTGTTCTGGCCCGCGACTCGGTTTTCACCCTGGCCCGAAGTGGACTCACGGCGCAGCAAATTGGCGAAACGCTGAAGGCTGATCTGGTCCTGGCCGGCACACTGCGCGCCTTTGCGGCGCACTTCCGTCTCCGCGCGGAGATGATTAGAGTTGCGGACGGCGTCCAGATCTGGGTTGAAGACCTGCTCATCGAGCGCAGCAGGATTACCGGCAGCGAATTCGAGCTGATCGGCCGGCTCAACTTCCGCCTCAGGGCCGAGGCCGCCGGTCCCGAGGCCGAAGTCTCTTCACTGCCCGCGGACGCAAGCACAACCGGGCTGGCCGCTTCACCCTCCGCACGGCTGCCGCGGGGGAGCTTCGAAGCGCGCTCCATCGCCGCCTCGGCTGAGTCGGAAACCGGGGAAGAAACCAGCCCCATGCATCGCGAAGCCTTCGAACTGTTTCTGCGCGGCCGGCACGAGTGGCAAACCATGGAGCGCCATCGCATGCAGGATGGCCTCCAGCACCTGACGCGCGCCGCGGAACTCGATCCTGCGCTGATCGCCGCCAAGGTCGAACTTGTCCACCTGTGCGTCACCCAGGCCTTCTACGGCTACATGTCCCCCACGGTTGAAGCCGACCTGGTGCGCCGCACCGTGGAGTCGGTCCCCGAGTTTCCACTGCATGCCGAAGGCCTGCTTCCCGCCCTGGCCTGGGTCAACCTCCACTTCGAACACAATCTCCCTGGCGCCCTCTGGGCACTCGAACATTCTGCGCATCTGCCCCACGACCCCTGGGTCACCCGCGCGCGCACCATGTTCGCCCTCAGTCGCCACCGGTTTGACGAAGCCATCGACCTGCTCCGCGCCGCCATTCACCACGACCCCTACGCGCCCTGGCTGCAGAACCGCCTGGCCTGGGCCTACCATTTGAACGGCAACGCCAGAGAGAGCATGGCGCTGGTCGAGCAGACCCTTCGCCTGTCTCCCGAGCATGAGGGATCCGCCCTCTACGGCGCCATGATCCTTGCCTTCCATGGACACTTCGCGCAAGCAGTTCCAATGGCGGAGGAGCGGGTCCGGCGCCAGCCTTACTTCGACATTGCCACCGCCGTCCACGCTTACGTCCTGGCCTGCGCCGGCCGCGCCGCCGAGGCGCAGGCGATCGTCGAGCGGTTGCGATGGCTTGGCCGCGAGCGCTACGTGCTCCGGTCCTTCATCCCCGCGGTGCTGGTTGCCCTTGGCGACCTGGATGCGGCGCTGATCGAGCTGCGCGCCGCCAACGAGCAACGCTGTCCCTGGTTCTTCCAGATGCTTGCCGATCCGCGTCTGCGCCCGCTCCACGGCCACCCGGAGTTCGAGCAGCTCCAGGCCATTTCCACCCTCATGGAAGCGGCGAACGATCAACCCGCCCTTTAGCTCCCCCAAACTCCCCCAAGTGACTCCCATCACACGGTTCCACGGCCAAAATCCTCAATAATCCCAAATCGTGGGTGGACCCTCCTGCCCCGCAGGTGATATGTATCGCTCTGTCCCAATCGTCCGACCCAATCGGGAGGCACAGTGCTGTTAGGAATTCTGAAGGAAACCGCCCCCGGCGAAACGCGCGTTGCCCTGCTGCCGGAAAGCCTCAAATCTCTCGTCGCCCAGGGAATCGCCATCACCGTCGAATCCGGCGCCGGCCTGGCCGCGGGAGCCTCTGACGCCGCCTACGCCGAAGCCGGCGCGACCGTCACCACCGGTCGCGCCGGCCTGTTGGCCTCGGCCGACCTGCTGCCGCTGGTGAACGCGCCCGACGCCGCCGACCAGGCTCGGCTCAAGCCCGGCTGCGTCGTTATCGGCTTTCTCAAGCCGCTCGACGCACCCCAGGCCCTCGCCGCCGCTATTGCCCGGCCGGCCACGCTCTTCAGCATGGAGCTGGTTCCACGCATCAGCCGCGCCCAGTCCATGGACGCGCTCTCTTCGATGGCCACCGTCGCCGGCTACAAGGCCGTCATCGCCGCCGCCGACCGCCTGCCGCGCCTCTTTCCCATGCTCATGACCGCTGCCGGCACCATTCCTCCGGCCCGCGTCTTCGTCATCGGCGCAGGCGTTGCCGGCTTGCAGGCCATCGCCACCGCCCGACGCCTGGGCGCAGTCGTCGAGGCCTATGATGTGCGCGCCGCCGCCGGAGAGCAGGTCCGCTCCCTGGGCGCAAGATTTCTCGACGTCGACTTGGGCGGCATCAGCGCCGAGGGCGGCGGAGGCTACGCCGCCGAACTCACTGAAGAAGCTCTCGACCGCGGCCGCGACCTGATCACCAAGACCGCCGCCCACTCCGACGTCATCGTCACCACTGCCCAGGTCCCCGGCCGCCCCGCGCCCGGCCACCACCCTCGCCCCCCCCACGAGGCCCTGCGCCCCCGCGCCCGCATGGTGGACCGCCCCCCCCCAGCCGGG
>VFSW01016262.1_pt1 | contig 10162 bp, 7 predicted proteins | sample 5358111 | NCBI WGS metagenome assembly VFSW01 (sample SAMN11554181, study PRJNA540505) | mine drainage metagenome | isolation source: sediment from site ElyBrook_90M | place: USA: Ely Copper Mine, Vershire, VT | collected 2017
GGAGGCGCTTCGGGACTCGGTGGGCGCGTCCGGTCGCGTCGTGCGCGTCTACAACGCCGGATCGTCGGAGATGTTCGGTTCCGCGCCCCCACCGCAGAACGAGACGACCACGTTCCATCCGCGCAGCCCCTATGCCGTCAGCAAGGTGGCGGCGTTCTGGTACTGCGTGAACTACCGCGAGGCCTACGGGATGTTCATCTCGAACGGCATCCTGTTCAACCACGAGTCTCCGCGCCGCGGGGAGACCTTCGTGACGCGCAAGATCACGCGTGCTGCCGGTCGGATCAAGCTTGGCCTGCAGCAGAAGGTCTACCTGGGAAACCTCGACGCGCGGCGCGACTGGGGCTTCGCCGGGGACTACGTGGAAGCGATGTGGCGCATGCTCCAGCAGGAGCGGGCGGACGACTACGTCATCGCCACCGGCGAGTCGCACTCGGTGCGCGAATTCGTCGAGGCCACGTTCGCGCACCACGGGCTCGACTGGCGCTCGCACGTCGAGGTCGAGTCGCGCTACTTCCGCCCCGCCGAGGTCGACCACCTGAGAGGGGACGCGAGCAAGGCGCGCACCGCGCTCGGATGGGCGCCCAAGGTCGACTTCGCAGAGCTCGTCCGGAGCATGGCGGAGCACGACCTCGAGCTGGCGAGGCAGGAGAAGACGCTGCGCGACGCCGGACACAGCACGGGCATACGCACCGGAGGACGGGAATGAACCCGCGAGACCGGATCTTCGTGGCGGGTCATCGTGGCCTGGTCGGCTCCGCGCTCGTACGGCGTCTTCGTGCGGGCGGCTTCGAGCAGGTCATCGTGCGCTCTCGCGACGAGCTCGACCTCCGGAGCCAAGACGCGGTGACCCGGTTCTTCGAGGATGAGCGGCCCGATTACGCGCTGCTCGCCGCTGCGAAGGTGGGCGGCATCCTGGCCAACAATTCCTACCCCGCCGATTTCATCCGCGACAACCTGCTCATCCAGACGCACGTCATCGATGCGGCCTACCGCAGCGGCGTGAAGAAGCTGCTCTTTCTCGGGTCGTCGTGCATCTACCCCAAGCTCGCTCCGCAGCCCATCCGGGAAGAGCACCTGCTCACGGGCCCGCTGGAGCCCACCAACCAGGCCTACGCCATCGCCAAGATCGCCGGCCTCGAGATGATCGGAGCGTACCGGCGACAGTTCGCGTTCCCGGGCATCTGCGTGATGCCGACGAACCTGTACGGGCCGAACGACAATTTCGACCTCCAGACGAGCCACGTCCTCGCCGCCCTGATGCGGCGGTTCCACGAGGCGAAGGAGTCCAACGCTCCCGACGTGGTCGTCTGGGGCAGCGGCGAGCCCCGGCGCGAGTTTCTGCACGTGGACGACCTGGCCGATGCCTGCGTGTTCCTCATGCAGCACTACGAAGGGGACCTGCCCCTCAACGTCGGCGTCGGCGACGACCTCACCATTCGTGAGCTCGCCGAACAGGTGCGCGCCGGCGTCGGCTACGGCGGGCAGCTGCGATTCGATCGGAGCAAGCCCGATGGCACCCCACGCAAGCTCCTCGACGTCACGCGTCTGCGGGCGCTGGGATGGAGCGCGAAGATCCCCCTCGCGCAGGGACTGCAGCAGACGTACGCGTGGTACCTGAAGAACCGGGGAGCCTGAGCGAGGCTCACACGGCCACGGCGCGAACGTGGATGTACGCCCACAGCGGGCCGGGCAAGACGGCTCCCGCCGCCCGCTCGACACCGGAGAGCAATGCGCGCACGGCGCGTGACTCGCCCAGCGACGGCCGACCCAGGTCCGGATGGAGCACGAGCCGGTGCACAGGCAGCGGTTGGTACCGGGCCGTGCTCTGTACCGTGAAGCGCTTCGCCAGCAGACCGACCAGGAACGGGATGGTGGACCGCAATTCGCCACGCTCGGCGGGATTGGCCAGAGCGTGCAGTAGGATGAGCGGGTTGTAGCGGCACGGCTCGAGCACGTCGATCCTCCCGCCCGGGATGAGCACGCGCCGGCACTCGTCCACGAGGCGGGCCGGCTCGTCGAGGTGGTGCACCACGTCGCGTACCAGGACGTGATCGAAGCTGGCGCCTACGAACGGGAGTGCCTAGACCGGTACCGCGACGAACCGGCACGCCGGCAGACGCCGGCGCGCGAAGGCCAGCTTGTCCGCGAAGAGATCGACGCCCACCGCGCCTTCCGGAGCGCCGAGGTGATACAGCGTCGCGCCCTCGCCGCACCCAAGGTCCAGGACCCGCTTGCCCAGGGGCAAGAAGGCCTGCCGCACGAGCTCGGCCTCGCGCTCCGACACGAAGGCGCCCCGGGTCTGCCAGTCGAAGTGCTCGGGCGCCGCAGCGCCGAACGCGTCGGCGAGGTGATCGCGCAACGCCATGTCAGAGGCCCATGCGCATCTTGCGAAACCCGAAGGCCGTCATCTTGAGCAAGAGCCATCCGTCGGAGAACCGGCTGATCTTCGTGTCACCGTAGGTGCGCGCACGGTAGCGAATGGGCAGATCGACGATCTTCATGTTGAGGTGCGCGGCGCCGAAGAGCAGATCGAAGTCGCCGAAGGGATCGAAGTCGCCGAAGAACGCGCGATGATTCGCGATGCGCTCGTAGTCGCGCCGGTACAGCACCTTGGTGCCGCACAGCGAGTCCTTGACGGGCTGCTCCATCAGCCACGACAGCGCCGTGGAGAAGAACTTGTTGCCGATGAGATTGAGAAAGCGCATCGCTTCCCCCTCCATGGGATAGACCAGCCGCACGCCGTTGATGAACTCTCCCTTTTGCGTGACGAGCGCGCGGTAGAACTTGGGCAGATCCTCGGGTGGCACGGTCAGGTCGGAGTCGAGGATCATCAGGACCTCGTGCCCCGCCGCCGCGAAACCCTTGCGAACCGCGTCGCCCTTGCCCTTGCCGCTGCCCTGCGGGACGAATTTGAGCTGCAGCGGTCCCCGGTAGTCGCGCATGACGGCCGCGATCTCTTCCACGGTGCCGTCGGTGGAGTTGCCGTCGACGAAGATGAGCTCCGTGGCCGCCCCCATCACGGGCGTCCGGGCGACGGCCTCGCGGATGTTGCCCTTCTCGTTGCGGCAAGGGCACACCACGGAGCCGCCGGGCAGCGGGGCCACGGTGGTCTCCACGGCCGCCCGCGCCACGAAGTAATCGACGAGCGCCGCCCCCTTCGCAATCGGAAGCTTGGCCACGACGCGGTTCGCGATCTCCGACGCCACCGGGATGTGGGCGGGCAAGAGGATGTCGGTGCCCTTGCGGACGACCTCGAAGCCCGACAGAAAGAGCAGGTTGGCGATGTCGTTCATCGACAGCCAGTTCTGCTCGGGCCACGGCGTCTTGAAGCCGAGCCGCTCGGCCAGCTTCAGGACGGGCTCCCAGACGAAGTTGTAATAGGTCACGACGATCCGCCCGCCGGGCGCGAGGAGCCGCTGCAGGCGTTCGAGCGCACACTGGATGTCGCCGAAGTGGCCGATGACGTCGCTCAGCACGATCGCGTCGAATGGCCCCTCGGGGAGCTCGCCGCGCTCGACGTCGACCACGCGCAGATCGAGCTCCGGGTGGCGCTGCTTCGCCAGCGCGATCATGCGGGGCGACAGGTCGATCCCGATGCGTACCGGCCCGTCGAGCGAGACCAGCAGATCAGCGAGGCCACACCCCACCTCGAGCACGCGGCTGCCCGGCAAGACGAGACTCGAGACCAGCCGCCGGACCTGCTCGGAGTAGTAGTGGGGCTCCTCGACCCGCTCGTTTCTCCAGTCGGCGATGCGGTCGTAGTCGGCGATGCGACGAGCGAGGCGTTCGCTCTCGCGGCGATCGAACTCGCTCTCTTGCGACGGCGATCGTGCGGCGGCAGGGCGCGGGGGTGTGATGGCGGGGACTGACACGCGGGGTAGGCCTAGCACAGACCGGACCCTGCCGTGGGCGCGGCGCTCCCCAGGCGCTCATGGCTTCAGGAGGGACAGCCGGAGCTCGGGCGTCAGCGGGCAGCTCACGAACTCCCGTCCCTCCGGGATGCACATCGTGGGGTTCTCTAGCAGGCGGCTGCAGACCTTGTCGTGGGTCACGCCGCGACCCACGCGGCAAATCGCCGGCCAGGCGCCGTCGGGGCCCAGCGGTTCCCCTTCCAGCGCACGGAGTTGCTCGTCGCTGTCGAAGTGGGGAAAGACCTTCGTGGGCCATGGCTGGTCGGTGCCACCCGGCGAGAACACGGGACGGCAAGCGGTGTAGAGAAAGTAGGAGCCAGACTCCACGTACTTGCGCTGCGGGCGCTCCCCGAGGTGCGCGCCCACGAGGGCTCGGCAGTTGGAGTTCCAGTCCGCTCCCAGCGTCGAACGCTTGAACGAATCGGGCACGACGACGACGAGCCAGTAGGCGGTGAAGACCGCGGAGACGGCCACCGCGGCGGCCACCAGGCCGGGCCCCAGGGTGCCCAGCTGGGCTCTGCTGGCGAGCACGAGCCCGACCAGGAATACGGCGAAGAACGGCACGACCATGAAACGCTGCATCTCCGCGGCCGACTGGCCGTTGATCTCGAGATGCATCGCCACGAAGGTGCACGCCGCGAGCACGCTCGACGAGAAGACGAAGAGGGCCACCCCCGATCGCGTTCGCCAACGGCTCACCATGACGAAGGTACCGAGGCAGCATCCGAGGAGCGGAAGGAGATCGATCAGGAGTACACGCACGCTCGGCGCAGCCGGGAACGGGAGGTTCGCGTGGTCACGCCCGCCGTACGGCACGTGCGCCGCGGCCCAGGTCACCTTCTGTACGGGCCCTCCTGGCGCGAACGAGCCGCCGAGCAGCACGCTCGGCAGGACGGAGGCGGCGGCGATGGCGACGAGCATCGCGACGCCCCGAGCCCGCCGCCGCGCGAGTACGTCGGCCTGGACGAGCCACGAGAGCCCGAGGCCGAGGTCGAGCATCGCGATCGAAGTTTCGTCGGTGAGACTCGCCGCAGCGGCGATCGGCAAGAGCCCGAGCCACGACGGCGCGCGACTCCCCCCGGGGACGGCGAGCAGGCGACCCGCTGCAATCGCGACGAACCCCACCATGAACAGTCCCGCGAGCGCCACGTGGGGCCGAAAGCTGTTCGTCAGGTAGTTCGAATACATGAATCCATAGCCCGTCGCTGCCAGGGCGGTGTCGTTGAACGCAATCGGGCCGTGCAGCACCATGCACACGCCGCCGGCGATCGACAGCCATCGGTGCCTCCGTCCGAGCCCCAGCATGAGCAACGCGACCGCGGCCGCCATGAGGCCGAAGACGATGTCGTGGGTCAGCGCGAGCGCGTGGGTCGCCGTGAGCACGTCGAACGAGAGCGTGCGAAACACGCTGGCAAATACGTCGGCCAGGTAATGGTAGCGGAGGGGCGCCGTCGGCTCGAAGACGTTGACGAACGGGATCCTCTGCATCGCGATCGCAGAGACCTGCGGCTGATGCCAGTACCTGTCCCACATGTCGTAGTGGCGTGAGAGCGCGGTGCTGAACCACACGGCCAGCGCGCCGGCAGCCGCCGCCGCCGCTGCATTGCGGGGACCGAGCTCTCTCGGCCACCGTGGGGGGTCTTTGCGTCGCCACCGCCACCAGGCCCACGCCACGCACGTCAGGATCCACAGCGGGCGGGAGACGAGAGTCGCAATCTCGAGCGGAACGACGCACGTGAGCAGGACGATGGCGAGCAGATCGACCGCGACGACGAGCGCAAGGTCCACGGCGAGCTGGACGAGGGATGTGTCTCGGCACAAACGCACGCCGACGAATGCGATCAGGGGCAGCGCATAGAGCGCGATTGCGCAAAGCTCGGCCGACGCTGAAGTCACTGCGCGGCATCATAACTCCGCTTTCCTTGCACCGTTCAGCCGAACGGTTGCGTCCCCTCCGACTCGGGTTCAAGGAGTCGTCCGCGGCGCGCCTGCGCGCGGCGCACGCGCGAACCCCTGCTAGTGCGCAAGAAGCGCGTCCCTGTCGGCTTGGGTGAGCGGGCACCTCAGGTATCGCGAACCTTCGGGCCTGCAGCTCGTTCGCACGCGCAAGGCCCGCTTGCAGACGGCATCGGACGTGGCCTCCCGGTCCCGCAAGCATATTGCGTCGAGCTCCTGACCCCGGGGTACCAGGAAGGTGTCGAGATTGGAGAGCTGCGGAATCGGGATCGTCACCGAGTGCTGGGCGATGGCCCATCCGTAATGTTCCCCGAGCTGGAAGATGGGGCGACACGACGCTACGAACGGGTACTCCGTGGACTCGACATAGGCGACGAGGGGGCGGTCTCCGAAATGCGCGTCCACCGTGGCGCGACAGTCCACGTCGAACAGCCGGATCGAGCTACCCGTGGGGGGATCTTGCGACTTGAGACCGTCGAGCACGCGCGGGCCTTCCTCGTAAATCCAGTACATCGAGTAGGCCGACGGGACGGCGATGCCCAGCAGCGCCATGGAGGCCATGAACGAGCCGCGGGGCATCCGGTCGAGGAACAGGGCGGCGAGAACGACGCCGCCGAAGAAGGGTGCCATCAGGAAGCGCTGCGATTCGGTGCCCTGCTTATTGATCTCGACGCGCAAGAGCAGGACAGCGCTGACGACGATGAGGGACCACACCAGCGCCGCGACGGCCACGTGCGGTCGTGACCGGAGGCGCAGCGCGAGCAGCGACAGGGCCAACGCGCACGCCAGCAGTGGCAGATAGTCGATGAAGAGAACCATCACGCCGTGCGCCTGCGACAGCGGCAGCTTCGGCTGGTCGAACGACCACGAGGGCACTCGCGCGTCGGCGCTCAGCGTGACGGATTGCACCGGGCTTCCGGGCGCGAGCGACGCCTGCAGCAGCAGGTTGGCGTCGACGAACAAGACACCCAGCCCCACGAGCAACACCAGGCCCGTGAGCCGGCGCCTTGCGAGGAGCGTCGGATCGACGACCCAGGCGACGCCGAGGCCGAGACCGAGCAGACCCGTCGACGCTTCATCCGTCACGCCGAGGAGCGAAACCACGGCCGCGAGGATGGAGGCTGTGGCGCGCGTCGACACGAGCCCAGGCCGTGCGGCGCGCACGGCGACCGTGCCAAGAGCCCCCACCAGCATGAGGGCGGCGATCGGCATGTGGGGCCGGTAGCTGACACTCGGAAAGCCGTGGTACGAGTAACCGGTGAAGGCTTGACCGAGCTGGCCTCGCAGGGGGATCGGTCCCTGTAGAACCATGGAGACGCCACCGAGCACCGCGGACCATCGCCTGCGGAGACCGAGACCGATCGACAGCAGCGTGACCGAACCCGCCACGGCGGCGAGCATCAGGTCGTGGCCCGTGTGGAGAGCGCGCATCGCAGAGATGACGTCGAAGGAGAGCGTCTGGAGGGTGGCGGCCAGCGCGTCGCCACTGAAGTGATAGTGAAAAATCTCGGTCCCGGAGAGCGCGTTGATGAAGGGCAGCTCCTGCGACTCCATCGCGGTGACGTTCGAGAAGTGCAGGTCCCAGTCCCAGACGAGGTACCGGTAGGAGATCCTCGAATACACGACCACGACGAGCGCGCTCGCAGTCATGGCGGCAAGAAGATCCCGCGCGCCCAGCGCGGAAGGCCAGCGCGGCCGCCAGCCGTGCCGCCGCCATCGCCAGACGGCCATGGCCGCGCCGACGACGATCCAGGCGGGGCGCGAGACGAGGATCGCCGTTTCGAGGTGGACGTACCGGGTCAGGACCAGGATGATCAGTAGATCGAGCGCGACGGCGAACGGGACGTCGAGCGCAATGGCCCAGAGCTCGCGCTCACGGCGCAGCCGTACCAGCTGCATCACCGCGATCGGGATCAGCCACGCCGCGATCGCCAACAGCCACGCGGTCCTGACGGCGGCGCTCATCGGCGCGGCGTACGCCTAGCACACCTCGGGCCGGCGCCGGAGGCGACCTTGTTACGCCAGGGGCAGGATGCTACAAGCCTGCGCCTTCGCGATCCAAGCTCCAATGTCGTCGTCCGTCCGGCTTGCGTGGCTGCTCTCGATGGCGGCCTGGCTCGTTCCGATCCTGGTGCTGCAGATCGTTCGATCGCGCCGCGATCGTCCGCTCTGGGAGATCGCCCTCGACATCCCGTTCGGCGTGGCGCTCGACCTGCTGAGCATCCTGGCGGCGACGCGCTTCGTGCACCTCGAGACCGCGGCTCTCGCGTCACGCCCCGCCTGGGCCATTGGGGCTGCGGCCATTGCGACCTATCGCTGGCGGCACCATGGCTGGAGGCCTCGCTGGCCCACGGCCCTGGGGGCACGCGACCTCTTGGCCGCATTGGCTGCGGGTGCGCTGGCGGTCACCTGCTACTCGGGCATCTCTTTCCACTACGACGTGTGGGACTACGGCCTGCACATCCCGACCGTCACGGCGATCGCCTCGCAACCGTTACCGTTCGTCAACCCGCTGTCCGGCACCCAGGTGCTGCACTACCACTTTGCCGGCGACGTGCTCGCCTCCGTCGTGCGAACGCTCTCCTTCGATGTGATCTCGTCGATGCGGGCGCTGCACACGGGGCACGACCTGATGATCGCGGCAATCGCGAGCACGGTAGCCCTCCTGTCGATGGGCCTCGGCCTGCGAAGGCGATGGTCGGCGCTGCTGGGTGGGCTCGCGGTGGTGTTGCAGGGGCCGATTCCGCTGCGCGGCGGACTGGGGCACGCGTTCCTCGGGTACTCCTACCACAACTTCGCGAGCCTCAGCTACCGCCCGCACGCTCCTCTCGCTGCCCTCATGCTGGTCGGAGCCCTGGGCGTCCTCGCCTGTCGCGCGGTGCGACGCGCCAGCGCCAGGACCTATGCCGCGGCACCGCTGCTGCTCGCCACGATCGCGGTGCTCTCGATCAGCGACGAGGCGTCGGCGGCGCAATTCGGGCTCGCGCTGGGTGTCGCCTGGCTCGTCGAGCCGCGCCTCTTGGCGCCTCGTCGGGTGGTGGGTCTGGTCCTGCTCGTGGGGATGGGTGTGGCCATCGCCGACGCGAACCTGGTCTTCAGTGCCTCGCTCGCTCCAGGCAGTCCGGTCCAGACTGTCACGCTCACGACCGCAGCAAGAGTTCCCCCCGTGCTGGGTGATGTCGCGCTGCCGCTCTCCGAGCCTCACGGATGGATGGTCCTCGTCATGGACTTCCTCCCCCTCTTGGCGTGTGGGACCGCACTGGCATGGCTGGCGGTGCGCGAGCGAACCCGCCCGCTCGTGGCGCTGGCGGTCCTGGTCTGGACCTCTATCGCCGTGAGCGCATGCCTGCTCCTGCACCTGGAGGTCAACCACGCCCACAACGAGTCGCAGCGCTACGTCGTGGCTCCGTTCTTTGCCTGTGTGGTCCTCGCGGTCCTCTTCCTCGACCGGATGCCCCGTGGCTCGGTCATGGCTTCACTGGCCCTCCTCGGCATCGCCGCACCAGCCATGTTCACCGTCTACTGGATTCACGAGTTGGCCGCGAGTGCGATGAGCGAGTTCAGCGAAGAGGCGACGCCTGCGGGGGAGAGACTGCACGACCTGGACTGTCGCTCCGTTGCCGATGCCCACTTCGGTGAGCGTCCACGCGTCGCGTACGTCGAGAGCACGGAGTACTACCGAGTGGCCACTTGCCGACCCATCTTCCAATCGAGCGGCCCCAAGGATTGGGCGATCCCCGTCAAGCCGACCATCGAGGCAAAGGAGCAGCTCCGCAACCTCGACGCCAACCTCGTCGCGCCGTCGGACGAGCTCGACGCCATCTGTCTGCGTGATCCAAAGGCGAAGTCGGACGACGTATGCAAGCGCGCCCTGCACGTGCGCACCAGCTGCCGTCCGTTCGGCGCCAGATACCTGGTCTGCCCGCTCACCCCCTCGGACCGCGACACGCTGCTCGGCTACTGAGCCGAGGCGCCGAACGCCATTGCCTTGTTCCGGCGCGGTCGCGGTGCTACAGGCCAGCCCGTCTCATGGTCCGCCTCGACGTACAGATGCTGCGCGAGCTGCCGAAGACCGGACCCACCGACCCGATCGAGTACTATCGCCGGCCGCTGGTGGGCGCCCTGTTCCGCCGTCGCATCGATCTGGGCCTCGCGATGCTCGGCGACCGGCGCTTCGGCAGCGCTCTGGAAATCGGCTACGGCGCCGGCGCGGTCCTGTCGGCACTCGCGGCAGGGACCCAAGATGTGGCCCGGATAGGCCTCGACCCCGCGGCAGGAGCCATCCCGGCGCG
>VFSW01016263.1_pt1 | contig 10160 bp, 9 predicted proteins | sample 5358111 | NCBI WGS metagenome assembly VFSW01 (sample SAMN11554181, study PRJNA540505) | mine drainage metagenome | isolation source: sediment from site ElyBrook_90M | place: USA: Ely Copper Mine, Vershire, VT | collected 2017
CGGCAGCGCCGGGCCGCCGGCGGCGGCGCTCCGCTCGGCCCGCTCGATCAGCTGCCAGTAGTAGCGGAAGCTGGCGCGGTCGTGCAGCCGGTCCTGGCCGCCGTGGCGGTGGCGGATCGGTGCCCAGTGCGCGGCCTGGGCCGCGCCGATGAGGTCGATCGCCAGCGCCAGCTCGTCGGCGCTGGGCGCGAAGGCCTCCACGATGGGACGTATCTGCGCCGGGTGGATGCTCCACATGCGCGTGTAGCCCAGGCGCCGGCAGGCCTGGGTGGCGGCGGCCTTCAGCGCCGCGGTGTCGCTGAACTCGGTCACGACGCAGTGCGAGGGCGTCTTGGCGTGGCCGTGGCAGGCGGCGGCGATCTCGAGCTTGGCGCGCAGCACCAGCGGGTGCTCGAACTGGCCGGTGGCGCTCATGGCCTCGGCCGGGATCGCGCCGCCGTGCGCCGAGACGAAATCCATCAGGCCGAACGAGAGCGACTCCACCCGCGGGTGCGCCGCCAGCGCCTGCACCTCGCGCAGCGCGCCGTGGGTCTCCACCAGCGCGTGCAGCGGAATGGCGCGCGCCAGGCCGTGGCGGCGGCAGGCGGCGTCGATCTTGTCGGCGGCCCGTTGCAGCTCGGCGGCGCCGCGCAGCTTGGGGATGACGAGGTAGGCCAGGCGTGCGCCGGCCTGCTGCACCAGCAGATCGACCACCTCGTCGAAGCGCCGGTGCTCCACCGGCTGCACGCGCGCGCCGACGCGGCCCCAGCGGTTGGCGGCCGAGTTCACCAGCTCGGCCGTGAGCTGCGCGTGCTCGACCTCGCCGCCCACCGGTGCGCCGTCCTCGCCGTCCAGCGTGACGTCGAACACCGGCCCCAGCTCGGCCTGCAGCGCCAGACTCTTGCGCATGCGCGGCTCGACGCCGCTGTAATGGTCGCAGGCGGGCAGCGCCGAGAAGGTGCGCTCTTCGGGCTCGAACAGGGCCAGGCGGGGGTGGTCGGGGGTCATGGGCCTACCGGCAGTGGCGTCGCAGGCTGCAAGCGTAGCGCCTGGCCCTGCCGGCCGTCCCTATTGACGCGCGCGGGGCCTCTTCCAGAATGACCGGCAGGGTGGCACCCGCACCCGCCACGAAGGACCGCATGACCCCGACCCGCCTGCTGCTCGACGCCGCCCACGACCACGCCGCGGCGCACCCCGACCGACTGCTCTTCACCCAGCCGGTGGGCGGGGGCCGCGTGGCCGACATCACCTGGGCGCAGGCGCTGGGCGAGGCGCGGCGCATGGCCGCGCACCTGCAAGGCCGCGGTCTGGCGCCGGGCGCGCGGGTGGCGATGCTGGCCAAGAACAGCGCCCACTTCATCATCGCCGAGCTGGCGGTGTGGATGGCCGGCGGCTGCACGGTGGCGATCTTTCCCACCGAGACGGCGGCCAACCTGCGCTACGTGCTGACGCATGCCGAGGCCAGCCTGCTGTTCATCGGCAAGCTCGACGACTGGGCCCAGCAGCAGGCCGGCGTGCCGCCCGGGTTGCCCTGCATCGCGCTGCCGCTGGCGCCGGTCAGCGGCATCGACACCTGGCAGGCCATCGTCGAGCGCACGCCGCCGCTGGCGGGGCGCCCGGTGCGCGGCGCCGACGAGCTGGCGATGCTGCTCTACACCTCGGGCTCGACCGGCCAGCCCAAGGGCGTGATGCAGACCTTCGGCGCCATCAGCCGCGTCGCCCAGGCGCTGGTCGAGGACAGCCTGGCGCGCGACGGCGGCGTGGCGCGCGAGCACCGCGTGCTGTCGTACCTGCCGCTGGCGCACTGCTTCGAGCGCGCCTGGGTCGAGTGCGCGGCGCTGGCCGGCGGCTCGACCCACATCTACTTCGGCGATTCGCTGGCGACCTTCGTCGACGATCTGAAGCGCGCGCGGCCCACGATCTTCATCTCGGTGCCGCGGCTGTGGGCCAAGTTCCAGCAGGCGGTGCTGGCGCGCATGCCGGCGGCGCAGCTCGACGCGATGCTGGCCGACCCGGCCACCGCCGGTCCGGTGGGCAAGCAGGTGCTGGCCAGCCTCGGGCTCGATGCCGTGGAACGCGCGGGCAGCGGCTCGGCGCCGATGCCGGCGGCACTGCTGGACTGGTACCGCCGCCTCGGCCTCGACCTGGTCGACGGCTACGCGATGACCGAGGACTTCGCCTACTCGCACACCACGCCCGCGGACGCCTTCGTGCTCGGCCGCGTGGGCAGGCCGCTGCCCGGCGTGCAGTCGCGGCTGGACGAGGATGGCGAGATCCTGATCAAGTCGCCGGGCCAGATGGCGGGCTACTACAAGCAGCCCGGACTCACGGCCGAGAGCTTCACCGAGGACGGCTACTTCCGCACCGGCGACCTGGGCGAGTACGACGACCAGGGTCTGCTCAAGCTCACCGGGCGCAAGAAGGAGCTGTTCAAGACCGCCAAGGGCAAGTACGTGGCGCCGGCGCCGATCGAGAACCGGCTCAACGCGCACCCGATGGTCGAGCTGGCGCTGGTCTCGGGCAGCGGCCGGCCGGCGCCCTACGCCGTGGTCGTGCTCGACGAGGCGCTGCGGCCGCGCCTGGGCGACGCCGCCGTGCGCGCCGAGGTCGAGTCGGCCCTGGCGGGCCTGCTGGCCCAAGTCAACGCCGATCTCGCCAGCCACGAGCGGCTGCAGGTGCTGGTGGTGGCGCGCGAGCCCTGGTCCATCGGCAACGGCTGCCTGACGCCCACCCTGAAGATCAAGCGCTCGCGCATCGAGGCCTCGGGCGCCGTCGCGGTGGACGGCTGGGACGCGGCGCCCGGTCCGGTGGTCTGGGCCTGAAACGGCGAAGGGCCGGCGCCTCACGGCGGCCGGCCCTTGGCGCGGCGAGCGCGCCGGTCAGAGCAGGTGCTTGACGCCTTCCTGCTCGGCCACCAGCTCGGCCAGCGTCTTGTCGATGCAGGCCTGGCTGAAGGCGTCGATCGGCAGGCCCTGCACCACGCTGTGGCGGCCGGCCTCGCAGGTGACCGGGAAGCCGAACATCACGTCCTTCGGGATGCCGTAGTCGCCGTTGCTGGGCACGCCCATGGTGACCCAGCCGCCGTTCGTGCCCAATGCCCAGTCGCGCATGTGGTCGATGGCGGCATTTGCCGCGCTGGCCGCGGACGACAGGCCGCGCGCCTCGATGATCGCCGCGCCCCGCTTGCCCACGGTGGGCAGGAACACGTCCTTGTTCCAGGCCTGGTCGTTGATCATGTCCTTCACGCTGGCGCCGGCGATGGTGGCGAAGCGGTAGTCGGCGTACATCGTCGGGCTGTGGTTGCCCCAGACGGCGAGCTTCTCGATCGCCGCCACCGGCTTGCCGGTCTTGGCCGCGATCTGGCTCAGGGCGCGGTTGTGGTCCAGGCGCAGCATGGCGGTGAAGTTCTCGCGCTTCAGGCCGGGCGCGCTTTTCATGGCGATCCAGGCGTTGGTGTTGGCCGGGTTGCCCACCACCAGCACCTTGACGTCGCGGCTGGCCACCGCATCCAGCGCCTTGCCCTGGCCGATGAAGATCTGGCCGTTGATCGACAGCAACTCGGCACGCTCCATGCCCGCCTTGCGCGGCATCGAGCCCACCAACAGCGCGTAGTCGGCGTCCTTGAACGCGGTCATCGGGTCGCTGTGGGCCTGCATGCCGTGCAGCAGCGGGAAGGCGCAGTCCTCCAGCTCCATCATCACGCCCTTGAGCGCCTTCTGCGGGCCTTCGGCCGGTACCTCGAGCAGCTGCAGGATCACCGGCTGGTCCTTGCCGAGCATCTCGCCGCTGGCGATGCGGAACAACAGGGCGTAGCCGATCTGGCCGGCGGCACCGGTGACGGCCACGCGTACGGGCTTCTTGGACATGCGGATCTCCTGGCGGTGGGCGCGACAAGCGGCGCGGCAAATGACGCCGGAATTCTAGTGTCGGGCCCGGCCGGCGTGTCTTATGTCTTATGCAAGACCCGATGTAAGACAATGCGCGGATGCCCTCCATTGCCGTCCCGGCGGCGGCGCCCGAGCCGGCGCCCTCGTTCAGCCCGCTGTACCAGCAGATCCGGACCCTGCTGCTGCGCGGGCTGCAGGGCGGCGAGTGGCAGCCCGGGCAGGTCATCCCCAGCGAGACCGAACTGGCGGCGCGCTTCCGCGTCAGCCAGGGCACGGTGCGCAAGGCCATCGACGAGCTGGCGGCCGAGAACGTGCTGGTGCGCCGCCAGGGCAAGGGCACCTTCGTCGCCACCCACGCCGAGCAGGCCACGCAATACCGCTTCCTGCGCCTGATGCCCGATGCCGGCGGCACGCCGGCCCTGCAGCGCCGCCTGCTCGACTGCCGCCGCATGCGCGCCCCGCTGGAAGTGGCGCGGCTGCTGGCGCTGAAGTCCGGCGAGACCGCGGTGCAGGTGCGCCGGCTGCTGCTGGCGGCCGAGGGCGCGGCCCTGCGGCCGGTGGTGCTGGACGACCTGTGGCTGCCCGGCGGCCTGTTCAAGGGCCTCACGGCGGAGCGGCTGCAGGCCTGGCGCGGGCCCATGTACCGGCTGTTCGAGGCCGAGTTCGCGGTCCACATGATCCGCGCCGAAGAAAAGCTGCGCGCCGTGGCCGCCGTGGCCGACGAGGCGGCCCTGCTCGACGTGGCCCCCGGCACGCCGCTGCTGTCGGTGGAGCGGCTGTCCTACACCTACGGCGACCGGCCGGTGGAGTTGCGCCGCGGCCTTTATCACACCAGCGCCCACCACTACCGCAACGAACTCAGCTGAGGCCTGCGCCCGAGGCAACTCGCCCGCTGAGGTCTGCTGCATTGCAATAAACTCGCCGCGGTCCATCCGGTCACAGAGTACGAACATGAGCGAGACGACAAGAACCCGGCCCGGCACGATGCGCCTGACGCAGGCCCTGCAGTACCGCCTGCCGCTGGCGGGCTGGGTCTCGATCCTGCACCGCCTCAGCGGCGCGCTGATGTTCGTGCTGCTGCCGTTCATCGTCTGGATGTTCGACAACAGCGTCAGCTCCGAGGTCAGCTTCGACCGCTTCACCGGCGCCTTCGCCTACGGCGTGGGCTTCGTGCCGGGCTGGTTCTTCAAGCTCGTGGCGCTGGCCCTGATCTGGGCCTTCCTGCACCACTTCATCGCCGGCGTGCGCCACCTGTGGATGGACTTCACGCACAGCGTGGGCAAGGCGCAGGGCCGGCAGTCGGCCGTGGTCACGCTGGTGGCCAGCGCCGTGCTCACGCTGCTGCTGGGCGCGCGGCTGTTCGGCCTGTACTGATTCGAGCCCACCCCAGAAAGCCCGAGAGCCCCACACCATGTCCGTCAACTACGGTTCCAAGCGCGTCGTCGTCGGCGCCCATTACGGCATGCGCGACTGGCTCAGCCAGCGCGTCACCGCCACCCTGATGGCCCTGTTCACGCTGGTGCTGCTGGCCCAGGTGATCTTCAGCCGCGGCCCGCTGGGCTACGACACCTGGGCCGGCATCTTTGCCGGGCAGGGGATGAAGGTGCTCAGCTTCGTCGTCTTCCTGTCGCTGGGCTGGCACGCCTGGGTGGGCGTGCGCGACATCCTGATGGATTACGTCAAGCCGGTGGCGGCGCGCCTGACGCTGCAGGTGGCCACCATCGTCTGGCTCGTCGGCTGCATGGGCTGGGCCGTCCAAGTGCTCTGGAGGCTGTAGACCATGACCCTGGCATCTCTTCCCAAGCGCAAGTTCGACGTCGTCATCGTCGGGGCCGGCGGCTCCGGCATGCGCGCGGCGCTGCAGCTCTCGCTGGCCGGCCTGAACGTGGCCGTGCTGTCCAAGGTGTTCCCGACCCGTTCGCACACGGTCGCGGCCCAGGGCGGCATCGGTGCGAGCCTGGGCAACATGGCCGAGGACACCTGGCACTACCACTTCTACGACACCGTCAAGGGCTCCGACTGGCTGGGCGACCAGGACGCGATCGAGTACATGTGCCGCGAGGCGCCCAAGGTGGTGTACGAGCTCGAGCACATGGGCATGCCCTTCGACCGCAACCCCGACGGCACGATCTACCAGCGTCCCTTCGGCGGCCACACCGCCAACTACGGCGAGAAGCCGGTGCAGCGCGCCTGCGCCGCCGCCGACCGCACCGGCCACGCGATGCTGCACACGCTGTACCAGCAGAACGTGAAGGCGCGGACCAATTTCTTCGTCGAGTGGATGGCGCTCGACCTGATCCGCAATGCAGACGGCGACGTGCTCGGCGTCACCGCGCTGGAGATGGAGACCGGCGAGCTGCACGTGCTGCAGGCCAAGTGCACGCTGTTCGCCACCGGCGGCGCGGGGCGCATCTTCGCCGCCAGCACCAACGCCTTCATCAACACCGGCGACGGCCTGGGCATGGCCGCGCGTGCCGGCATCCCGCTGGAAGACATGGAGTTCTGGCAGTTCCACCCGACCGGGGTGCACAACGCCGGCGTACTGCTGACCGAAGGCTGCCGCGGCGAGGGCGCCATCCTGCGCAACAGCGACGGCGAGCGCTTCATGGAACGCTACGCCCCGACGCTGAAGGACCTCGCGCCGCGCGACTTCGTCAGCCGCTGCATGGACCAGGAGATCAAGGAAGGCCGCGGCTGCGGCCCGAACAAGGACTACATCCAGCTCGACATGACGCACCTGGGTGCCGACACCATCGCCAAGCGCCTGCCCAGCGTGCTCGAGATCGGGCACAACTTCGCCAACGTCGACATCACCAAGGAGCCGATCCCGGTGGTGCCGACCATCCATTACCAGATGGGCGGCATCCCGACCAACATCCACGGCCAGGTGGTGGCCCCGAGGAACGGCAACCCCAACAGCGTGGTGGGCGGCTTCTACGCCGTGGGCGAGTGCTCGTGCGTCAGCGTGCACGGCGCGAACCGCCTGGGCACCAACTCGCTGCTCGACCTGCTGGTGTTCGGCCGTGCCGCCGGCAACCACATCGTCGAGAGCTTCAAGCACGCCGACAAGTCGCACCAGCCGCTGCCGGCCGACGCCGCCGACCGCTCGCTGGCGCGGCTGGCGCAGCTCGATGCCACCACCGGCGGCGAGTACGCGCAGGACGTGGCCGGCGACATCCGCGCCGCGATGCAGCAGCATGCCGGCGTCTTCCGCACCCAGGCCATGCTCGACGAAGGGGTGGCCAAGATCGCCGCCATCGCCCAGCGCGTGCCGCGCATCGCGCTCGCCGACAAGAGCAAGGTCTTCAACACCGCGCGCATCGAGGCGCTGGAGGTCGACAACCTGATCGAGTCGGCGCGCGCCACCATCGTCTCGGCCGCGGCGCGTCGCGAGAGCCGCGGTGCGCACACGGTCAACGACTACGGCGACACGCCCGAGCATCCCAACGGCCGCAACGACGCGCAGTGGCTGAAGCACACGCTGTGGTACTCCGAGGGCGACCGGCTCGACTACAAGCCGGTGCAGCTCAAGCCGCTGAGCGTCGAGTCGATCCCGCCCAAGGTCCGCACGTTCTGAACAGGTTGTTTCCCATGACGCTCCGCACCTTCCAGATCTACCGTTACGACCCCGACACCGACGCCAAGCCGCGCATGCAGACGCTCGAGGTCGAGCTCGACGGCCACGAGCGCATGCTGCTCGACGCGCTGATGAAGCTGAAGAAGGTCGACCCCAGCTTGAGCTTCCGGCGCAGCTGCCGCGAGGGCGTGTGCGGCTCCGACGCCATGAACATCAACGGCAAGAACGGCCTGGCCTGCCTGACCAACATGCGCACGCTGCCCGGCACCATCGTGCTCAAGCCGCTGCCCGGGCTGCCCGTCATCCGCGACCTGATCGTGGACATGACCCTGTTCTTCAAGCAGTACAACTCGATCAAGCCCTACCTCGTCAACGACGAGCCGCCGCCCGAGAAGGAGCGCCTGCAAAGCCCCGAGGAGCGTGACGAGCTGAACGGCCTGTACGAGTGCATCCTGTGCGCCAGCTGCTCCACCAGCTGCCCCAGCTTCTGGTGGAACCCCGACAAGTTCGTCGGTCCGGCCGGGCTGCTGCAGGCCTACCGCTTCATCGCCGACAGCCGCGACCAGGACACCGGCGGCCGCCTCGACAACCTCGAGGATCCGTACCGGCTGTTCCGCTGTCACACGATCATGAACTGCGTCGACGTCTGCCCCAAGGGCCTGAACCCGACCAAGGCGATCGGCAAGATCAAGGAGCTGATGGTCCGCCGCGCGGTGTGACCTCAGGACCCCATGGACGACCGTCTCGACGAGCGCGCGCTCAGCAAGCTGCGGTGGCGCTGCCGCCGCGGCCTGCTCGAGAATGACCTGCTCATCGAGCGCTTCTTCCGCCGGCACGAGGCGACGATCACGAACCGGCAGGCCGCGGGGCTGACGGCCCTGATGGCGCTGCCGGACAACGACCTGCTGGACCTGCTGCTGCGGCGCAGGGAACCGCCGGCCGTGCCCGAACTCAGCGACTCTCCCGAAGTGCACGAGGTGCTGGACTTGCTGCGCCGGCCGTGACCGCCCCGAAAACCGAAGAAAGGCCCGAAGCCATGACCCCTTCCGACGTCAAAGCCATGCTGTCGTTCTCCGACGGCAGCCCGAGCATGGACCTGCCGATCTACAAGGGCAGCATCGGCCCGGACGTGATCGACATCCGCAAGCTCTACGCCCAGACCGGCAAGTTCACCTACGACCCGGGCTTCCTGAGCACGGCCTCGTGCAACAGCACCATCACCTACATCGACGGCGACAAGGGCGAGCTGCTGTACCGCGGCTACCCGATCGAGCAGCTGGCGCAGCACTGCGACTTCCTCGAGACCTGCTACCTGCTGCTCAAGGGCGAGCTGCCGAACGCGACGCAGAAGGCCGAATTCGTCAAGCTCGTGAGCCATCACACGATGGTCAACGAGCAGATGCAGTTCTTCCTGCGCGGCTTCCGCCGCGACGCCCACCCGATGGCGGTGATGACCGGCCTGGTGGGGGCCCTGTCGGCCTTCTATCACGACAGCACCGACATCAACAACGCGCAGCACCGCGAGATCAGCGCGATCCGCCTCATCGCCAAGATGCCCACGCTGGTGGCCATGGCCTACAAGTACGGCATCGGCCAGCCCTACATCTATCCGCAGAACAACCTGTCGTATTCGGCCAACTTCATGCGCATGATGTTCGCCACGCCGTGCGAGCCCTACGAGCCCAACGACGTGCTCGTGCGCGCCATCGACCGCATCTTCATCCTGCACGCCGACCACGAGCAGAACGCCTCCACCTCCACCGTGCGCCTGTGCGGCAGCTCGGGCACCAACCCGTTCGCCGCCATCGCCGCCGGCGTGGCCTGCCTGTGGGGCCCGGCGCACGGCGGCGCCAACGAGGCCGCGCTGAACATGCTGGAGGACATCCAGCGCAACGGCGGCGTCGAGAAGATCGGCGAGTTCATCAAGCAGGTCAAGGACAAGAACAGCAGCGTCAAGCTGATGGGCTTCGGCCACCGGGTCTACAAGAACTACGACCCGCGCGCCAAGCTGATGCGCGAGACCTGCCACGAGGTGCTCAGCGCGCTGGGCCTGCACGACGACCCGCTGTTCAAGCTGGCGATGGCGCTGGAGAAGATCGCCCTCGAGGACGACTACTTCGTCTCCCGCAAGCTCTACCCCAACGTCGACTTCTACTCGGGCATCGTGCAGCGCGCGATCGGCATCCCGGTGGGCCTGTTCACCGCGGTCTTTTCGCTCGCCCGCACGGTGGGCTGGATCGCCCAGCTCAACGAGATGATCGCCGACCCCGAATACAAGATCGGCCGGCCGCGCCAGCTCTTCGTGGGCTCGCCGCGGCGCGACGTCAAGCCGCTGGCCGCGCGATAGCGCTGCGACGGTGCCGCGGGAGCGCCGCGGCACTCAGTCAGCGCAGGTCTTGCAGCAGCAGGTCGGCGATGCGGCGCGCGTTGTCGCCGGTGTCGACCTGGCCGGTGGAGTTCTGCACCGCCACCGTGGTCTGCTCGGCGTCCGGCTTCAGGGCGATGCGGAAGCGCAGCGCCGCCTGCGGGTTGCTGTGATCGCCGAACAGGCGGGCCCACCAGCCCGGCGCCTCCTTGTTGACGTTCTTCGGGTCGACCCAGCGCACGAAGTACAGGCCGGCCGTGCGGTCGCGGTCCTCGACCGTGAAGCCGCCCCGGTCCAGCGCCAGGCCGACGCGGCGCCAGGCGCGGTCGAAGGGCTCCTCCAGCGTCAGCGT
>VFSW01016264.1_pt1 | contig 10160 bp, 14 predicted proteins | sample 5358111 | NCBI WGS metagenome assembly VFSW01 (sample SAMN11554181, study PRJNA540505) | mine drainage metagenome | isolation source: sediment from site ElyBrook_90M | place: USA: Ely Copper Mine, Vershire, VT | collected 2017
ATAGTATGTTCCACCTTCAGAGTGTTTGAGTTCAGTATAAAAATAAGAATTTTTATTTAAAAACGCCGCTCGAATTAAACCATTATAAGCACTCTTGACTGCATAATTACCCGCTAGATCAAATTTCTTGATACTATGCAGGAATAACTGAAAGAAATCTGCACGGGCTGAAACTATATGACTTGCAAAAACAGGATTGCTGACAATATCCTCCAAAACGAAATATGCATGACGCTGAATTTCTGATATATCATCTTTCTTTATTGCTTTAACCTCTCTGAGAATCTCTACGAAATTTGCCTTTAGCAAATCTACCGCCAAATCTATCTGCTGAGGAGATTGAGTATAAATTCTATTTAAGATAGAACTTACGAACCCACTGGCATTTTCGGTAAAAAGTTTCTGTGGACTTGTTTTCAGAAGTAAAATACCTATAGCAGTTATAATTAGTACGCTTCCTGTTATCTGCCAAAATATAGAAAGTTCAAATATGTTTTTGGGATACCAAAAGGTAGCTATTGACGCACTTATAGTAGCGACGAATCCAATAACAATCAGTGTACTTACTGTCCAAACTATTGTTCTTCTGATCTCGAATATAATTTCCCAGGACTCTTTTTTTAACTGATATGCACCCAAAACTATGGCTACGGCCGCTAGGGCTTCTCCAATAGAGAAAAAAACTGGAGGATTTAGATATTGATAGTTTGTGTTGCCAAAACTAAATAGCTTAGCAAAAAACAATAGAGTCGGTGATGTAAATCGGCCATCTAAAAAGAATATCGCAGCCAATGCAATAGGACTTATCAGCAAATACCATGTGTTGGATTTAATATTGCTCATATACTGATTTTCAAAAAATACAAATTTGCGCCTGTAATGTCAACTAAAAATCAAACTACCCACCCCGGATGCCCAGGATGGGTAGTATTGGTAATCAACGCACCGGAGCCATACGCTAATTTGTTTCCAGCGTGGTTCCGGCGGAGACATAAAGAAGAGCGGGTGCGGAGCGGGACCCGCCATGCGTTCCGGCGGGGCGGCTACTATTGGGGAATCGTCTGGAATCCGGCGGCTTCCAGTTTCTGTCTGAATTCCAGCTGGCGGCTCTCCGGTACGAACCCACACGGAACGATCTGTCTGGTGGTGAAGCGGGTGCGCTGACCATTGGTCAAGGTGAACTTGGCCGGCCCTGAGAGTCCTGCGATGTCATCGACCGCGCTTTTCCAAAACCTATCTGAGTCACTGCCCTTCATGCTGAAACTGAAAAGAATCTCGCCTCTCCGAACCTCCCACGCGGAAATGCAGGTCCAGGGAGGGTCCAGCCGCTTGCGGCCGTCGCCGGAAAAATTCTGCAATCCCACGAAGATTGAAAGTTGGCGCATAATCAAACCTCCTCTGCCCGGCTTTATATCACCAAACTCCCCCGCCATCAACTATGCGCTAATTCGCGCGAATTAGCGCATAAGAAAATTAAACTGCCCACCCGGTTTCCCTGGTGGGCAGTTCATAAATGCGTTCCGGCGGGGCGGTCAGGCCGGGATGCGGAAAAGGTGACCGACTTCCGCCTGCGTCAGTCCTTTGAGGTCTGACCTCAGCGAATACCGAATGACCTCGTCGCGGGAAAAGAGCAGAATCGAACGGTCTTCCCCTTCTTCCCAGACGTCCGCCCACTGGTACTCCGTGCTCACGGCCCGGGCGGCTTCGTCCAGGGCGGGGTGCAGGTGAGCATACCGCGAGATGTCGGGCCGGAGTCCCAGCCCGAAGAACTTCCTGGTTATCAAATTGCGTTTGCGTGTCTCTGGCGATGGCATAGACACCTCCTAGCCCGCCCTTTTTACCACGAAAAACTGCTTTTATCAATTCCTCTTTCCCTTTCCCTTTCCCTTTTCACCCTCACTTTCGGCCGAAAGTGAGGGTGAAAAATTATGTATGTAAAAACACTTCTGCCCGCAAAAGACGCGGCGGCCGCGCGTTTACATGCACGACCGCCGTTTGTTCTCTGAGTGCCAGGGCAGCCCCAGTTCCTTACCGTACACTGACATATTTAGCCAGCGCACCATCTCTGTGAAGATGGACGTGCTTTCCAGACCGAGAGGTTTCTGGAGCATGTCCCCTAGGGCTATCTCCGGACCGAACATGGCCTCCCAGCGCCAGGAAACGTCGCCGTTCTCCCTGCTCACGGCCCTCTCGAAGAAATACATCAGAAACTCCAGGTGTCCCCAGAACATCGGCTGCCATCTTCCTTCAAGGACGGCGTCCAGATGCCTTAGCGTCCACCTAACGTCCGTCAGCTTGAACATATAACCGACCTCCGCTCCTAGGTATACTCCTTTCCCCAGAAACCTGTCTATACCGAAAAACTACTCTGCCCGCGCGGGTTTCCCCGGCGGGCAGAATGATGAATCGAGCTACTTCATTTCTCCCAGGGGAATCCCCTGTTCGACGAGCCAGTCGCAGAGCTCGGAGAATGCGGCTTCGGCTTTCGGTCCGAACGGTTTCTCGAGCGAAGCCTGCTCCTTGTACAGCAGATGCCGGATGAGAATCCCGAATTCGTCAGCGAGAAGTGCTTGCTCCAGCCAAATCATCCGCTTTCGGAGTCCGGCCAGGAATGCCTGCGTACCGCCACGGAAGGCCACTTCCATCGTCACGAACTCGCTCATTTCTTTCAGGTCTTTCAACGTTGCCATGTAGGCCTCCTTAAATCTTGTTCTGCTACTGTTGCGTGGGGATCACCTGCTCCAGCGCCGAATGCCACCGTAAGCAGTAAAACCGAAGAAGTAAACCTGGACGGCGAACGCGCCCCAGGCGCGAAGATGGAAAGTTTCGATGCCGGCTCCGGATTGGCCAAGCAGCATGCAGAGCGTGAAGACAAAGTAGCCCTTGTCGCTCACACGGCCGGCTCTGTGCGTATACCAACCCCAAGCCACCATCTGGCAGGCCATCATCGCGTACAAAACGATGTATAAAAAGTTCAAAGTGCTACCTCCCTTCATTAAGCTTGGACATTATACCACACTTAATTAAAATCGTAAAGATAGCCAAAAACCGCCGTTTCTGACGGTTTTGGCGTATCCCCCACCCTCCCACTTTCGCGCGAAACTGGGAGGGTAAAAACAATTCTGTCCGCGCCAGTTTTTAGCTTAAACCGAGACCAGGGAAACTTTGGCTCCTTTCGATAAAGACACGTAATGCTTGTCCGGTTCGGAGGCGGTTGTTTTGGAGTAGTTCAAGACCTCGATGCCCATCACTTCCCCTTTCTTGTTGGTATCCACGATAAACCCGTCGTGCGCGATGGTTTTGTGGATTTTGCCCCGCTTCAGTTTGATATAGAGGGCATCTGCTTTTTTATCAAATTCAATTTTCATAGTAAGCAGTGATTATAAGATATTTGCTTTCTCCGAGAACATTATAAATGACGATTAGCTTTCTGCCGCCTTTCGCATAAGCCGTTTGGCCTGACTGAATTATCCGGCCGTGCGTCAGAGCTTCGCGAACGGTTCTTTTGGATATCCTGCGCTCCAAAAGCCGGTTTTCCGCGTGACTCGTAAAGCGTACTTCCATTATACAAGATTCGCATGAAGGTGATAAAGGAAATATAAAATCTCCAAAAACCGCCAGAAGTGGCGGTTTTTGGAGATCTGGATTCCCGCCTTCGCGGGAATGACAACCGTTAAATTATCTTTATCTCGATGTCTACGCCGGCTGGAAGATTCATGTTGGAGAGCGACTCCACTATCTTCTGGCTGGGATTCATTATGTCCAGGAGGCGCTTGTGCACCCGGAGTTCAAACTGCTCGCGGGAATTTTTGTCTATGAAGGTGGAGCGGTTCACGGTGTACTTTTTCATCTCCGTCGGAAGCGGAATCGGGCCCACCACCTGCGCGTCATTTTTCTCCGCCATTTCAATAATCTGGCGGACGGAGTTGTCTATGAGCTTATGGTCGTAAGCCCGCACCCGGAGGCGGAGTTTCTGCGGAACCTCTTCCTTCTTCTTAGCCATCAGGATAGTAGATAGGGTTTAGCCACTAGCCAATAGGAATTCGGGTACTGGTTTCCCCTATTCGCTATACCCTAGTGGCTATTGGCTATTTATTGATTTTCGTGACCACTCCGGCGCCGACGGTCTTGCCGCCTTCGCGGATGGCGAAGCGCTGTTTCTCTTCCAGCGCGACTGGTGCAATGAGCTTGACGGCCACTTTCACGGTTTCGCCCGGCATGACCATTTCCGTGCCTTCCGGCAAAGCAACTTCGCCGGTCACGTCGGTCGTGCGGATGTAGAACTGCGGCTTGTAGCCCTTGAAAAACGGAGTGTGCCGGCCGCCTTCCTCTTTGGAAAGGACGTAGACCTCGGCGTCAAACTCGGTGTGCGGCGTGACCGAACCGGGCTTTGCGACCACCTGGCCGCGCTCCACGTCTTCTTTCTTCAGGCCCCGGAGCAGGATGCCCACGTTGTCGCCCGCCTGGCCTTCATCCAGGAGCTTGTTGAACATTTCTATGCCGGTCACGACCGTCTTCTGGGTCGGCTTCAAGCCGATGATTTCCACTTCCTCGTTCACTTTCACCTTGCCGCGCTCCACGCGCCCGGTCACCACCGTGCCGCGGCCTTCAATGGAGAAGATGTCTTCAATCGGCATAAGGAACGGCTTGTCCAGGTCGCGGACCGGAGTCGGGATATAGGAGTCAAGCGCCGCCACCAAATCCATGATGGGCTTGGCGTCCGGTTCGTCGGCGGATTTCACGTTCAGGGCCTTAAGCGCGCTGCCGCGGATGATCGGCGTATTGTCGCCGTCGTAATTGTATTTCTTCAAAAGTTCGCGGACTTCGGACTCCACGAGGTCAATCAGTTCGGGGTCGTCCACCATGTCCACTTTGTTCAAAAAGACCACGATTTTCGGCACGCCGACCTGGTAGGCTAGGAGGATGTGCTCGCGGGTCTGGGGCATCGGGCCGTCGGTGGCGGCTACGACCAAAATCGCGCCGTCCATCTGCGCGGCGCCGGTAATCATGTTTTTGATGTAGTCGGCGTGGCCCGGAGCGTCCACGTGCGCATAGTGGCGCTTATCGGTTTCGTATTCGGAATGATGCAGGGCGATGGTGATGCCGCGCGCCTTTTCTTCCGGCGCGTTGTCTATCTGGTCCACTCCCTCTTCCTTCTTCGCCCAGCCCTTGAGATGCAGGACGTGGGTAATGGCCGCGGTCAAAGTGGTCTTGCCGTGGTCCACGTGGCCGATGGTGCCGACGTTAACGTGCGGCTTGGCCCGGTTGAATTTTTCTTTCTCCGCCATGGTTTATTTTATTTTTATTTGTTTTGACCTATGAAATTTTAGACCTGCCTATTGTATCTCAAAAAGCCCTCTATCGTCAATACGCAACTACTTCTTCCCTTCTATCCATTCGGGCATACTCAGGATTTCGGGAAAAAAGACTTACTTTTTCCCCTCAATTATGGCCTGTTCGATATTCTTCGGCGCTGGCTCGTAGCTGCCGAATTCCATAGAGAACGAGCCGCGGCCCTGGGTCATGGAGCGGAGCGCCGTGGCGTAAGCGAACATTTCCGCGAGCGGCACCCGGGCGTCTATGACCCGGATATTGGCCCGGTCTTCCATCGCGTCAATGCGGCCGCGCCGCGAGTTCAAGTCGCCGGTCACCTCGCCGATAAAGTCGGTCGGCACCAGGACCTGCACCTTCATAATGGGTTCCAGCACCACCGGTTTGGCCTGCTTGGCCGCCGCCTGGAAAGCCATAGAAGCCGCAATCTTGAAAGCCGCCTCGGAAGAGTCCACTTCGTGGTAGGAACCGTCGTCCACCGTCACTTCCACGTCCACCACGGGGTAGCCGGCCAAAATGCCGCGGCCCAGCGCTTCCTTGACGCCTTTTTCTATAGCCGGGATAAATTCCTGCGGGATGGCGCCGCCTTTGATTTCGTCCACGAATTCGAAACCTTCGCCGCGCTCGCGCGGTTTCAACCTGAGCCAGCAGTGGCCGTACTGGCCGCGGCCGCCGGACTGGCGGATGTATTTGCCTTCCGCGCGCGCTTCGCCCTGAATGGTTTCCTTGTAGGCGACCTGCGGGCGGCCGGTGGATGCTTCCACGCTGAATTCGCGCTTCATCCGGTCCACCAGGACCTCGAGCTGCAGTTCGCCGACGCCGGCGATGATGGTCTCCCACGTCTCCGCGTCGCCGGACACGCGGAAAGTCGGGTCCTCCTCCGCCAGGCGGTGCAAAGCCACGCCCATTTTTTCCTGGTCGGCTTTGGTTTTCGGTTCGATGCGCATGGAAATGACCGGTTCGGGAAAAGTTATTTTTTCCAAAATGATGGGCGCGGACTGGTCGCAGAGCGTGTCGCCGGTCGTAGTGGACTTCAGGCCCACGATGGCGGCGATGTCGCCCGCGTAGACCTCGTCCACTTCCTCCCGGTCGTTGGCGTGCATGCGCAAAACACGGCCGACGCGCTCCTGTTCGCCTTTGACCGAGTTATACACGTAAGAACCCTTCTTTAAGGTGCCGGAGTAGTTGCGGAAGTAGGTGAGGGAGCCGACGTAAGGGTCGCTCGCGATTTTGAAAGCCAGGCCGGAAAAGGATTCGTCGTCCTGGGGGTGGCGCACCAGTTCCGCGCCGGTTTTCGGGTCCACGCCTTTAATGGGCGGCATGTCCAAGGGCGAAGGCAGGAAATCCACCACCGCGTCCAGCATGAACTGCACGCCCTTGTTTTTAAGCGCCGAGCCGCACATGACCGGCACGATATGGTTCGCTATCACCTGCTTCCGAAGCACCCGGCGGAGTTCCTCTAAGGACGGCTCGGTACCCCCCAAATACTGCTCCATCGTCTTGTCGTCCCCTTCCACTATTTTTTCCACGAGGGCGTGGCGGTGGCGCTCCACTTCTTCCGCCAAATCCGCCGGAATTTCCACTTCCACCACCTGCTCCCCATGCTCGCCGTGGAATTCATAGGCCTTCTTTTCCAGAAGATTGATAACCGCGCGGAAATTGCTCTCCGTGCCGATGGGCAGCTGGATGGGATAGGCGTCCTTGGTCAGCCGCTCGTGGATGGAAGCCAGGGATTTTTCAAAAGAGGCGCCCATGCGGTCCAGTTTGTTGATAAAGCAGACACGCGGCACTTTGAACTCGTCCGCGTAGCGCCAGTTGGTTTCGGACTGCGGTTCCACGCCGGCCACGCCGTCAAAAACGACCACTGCGCCGTCCAGGACGCGCAAAGACCGCTTCACTTCCACGGTGAAATCAATGTGGCCCGGCGTGTCTATCAAATTGATGTGGTGCTCGTAGGCCTTGTCCCCTTTGCGGTAAGTCGGAATCCAAAAAGCGGTCGTGGCGGCGCTGGTGATGGTGATGCCGCGCTCCCGCTCCTGCTCCATCCAGTCCATGACGGTGTCGCCGGTATGCACTTCGCCGATTTTATGCGACACGCCGGTATAAAAAAGCACCCGCTCGGAACAGGTGGTCTTGCCGGCATCAATGTGGGCGATAATCCCGATGTTGCGGGTTTTTTCGATTGGGTATTTACGGGGCATAAAGCAAAAGAATTTAGAATCTAGAAACTAGAATTTAGAGCTAGCCGTAAAGGCGGTCATTTTTAGGAAGACGCCGTGCGCGAGCGGGCGAAGTGGGCGAAGGCGCGGTTCGCTTCCGCCATGCGGTGCATATCCTGCTTTTTCTTGATGGCGGCGCCTTCGTTTTTGGAAGCGGCGATTATCTCCGCCGCCAATTTCTTGGCCATCGGCTTGCCTTTGCCGCCGCGGGCCGCGCCGATTATCCAGCGCACGGCCAGCGTAAAGCGGCGGCCGACCGGCACTTCCTGCGGCACCTGGTAGTTCGCGCCGCCCACGCGGCGGGAAACCACTTCAATCTGGGGCGAGGCGTTTTCTATCGCCCGCTCGAAAACTGCCGCCGGCTCCTCTTTGGTTTCTTTTTTCACCTGCTCCAGCGCGCCATAGACAATCCGCTCCGCGAGCGCTCTCTTGCCGTCCCGCATCACGGAATTAATAAAGCGGCCGATATCAACCCGTTCAAATTTCGGGTCGGGCTTATGGAATTTCCGGTAGACGCGCTTCTTTCTCATGGTGGATAGGGTGTAGGGTATGGGGTTTAGCCAATAGGAATTCGGATGCCGGTTTTCCCTATTCGCTATACCCTAGTGGCTATTGGCTATTTTTTGGGCGTTTTCGCGCCGTATTTGGAACGCTGTTGTTTGCGGTTCTCCACGCCGCCGGCGTCCAGAACGCCGCGGACCACGTGGTAGCGCACGCCCGGCAGGTCTTTGACCCTCCCGCCGCGCAGCATAACGATGGAGTGCTCCTGAAGCTTGTGGCCTTCGCCCGGAATGTAGGCGGTCACTTCCATCCCGTTCGTGAGCCGCACGCGGCAAACCTTGCGGAGAGCCGAGTTCGGCTTTTTGGGGGTGGTGGTGAAAACTTTGAGGCAAACTCCGCGCTTAAAAGGAGAAGCGGAATCCACCGGCTTGTTCTGCAGGGTGTTGAAGTAATAGGAAAGCGCCGGGGCCTTGGTCTTGGAAAGAAGGGGTTTCCGGCTTTTCTTTACCAGTTGGTGGATGGTAGGCATATCCGAACGCGAAGAATTCTAAACGAAAACCGCCCTAAACGCAAGGCGGGACTTCAAATTTTGGACTAAAACAGCGCCTGGCCGGTCAGTAAGGCAAAAAGTTTGGCGATGACGGGGGCGAGCAGTCCGCCCGCAAGCCACAGGAAGAGAAAGATGATGACAATGCCGAATCTCTCGAGAAACGCCGCAGCGGCGTAGGTTCCGCGCGTGCCGGGCAGAAATGCGAACAAAACCTTAGAGCCGTCCAGAGGCGGAATCGGTACCAGGTTGAAAATTCCGAGCGCCAGATTTACGAGCACGACCAGAGCGAAAAGCACGACCAGGTTGGAAGAGGCGCCGTAGGCGGAAGCCACCCGCACCAGCACTCCGAAAATCGCGGCCAGGAGAAAATTGCTCAAGGGGCCGGCCGCGGCGATTTTGCCGGCGGCGGATTTGGGATTCGGCAGATGGGAAGGATCGTAAGGCACGGGCTTGGCCCAGCCCAAAATGACCGGCGAATTTACCAGAATTAAAAGCAGAGGCAAAAGGATGGAACCGAAGGGGTCAATGTGCTTCAGCGGGTTTAAGGTGATGCGTCCCGCGCGGCGGGCGGTGTCATCGCCCAGGTGCTCGGCCATAAGCCCGTGGGAAACCTCGTGAATCATCACGGAGAAAATCAGGACCAGGAATTCGAAAACGGGAATCTGCCAGGTCATGCATTAATTCTAAATCCGCAGGCGAATTTTGTCATTAAATTGCGAAGAGGAAGCTTGCGCTTCCTCTTCTTTTTTCGCCGCCCGCAGTTTTCAATCCAGCGCCCAGACGTCCGGCAGATTCCGCCACCGGTCGGCGTCATCCAGTCCGTAGCCGACGACGAATTTCGGCTCAATGGGGAACCCGAGATAGTCCGCGTGAAACGGAAACTTGCGGCGGGCGGGCTTGTCCAAAAGCGCCGCCACTTTGACCGATGCCGCGCCGCGCGCTTGGATGTAGGCCACGACGGCGTTGATGCTGAGCCCGGTGTCAATAATGTCTTCCACGGCGAGTACCGCTTTGCCCCGCAGGTCCGTCTCCGGCTCAATGAGGATTTTCACTTCCCCCGATGATTCCTGCCCGTCGCCGTAGCTAGAGGCCCGGATGAAATCCAGCTTCACGTCCATGTGGATGTGCCGCAGGAGGTCGGTGGTCATGAAGAGCGCTCCTTTCAGCACGCACAGGACCACAAGCTCCTGCCCCAGGAAGTCATGAGTGATGTCCCAACCCATCGCATCCACGCGGTGCTGAATCTGTGCGGCATGAATCAGAATCTTGCCCGGCGGATGGCCATTCGTATTCATAATTTACTCCCTTCTGCCCTGCCCTGAGTTTTGCAATTCGGCTGTTTTTTGTCAATAAAGGCTCCGGTAAAAGGTGTGGTTAAGACTTCTGAAATCCACTAGAATTCAAAATGCCGTCCCCGTAGCTCAACTGGATAGAGCGCCTGGCTTCGAACCAGGAGGTTCCAGGTTCAACTCCTGGCGGGGACACTGAAATCAGCGCTAGAAAAATTTCTGCAGGGCGGAAATTATACTGCCCAAGAAAGATTGCGCGGCGTTGGATTG
>VFSW01016265.1_pt1 | contig 10159 bp, 12 predicted proteins | sample 5358111 | NCBI WGS metagenome assembly VFSW01 (sample SAMN11554181, study PRJNA540505) | mine drainage metagenome | isolation source: sediment from site ElyBrook_90M | place: USA: Ely Copper Mine, Vershire, VT | collected 2017
GCTTGGGAAGCTGGCATTCTACCACTGAATTACACCCGCTCTGTATGCATCATTACCAAAGCCTCCGGCGCGCGCCAACCCATACCCGATATCGTGCGGAGCAGAAGTTCGCGTCGGTCGGATAAAAAGACCGCGGCAACCGCGATATGGTCCAGCCTCTGTGTCGCCGCGGCTTTTCCTGCTATTTCTTTCGATACCGGATTTCGCACCAGCATGCTGACTCGCAGCGGGCCCTTGGCCACCCCGAGGGTCCGGTTGCTTGACTCGGATTAGCGGGCCTGCAACAACCTGTATTCTTGGATGCAGCTCTGCATGTTTTGTCTCTGACTGCTTCGCGAAGGGGACGCGAGCTTGATCATGAACCTTGACGGCACCCAGAGGAGGAGCCTTTGAAAGACGGCAGCAAAACCATCTCCCAACGGACGACGCGTTTTCTTCCCGTCGATATGAAGGATCGTCTGAAGTCGGCGTTCAATCGCAACCCCGCCGCCGCGGCAGAGAATGCAGCCGAGCAGGATGCTCCCGACTATACCGCGATTTTCAATCCCAGCCGCGCAGCTTCCGCACAGGCCAATCAGCGCTTCGCAGGTGCTGCGGTGAATGGCCCTCAACTCGCCGACGCATCCACGAGGAATGGCGCGCCGCGGCAAGCGCCGCAGGATATCGAGGAAGCGGAGATCGTCGCGGAATCCGCCGGGGAGCCGTCGGCGCAGATTTCCGAGTTCAGCGTGATTCTCAAATCCGACCAATCGAAAGCTACCGACCCCGGACGCGCTCGCCGCCAGATCGAAGCATCGGGCGGGAAGACCGCGAGTTCCGATCCCGACCACTCGCTTCGACCCGCGGTTGAGGCACCATCCGATAGTTCTGAAAATGAGGGAGCAGTGTCGCAGAAATCAAAGTCCCGCTTTTTCGGTGATTTCTCATCCACCGAGTCGGTCCGTCTGAAGGTTGAGAAACGAAACGAAAAAACCCCGGAGGTTGTGCTGATGGCGAACGCTGCGAGCCCCGCAGAAGTGTCAGTCCTCGGCGCCGAACGCGGCGCGGTGCCGGTTTTCGCTTTGGATGACGATCCACCCAAAATGCCGACCAACGGCCATCATGCGAATGATGGAATCGCCGCTGCGCCGGCGCGCTCGGAGCAGGCGCACATCAATCTTTTACAGGAGTACGATTCGATGGATGCCAATGAGCACGAATCCGGCAACGGCGCGACGACCCACGCCGAGGGCAACAATGCCGCGGCGGCGATCGTAATCGAGCGCAACTCTAAATTCTCCGGCCAGCTGAAATTCTCCGGCACCATCACCATCGACGGTCAGGTCGAGGGCGAGTTGATCGCCGAGCGAATCGTGATTCATGAGGGCGGCGTCGTGAATGCCTCCGTCGACGGCAACACGGTCATCGTCGCAGGAACCGTGAAGGGCGATGTCAAAGCGAATGCCGAACTGGAAATCCTCGCCAGCGGGGTTGTCGATGGCTCCGTAACCGCCCCCGCTATCACCGTGCGACGCGGCGGGCGCGTCGAGGGACTTTGCTCGATCGGGGTTCTGCGCGCGTAGCATCGTCCTTCAGCGCTCGCAGCTACGACGCAGTGCGCCGGATGGCTTTCACCGGGTGACCTCCGCTAGCGTGTCCGATCGTATGCCACTCGTCCCATCGATCGAACGTTGATGAAAGTGCGACCGCTCGACCCGCGTCGCGCGCACACGCGTAAGCTCGCGACGCTCTCGCGCCTGGTTCGCCGCGATCAATTCGCATCCGAAGTCGCGGCGGGGGCGAGTTTCCGAAATTTCCTCGAAGCATTGCCCGACGTGCTGGGCGCCGCGCAGCTCCGCGAACTGGCCCGCGCGATTGCGGATGCGCATCGTTCGAAACACAGGGTCTTGCTGATGAGTGGTGCGCATCCAATCAAGGTCGGGCTCGGCCCGCTCGTTTGCGGACTGCTTCGCGATGGAATCATCAGCGCGATCGCGACCAACGGCGCCACCATCATTCACGACTTCGAGCTTGCATATGCGGGACGAACTTCTGAGGACGTTGGCGCGGGACTTTCGGAAGGAATCTTCGGGATGGCCGAAGAGACCGGCGCATTTCTCAATCGCGCCGCGAAGCTGGCCGCATCAGAGGGCAAGGGCCTCGGCGAAATCGTCGGGCGCGAGATCATCGATGCGAAGCTGAAGTTCCGCGAGCAAAGCGTGTTCGCAACCGCCTACAAATTCGGCGCGCCGGCGACGGTTCATGTCACCCTCGGCGCCGATATCATTCATATGCATCCCGACGCGGATGGCGCGGCGATCGGCGCCGCCACGATGGCGGATTTCCATCGTCTCGCGGCTGTAGTCGGGGAGCTCTCGCGCGGCGTGGTGATCAATCTCGGATCGGCCGTGGTGATGCCGGAGGTTTTTCTCAAGGCGCTCAACCTCGCACGCAACCTCGGGTGCAAGGCCACGAACTTCACCGCCGCCGATATGGATTTCATCCGGCACTATCGTCCGCGCAACAACGTCGTCGAGAGGCCTACCGAAAATGGCGGACGCCGCATCATGCTCACCGGGCATCATGAGGTAATGTTTCCGCTGCTGGCCGCCGCGGTCCGCGAGGAACTTGCCGGCTCGACCTCGAAGCCCCGAACGAAGAAGCGCTGATGCCTTCGCGATCGCCCCGGCGCAAACCGTCTTCAGGTGCGAAGTCCGCGCCGGTCGCGATTCTCACCGACTTTGGCTATCGCGATCATTATGTCGGCGCGATGAAAGGTGTGATTGCTACCATCGCACCGATTGCGCGAGTCATCGACATCACGCACGGCATCCCGCCTCAGTCGGTGACGGCGGGGGCGATCGCGCTCGCACAGAGCTGGCGATTTTTTCCAAAACGAACGGTATTCCTAGTGGTCATTGATCCGGGCGTAGGCACCACGCGCCTTCCGATTGCGATCGAAACCAAAGCGGGCGCGCGCTTCGTCGGCCCCGACAATGGAGTGATGTCTCTCGCTGCGAAAGATGCGGGCATTCATCGCATCGTCGAGTTGCGCGCGCCGAAGTATCGCCTAGAAAACGTCAGCTCGACCTTTCATGGGCGCGATATCTTCGCGCCTGCGGCGGCCTGGCTGTCCGTCGGCACGCCGATCACGTCGCTCGGTCCGACGATCCGGGAAATGAAGCAGCTATTGATCGCGAGTCCGACGCAGCGCGGAAAGACGCTGGTGGGCGAGGTCATCTACGTCGATGGCTTCGGCAACCTGGTGACCAACATCGATCGCGCGACGCTGGAGAATTTTGGGGCTTCCTTTCGTGCCGCCTCGCTTTTGGTTAGGATCGGTAAAGGCACGCCGATGGAAATCTTCCAAGCTTATGGCGACGTGCCCTCGGGTGCTCCGCTCGCTACTCTCGGCAGCTTCGAACTTCTGGAGATCGGGGTTCGTGATGGAAGCGCGGCCTCCCGCTTTGGGTTGAGTGAAGGCGCACCCGTGTCGGTCATCGTGTCCACGTGAGTATAGAGAGTCCGGAAAAGAAAGAGCCGCTTCACGAATACGTCGCGCGGGTCGGCGGATCGCCGGTGCTGAGCGACATCCCGCGATATTCGCAGCCCGGAACGCCGACGGCGCGCGTATCGGGGCGAGGAATCCCAACGGTCAATGCCGCGCTGTTCGTGCTTACCTTCCTGACCACCACGATGGCCGGCGCATACATGGCGGGCGCCGATCTGTCGATCCTTCGGCCCTTCAGCAGCGGCCTACAGCTTTATGCCGGCCTGACGTTTTCGATTCCACTGATGGCGATTCTCCTCGCGCATGAGATGGGGCATTACCTCACCGCGCGCCGCAACCGCGTCGACGTGAGCCCGCCCTACTTCATCCCTGCGCCGTTCCCGTCGGTCTTCATCATCGGAACTTTCGGCGCCTTTATCCGGATGCGCTCGATGCCGCGCTCGCGCCGCGTGCTGTTCGATATCGGCGCGGCCGGTCCATGGGCTGGAGTCCTCGTCACTATTCCGATCCTGGTCATCGGGCTTTTCCTTTCGAAGGTTGGTCCGCTCAACAAGTCAGTCGGCGGTCTCGAGCTCGGCAACTCGCTGCTTTTCCATCAGCTCGCGAAATGGATCCTGCACGTCGATCCGGACACCGTCAGCGTCGACCTCCATGCGATGGCCTTCGCGGGATGGCTCGGGCTGTTTGTCACCGCGCTCAACCTGCTGCCCGCGAGCCAGCTCGATGGCGGCCATGTAATCTATGCGCTCTTCGGGCGCCGTCATCGCACCATTTCACGCCTGGTGGTTCTCGGATGCATTCTCATGGTGGTGGTGCCGTTCCTGCTCGGCAAATCGTTCTGGTACGGATGGCTCTTCTGGGCGGTCATGCTGTTTGCGTTTGGCCTCGGACATCCGGTCACCGCCGACATCGATACTCCACTGGATCCGTTGCGGCGGTTCGCAGCGTGGGCGTCCATCGCGCTGTTCATCGTGACCTTCAGCCCGGTACCGTTCGCGATAACGACTCCGACGGCTCCGGACCAACAGCAGGACGAAAAACTCTACAGCGTGATGCATGAGGTTCCGAATCACGCGGCGGCGCTGAAGCATCTCGCGCATATCTCGCTCTGAACGAAATGGCCGACGACAAGCGCGATCAACGTCCGAGCTGGGATCAGTACTTCATGACCATCACGCAACAGGTGGCTGAACGCTCGACCTGCCTGCGCGCGAAGGTGGGCGCGGTGATCGTGCGCGATCGCAGCATCCTCGCGACGGGTTACAATGGCTCGCCTGCCGGCCTGCCACATTGTCTCGATGTCGGATGCCTGATTTACGAATCGAAGAATCCCGATGGCGAAGTCGAGCTGAACTGCTATCGCACCATCCACGCCGAGATAAATGCGATCACGCAGGCCGCGCGCAATGGCGCGCCGATTCGCGACGCCGACATTTACGTGACGCATACGCCCTGCATCCAATGCATGAAGGTGCTGATCAACACCGGCATCAAGACGGTCTTCTATGGAAAACCCTACAAGCTGCACACCATCGCCGAGCTGCTCGCGCATGCGCGGGTGAAGCTGATCGAAGTGCCTCCGGTGCCAAATGCCTCAAGCTGAAAAGCAGTGCGGAATCTGCGCGGGCCTCGAGACCATCCGCGCCGGCAAAGCTCCCAATCTCATCGCGGAGCTGGACAATTCGTATGTGGTGCTTGGCGATGCGCAATTCTATCGCGGCTACTGCGTCCTGCTCGCGAAGCGACATGCGCAGGAGTTGTTCGAGCTTCCTCGTGAAGAGGCGCGCGGGTTATCCGAGGAATTGCGCTCGGTCGCCGAGGCGATCTGGAACGTGGTGCAGCCGCTGAAGCTGAACTATGAATGCCTCGGCAACCTCGAGCCGCATGCCCATTGGCATGTGTTCCCGCGCTATGCGAGCGAAGAGGATAAGCTCCGGCGCGCGCCAGTATGGGAACGGCCGGCATCGGAACGCGCGCGCACTCTCGAGGAACACGACGAACGCGCGCTGATGGCTTCGCTCCGCGCCGAGATCGTCAAGCTGATTCCTACCGCGCGCACTCCACTCGACTGAATCGGAATGCGCTCAACCTCGATCCGAATCGGCCTCGCGCTTGCGGCGTTCAGCTTCATCGCATTCGCGGGATGCAGGCAGCAGCCGCTGCCTGAGCAGGACAGCTACGCCGGCCAGCTTTACATGCGGCAATGTGGTCAATGTCATTCGCCCTACAATCCTCACTCGATGACGGCGGCGATGTGGGAAATCGAAATCCCGAAAATGGAAGAGAACATCCGGAAGGCGGGTCTGCCCGCGCTTCAACCCGAGCAGAAGCAAACCATCATCGACTACCTCGATCGCAACGCCGGCCAGCAGTAGCGATCACATCGCAAGCCTTTCTCGCAGCGGCGAATTACGCTAACCCTCTAGCGTAAAGCCATGCCACAAAATTCCGCAATTAAAGCCGACACCGGCAATCCGTTCACGATCAAGTTCTACTACGATTTCAAGAGCCCGTTCTCGTTTCTCGCCTTTCAGCCCGCTCTCGATCTCGAACAGACTCATCACATCCGGCTGCGGTTCATCCCACACCTGTTCGACTTCGAAGCTTACGGCGGAGCGCTGGAAGTTCGCGACGAGCGTTCGTGGCGCAAGGTCCGTTATCTCTATATCGATGTGCGACGTTTCGCCAAAGAACGCGGCATGGTCATCCGCGGACCGCAAAGGCTTTTCGATTCGCGCCTTGCGCTGATGAGTGGTTTGTTCGCGGATCATCAGGGGAAATTCCGCGAATATGCGCACCTCGTATGGGAGAAGTTCTTCCAGCGCGAGCTCGATATCGAAAAATTCGACGAGTTGGCCCCCATCCTCGAAAGCGTCGGGCTCTCCCCCGCGGACTTCAAGCGCTACTGCGAGACCGATGGTCCCGGTGATCTGGCCGCCGCGCTCGCCGAGGGTGAGCACGACCAGGTGTTCGGAGTGCCGACGATGATGGTCGATGGCGAGCCGTTTTGGGGAAATGATCGAATTACCTGGGTCGTCAAGAAACTCGACGAGATGGGGCTGCGGCGCAACTAGTTGCCTGCTGTCCAACTGAACGGGGAGGGAAGACCGCGATGATGAGACTCTATGCTCTAATGGCGATTATTCTGTCGCTGAAAATGTCGGCGATCGGAATCGTGCAGGGACGTGCGCGCACCGGTGCCAGGAAATTTGCTAATCCCGAAGACGCCAACATGTTCGGCGCCGAGCTGGTCCCGCAAGAGGTTCCCGCGGTTCAGCGCGCAAACAACGCGTGGCGCAACGACCTCGAGAACATCCCGATGTTTCTCATCCTCGCGCTGGTCTACGTGATCGTGGGCCTGTCCCCTACCCTCTTCATCGTATATTGCACGGTCTTCACCATCGCGCGCATCCTGCATACGATCTTCTATCTGAACGCGATGCAGCCGTGGCGCACGATCGCTTTTTCGGTCGGCGCGATCGCGATGTTCGCATTGATGATCAATCTGTTTGTAGGATTTGTAATCGTCGGAGGAGACTGATGCGTCCGGTTCCAGTCGGCACCAAGGGCACTTTCTCGACCACCGTCGGCGACGATGACCTCGCGAGCAAGCTCGACGCCTCGCTCGCGCGCGTCATGTCCACGCCGACCATGATCGGCATGATGGAGTTGGCCGCCATCGATGCGATCCGCTCCTACTATGAAGCGGGCGAAACTTCGGTGGGCGCGGGCATCGATGTGCAGCATACCGCCGCGACGCCGCCCGGACATAAAGTGCGGGCTGAGGCCGAGGTGACCAGGTGCGAGGGCCGCCGACTGGAGTTTAAGGTAAGCGCCTTCGATGAGGTCGAGCAAATCGGATCGGGAATTCACAAGCGCGCCGTCATCGACGGTGCGAAATTCAACGAGCGCCTCAAGGCCAAGATCAAATCATGAACACGCCTTTCACCAATGACGATCGCTATGTCGGCCGCGACTACGGCAGCTTCGAATATCACATCACGCCCGAGCTGATCGCGACCTATGTCGCGGGCACCGGCGATGACAACCCGTGGTATCGTGGCGACTCGCCGCTCGGCGGCCCGGTCGCGCCCGCGCTCATCCTGCATTCGGCGGTCTATAAGCCCGCGACCGAATGGTACCTGCCGAAGATCTACGGCAACCTGCACGCGCGCCAGGAGTGGGAGAACTTCGCGCCGGTGATGGTCGGCGACACGCTGCGCGCTCGGCGGTTGATCGTCGAGCGCTACCTCAAGCGCGATCGCGAGTACGTCGTGTGCGAGGTCATCGTCACCAACTCTGCCGGCTTCATCGTGTCGCGCAGCCGGACCCATCAGAGCTTCCTGCTCGAGAACAAACAGACGGAAGGATTTGCCGTCGATAAGTCGCGCGAGAAGGATCCGCGCCGCAGCTTCAAAATCGGCGCGAGCGGCGGCGAGGCCTTCGAGACACCCGCGCGCACCCTCACCGAGGAGATGTGCTACGCGTTCTCGGGACCCGCGCGCAACTACCACAATGATCGCGCCAAGGCGATCGAACTCGGCTTCCCGGAAATTGTCGTGCAGGGCATGCTCTCGGTCTGCCTGGTCTCCGAGATGATGACACGCCGCTTCGGGCTCGGATGGCTCTATGGCGGCAAGATGGACCTGCGGCTGGTGAACGTGGTGTGGGGCAACGATGTGACTGGACCACGAGGCTCGATCATCGGACGGCACGCCGAGGGACGGCATACGCGGGCGGGGGCAGAGGTCTGGTGCGACAAGCCCGATGGCACGAAGACCATCGTCGGCAACGCTAGCGCATTAGAGCTTTAAGCTGTCTCTTTAGGCTTTGAGATGCAAATGATGCCTATTTATCCCACCGAATCGAAAAAGCCTTAAATTTGCTCAACTTAATGGGTTTGTTTTTGCAATTTCAAGCTGTTGGTCGCGCTGAGCCCTGCAGCCTCAGTGGGTTTGTTTCTGCAATTTGGCCAGGCGGCGAACTCAGCTTCTTCTCCCATTCCAGTGGGTTTGTTTTTGCATTTTCGATATTCGCGCCCTCTCACTTAAGGTCCTTCGCGCGGCGCTCAGGACACCGCTCGACGATCTCTCGCGGTGGCTTCGTTTGGTAATTTTCACTACCCCGCAGTCAGCGCTTCGAGGTCGGCCACCTTCTTCGGCGTCGCATGCGTAATGACCTCATGCCCCTCCGCCGTCACCAGCACATCGTCCTCGATGCGGATGCCGATGCCGCGGAAGCTTTCCGGCGCGTCCTCATCGTCGGGCGCGATATAAATTCCCGGCTCGACCGTAAGCACCATCCCCGGTTCGAGCGCACGCGATAGCGCACCCTGCCGATAGACGCCAACATCGTGCACATCCATGCCGAGCCAGTGGCTGGTGCGGTGCATGTAATATTTGCGATACGACCCGCTCGAAATAATTTCCTCTGCCGAGCCTTTGAGCAGGCCTAGGTCGCGCATCCCATCGACCAGGATTAGCAGCGCCGCATCGTGAGGATCGTCGAAGCGCACGCCGGGCTTGATGATCTCGATTGCCTTCATCTGCGCGGCGAGGACGATTTCGTAGAGTGACTTTTGCAGAGGCGAGAATTTCGCGCCCACCGGGAAAGTGCGCGTCACGTCCGAGGCATAAAACTGGTACTCGCAGCCCGCATCGATGAGCAGCAGGTCGCCGGTCTTCATCTCGCGATCATTGGTGATGTAATGCAGCACAGCCGCGTTGCAGGCTGACGCGACAATCGAGGGATAGCTGGGACCGGCCGCGCCGTTTTTGCGGAAGGTGAAATCGATGAGCGCCTCGACCTCCCATTCCATCATGCCGCCCCGGGCCTCGCGCATCGCACGCTGATGGGCCTGCGCGGAAATCGCCGCCGCGCGCCGCATGAGGTCAAGCTCTTCGGGCTCCTTCAGCAGCCGGCTTTCATGGATCAGCTCGCGAGGATCGAGGATCGCCGACGCGCCCGAGCCGGTGCGCGGGCGCATCGCCTGCGTATGCCGCACCATCCGCAGCACCTTCTCATTCATCTTCTCGTTGATGCCGAGCGGGTAATGAAGCCTGTCCGCTTTGTCGAGAAAGCGCGGGATGACGCGCTCGAACTCCTCGATGGTGTAAGCCTTGTCGGCGCCGTAATCGAGCATCGCGCCTTCGACGCCCGCGCGCCTGCCGGTCCAGGTCTCGCGCTCCTTGTCACGAGGCAACACGAACATCACAAATTCGCCTTCGGGATGACCCGGCGCGAACACCGCGACCGATTCGGCCTCGGCAAAACCCGTCAGATAGTAGAAATCGCTATCCTGACGGTAGACGAACTCGACATCGTTAGAGCGGACCGACACTGGCGCGCTCGGAAGGATCGCGACCGCGCCTTCGCCAATCGAGCGCAGCAGATGCGCGCGGCGTTTGCGGAAGATTTCTGCGTTGCCATTCAGGCCCATCACCTAACTCCCAACCCTTCCCGAAACGGAAGGGATGCAGCATCAGTTTACCGACGATACGGGCGTCGCGCATCTGGTCAAACCAACGAGCAGACAACCGATCTATCGTTCCGTATCCCGGTAGGGGCGGTTAGCGAACCGCCCGCACCCCGGGGGTGGTTGCGGAAGACCGACTTACCAGCGGACGCGCAGCGCGACGGGGTGCACCGCCCCACGCCCAGCAAAGGTTC
>VFSW01016266.1_pt1 | contig 10159 bp, 10 predicted proteins | sample 5358111 | NCBI WGS metagenome assembly VFSW01 (sample SAMN11554181, study PRJNA540505) | mine drainage metagenome | isolation source: sediment from site ElyBrook_90M | place: USA: Ely Copper Mine, Vershire, VT | collected 2017
GGTCTTCACGTCTATACGGGCTGCTCCGACTGGCCCAGTCATTCGGAATGGCAGGCCGATCAAACCCGCACTTCGCAGGTCGACCGCGAAAGCGCAGATTCTCTTTACAGCCGGCAATTGGCTGCCTTCGCTGACAAGTATCCCCGGATTCCCACGCCAGTCAGCAACCGCACGGATTGCGTAACCTGGGGAGACTACGACACACAGCCCCAGGTGGAACTGAGCCACGGAATCAGGTTCGATACGAACTACTATTTCTGGCCTGCAAAGTGGGTGCAGAATCGGCCGGGATTTTTTACCGGTTCAGGTATGCCGATGCGCTTTGCCAAGCGTGACGGAAGCGTGATTGATGTCTACCAGGCCGCCACGCAGATGACCGATGAGTCCGCGCAGGAGTATCCCTTCACCGTCGAGACGCTGCTCTCGAATGCACTCGGTCCTTCAGAGTTTTATGGCGTCTTTACCGTGAACATGCACAACGACCTTGTGAAATCGAAGGGCGCGGATGCTGTTATAACGGCCGCCCTCGAGCGTCACGTGCCGGTCGTAACAGCTGCCCAGATGTTGAATTGGCTGGACGGTCGCAACTCGTCTTCGTTCCAAAATATAACCTGGGCGCAAGGCCGGCTGACCTTCAACATCCAGGTAGGAGAAAACGCATCGGGAATTCAGGCACTGCTGCCTGCCTACTCCTATGCGGGAGCTTTGATGAGCCTCACCCTGGACGGAGCCGCATTGCCATTTCAGCTCCGTAATATCGCTGGAATCCAATATGCCGCGTTTGCAGGAAGGCCCGGAAAGATGGAAGCTACCTATCGTCCGGCTGTCAAAAATTGAAATACGTCCTGCCTGGTTCAGTGGGCGAGAAAGTAGACGCCGATACAGACCAGCACCGCGGCGGTCCATCGGCGTCGGTCGACGTTTTCATGCAGAAAAAATTTGGCGGCGCCCGCATTGGTGACGAGAGTCAGAGACGCGGATGCGGGAGCAACCAGGCTCAAGTCGAGGTGGTTGAGGGCGAAGAGCAGCGCAAAGAACGCCAGCGCAAGGAAGCCAACACCCACAAAACACAGTGGGCAAGTGACCACCGCGCGAATGGCGCCCTTCATGCCGGAGTGGGCACGAATCTCGTCGAGGTCGCCGATGGATTTCATCGCCGCAGCGGTCAGAACCTCTCCTGTGGTGGAAGACAGTACGATGGACGCGATCATGGCTGCGGCTGTCCATGGGCCCGGATGCGCGGAGACAAGAGGATCGATCATCGTACCTGCTCCTCTTCCATCTGCGGTGCAGGCAGCGCAGTGCCTAAGGGCGCTGGCGCCGGGCGTTCGGTTAAGGATGGACCTTGCGCGACAAAGCCTACGCCCACGGTGATGAGCACGATACCTGCCCATCGCTGCAGCGAGATAGGTTCATTGAGCCAGAACTTCGAGAGCAGGGCGACAATCACGTTCCCGAACGCCGTCGCGGGCAAAACGAACGTAAGGTCGGCCCACGAAAGGGCCGTGAGGTAGCTGGCAAAGAACCCGATCAGCAGCGCAATGCCGGCCGCAATCCACGGAGTGAAGACAGCCGTGACAAGCGATGCGGGGTGGGCCAGCGACACAGGGGGAAGGTGGGTCATCCCGCGCGACAGGCAAGTGTCTCCCAGCGGCGCGCATACGCTGACCAGACCCAGAATCAAATACTGTCGCGGCGTGAGCGTGTGGTGCGCCATCGGCAATTCGCAATCCTCTGAAAAACGGCAAAGAAGAAGGGCGGCTGCTGGTGCGCCGCCCTTCTTGTGTTTAAACCAGCAAATTAAGCGCCGGCGCTGACCGGAGCGGGTGGATCGGCTGGCCGTCCGCTGCGGGCCGCCTTCACCATCTTGTTGCGTTGCGAACGCAGCTTCAGGAATGCCTTGGCTTCGACATAGAGACGGGGCACATCGCGGTTCACAATTGCCTTCCAGACGACGCGGAAGGCGGCCTTGGGCCGGAAGTAGTACTCGTCGTAGAAGCGATGTACCATCTCCATGACGTAGTCCGTCGGCAGGCCGGGATACTCGATGTGCGCCATCTGGTGTCCGCCGCCGTCTTCCATCTTTTCGTTGGTAATGAAGCCGTTGGCCTTGGCGTAGTCGTAGAACTCCGTCCCCGGATATGCGTGCGCGATGGAGACCTGGATGGTTTCGCAGTCCAGACCCTTGGCAAAGTTGATGGTGTTGCGGATCGATTCCTTCGTCTCGCCGGGGAGGCCGAGGATAAAGTCGCCGTGCACCACCAGGCCGAGATCGTTGCAGTCCTTGGCAAAGGCCCGCGCGCGCTCAACCGTTGCGCCCTTCTTGATGTTCTTTAGGATCTGCGGATCGCCCGACTCAAAGCCGACAATCAGGAGCCGGCATCCGGCATCCTTCATGGCCTTGAGAGTTTCGCGGTCGGTGGTTACGCGCGACGTGCAGCTCCATGTCAGGTTCAGCGGCTTGAGCTTTTCACAGAGCTCGATGGTGCGCACCTTCTGGATGTTGAAAGTATCGTCATCGAAGAAAAACTCCTTGACTTCAGGGAAGTTCGCCTTTGCCCACTTGAGCTCGGCGGCCACGTCATCGGTCGACCGCTTGCGCCATGCGTGCCCCGAGAGTGTCTGCGGCCACAGGCAGAACGTACACTGCGCCGGGCAGCCGCGGGTGGAGTACAACGCGATATAGGGGTGGAGCAGGAACGGCACGTTGTAGCGTGTTACGTCCAGGTCGCGCTTGTAGATCTTCGTCGCCCAAGGCATCGCGTCCAAGTCGTCGACCTGTGGGCGATCGGGATTGTGGACGATCTTGCCGTCGTGCTTGTAGCTGATTCCCAGGATTTCGCTCAGCGGTTTGCCCTGGGCGAACTCCACGACGGAGTAGTCGAACTCGCGGCGGCAGATGAAGTCCAGCGCCGAACACTCGTTGAGAGCCTTGTCCGGCGACGTGGTCACCGGCGGTCCGACGAATGCAACACGGATGGACGGATTGGCGGCCTTTATGGCTTCAGCGAGCCGCTGATCGCCTTCCCAGCCCACGGTCGAGGTGAATAGTACCAGGAACTCGTAGTCCTTGCAGATCTTGATGGTTTCTTCAGCAGACACGTGGTGGGGAGGAGCGTCCAGCAGCCGCGAGCCCTCCAGGAGGCCGGCGGGATACGTTAGCCATACCGGGTACCAGTAGGACTCAATCTCGCGGGTAGCAGGCCAGCGCGCGCTCGCGCCACCGTCCAAATTATCAAACGCGGGCGGGTTCAGCAACAGCGTCTTCAAAGGCAATGACAACCCCTTTATTCTACCATTCACCGATTTTTTGGACCCGGGAACATGTGCGCCAGGTCACTTACTTGGCAATTCGTGTAGCCAATCATCCATATGTCCAAGAGCCCGAAGCAAGCCGAGGCGCGCCTTGGCCAGATCCAGGGCAGCATCCAGTGAGTCTTGGTACTTTTGACGTTCGTCGATGCGGGCAAGTTGTTCTGCCTTGGGGGTTAGCTGGGTAGAGCCGACTCCCGCCCCGCTACCCACTTCCAGTTCAGTCAGCACGGTCTTTAGCTGTTCGCCGGCAATCTGTTGTTTCAGGCTAGCGATCTCGGCGAGGGCGTCAAGTTCGCGCAAGTTTCCAGTTAACTGCGCGATCTGAACCTCGTTCTGGCGTTCGGCCTGTTCAGTCTCCACACGGGCGCGCAGTGCTTCGGCTGCCGACTGGCGGGCTTTGGCGCGCAGGCCAGCGTCGAAAACAGGTACTTGAATGGTCAAGCCAAACCCGAAGTTATTGGGCGTAAAATTTTGATAATACTGGGTATAGTTATTCAAGGTTGATGAATCGAGGTTGTACTGCGCTCCAAAGGATACCTGCGGACGCCGCCCAACGAGATCGTCACCCTTGGCGAGAAATTCTTTGGCGACTGCCGCCGCCCCGGCAGCGCGGACTCCCGGAGTAGTGACCGATTTCTCGGCAGCCACCGCGGGAATCTCCGGAATGCTGGCGTGATCCGGGACAATTGAACCGACCGGCAACCCCGTGAGCGTGGATAGCTGCTTGCCGAGCGTCTCGATGCGGGTCTGGAGGTGGAGGATTCGCAGGCGCAACTGGGCCGCGGTAAGCCTGATCTGAAGAAGGTCGCTGAGGGGGTCAACGCCCGCCTCGGTGCGCTGCTGCTCGATCGCCGTAAGGCGGTCGGAAAATGTCTGTTGCTGGCGGGCAGATGCCAGTTCGGTCCCGACTGTATCAAGCTCAATATACGCAGTGGATGCGTCGAGGGCCACCTGTTCCCGGGCGTCCGTAAGGTTGAGGGTGGCTGCCTCCACAGCCGCTTTCGCGCTGCGCACATACAGGCGCTGCGGAAAGCTCAGCACCAGCGACTGCATAGACGCATTAGCCACGGAAGGCTGACCGGTTGGAAAGCCGACGGAGTAGCCGACGGTAGAGCCGAGGGAGAGGTTAGGAATATAGACGTCCTGCGCCTGGGCAAGGACAGACTGAGCCTTTTGTACGTCGGCTTGAGCCAGCTTGACGGCGCTGCTGTTTTTTGCCGCGAGATCGATAACGGTAGCCAGCGAGACCTGCGCAGCGAGACGCAGGGGAGAGGACGCCAATGCGCAGGCGAGGGCAACGGAGACCAACAAAGGCCGCGGGTTGAGAGCAGGGGTCACGATAGGGCTTCCGGTCAAAGCTTCAGATCCTGAGCGGGCTTGTATTCCTGGGCCTCGGCAAGAGCGGCGGCGCGCTCCCGGCGGGCGCCCTCGGTGTCTCCCATCTGGGCGTGGAGGCGAGCCAGCCAGACGTGGGCAGCAAATGTCGGCGCTTCTTCAGTGGCAGCAGGGGAGGCCAAATAAGCCTCCAGCATCTTGGTGGCGAGCGCCGAATTTCTATTGGCCTTGCTCAGCACCGAGGCTCCATTGAAAAGAGCAACCGCGGCGTGCGGGTCGCGCGATGCGGAGTTAAACCCACTCTGGACGGCGTTCTCCATCTCATTGAAACGTTTCGCCTTGCGATAGAAACTAGCGAGGCGCATCCACTGAAAGGCGGGGTGGGCGCTAGCGGTGACGGCCTCCCTCAACTCTTTTTCAGCGGTAGCGCTATCGCGGCTCTCGCGGGCGATGGCGCCGCGCAGTTCGTGGGCGCGAGCGGGGTCGACGCGGTCAAGCTGTGCAGCTACGCTAGCGGCCTTGTCCATGCCCCCTCCCACGACGCCTGGGGCCTCGCTATAAAATTCGCCGAGGTCGGCAAGTGCTTCGGCGTTGCGCGGATCGAGTTGAGCGGCTTGCTCGAATTCCACGCGCGCCCGCTTGGCCAGGTTATAGGCGCTGATAAAGGTGGCCCGGTCTGCCATTTCTCCCAGCGTACGGCCAAACCACAGGTGGTAATTGGAGTTCACGCGGTCAAGATTGACGGCTTGTTCGCAATCACGGTTAGCGGCCTCGTACTGTTCGAGGGAAAAGAGGACACGGCAACGCAAATTGTGGGCTTCAGCCGACTCGGCGGCGGACGGGGCCAGCGAGCTCAGCAGGGCAAGAGCCTTGTCCGCTTCGCCGGCCTGCAGCGCGCTGTTGACCTCGGCGAGACCGCCGCGGTCCACAGGCGATGCCGTAGGGCCGGCGAGTACCGCACCGAGCAGGAGGGTCGCGATCATGGTCACCGCAGGACCTTTATCGGAACGTCTTCCTGCAAAGGCAGTCCGCTGGTGGTTCCAGTGGCGACCCAGTCACCTTCGTTTAGTCCCGAAAGAATAGCGACCTGGGTGAGATTGATGCTTCCGGTAACAACGGGGGTCCGTTTCAACTCGTCTTTGACGATGCGGAAGACGTAGGCCTTACCGTTCTCCATGTGCAGCGCCTCACGCGAAACGCTGAGGGCGTTGGCCTGGCTTGAGGTAGTGACGGTGACAGTCACGTTGGTGTCGGGCAGCAGTTGACCGTCGAGGTCGTCGATCTTGACCAGGACCTCACCCACTGTACGTGTTTCCAAATGGATGACGGTGATTGGAACGCGCTCAACATGGCCGTGCCAGATGCGCCCGGGGCGAGCGTCCCACTTAATTTGAATCGGTTGTCCCACTTGCAGGCTACCAATTTCCGGTTCGTCAAAATAGGCGCGTACGCGCTCGCGGTGAAGATCGGCCAGCTGAAGCATCAATTTGCCTTCTTCAATGAACTGCGTGGGCTTGACGTCAAGGGTATACACGGTACCGGCGGCCTGGGCACGCACCTGAGTTTCTTCTTCAATTTGCTGGGCAGCGGCAAGGTTGGCCTGGGCATCGGCAAGACCTGCCTGGGCACGCTCAATTTCGAGGGGGGAGTAGCGCCCCTGTGAACTGATCTGGGAGGCTTCGAGGGCAGCGATGGCGCTGGTGAGCCGCTGGCGAGCTCCGGAGACTTCACTGGCCGAGGCGGCCCCGCTGGCGTTGAGTTTCACCAGCGCGTCGAGGTCCCGCTGCGCCTGGTCGCGGTCGAGGCGTGCGCGGCTCAGGTCGGCTGCGGATGCCTGCTGCTGCTCGCGAGTGCCGTTGTGGGTGGCGGCTTCGACGGCCGCCTGGGCTGCTTTGACAGCGCTTTCGGCGGTGGCGACGCGGGCCCGGGCTTGCAGATCATCAAGTTTGATAAGGAGCTTGCCGGCAGTGACCGTGTCTCCTGTTTCGACGTAAACCGCCTTTACCGTGGTGGCCAGGGGGCTGTGTTCCTCGTAGTTGGTCTCAGGCTCAACACGCCCGTTCGTGCTGATGGTGCTTTCCAGCGCCTTGTGGACGACCTGCACGGCGCGCACCTCCAGACGGTCGCGGGTAAGCGACCGGACCGACATAAAAACAAGGACAAGAATGATGGCAGCGCCAAGCCACGCCCAGCGCCAATTAAACTGCTTTGTTTCCTGAGCCATTGAATAGAACCTGAGTCAGTATATAGGACTACTGGAGGGGGTCTAAGGGAGCATAAAAATCATAGTAATGGAATGGTTTGGCTGGTAATCAGGCTGGTTCTAAAATGAAGAAATGGCATCGCACACCGTAGCAACACCGAAAATGGCAACCGAGGCGCGTTATACCGACGACCACGCCAAGGCTGGCCTCGACTTTAACTTTCCGGCGATCGAGACGTGGAAGAACCAGTTTCCCGGATACGAAATTCTGATTGACGATCCAGAGCTGACATCTGTTTGCCCCAAAACAGGACTGCCCGATTTTGGACTCCTCACCATTCGTTACATGCCGAGGGAGCGGTGCCTGGAACTGAAGTCCCTGAAGGAGTACCTGTTCTGCTATCGGAACCTGGGCATTTTTCAGGAGAACATCGTAAACCAGGTTCTGGAGGACGTGGTGAAGGCGACGCAGCCGGTGTGGGCGGAAGTGAAAGGCGTGTTTCGTCCCAGGGGCGGCATCGGGACGACCGTGGAAGCTCGCTGGCCCCGCCCGCTCCCCGGCCAGTAGCGCGGGGATGGGTCGGGCCAGACGTTCAGAAATCGCCTGAATTGGGAACACTGTTTACTATCGGATGGCAGCAGGTAAAACTGCTCGAAATGTGAGGATGGGGTGATGACAACCTCAGCGCTGCCACTCCGGATAAACAAAGCCGCGGCCGCCGGAACGCTCGCGCTCCTCATCGGGCTGAATCTGCTCAATTACATCGACCGCTATATTCTCCCCGGGGCGCAGTCCCTGGTGCAGCGCGAATATGGATGGAGCGACCAGCAGATGGGCGCATTGACCACCGCACTGTTCGTCGTCTACATGCTGGTAGCGCCCCTCACTGGATGGCTGGGAGACCGGTATCGGCGCAAGCCACTGATCATTGGCGGAGCCATCCTGTGGAGCATTGCGACGCTGGGAACCGCCTGGGTCCATGACTACTGGACACTCTATCTCCGTCATGCGCTGGTGGGGGTGGGCGAGGCGACGTTCGGAATCTTTGCTCCGGCCGTGATTGCCGATTTGTACCCTGAGCGGGATCGCAATAGGATCCTCTCGATTTTTTACCTGGCAATTCCCGTGGGTGCGGCAGTGGGATACCTGGCCGGGGGACAACTCGGATCGATGTGGGGATGGCGCGCGCCGTTCATGGTATGCGCGATTCCGGGATTGTTGGTGGCGGTTCTTTATGGATGGCTGGGCCGGGAACCGGAACGCGGCGCCAGCGATCGGGTCGAAGTAACAGAGAAGCGCGCGACGGTGGCTGGCCTGTTTCGCAATCCCGCATTCTTGACCGGGACATTTGGGCTGGCCGCGTTGACATTCGCGATGGGCGGAATATCCACGTGGATGCCTACTTTTCTACATCGGTACGCAGGTATGTCGGTAGGAATGTCAAGCCAGACGGTGGGTGCGATCACCGTCGTCGACGGTCTGGCGGGTACGCTGATTGGCGGCTGGGTGGCGCAGCGCTGGCTGCGACGGGACCACCGGGCGCTGTACCTATTGTCCTTCTGGAGTGTGGCGCTCACGCTGCCCTGTGGCGCGCTGGTATTCTTCGGTCCCGCGAAGTGGGCGATTCCTTCACTTTTTGCGGCCGAGTTCTTCCTGTTCCTCAATACCGGGCCGTTGAATGCGGCGATTATTAATGCTGTTTCGGCGCCCGTGAGGGCGACGGCGGTTTCATTCAATTTATTCTGCATTCATTTTTTCGGGGACACATTTTCACCTCAGATTATCGGCGCAAGTTCGGATCGGACCAAAAACCTCCGACTGGGGTTAGGGCTCACGCTGATTTCGATGGTCGCTTCGTGCGCGATCCTGTTGTTTGGGTCACGATTCGCGCCGATATTAGAAAACGACGTAGACGTAACTTGCTGATAAAAAATGTTATAGATTTAAATTCAAGAGCTCGGTTCAATACACGCCCTGCTCGCTGTCATGCTGCCTATTTCGTGGGTAGAGGCTGGCGATTCTTATTGTTCATGAAGCCGCGAGGACTGCCTTGCGAACGCAGGTTGGGGTCGTTAACCGGCGGCCGGTCTTGATCCCCGGAGAACCCGCGCAGAAGTCTCGGATTCGCTCGGAATTTGGGCGGACCACCAGAGAATTGGCGACTGTGGCTGAGAACCATGCCGAGGCGGCCATGCATGGGCTGAAGAATGCCGCGAATATGAACATCGGCATCACGATATTTGACTAACTGCCCAACTTCTTCGTGATCGGCCCACGCGCTGATGATGGTGAATCGACAGAGGTCGTCCGGCACGTCAGGGGCGCAGGTGTCGAGAAAGCGAGTGCCATCAGCGAGTTGCACTACATCATAGACGTGGGCCGTGATGCAAACGTCCTTGTTGACGAGGCGGGAGGCCTGGTCGGCAGAAAAGCATAGCTTATCGCGGGCGTAGAGTTGGGCTGAAAGAAAAGCGGGGAGTGCGCAGAAATAGACGAGTTCCCGCATGAGGCGCAGGTGCATGGTGCAGGCCTTTCCGGGGAAACTCTTTTCAGGATAAGGGATGTGGCGGCGACTTGCAGGTCAAAGACTTGATTCAATCGACTAAAACTGGTCTTTCTCCATGTGTTCCGAGTCGATGGTCATCATGAGGTTGATGTTCAGCGGCTTGCAGGAGCGTAGGTCCAGGATCTGGGCTACAGGCACGAAACCTGCGGACGAGACAAACAGGTCGTACAGATCGGGAAAGAGATTTATCTTCAGTTTGCCTGCCTGGTCGAGGACAACCTGACGGCTGACTTTGGCGCCGCGATCGGTGTGAATCAGGACGAAAGCCTTATTAATCAGGCCGCCGTCTTCGTCCGTTATCTGAACACGCAGGGCGCATGTATGTGCCTCTGCAACGGGTTGGGCGCCTGCGCGCACTACTGCCGCCGCGAGCAGAGACACGAAGAAAATCGATCTCATCGAACGGACCACGGTCACCCCTTGTTGAAGTGAGCGAATACGGTGTCTTAATGTGCACCCACAAGTTCTTCACTCTTGGCGGACTGCCCGTAGTGACTTTCAACGTACTTGTCGAGAATTCCCTTGAACTCGGCGACGATCGTGTCCCCGCGGAGGGTCGTGTAGAGCTTACCGTCCAAGTAAACGGGAGCTTTGGGTTCCTCGAAGGTGCCGGGAAGGCTGATGCCGAGATTGGCGTGTTTTGATTCGCCGGGGCCGTTGACGACACATCCCATGACGGCGAGCTTGAGCTCTTCGACGCCGGGGTACCGCTTGCGCCCTTCCGGCATCGATGTTCGCA
>VFSW01016267.1_pt1 | contig 10158 bp, 12 predicted proteins | sample 5358111 | NCBI WGS metagenome assembly VFSW01 (sample SAMN11554181, study PRJNA540505) | mine drainage metagenome | isolation source: sediment from site ElyBrook_90M | place: USA: Ely Copper Mine, Vershire, VT | collected 2017
GGGTTCGGGTTCGAATGCCGAAGACCGTCAATGGCTATGCGTGGTTTGACGAAGAACGGCGAGCATTCCTCGTCGAACGAATCGCCAATCCGGAAGGCCCGGAATGTGAAAAGAGAGTCTTTCTCTTTCAGTACAAGGGGAAGCGCAATCTGCTCTTCGAAAACACGAGTGCTCCCGTTCCCCTGGGGTACTCCTAGCCGGCGAAGGAGAAGCGTGAGCCTGTGGCTCGGCTTCTCCTTTCCGTTTTTATCGATGATAGTTGTGCCCCAGGAGGCCGCCATGAAAACGCTCACGACGATTTCCCTTGCTCTTGCGGTTGCGGCGGCGGGCGCGCAGACCACCAGCCAAAGCCAGATCCGTCATATTGAAACATCACTGAACCATCTCACGGTTCTTGAATTTGGCGAGTCCGTGACCACGCTCGCCATTGCCGATCCCGACAGCTTCCAGGTCGAGCGCCATGACGACAAGGTCTTTGTGAAGCCACTCCGGGAAGGGGTATCTACGAATCTCTTTGTTTGGACTGCCTCACGCGAGCTGAGTTATGAACTCGACCCTGCAGGCCAGCTCGCGGCAATGGACGTATTGGTCCGCACCGAACCTGCGCCGAATCCACATGCGAGCGCGCGTGCTGCAGCCGAACTATCGGATGCTGAGATTCGCAAGATCGCATCGCTTGTGCTGACACAGGCGCTGATGGGGGTTGAGGAAATAGCACACGATGCGACAAGGCCCTCAGCTGACCGCGTGCAGGTTGCACTCGAACAGGTATACCGCGCGAAGGGCCAGCTCTATATTCGGTACTCGGTCACTAATCAGACCAAAGTTCCTTTCCGGGTGACGACACCCGATGTTTGCGCACCGCTTCCGACCGAGCAGCCAATCTCGCTCGTGAGTCTCAAGAATCACCAGATAACTTCCCAGACCTTCGCGGCCTTCAAAGCACGACAAGCCTCTGGCATTCCCGTGACGCAGGCCGAAACGAGTACGCGCGATCTTGCGCCGGGGGAGAAGACAACGGGCGTCATCAGCATTGGAAGTTCGACGAGTAATTCGCCGCAGATATATCAGTTGAACTTCGGCGCCGACCAGAACGGACCTCTGAAGGTCGAGGTTGTTCTCTAGCTATGGACGCGCAGAGCAACATCTCGGCGGAGGAAGTGCGCCAGGCACTCAGACAGATCTACTTGAGCGACGCCGAGTCCAATCTCCAAAATGCCCTCCTTGAATCCCTTTCCGATGAACTCAGACCTGTCGATGAGAAGGGCCGTTGGAAGCCCAGCCCGCTTCTAGTTCTCACGGTCGTTCTCTTGTGTGCTCTTGTCGGCGTCTTTATCTACTTCTCCATCGGAGGGCGCGGATGAGCCCGTACTACGATCAACCCGGATTGCGCCAAAGGGGACCGGAAGATGTAGCGGGCGTCCTCGTGTTATTCGCCTGCGCAGCCGTTGGATTCTGCTGGTACGTCGCCGTGTCGCGCCTCCATCTGCGCAATACGCAGTGCCTCGAAATCTTCCTCGATGGCGCCATCCTGTTCTTCGGTGGCGGCCTCATCGCTGCGCAACTGGTTGGCCGCAGGAAGAAGAGAGAAGAAAACTGGCCTCACCCCGCGATCGTGATCCCGGCCTCTAAGGACGCCAAGATGGTCCGCGATGCCAGCCAGGGCGGAGCTACCCTGCTCGGATATAACGTCCACAAGGAGCCGTGGTTGTGGCCGGATACGGTGCGGATGAAGCATGGCGTCATCGTAGGCGGTACAGGTGCGGGCAAGTCCACATTTCTTGAAAACATCATCGCCCAGGATTTGACGCGGCACTTTGGCGCACGAAAAATGCCCATGATTATCTTCGACGGCAAAGGGGAACGCGAATTCCTTGACCGCCTTCTGCCGCACATCGAAGCCGCCGGCCGCCTTCAAGATTTGCGTGTTATCGATCCGACGCACCCTTCAGAGTCGGCGCGATACAACCCCTTTTACGCACTCGACGACGCCTACCAGGAGCATGTGAACTTCATCTTCCGCTCCTTCGGTCTGCGCGAAGACTTCTTCAAGGGCCACCAGGAGGCGTATCTTTCGGACCTCGTTCGCATCCTTCAGTACACCGGCAAGCTCTTCAACGTCTACGACGTGCTGGTGATGGCGCTCGATGAGCAGGTGCTGCAAGAACAGATTGCGGTTGCTAAGGATCGGCTTGCCTCCTCGACGGGGATCTCTATGCAGAAGCGATTGAACTTCGAGATGTCAGTGAAAATGCTGCAACGGTCACTCTCGGACCGCGAGCGTGTCGAGAAGATTCAAGGACTTTTGAACGAGCTGTTGAGCTTCCTGGAGGATGAGTTGTCGATCGTGACTGGCTCCTACCAGGACTTGTTGACGCTCGACGATGTTCTCGAAAATGATCTCATCCTTTTCGTCTCCCTCAATGCAAATCGCAATCAGCGTGCCGTCGAAGCCTTGGGAAAAATCCTGCTCCAGAACATTCAGTTAATGGTGGGGAAACGCTACGCACAGCCAGCCAGCAACCGGGATGCCGACGAACCAATGCTCTCGGTAATCCTGGACGAGTTCGCCCCCTTCGCCTATCCGGGGTTTACGCAGGTGCTCCAGACAGCACGCGGCGCGCGAGTGTCGTTTCTTTTCTCCTTCCAAAGCATGCCCCAATTGCAGCGGGTGAGCCAGGCGTTCGCCGACGAGGTATCCTCTGCGCCTGGCACGAAGATGATCATGAACGTTTCCGAGGAAAACACAGCGCAATGGTTTTTGAAAGCTTCGGCAAGAATTGCGACCAAGCGGCGCAGTCTCGCGGTGCGCCGGACGGGGATATTCTCCTCGAAATACACCGAGACCGGAACCGGTAGCGAGAGCGACATCAAGGAAACCCGGGCGCGCGAGGACCACATCAAGAATCTGCCGGTAGGCCAGATGGAGATCCTGATGGTGGACAACCGCGAGGGGACGCTCCATTCTCACCTGCACGTCCGGCGCGCCCCGCGGTTCCAGGTGGAGGCGATGGAACCGTCGCTTTATCCGAAGATCCACAGCTATCTTGACCCGGAGGTCGGTGTGAATCTGCGTTTCAAGGAAGCCGAGAACCGGAAACAGCGGCGCAGGAGAACGGCGGGGTTGTTCCTCGGTGAGGGCGGTGGAGAGTGACGATGCGGAGTCCAGTCATCATTCAATGGGTAGCGTTTGCCATCTTGCTTGGTTGCATGCACGGGCGATCTCTTGGTCAGACTCTGGATCGGCCAAGCACTCCAACCGCGCAGTCTGTCCCCAAACGCCAGGGATTCTTTGACTACGCGCTGGGCAAAATCAATCCGCACGGCATCGATTATGGCGCGTCGATGGAATCCGGTCGGGACGCTGTCGTTGAAAACACCATCGACGATCTCTACTTCTGGTCGAACGTAGTGACTCTGCTTTTGCTCAGCGGGCTGGTCGCTATTGTTCTTCTTCAGTGGCGCGCAGCCGACAAGCGCGAAGTCATCGCGGCGTCTCTTATCGCGCAGTTATGGAACGGCCGCGCGAGCGACAGGATCGAGATTGAGCGCAGAACCGAGCAGTTCAATCAGCTGGTCGAAGCCCATAACGCCGATGTGGAAAAGAATCTTTCACAAAAGCCAGGCCCTTCGCAACAGGATGCCGAGACGGCCGGGAGCTTAACGCGGAGCGTTCGCAATCTTGCTGAGAGCAAAGGAATCTCGCCGGTGGAGGCGGAGAAGATTGAAGCCTCGGCGCCAGACGGAACCACAGTGGGCCTGCAGCAAAACAACCTTCTGTTGCAGCGGCGCGTTGAAGCGTTACAGAACAGCGAGCAGAATCTCAAGCAGCGCCTGAACCAAACGACCGTTCTGCTCGATCAGGAACGGCGCCGCAACGCAACACTTAAGGGTGCTTGAAAGGGCCAGAATGACTAGAACAATTCCATCCGATTTTGGAAGTCATGACGACTGGCTCCTCCATGTCCGTCGTGAGATTCCTGTCCCGGAGCAGCCTTACTCGCTTGCTCTCGGCCGCATCGATCTCCTTCGGAGCTTCTACCGGATGCAGGGACTTTCGTTTCCCATTCCGGTTGCACAGGAATTCGAGCGCATCGAGATGCTTCAGGACCCAGAACGGACAGCTGCATTGGAGGCTCTGAATGGTGAGGTACTTCGGAACCTGACCGTTCATCTTTTCAATCAAGCGCAGTCCAACGCGCCGGAATGTGATTCGCGAAGTCTGCCCTCCCCACGAGAACAGACTCAGGAACTGCTCCGACATCTTGCGCAGAAGAACCCGTACTTTGCGCTGTGGGTTGTCTACAAGAGAAGCGTTTCCGACTACTCGGTAGCAGGAGGTTGGGACGAGTATCTCCTTCAGGAACTCGGGACCGAGAGCGGCGAGGAGATCGCATTTGCGCACGCAATGGTCGAGTTGCACAAGCTGCTCACTCTTTTTCATGACAGAAATCGGGTGCTTCCCGGCCTCTCCTTCGAGCGCATCTGGTTCCTGCATTCCCTCCGTGGCCCGGAGCGAATGCTCCAGACGCGTGCCGTCCTGGGGATGCTTACATCGGAGTTGACGTCATGTACGTCCGCGTAGTCAGCTTCGGGACGAACTGGTGGGCTATGAACTCACACGACACGAGCGATCCATATTGCTTCCGGCGGAGGGCAGCCTGGTTCAACGCCGCCGCCTTGATGTCGGGAAGGCGGCTTCATCACAGCGCGATCTTCCCCGGCCAGGTCCGCTTCAACCCGAAGAGCGGGTTCGATCCGGAGTTCCCGTTGCGCGCGATTGGCAAGATATTCCAATGCTCACCGCCCCGCCAATTCGCCGGAAAGACGCACCTGTTATTCGAGCGCCGCAGCACAGAGATGATGCCCGACGCTTACCTAGTCACGTTCAAATCCGTGGAGCATGGCGTAGTTCAGTTCGCCAAACCGGGTTGGAAATCTGCCGGCGTCCGGCCCATCTCGATCAGCTTGCGCGGCGAAAAGTACGAGGCAATGCTGCTGTTCGGAAGCGGAGATTGGGTCGAGAGCGACCTCGGGCGATGGCAGGTCGATCAGAGCCAATGCCGACTCCGGCTTAACGAGGTCACGGCAGGAGCGCTCCGGTGAGGTATTACAAGGGTCATATCGCACTCTCAGATGCGCGCGACGTGCCGATCTTGTTGCATGTGCGGAACGCGCGGGCCATCTGTTTCGATCAGTTGTGCGATCTGTTGTCGCTCGAAATCATCACTGAACGTCCACGGTCGCTTCGTTGGAGGCTGGCGCGCCTTGAGAAAGCCGGGCTGGTTACGAGGCTTCAAGGGCAGACGCATCTTCGAACGCCAGTCTTCGGAATCACGCAGCAGGGACTCATTTTTCTCGAATCCCGTGGCCATTACTTGCTCTCGCTGCCGAGCGCAACGGAGGCGACTCTCCATCCTTCCCAGGTTCCCCACGCTCTTGAGATGGTGAGTATCCGTGTCGCTTTTGCCAAAGCAGGCGTACTTCATTCCTGGAAATCGGACCTCGAAATCGCGTCGAAGAACCTGGTGTTGGAGAACGGAGCAGCAAAAGATTTCGACGCCGTTGCCGGGATCGAGGTCGACGGAAAGAGCCGCACAATCGGCATCGAATACGAGCGGAACCCAAAAGCTGCCGCCAGGTACCGCGCAATTCGGGAAGTTTTTGAGCGTGACGAGACGACAGATGCCGTCCTATATCTCACCGCAAACGACGACATCCTGTATCTGCTCGCCATGGAATTGCGCGCAATGCGCAAGCGGATTGGCTTCGTTTTGAGCGACGCATTCCGTCGATCATTGCTCGAAACTCGCACGTTGACGAACTCAAACAACTCCGAGGTCATGCTGCTGCGAGACTTCCTGAGCGGGAGTCAACTCTAGTGCTCGCGCAGCATCTTCGCATCCCATTGCCGCCCCATAGACATCCTATTGCGGTCCCATTCACGGCCTTTTGACCTGCTTTGCCGACCCATTAAGCAGAATCGGCCTGGCTTAAGTCGAGGCCGATCAGAGACTTGCTTCTTGACTATCCCCTTGTACATAGACCTTTTTGTAGGTGTCTGAAGGTATGAAAGGGAGGTGATAAGCGTGATTGCCGGAAACAGAAGGATGGAGTGAGCGAAATGGGACCTGGTTCTGAACGTCGTCATTTCTTAGCGGGAGTGTTTGCCTGTCCCGGTTGGCGTGATGCTTGCCGCAGACTGAGTGCCATCAGGTGCCTTGGCACGCCGTTTTGGGCTGGGGTACGTTTTAGAAAGAGCACGGCTGTGTCATCGTGTTTCAGGTAAGCGTTTAAGAATTCGAGAGTGTATCGCGCCATCCAGTTGTAGCTAACCGCACCCTCTTCCAGCGAATAATCTGCGGGACTGAACTGCATCGCTTCCTTCCTGAACCGCTCACTTCTCTGATACAGGGAGCTGAACTGGAAATGCGAGATCGCAAGCAATTGCACATGAAGCAGGTCCCCATGAGTCCATTCATTCAGAACATTCGGTGCGCAGTCGCACTGCGTTTTGTCCTTGCGCCGTGAATCCGAATATTCCAGTGTGTCCTCTCCTCTGCTGAAAACCAGGAGAGGAATCGTCATCTGGTCAGGATGAATGTCGCCAGCTGTCACGAACGAACTATCTATGGAAATAAGGGCATCGACGCGTTTATCTCGGGCCGCAGCTAAAAGCGCCGCCATGCCTCCCCAACTGTAGCCGGCCACCGCCACTTCCGAGGCATCCGTATCCGGCAAGGTAACTGCGAAATCAATAAGAAAGGAGATGTCCTGCGCTTCCGCGTTTGCTCCGGTAATATCGACCGTCATGGATCGAGAAGTCGCGCCCATGCTGGGGCTGGCCATCACGACGAAGCCCTCACTCGCCAGATATTCGCAAAGCTCGATGTTTTCAGTAGCCGGCGCATTTAGGCTCGGTGCATAGATCACGACCGGGAATCGGCCCGGCTGCATCTCAGCGTCCCGTACTGCCCACGCGGGCAAGTCAGTTGTGCCTTCCATGTAAGATTCGACGAACTTCTGCGGCTCGCCATCCTCGACTGGCTTGCCAAAGCTGGTCTCGGTCTTGATTAAGGTTTCGTAATCCCCAAATGTCATCGTGCGATTGCTAGAACTTGGAGCGGGATACCACACCAGCGTCTGCAACGGCCGTGGGCTCCCAGGACCGGCTGACTTTTCCGATGATCCGCCTTCGAGTTGAAAGGTGCGCGAGTGATCGTACTGTTCAACAACCCTGAGTCCGACGCCGTACTGGCCGGGTATTTCAGCGAAGACGAAGCGGAACGTCGAACTACCCTGTCCAGCAGCAAATCCTAGACCGGAACACACGACGATCCCAAATGCGGCAATGTTAGTCGCTAGGTGCACCCCGAACTCCTGCACTGAGTGATCACAATCCTACCAGCCCAACATATCGCCTTCGGCCGATCATCGTCTCTTTCTCGGCCGACCGGAACGTTGGCGGCCGTAACTGAAGTGGATCTCGAACGACTTCCATGCGCAATCCAGCCCGTCGGCTTCCGGGCGTTGAGCCTCCCCATTCAGCAACCTTGAACCTCACAAGAACCTCACTAAGGAGAGTGTCCATGACTCAAATGCACGTGCAATCTGTCGAAGAAAGCGCGGCAGTTCAACCCGTTCCGTCGCGCCGGTTTGTCATCCGGTTCGTCGTAAGTTCAATTTCCAGCCTGGCCGGGTCGATCAGTTTCGTTCTGATCGGGCCAACCATTTCCCGCATTGCCGCCGTTGATCCAGCTCTGGAAGCGTTCTACGTAGCGCTTCTTGCCGCCTGGTTCGGATCCCTGGGAAGGATGTGGTTCTTAACTTTCCGGGATCGCAACCGCCAATAATCGGCCTCAACAACCCACACCAAATCTGGAAGAAGGGAGAGCTACCATGCAACCCAGTTTAGGAAAGATGTCTGCCTACAAGATGTTCAACTGGCGGGACCGTGCCGCCAGCTCCGTCGAGCAAACCGTCGTCGCATTTCTCGAAATCGGAGAAGCGATAGCCACCCGGTGGATCCAGACAGCCAGGGGTGTCCTGCTCCTGCAGATGGTGCCGGACAACGGCGCATCGGGAGCAATCTACGTCTTCGATCGACAGCGCGAGCAATGGTACATGCTGTCGTTCGAAGGCTGCGAAGACCAATTCACCTCGGAGAAGTTTGACCGCGCGTTCTCCGAGTATGACCTGTTCCGCCTAGTCGAGCAGCCTGGCCTGCTGCTTTCCGAATTCCAACCGGCCACCGCTTAACCCGCCTCGCAACACCCCCGACGACCAATTCAACCTCAACTCAAGAAGGAGCCGCCATGCGTCTGTCCGCAAGCCGTATCCGCTCGATCAACCGCGCGATCGCCAGGGTCCAGTCCTCCGCCTGGTCCGCGCCAGACCGAAACCCTCACCGCTCTTTAGCCAACTCGACACTGGCCGTTTCCGCGAGTCCGGCCAAATTCGTGAAGGTCGTTGTGGTCCCAAGGAGCGCCACACTGTAACGCCAGCAACCGGAATTGGCGAGCAAACGCACAGGATGAGCGTGCTTTGCTCGCCGCCTTCCGGAGATTTGACCGAGTTTCGGACCCGGGATACAACCACACAACGGATGAAGGAGGCAGGACGCCATGTATGCCAAGTTCTGTGTAAACCGGGAAACGGCAAACAACTTCATGCGACTGTTCGTGAACCGGCGGGCCTACGCAATCCAGGCTGAGCGACCCCTGCCGAACGGCTCCGTTCCCTATTACCCGGCAAGGGATTGGAAGACCAAGGAGCCGAAACCGCTGGACGAAGGCGTGGTGCGAATGCACCTGAACGGCGACATCACCATCAGCCTGTATGCGATCAATCCGGAGACCCAGCGCTCGAAGTGGGTCGCGATTGACGCCGACTTCGACGGCTCTCTGGAGTCGCTGTTCCAGTTGCAATGGGAGTTGAAGCAGGATGGGGTGGATGCCGCCTTGGAACAATCACGCCGCGGCGGGCATCTCTGGATCTTCGGCGCCGAGCCGCTGCTGGCCTCTGAATGCCGAATCTACGTCTACAATCTCGCCCTCCGACTCGGCATCCCGGTCAAAGGCGGCGGCCTCAAGGAAGGGATCGAGGTGTTCCCACGCCAGGACCGGCTCGAAGATGGAGAGCTTGGGAATGCAATCCGCGCTCCAATCGGCGTGCATCGGAAGACGAATCGGCGCTACTGGTATTACGAAGCCGAGCCCACTCCGGAAGCGCAGCTCGCCTATCTCGACGGCTTGAAGAAGCTCACCGAGGCTGAACTCAGGACCTTTATTGAAGGGATGAGTCTCCCCGAAGCGTACCGGCCGGTCGTCGCGGTGCCGTACACTCCGCCAGCCTCATCCTCGCAGTACCCGGAGTTCCGAATCCTGGACTATGTTCGCACGACGCGCAAGGACAGTCGGAACTGGTGGGCAAAGTGTCCCTCCTGCGCGGGAGTTGGGCGCGACCGCTCCGGCGACAACCTTGCAATCCAGATCAAGAACCCGCGCTTCTACAAATGCTGGGCCGGCTGCACGAAAGAGGAGATTCGGGCCGCGCTTGGCCAGCCCATCCACGCGCGCGCTGCGGTCTAGGGAGTGAGTATGAAGGCCGTTCCCGCAAAACGGAAGCCCGAATCCGCCTCATTGCGCCATGCTCTCCACGGGCTTGCGCTTCCGGCCAGCGTGCTCAGGGCGCTCCAGAAGCGAGGCATCTATTGCACCCCCGGAATCTCACTGGAACACCAGCACCTGGCCAAACGGTATGTGCTACGCGGCGTGGAATCCGGCGGCGCGGTCTCCGACATGGGCAGGGTGTGCGCCTTCGTTTCGCCTGAAGGAGATCCATTGCCGTGGTTGCAGTCGCTCGACTCGATTGCCGTGAATGGCCGTCATGCGATCTTCCTTGCCGAGAGCCTGGTGCGCGTGGAGATGCTGCGCACCGTGAGGACATGCGAACTGGCGATTTCGCTCCACTCTCTGTCTCACATGCCAGGCCGCAATCGACCGGAGGTCGCTACGACGCTGCTCTTTCGGGGGCGGGATGGTGTTCTCCCTCTCGTTCTCTGGAAGGAAGAACAACGCGCGCTCCGGGGAAAGTTGACTCCAATCTTCTATAACCGCGCTGGAGAGGTGCTGCATCTGCCGCAGCGGTTTGAAGAGG
>VFSW01016268.1_pt1 | contig 10158 bp, 11 predicted proteins | sample 5358111 | NCBI WGS metagenome assembly VFSW01 (sample SAMN11554181, study PRJNA540505) | mine drainage metagenome | isolation source: sediment from site ElyBrook_90M | place: USA: Ely Copper Mine, Vershire, VT | collected 2017
GCGGCACGGCGCTGACGCTGAGCATGGCCGCGATGTCCCGGCTGACCGGGTCGTCCGGTGACGCCTACCTCATGACCGCCTTCCTGCTGCTCGGCGTCGGCCTGGGCATGATCGACGGTCAGATCAGTACCGCCGCGGTCGCGGCAATGCCGTCCAGCCAGGCGGGGGTGGCGTCGGGCATCGCGTCCGCCAGCCGGCAAATGGGCCAGGCGCTCGGCGTCGCGGTGACCGGCTCGATCCTGAACGCGAACCTGCACGGGCTCGTCACAACGGCGTTCGTGCCCGCGAGCCGCCCGGCCTGGCTCGTGCTGACCGGGTGCGGCGGCCTTGTGCTCTTGCTTGGCCTCGCGGCCACGCGCACCCTGTCGCCGCACATCGCGGTGAGCCTCGACACCGAGATGCCGCCGGCAGAGCCGGAGCCGGCGCAGCGGCCGGAGTCCCGGGTCCGGACACCCGACGACCAGGAGACGACGCAGGAGCCCGGCTTGGCTCCGCGGAATTTGACCGGCTGGCAGTCTCGGGACTACTCTCCGCCGGAATCTAGCGACCCGGTGATCATCACCAGAAGCGAGCTGATGTACTACCGGCGGCTGCGGCGAGGGGAGGGAGAATGATGGAGGCTTAGCGGCAGGCTAGAAATCTAGCCTATACTTTGGCTATGGTTTCTCTCTCGTTGGCTGAGGCCAAGGACAAGCTTTCTGCCGTCGTGAACGATGTCACATCGACTCACGAGCACTACACGATCACGCGCAATGGTCGCCCTGTAGCGGTTGTCCTGCCTGTCGATGACCTTGAGTCCCTGGAGGAGACCGTGTTCTGGCGGGAGCGCGAGAGCGCCCGGCTGCGCGCGGGCGCGCCACGCGCGGACGGCCCCGACACCAGGGGCGAGGAGATGGCGGCGATCATGGACCGCCGCCGCAGGGAGGCCGGGCTCGCGTGAGTGAGCCCTACCGGCTCGTTATCAAGGCGCAGGCGCGTCGCGCGCTTGAGCACCTGCTCGCGCCGTCGACGGCCTTCGCGGTGTGGGAATTCATAACAGGGCCGCTCGTGGACAATCCGCAGCGCGTCGGGAAAAAGCTTGTCTCGCCGCCGTTTCAGGGCGACTGGTCCGCTCGGCGCGGGCATTACCGTGTCAGGTACCAGATCGACGATGAAAAGCACGTGATCACTGTGATTGACATCGCGGACAGGTCGGACATCTACCATCCGGGACGTAAGTAGGTCCTGCCGGCTCCGCGCCGCGATCAGTGGACAGAACCGGACGCGCAGGGTTAGCCGACAGATTCTTCCCGAAGTGCACGGGCCACAGATCATGAGCCCGGTTTCCCTGCCTGGCCAGCCAGGATGCTGACCAGCGACCTGGCCGAGCTGGACGAGCGCGCCCTGCTGGGCATCGTCGGCTCGCTGGCTCTCGACAGCGAGCGGCGGGCGGCGGCGTGCGAGCTGCTCGTGTCCCGCTACCGCTGGCTGGTCCGGTCCTGCGTGCGGCGGTACCTGTACAGCCCCGAGCCGGCGGAGGACCTGATGCAGGTGGGGTATCTCGGCCTGCTGAAGGCGATCGGCAACTTCGATCCGGCCATCTGCGGCAGCCTGGCCGCGTATGCGCGGCCGTGCATCAGCGGCGAGCTTAAGCGGCACTTCCGTGACAAGCGGTGGCAGGTGCACGTCAAGCGCTCCGTGAAGGGCCTGATGCTCGAAGCCCGCGAGGCGACCTGGCAGCTGGCCCAGGAGCTGGGCCGAATCCCGGCCGAATCCGACCTGGCTCAGCACCTGGGGGTCAGCGCCGATGAGCTGCGGTACGCCCGGCGGGCAGAGCTGGCCCTTCAGCCGTCCTCACTGGACTGGCCGCTGGCCGGCCAGCCCGGCATGGGCACCCTGGCCGACTGCCTTGGCGAGCAGGATCCGCGGATAGAGCACGTGCTCGGCATGAACGCCGTGGCCGCGCACTGGGGTGAGCTGCCCGCGCGTGAGCAGAAGATCCTGCTGATGGACTTTTTCAGCGGCATGCCGCAGACCGAGATCGGTCGGCGGCTCGGCATCTCCCAGATGCAGGTCTCCCGGCTGCGTACCCGTGCGCTCGGGTACCTCCGCTCGCGGCTGCTCGACCCGGAGGAGGAGCCAGCATCCTGAGGCGCCGGCCCGCCCCCGGAATGTGGCGGAGGTAGGCGCGGAGCCAGCATCCGTTCTGGATAAAGACTTTAGATCTTCCGAACGGGATGTGGTTCTGCCTGACCGCCCACTGCATCTCGTCGCGGGCCGCCGGGCGGGCGTGCCTTAAGATCAACCGCTCGGCTGCGGCGTCTTGCATGAGGTCTTCGGGTTCACGCCCACGTAGTTGAGCGGGCCCGCGAGAACCGTCACGATGATGGTGCCCGCTTTGGCGCAGTTCGTGGAGGAGCTGTCGTAGTAATGGCGCTGGCCGCCGGCAATGGCGCCGATGATCAGCCAGACGAGAAGTAGCACAGGTGCGATACGCATATTCCCAGTGAAGGCCATCCGCGAGTAGACGGAAATGAGCAATCCGGGCAAAAGTAATCACCCCGGCAGATCACCCCAGACGGGGCGCTCAGCTCGCAGTCGTTTTCTACCGGGTCCGCCGCCGAGCCGATTCCATCGCAGGCAACTCGGCCCTCGCCTGCAGCCCCGGCTAAGTGCGCTTCATGGGTTCTGCCCGGCAATTTCATCGTGCGGTCCTGAGGGGTAGTTCCGCCCCAGATGCCATCAGGCCTGGCCTCGAGAGCGTAGGACAGGCAGTTCGGGCGGACGGCGCAAGCGGCGCAGACCGCCTTCGCCGCTTCGACCTGCTGCTTCGCCGGGCCCTCGGCCGCAGGGGGAAAGAACAGCTCAGGATCCACCTGCCGGCAGGCGCCGCGCAGCATCCACCTCTGAGAACCCAGCACACGCGACATGCTCGTACCTCCGGTAGGAACCTCGGCCGGCTACCGGAGTCCGGAGTAGTTCGGCAGTTCGATCATAAGACCGGCATGAGCTAAGGTCGCGGGCGGGCTGCGGCCTACTAGTAGAGGTTCCGGGTAGAACGCCGGGGCAAGGATTCCCCGAATATTCACTTTTCTCCGGCTAGCGGTGCTCTGGCCGCAGTGGCCGCGCGCAGTTCGTTAGGGCCGAGCGCCGCGAGCCGGGATGCTGCCGTCGCCGCGGTCAGGCCCTGGGCGGAGCTTTCCAGCGCACCGTAGACCTCCGCCGGCGCCCGGGCGGAGATGCTGCCCGCGGCGGCGTCGCTTGCGGGGAGGCCTGGTCCGTGACGGGTGGCCGCTGGCGCGTCCGCCGTCACGTTTGACCACGGCAATAACGGTAAATCCCGGGCCGGGGGTGCCTTGCCGAATTCAGCATAAAACTCCGAACATATCGGCGGATTTCAGACAGAGCACTGTGACCACCGAGGTCCGGAGCGATGCCTCCAGGCTAGCACGGACATTTTCAGCCTGGAGCAGCCACCCTCCAGGGCCGTCAGGACGTTACGTGGTCTGGGCTCTGGGGGCTGACCTGCTCGGTTCCTGCGTCGGGTTGGGGCGGTGTGCCGTCCCAGTTCCGCCAGATGAGCTTGTGCACGGGGATGAGGCGGGGGATGTCGCGCAGGCCGGGAATGAACGGGACGCAGAGCAGCAGGATGGTCGCCGCGCCGGTCATGTAGACGGCGATCATGTCGATGTTCGCTGAGTTGGTCCAGCCCGGCACCTGGTACCACAGGGTGTACAGCCACAGCCAGGGCTGGCCGGGGTAGCTGCCGGTCTCGTTCATGACGCCCCACTGCTCGCCGGTCAGGCCAAGCGCCGTGGCCTGGCCGGCGAAGTACGCGCCGTCCTCCATGAACAGCAGCGGCTTGGTGTAGTTCGTGCCGTAGAACGGCTGCTGTGACAGTAGGTCGGTGTCTAGTCCGCCGCTGCGCGCCAGGGTGAGCTCGCCAGCCATCAGGGCCGGAACCGGCCCGTCGGCAGCGGCGGGGACGACCGGGCGGTCGTTGACGAACGTCACCTTCGCCACCGCGGTGACGTAGGCGTTGGCCCACTTCAGCTGCTGTGCGGCCGGGGCGGCCCGGTAGACGGCGAGCGGCGCGGCGATACCGGGGTCGGTGGCGGCGAGCTCGGCCAGCGGCCCCAGGACAAAGTCCTGTGCGGCGTTGACCGGCTGGGTGACGCCCGGGATGGTCTGCGGGGAAAACAGCAGCCGCTGGACACTGCCGCTCTGGTTGTTGTACGGCGGCCCGTAGGTGGCGGTCTCACTGGTCCCGTTGAGCTCGCTCGCCGCCGTGGCCAGGAAGTCGGCCGGGGCGATCCTGGCCCAGGTCGCGATCGTGACCGGCGGGACGTCGGGGGAGGACAGCGCGGCGGCCAGGCCCAGGGTGAGCGCCAGCACGATCGCCGCGGCGATGGTCCCTTCCTTGAGGATGTCGTAGCGGCGATTCGGGCCGCGCCACGGGGCGGCGTCGGCGGCGGCGATGGCCCGCCGCCGTCCCTGCCCGGTCGCCGTGACCTCGCCGTTATGCGCGTTGATCGGGTGCGAGACCCCGTGCACCCGCACCAGCAGCACGTGTCCGCCCACGATCGCGATCAGCACGATCGGGATGAGCACGATGTGCCACATCAGCATCTGGCCGAAGTTCATCACGTTAAAGAACGCGCCGACCCCGACCGGGTTGAACGCGTCCTTGCCGCTGGCGGCGATCCACTGCGAGTCGAAGTTCTGCTGCGACAGGTAGCCGGTGAAGCACTCCACCACCGAGGCCACGAACGCCACCACGCCGGTGATCCAGGTCCACTTCCTCCGGCCGCGCCAGGCCGCCATCCAGAACTTGCCCCACAGGTGGATGACCAGCAGCGCCATGAACAGCTCGACGCTCCACATGTGCAGGCTGTTGAAAAAATGCCCGACCGGGTTGTAATGCCACCAGTCAGGACCGCCGAGCGCCAGGGCGAACCCACTCGCGATCGCCACCCCGAGCGCGGCCAGGGAACCCACGCCGAACACGTAGATCCAGGATGCGACGTAAGCGGGCTGGCTGTCGGGCAGCAGTTTCGCGGGCGGCAGCGTCCTAAGCGCGCGGCGCCGAAGCCGGGCCGTCCACAGGCCGGCCGAGCCGTCATCGGGCTGCTCGGCCACCCCGGCATCCGCGGCGCTGCCCGCGGCCGAACCGGTAACGGCGGCGTCCTCAACGAGGCGCCCCTTGGGGAACGGGAGCAGCAGCGCGGCCCCGAAGATAGCGACCATGACGGCGACCAGGACCAGGTTGGCGACCGTGACGTCAAAGATCGACCAGTGCACGAAGGTGGCCGGCTGATTCACGCTGACCACCGGGACGGGAAAGTCTGACGGGCAGATCCTGGCATGGGGCACCTCGGCACGTACGCGCACGACGCCACCGGGGTCTGGAGCAGCCGGATTGATAATCTCGGCGCAGTGGCCGCACTAGCCACCGCTCCATGCTAAACGCTACGCCTGGCAAGCCCCCGGGGCAAGCGCTCCAGCGGGTGCCGGAATCCCGGCCGCCCCAAGCCTGGCCTGGCGCGGGTCGCGTTAATGCCGCATGAGCTGACTTGCCGCGGGTAGCAGGCGGTCCCTTGCGCGCGCGTGTGGCGTGCGCGGCTGGCGGTGAGCACGGCGAGAAAGCGGGGCGGCGAAATGCCAGCGAATGCGTCATGGCGGCGGGGCGGGCGCCTGTACGGTTTGATGCCAGACAGGAGCGGGCCAGGCAGGCGGAGGTACCAGGGTGGCGGCGGACGCGGGTGCGCAGATCACGGAGCTCACCGTGGATGATCACGCGTGCCTGACGTTCGGTGAGGCGGAGGAGCTGTTCGACCTGACCGCGGCGTTCGTCCGGGACGGCCTGGACGCGGGACTTCAGGTGATATGGCTCAGCGACGCCGCGCCCGGGCAGGCGGTGACCGAGCTGTCGCGGCGGGGCGTCGAAGTGGCGCCGGCGCTGGACGCCGGACAGATGACAGCGGCCGGGTGCGAGGGCCAGCTGCTGTCCGGGCCGGGGTCCAGCGCGGCCGCGGCGGGCGGGGGGCGGGCCCGGCAGCGGGCCGCTTCCCGGGAGCGGGGGGTCCCGGGCCTGCGGATCGCGGTGGACATGGGCTGGGCGCTGCGGCCAGTGACCGGGGTCGAGCAGCTGCCGCAGTTCGAGGAGGGCGTTGCCGCGGCGCTGGCCGGCACTGCGGCGTCGGTGCTGTGCCAGTACGACCGGGACCGCTTCGACCCGGTCACGCTGGCATCGGTGGCCGCGTTCCACACCCGCTCGGTGGCGACCGCCAGCTACCACGCGGACGCGGTGCTGCGGATCTGCCGCCAGTACGCTCCGCCCGGCATCAGGATCGCAGGCGAGATCGACTACCAGGCCGAAGAACCGCTGGCGCTGGCCCTGGCCGAGGCGGTCCGCCTCGGCGGCGACGTCACGGTCAACATGAGCGCGCTGGCCTTCATCGACGGGTTCTGCGCCCGGATGATCGCCGATACCGCGCGGATGCTGGCCGGGTCCCGCGCCGTGGTCCTGCGGTGCCTGCCCGAGGTCGCCGCCGGGTTCGCCCGGCTCGGCCTCGACGGCCTGCCCGGCGTCAGGCTGGTGAGCGCCCGTGAGCAGTGACCAGAGGCCCGCCCAGGCCGCGCCCAGCGCCGGCACCGCCGTGCTGGAGCAGGCATTCGACCGCGACTCCCTGTACGCGCTGCGATCCGCCGTCGCGGCCCACGCCGCCGCGGCCGGGCTGCCGCGGCAGCGGGTCTACGACGTCGTCTCCGCCGCGCACGAGCTGGCGGCCAACGCGGTACGCCACGGCGCCGGCCACGGACGGCTGCGCCTGTGGGCAGATGGCATGACCCTGCACCTCCAGGTCAGCGACGACGGCCCGGCGAACCAGGACGGACCCGGCCCGGACGCGGCAGAATGGCCGCGCGAGCACGCCCACGGGCTGTGGCTCATCGACCAGGTCGCCGACCAGGTGATCCTGGACAGCGACGCCGCCGGCACCACGGTCACCGTCACCTTCGCCTCACGCAGCTAACCGCGCAAGGGCCGAGCCAGGGCGGATGCCCCGTGGGCCAGCCGGGGCCACCGTCCCGTGGTGGCGGCCGACCCAAGATGGAGCCTCCCCAGGGAGCCCGCGTCCGGCGCAATCGCCGGCCGCGCCGGGTATCGCGGCGCTGGCGCGGGTGACGGCGCGGGCTTTCTGGCGTAGGCTTTCCCGCAGGAGCGAGAACCGTAGGTGCGTGCCGAGACCCCGCAGGCTCAGAGATGACTGCGAGGGCCATGCCCAGGGTCAGTGCAGAGAAGAGTGCGCGTGCAGGCTGCGTGGTCGTCGCGCTGCACGGAGAACTCGACGTTTGCACGGCCGCAGACGGCTTGAGCGCGCTCACCGCCACGGCCGCCGCCGGGGCCCAGATAATCGTTGACCTGGCAGAACTGGCCTTTATGGACTGCTACTCGCTGAACGAGATCATGGCAGCCCGGGAGCAGGCCCAGCGGGCGGGCGGCGACCTGGTGCTGGCCGGCCCTCAGCCGACCGTGCTCCGCCTGCTCGCCCTTTGCGACGTGGTCAGTCGCGGGCTGGTATTCGCCAGCGTGGACGAGGCAGCCAGCGATGCCGGGAGCGCTCCGGCTGCCCTCGTGAAGTCCGGGGCAGTGAAGTCCGGGGCCGCGGCCTCGGACGCAGCTCAGGTCGGCCCAGTCTGGCCTAGTGCGGCTCACGCGTGACGCATGAGCTGACTTTCTGCTCGCGCCAGTGCCTCCGCGGCGGGGCTTGCGCCCTGTCACTGCTCGCCGGCGCCATCGGTCAGGTCGCCGGGCGCGTCGTGCGCGGCGAGGACAGGGGGGCGGCCCGTGCCTGGCAGCGGCAGCGTGGCCGCTAGCCCGGCGATGAGGATGTCGAGTCCCCGTTCGAGTTCGGCGGTGCCGTCGTAGCAGGCCAGGTCGTGCGCGAGGCTGCGCAGCAGCGGGAATTCGCTGAGCGGCAGCCGGTACATGCCGAGCCGCAGCAGGTCGTCGGTCTCGTCGGGGTTTTCTACGAGTTCTTGGAGCTCGTTGAGTACGTGGCCGTTCAGGAAGCCGAACAGGGCCCGGTAGACGTGCAGCGCGGCGGGTCCGCTCCACCCGGCGCGGGGGAGCAGGGCGAGGAGGGCTTCGAGCGGGCGCAGGGTGCCGCGGGGGCGGAGCGCGAGCGGGGTGGCCAGCGGCCGCGTGACGAGCAGCGGGACCACGTTGGGGTGGGCCAGGGCCAGGCCGCGGTAGTCGCGGGCGACCGCGCGCAGCTGGGTGGTCCAGTCGGGGTCGGCCGGGTCGACGTGGAGCTGGGCGAGCACGGTCTCGACGACGCCGTCGAGCAGTGCCGCCTTGCCGGATGCGTGCCGGTAGAGGACCATCGGGTCCCGGTCAAGCGCAGCCGCGAGGCGGCGCATCGACAGGGCGTCGGCCCCGTCCCGGTCGATGATCTCAAGCGCGGTGGCGAGGATCAGCTCACGGGTGACCTTGCCGTCCCTGGCCGTCGGTGGCTGAGGCATCGCAGTGGCTACCCTCCTCGGGTCCGCTCCATGTTACACAATGAGACCATTGTAGACCTACGGTGTTGACCCTGGACCCGGTTACTGTGGCCAGGCAGAGGGCTGGCCGACTCTAGTCACCCCGCTCTCGTTCGGAATCAAAAGATGGATCCACCGAACGAGAGCGGCTGACCGCCGGCCCATGCTGGTGATCCGCGCTGGCCGGCGGACCTCGGTCAGTCTTGCCCGTCAGCGCTGGCCGTGGCCGTTCGGCCCGGCCTGCGGCCCCGGCCCTGTGGTTCGTCCACCTGGAGGCCAGGCGCGGACGGCACCTGAGCGGTGCCGAGATCTGCCTGCAGGCCGCGGAAGAGCGTGTCAAGGCCCGAGTTGAATCGCTGGTCGCGGTCGTTGGCCCAGGCGTACGTGCCGTAGGCGGCCACGGCCGGGAAGCGGTCGGCGGGCAGTGAACGGAGGAACGCGTGGAGTTCCCGTCTGGTCGCGGTATCGCGGAGCCGCTGCTCGGCGGGTGACGTGGGATCGCCGAGGGCGAAGCCGACGGTGTAGTCGTAGACGAGGCGGAACGCCTGGGCGGCCTGGCGGCTGGGCAGTCCGGCCGCGCTGAGCGGCGCGAGGAATGCCTCGGCAACCGCCAGCGATGCGGGGCTGACCGGGTCGCGGGCCTTGAGCAGGGCGGCGATGCCTGGATGGTTCTCCAGCACCGCCCGCAGCCGGCGCGCGAGGGCGCCGACCTGTGCGGCCCAGGGCACGCCGGGGTCCGCCTGGCAGCCGACCTCGGCGAGCACCGCGTCGAGTACGAGGTCGTACAGCTGTTCCTTGCTGCGGACATGTCGGTACAGCGCGCCGGGTACCACACCGAGACGGGCGGCGAGCGCCCGCATGCTGAGGGCCTGCGCCCCGGCAGCGCTGATGACCGTGAGGGCCTGGGCCACGACCCGCTCGCGGGTGAGCGGCCGGCGGCCGCTTTCGCGGTCATCCAGCGGGTTGAACCACAGCGAGCGCGAGTCCGCACCGCCCGCCTGCTGTCCTGCCATGCCTGTCTCCCCTGCCGGCGAAGATTGACCGTGAACGTCGTTCACTATATAGTGAACATTGTCTCTAAGGAACGAATGAAGTTCACTGAAGCAGGCTTCCCCGGCTCCGGCCAGCCGGAAGAGCGGCTTCACACTCGGAGAACGTGACTTTCCCTGCCGCCAGGGTGCCGTAGGGCGATGGTGGGAGGAGCCAGCCTGAAGGCAGGCTGGTCCCGAAGCACGGCTTTGCCGCTTTAGCGGCAAGACGGGGCCAAGCAAGCGCCCGCGCGAAAGAGCGCGCGGGCATGGGACCGCGGAAAGGCACACGGATGATGGTGAACCGCACGAGCGCCGTAAGTCGGCGCTACCTGCCCTCAAGTCCCTTCAAGCCCCCGCCGGAGCCCCCTCCCGTCGAGCAGTACGCCGTGCACGATCTGGTGACCCATGACCGGTACGGGCTTGGCCGGGTCACCATTGTCGAGGGTGATGCCGCCGTGGTTGTTGATTTCGCTCCGCGGATGGTGCGGATTCTGACGCCGTTCACCAAAATGACCAAGCTCTGAGCGTAGCCGCGGGCCCGTCCGCGCCGGGTGCCTGCGCCTGCGCGCGGTGCCTGCGTCCCCGCGGAATCATGCCTGCTCTC
>VFSW01016269.1_pt1 | contig 10158 bp, 9 predicted proteins | sample 5358111 | NCBI WGS metagenome assembly VFSW01 (sample SAMN11554181, study PRJNA540505) | mine drainage metagenome | isolation source: sediment from site ElyBrook_90M | place: USA: Ely Copper Mine, Vershire, VT | collected 2017
GCGCTACATGTAAATCGGAATGCGGCAACGCGTGCGGTGCCGTAAGGCCGGAGTTGGGTATCTGCAAATAATTCAGCTGCCGGTCTTGGGTTCGAGCAGCGAGCTACGAGATTTGCCCTCCAGGCGGGCGAGGCGGCGCTGGAACTGAGCGAGGCGCTGGCGGTAGGCGCTTGGCGCGATGATGCCGAGGCGATGGGCCTTGCGCAGTTCGGCGAGGGCTTGGCGGGCCAATGCGGCGGCGCGATGCGGGTCGCGCGCGCGGCGTTCGTGGAAGATTGCCAGTTGCTCGTAGGCTTCGAAGCCTTCCCGCGAATTCCCTAGCATCCCTTCCCACAGCTCGCGCGCGGCGGCGAAATCTCCGGCACGTTTGGCTAGCATGGCGAGGGAGCGCCGCGCCACGCGGTCCGCATCGGGCGGCAGAGTGGAGGCGATCGAGCGCTCGTACAGCCCGCGCGCGCGAACGGTTTCGCCTCGGCGCTCGCAGATGCGCGACACTCCGAAAAGTTCGAGCGCATCGCGGCCGGGCGATGCGGGATCGGCCAGCAGCGAAACGACGTGGGTCGCCAGCGCGGCCAGACCGCGCAGGTCCATCTGGTTGTGGTGTAAGAGGGTGACGAGAGGTTCGGGCGGGCCGGCGCGCAGATAGTCGAAATAGATCTGCGGGATCAGCTCGGACATGACGTCCGCGCCGCGCTTCCAGCCGAGGACGTGCCGCTCAAGCTCCGCCAAGCGCACCGAGCCGAGTCGCAGCCGCCAGAGATTGCGCGCGGGATGGAGGAAATCGAGGTGGGCGCGCGGCACGGGCGGGGGGATGGCGCGCGTCATGCGGTAACGGGTTTCGAGCAGCGGCCAGTCGAACGATTTTCCGTTGAAGGTGACGAGCACGCGCCGGTGGGCCATGCGTTCGGCCAGCGCCACCAGCACGGAGTGTTCCTCGCTGTGCTCGCGCATGAAGAATTGCTCGACTTCGAGGCCGCCCGCGTCCCACCAGGCAAGGCCGACCAGAAACGGATACGTTCCCGTGCCTCCGGCGAGGCCGGTGGTCTCCGTATCGAGGAAGAGCCACTGCTGCGGGTCGAGCACGCAATCGGGCGCGTCGGGGGCCAGCAGGCGCAGCGCGGCTTCGTCCATGGCGTTTTCCGGCGCAGCGAGGCTTGCGGCTTCGCCCACCGGCTCGGAGAACCAACGGCGGAGCGCCAGATGTTCGCCAAACTGGGTGTGCTGCGGGATGGCGCCCAGCATTTGCGCGAGTTTTTCCGCGCCCTCGGGAATATCGGGGGCGAGCCCTCGCGGGGCGATGGCTTCATCTTCGGCGTCGGTGGTCGGCGCCACATGCCGCCGCGCGGGCTTGAGCGCGGCCAGGCGCGCGTATCGGTCTGTTTCGCCGTGGCTCATGCTCGATTCACCAACTCACCTGGGACCCAAGACTCACCGCAGAGGCGCAGAGTTCACAGAGGAAGAATGAGAATTGGATCCTAACAGCTTGCCGAAAAAAAACTCGGGACCTGCAGTTGCAGGAGCAATAAGGGTTCACTCCTCGCCAGAGGCCAGTAAGAAGAGAGATTCCTCGTCGCTTCGCTCCTCGGAATGACAAGCCGAGGGGATTCTTCATCAGGCTGCTGGCGGTGGAATCTTGCGTCTTTGTCTGTGAACTCTGCGTCTCTGCGGTAAGGTTCCGATTCTTCTTCACGTGCATAGGCGCTCCAGGATGGCGAGTGCGGCTTCCTTGGTGCGCTCGCTTTTTTCACCGGCCGGGCCGACGCACGACGGGCAGCCGCTTTCGCACGGGCACGCGGCGATCAGCTCGCGCGTGCGCTGCAGCAGCAGATCGTGGACGCGATAGAGCGGCTCGCTGAAGCCGATTCCGCCGGGGTAGGCGTCGTAGAGATAGAGATTCGGCTCGAAGAATTCCTTCATCTGCGCGGGATCGGTGGTGGCGGTGGTGAACTCCTGCCAGGTGGTTTCGACGCCGGGGCTGGGCGGGCGTTCGCCGACGGCGGTGCCGAGGTCGCGCCGGTCGCACATCAACAGGAGCGTGGCCATGGACTCGAGCGCGTAGAGCAAGCCAAAGATGCCGCTCTGGCGGTCAGATAGCGGGAAGGGAAGCGCTTCGAGCAGAGGGCGTTCGAGCGTGATCCAGAACGCCGTGGTGTGCATCTCGTTTTCCGGGAGCTCGAGCGTGCCGTCGCCCACGTTTTCGTTGGTGAAGAATTTAATTTTCTTGAAGCCGATCACTTGCGACCGCACGAGCACGTCTCCGTGGGCGCGCGCGGCGGGGCCGGCGATGCGCTCCTGCTCGGCGATTTCGAGCACGCGCACCTGGGTGTAGCGGATGGCGTCGGTGTAATAGTCCACGTCCACGGGGCGGACGTAGGCCTTGCGCTCGTCGAAATCGAGGCGTTCGACGTGGTACTGCTGGCCCTGGTGGAGGTAGATGGCCTTGGGATGCACGGTGGTGAGCGCGGAGGAAAAATCCACCTCGCCGATCACTTCGGGCCGGCCGTCGCCATCGCTGGGCAGATCGCTGCCGAGATTGATGATGACGAAATTATCCGAGGTCACCGAGCGCAGGCTCACCGTATCGGCCGGATAGGCCTCCTGGACCCAATGCCAGTGGCCGCCGCTGCGATGCAGGAATCCGGCGTCGGCCAGGCGCTGGCAAAGTTCGGGAACATCGGCGCCGCCGAGCTTATCGTCCGGGGCGATGGGCAGTTCGAAGGCGGCGCATTTCAGGTGATTGACGAGAATTTCGAGGTTGTCCGGCTGGACGTAGGCGTGCTCGGGCGAGCGGCCGAAAAAATAGTCGGGGTGCTGGACGATGAATTGATCGAGGGGCGCCGATGACGCGACCAGCACGGCGCAGGAAGTTCCGGTGCGACGTCCGGCGCGTCCGGCGCGCTGCCAGGTGGAGGCGATCGAGCCGGCGTAGCCGGCCATCACCGAGGCGTCGAGCGAGCCGATGTCAATGCCGAGTTCGAGGGCGTTCGTCGCGACCACTCCGCGCACGTGGCCGTCGCGCAGGCCGCGTTCGACCTCGCGCCGCTCGCCCGGCAGGTAGCCGCCGCGATAGCCGCGGATGGGTTCGGGCCCGCCCGGCTTGGCGGGGTTCGCCTTCCGCAGGTAGGTGAGCAGCACTTCGGTGTGCAGGCGGCTATTGGCGAAGACGATGGTTTGCAGCTTGCGGGCGAGAAGCTCCTTGGCCACGCGCGCTGTCTCGTTCAGATAACTGCGCCGGATGCCGAGATTGCGGTTCACCATCGGCGGATTGTAGAAGACGAAGAGCTTTTCCGCGGCGGGCGCGCCGTTCTCCTCGACCACGCCGGTTTCGCGCTCGATCAATTGCCCGGCGAGTTCGCCGGGGTTGGCGATGGTCGCCGAGCAGCAGATGAATTGCGGCTGCGAGCCGTAGAAGCGCGCGACGCGCGCGAGGCGCCGCAGGACGTTGGCCAGATGGCTGCCGAAGACGCCGCGATAGGTGTGCAGCTCGTCGAGCACGATGTAGCGCAGGTTTTCGAACAGGCGCGTCCAGCGCGTGTGGTGCGGCAGGATACCGGCGTGCAGCATGTCGGGATTGGTGAGGATGATGTGGCCGCGCTCGCGGATGGCCTTGCGGGCGTCTCCGGGCGTGTCGCCGTCGTAGGTGAAGACGCCGAAACAATCATCGAGGCGCTGCGCGAGGTCGTGCAGCTCGGTGAGCTGGTCCTGCGCCAGAGCCTTGGTGGGGAAGAGGTAGAGAGCGCGCGTGTCGGGATTTTCGAGCACGGCGTTGAGCACTGGAAGGTTGTAGCAGAGCGTTTTGCCGGAGGCCGTCGGCGTCACGACCACGAAGTCTTTGCCGGCGCGGGCGAGTTCCGCGGCGGCCGCTTGATGCGAATAGAGGCGCTCGATGCCCTTGGCGCGATAGGCTGCGGCTAGCTCCGGGCGGACCCAGCCCGGCATGGGCCGGAACTGCGCCTCGCGCGCCGGGATGTGCTTGCTCTTGGTGCGGACCTCGTGGGCGCTATAGCGCGCCGCCAGCGTGCTGAGGACTTCCTCAACGGTTGTGAGCGTCGCGTGCTCGCGTACGGCCAGATGACTCGCCAGCCCTTGCGTTGGTGCCGCCATGCGCCCTCCCTATTTGCCCGTCGTGCGTTGCGGCGGGGAGCACGAGACATCTCCTCAGGCTCCCGCCCGCGTTGGATGCTTCGCCTTTTGTTCGCTGAGAGTACCATTGCGCGCGTTGCAGCGCAACAGGCGAAATTGGGGTGCTTAGCGGGCCGAGCGGTCGTTGAGCGATAGGGGCAGTGGTCTGTTCATGGCAGCGTATATCGGAGAAAAGGCCCCACCCTTCGCAGACGGCGCGAAGGATGGGGCACCCGTAACACATGGTCTCGGGTGAAGTGCCGCGGTGGTATCATCGCGCGGGGCATTCAAGGACAGGTGGGTGCCTCAAGGTGCGAAGGCGTGGCCCAGTCGAGTACTACATGCAATCGCTTTCTCAAGAACGGATTCGAAACTCCCGGATAAAGGCCGTACTCGTTTTTGTCATGCACCAATTTATCGGGAGCTGGGGTGTAGCGGCAGCGGCTACTTTTCTGGTCTATTTCTCTTTCGAGATACTCCGACCCTTAAACCCCCGTATGTTCACTTCCCATAACTCAAGTTGGCTGCTGACGGATCTACCTTACTTCCCTATGCAGATCGTGCTGGGGCTCTGGTCCGGATGGTCGTTTGGCCGCCGTTTTCAGCACCGCGCAATGCTCTGGGCTTGGATTCTTCCATTTGCGTTCCTTTGCTACGCGCTACTGGCAATTCCCACCATGACGCCTGACTTTGTGCCGTTAATCCTTCAAGCTGGCGTGGGTCAATCCAGACTCTCACATTACTTCGGCTGGGGCTGCCGCCCAGAAGATCGCTGTTTGGATCAACTGGGAATTACGATGCCTTTTTACGTTTCGGTTTCTTATTCCATCGGGGCGCTGCTCGCAAGACGGATGCCCACGGCCCGTGGAGCCGGAGTCCCCGTTTCCCTGTAGTTTTACGGTTTGCTTGCCGGCGCTTGACACTCGATGCCGCGGGAGAAGAAGATGAAGCATGGCTCAAGCGATCATGATGTTTGATTTCGGCACGAATGAAGAAGCAGCGCAGCAGGCCCGCCAGAAGGTGGAAGCCTGGAAGCAAGGGTTTCGCCTGGGCAACAAGATCCAGCTGAAGTTCGAGCGCCAGGAATCCGCGGAAGACGTGGGTTCACCGGAGGGAAAGGCGGCCTCCGCGGAGGGCAAGCCGGGGAAGAAGAAATCGCCGGCGCCCGGCGGGAAGGAAGGCGGCGCGGATGGCAAGGCCGCATCCGGCGGCCGCGTGCGCGTGCTGGTGCGCCTGGCGTTTTCCGACCACGAGAAGATTTCGAATCAGCGGTGGCTCGACCGCATCCCCGCCGAAGAGCCGTTCAAGTCCGCCAAAGCCGAAACCGTCCATCCGGGCGATGCCGCGTTCGACCAACTGTCTGAATTGTTCGATTCGTTGGGCTGGCGTGGTGATTCAGAAGTTCGTTGATTCGCTCGGGCGGAATCCGGAGCATCCCTGGAGTGCGGGAGTTTGCTCGCACTTTTGCCCGGCGAAGCTGTGTGGTGTCGGGGAAATAGCTCGCAGGAGTTGCAACCTGGCCGGGCGCAGCAAGCAGCGCCCCTACGGCGGATTGCGAGCCGCGCACTCTTGCTGGTTGTTTGCGGGACGCGACGCCAGGTTGCGTCTTTCGCCGCCCTTCCGGAAGGCCATCGTGGCATGGCACAGGCACGGAACCTGGGCGTTTGTTCTCTTGTTGGCGGTTTTCCCGAATTGGCTATAATGGGGCGAAACGCATCCTATCGGCGAATCCTCCGCCGGAGGCAGACCGAATGGCCTCTCATCTGAAGATGAAGGCTGCCCAATTTGACGCTTCGAAATACCACGGTCTCGACCGCGATGCGCTTGTCCGCAGCTACCGGACAATGTTTCTGTCGCGGCGGCTGGACGACCGCGAGATTCAGCTCAAGCGGCAGAACAAAATCTACTTCCAAATCAGCGGCGCGGGGCACGAAGCGGTGCAGGTGGCCGCGGGGCTGCTGCTCAAGCCGGGCCACGACTGGTTTTTCCCCTACTACCGCGATCGCGCGCTGGCGCTGATGCTGGGCGTCACGCCCCTCGCCATGCTGCTGCAGGGCGTGGGCGCCAAGGATGATCCCTCCTCGGGCGGCCGGCAGATACCGACGCACTGGGGAAGCCGGGAATTGAACGTTGTAGCCAGCGCATCCGCCACGGGCATGCAATGGCTGCACGCGGTGGGCTCCGCGGAGGCTTCGCTCTATTACGACCGGGCCCCCAAAGCGTTGGAGCAGGCGCGCCAGGCTCCGCTGGGGAGTTCGGTGAGCCATCATGGCGATGAAATCGCCTACGTTTCCGGGGGCGACGGCGCGACAAGCGAAGGCGAATTCTACGAAGCGCTCAACGCGGCGTGCCTGCGACAGGTTCCGGTGCTGTTTCTGGTCGAGGACAACGGCTACGCCATTTCCGTGCCGGTGGAAATCCAGACGCCGGGCGGCAACATTTCCAAATTGGTGGCGAACTACCCGCATCTGGCGGTGCAGGAATGCGACGGCACGGACCTGCTGGAGAGCTACGCGGTTTTGAGCCGCGCGGTGGCCCATTGCCGCGCGCGGCGGGGTCCGGCGCTGGTCCACGCGCATGTCACGCGCCCGTACTCGCACTCGCTTTCCGATGAGGAGAAGCTCTATAAGACGCCCGAAGACCGCCAGGCGGAAGCGCATCGCGATCCGGTTCCGAAGTTTGGGTTGTTCCTGGTGCGCGAGGGCATTCTCGATGAAGCCGAGATGGAAGCGCTCGAGGCGGAGGTGGACCGCGAAGTTCTGGAGGCGACCGACCGCGCCCTGGCGGCCGAGCTGCCCGCCGCGGATTCCATCCATGCGTGCGTCTATTCGCCGGACGTTGATCCCACGGGGAAGCAGTTTGAGGTTGCGTCCAAGCCCGCCGGCCATCCCAAGACCATGGTGGAAATGGTTTCCGCCACGCTGGCCGATGAAATGGCGCGCGACGAGCGCGTGGTGATCCTCGGCGAGGACGTGGCGGACTGCAGCCGCGAGGAAAATCTCGCGACGGTTAAGGGGAAGGGCGGCGTCTTCAAGGCGACCACCGGGTTGCAGCGGCGCTTCGGGTCGGCGCGTGTGTTCAATACGCCGATCGCCGAGGCGGCCATCGTCGGCCGGGCGATTGGCATGGCGGTGCGCGGATTGAAGCCCATCGCCGAGATCCAGTTTTTCGACTACATCTGGCCGGCGATGATGCAGCTGCGCGACGAATTGCCGGTGGTGCGCTGGCGTTCGGCGGGCCATTTCAAGTGCCCGGCGGTGGTGCGCGTGGCGATTGGCGGATACCTGACCGGCGGGGGGATTTATCACAGCCAGTCCGGGGAAGTGACGTTCACGCATATTCCCGGGCTGCGCGTGGTGATGCCTTCGACGGCGCTCGACTTGTGCGGCCTGCTGCGCACCGCCATCCGCGCCGACGATCCCGTGCTGTTTCTCGAGCACAAGCATCTCTACCGCCAGCCTTACAACCGCTCGCCGTATCCCGGGGCGGAGTTCACGATTCCGTTCGGCAAGGCGCGCGTGGCGCGTGAAGGCTCCGACGTGAGCATCATCACCTATGGCGCCGTGGTGCATCGCGCCGAAGTGGCGGCCGCGGAACTGGCGCGGGGCGGGATTTCGGCCGAGATTATCGATCTGCGGACGCTCAGCCCCTATGACTGGGAGTCCATCGCGGCCAGCGTGTCGAAGACGAGCCGCGCCATCGTGGCGTACGAGGACTGGCGTTCGTGGGGCTACGGCGCCGAAATTGCCGCGCGCATCGCCGAGGAATTGTTCGAGGAGCTGGATGCTCCGGTGCGCCGCGTGGCGGCCGCCGATACCTTCTGCGCCTATCACCCCAAGCTCGAGCACGCCATCCTGCCGCAAGCCGAGGATATTGTCCGCGCGGCCCGCGATCTGGCGGCGTATTGAGCGGAGCTGGCAGTGCGTTGAATAGAGGGCTCGGACCCTGCAGTGGCAGAAGCAGTGATGTCTCCCTCCTCGCCGGAAGCCAGTAGGAAGAGAGATTCCTCGTCGCCCCGACCAACGCGCCGGGGCGCAGATTTGGCGCTGCGCGCCCCGGAATGACAGGCCGAAGGAGTTTTTCGACAAGGTTTAGGAAACTTTTTCGGGGTTCGCATCGTAACCTTGTGTAAGCGCTGGGGAGAAGGTAAGGCCGGCGCGGGAGGTTCACGCCATGGTTTGCACGAATTGCCAAAGAGACATCGCCGATTATTCCAACTTCTGCTACTTTTGCGGCGCGAGGCAGCATCTGTCGCCGGCCGGGCCGCCGCTAGCGTCCCGGCGCCTGATGCGTTCTGCGGTGGACAGCAAGATCGCCGGGGTGTGCGGGGGCATTGCCGAGTATTTCGAGGTGGATTCCACGCTGGTGCGGCTGGTGTGGGTGTTGCTGATTCTCATGCCGGTGCCGGTGGTGCCGGCCGCGATCGGTTATTTTGTGGCCTGGCTGATCATGCCGCTGGCCCCGCTGCCCGAGCGGGTGGTGGCGCCGCCGTCCGGGGCGCCGCATTCGACGAGCGCCGCGTAAACCCGGAATCAGCAGTTGCGCGGGCGGGGCCGCTGCAAAAAGCGGCGAGGACTCAGTCCTTGTTCTTGGTCTTGCGGGCGGACCGGCGGCCTTCGGGGAAGAAGAGCCGGTCGAAGGCAATGGGCCCCGCGCCGAGAGCCGCCAGGGCAAACGCCGCCGTTGCCAGCGCCAGCGGCAATTCGTAATTTTGCACCTTCATCGGGTCCAGGATAATTCCGTGAACCTTCCATAGGGCGATGGCCATCTCGCCCGCCAGAAGCAATCCCGCCACGCGCGTGAAAAGCCCCGCGATCAGCAGGCAGCCGCCGAAAAACTCGATGATGCCCGCGGCATAGGCTAAGTAGGAAGGGAAGCCCATGCGCGCAAACCATTGCAGGGCCTCGCGCGTGTGCGTGAACAATTTCGGATAGCCGTGGTAGACGAAGATGGCGCCCAGCGCCACGCGCAACAGCAGCAGCGCGAGCGGCTTCAGCTTTTCCAGACTCTGCATGCGGATTCTCCTGGCCGGGCGCGCCTGCGCGGCAGTCCCAGCGTGCGGGATTGTAACAGAAATGCGGGTTGGGCCTCCCGCGCCTGTCCGGAAATGTTTTCCCGGAGTGTTCCCCAGGCACGCGCGCCCGTTGGTGTAGAATTCCTTCGTGGTGAGAGGCACGCGGGGGAGCATGAGGGAAGGCAAGCGCATGATCGGCGTGGTCACCGGGGGCGGGGACTGTTCCGGCCAGCAGGCGCGGGCGATGGATGCCGCGGGGCCGCTGGCGGGACGCGCGGCCAATGCGATTGCCTCGGCGCTGCGCGAACACGTGGACAACGAAGTGCGCGTGGCGGCGATCGGGCATCTACAGCGGGGCGGCTCGCCCAGCCCGTTCGATCGCCTGCCGGCAACGCGCTTTGGAGTGGGTGCGGTGGTACTGGCCGCGCGCGCCGTGGGAATCACATTTGGAGACCGCCTCTGATGCGCAAGGTGCTGCTGGGCTTCCTGGTCGTGCTGGTGATCGGTTTTGGCGCGTACCTGCACTTTCGGCATCCGGCGCGCTCGCTGGGAGTGGCATACGTCAGCAATCGCGACGTGATTTTGTGGAGTTCGGCCGCGCAGGTGCGCGAGCGCGGTGCCACGCTGGGCTTGGGCGATCGCCTGGACATCCTCGACCGTTTCGGGGATCAGGTGAAAGTGCGCACGGCGGCGGGCGTGACCGGCTGGACCGCCCAGGGCGATTTGCTCTCGGCAGAGTTTTGGCAGAAAGCACAGGATCTGGAGGCGAAGGTCGCGACAGAGCCGGTCGAGGCCCGCGGGCATACCCGCGTGCTGACGAATCTGCACACCGAGCCGGGCCGTGACACCCCGCGCATCCGCCAGCTGATGCGGGCAATTCCGGTGGACCTGTTCGAGCGGCGGGCGCTGGAGGTGCCGGCCGCTGGCGCGCCGCCCCCGCCCGCAGCCCCGGGGGCGGGGCCGGGCGCCGAATAAAGGGGGGCCCCACAACCGGCCGCACCCCAGAAAGAGGGGTGGTGGGG
>VFSW01016270.1_pt1 | contig 10157 bp, 9 predicted proteins | sample 5358111 | NCBI WGS metagenome assembly VFSW01 (sample SAMN11554181, study PRJNA540505) | mine drainage metagenome | isolation source: sediment from site ElyBrook_90M | place: USA: Ely Copper Mine, Vershire, VT | collected 2017
CCTGGCGTGAAGCTAAGTCTTTGTGATATCTAAATAAACCCTATTTCTTGCTTGACCTTCCGAATTTTATTATCTATAGTGGTGCGAAGTGGTGTTTAGTGGTAAAAAGTGGGGATATTCCTGCTCTATTTTTAATGGGTTTTTACATGTTTCGTGGCGTAACAACACTCAGTTTGGATACCAAGGGGCGCTTGACCATACCGTCCCGGTATCGTGACGAACTGTCGTCGCAGGGCGATGGCCGGGTGGTGGTGACCGTCGACCCGAGCAAGTGCCTGTTGCTGTTTCCGCTCCCGGAGTGGGAGCCGATAGAAAAAAAATTGAACAGCCTGTCGAGTTTCAATCCACAGACGCGCAGCCTGCAGCGCTTGCTGGTCGGTAACGCGGCGGACCTGGAGCTGGATGCGGCGGGTCGGATATTGTTGCCGCCGATGCTGCGCGAGTTTGCGGTACTCGACAAGAGCGTCGTGCTGGTAGGGCAGGGTACGAAATTCGAGATATGGAATGAACTGCGCTGGCAAGAGCAGATGGATCAGGCCCTGGTGTTTAAAAATGGCGAAATGCCTGACGAATTGGCCGGTTTCTCGTTGTGAGCGCGAGCTTGCGACATGAAACGGTGTTACTGGAAAAAGCGGTTGCAGCCTTGACTATCAAGCCGGGAGGCATCTATGTGGACGCGACCTTCGGGCGCGGTGGACATAGCGGGCGGATATTGGAGCAGTTGGATGAGGGCGGGCGATTATTTGCTTTTGATAAAGACCCGGTGGCGATTGCGGCGGGAGCAGATTGGCGCGATAAGCGTTTTGAGCTGGTGCATAGCGGGTTCGAGCATGTTGCGGATGAGCTAGCGGCGCGCGGAGTCCGGCAGGTGCAGGGCGTTTTAATGGATCTGGGCGTGTCTTCGCCGCAACTGGACGACGCGCAGCGCGGTTTCAGTTTCCGTTTCGATGCGCCGCTGGACATGCGCATGGATACCACGCGCGGGCAGACTGCCGCGCAATGGCTGGCGCGTGTTGATGAAGCCGAATTAAAAGAGGTGATTAGTCAATATGGCGAAGAGCGGTATGCTAGGGCGATTGCAAGAGCGATTGTGGCGCAAAGAACTGATGCGCCGATCACAACCACAAAACATCTGGCGCAACTCGTTGCGTCCGTCGTCCCTACCCGCGAGCAGGGGCAAAATCCGGCGACCCGCACCTTTCAGGCTATACGGATTCACCTCAACCGCGAACTTGAGGAGCTATCGTTAGCATTACCGCGTTGCGCGCAATTATTGGCGAGCGGCGGTCGGCTGGTGGTGATCAGTTTTCATTCGCTGGAAGACCGGATAGTCAAACGTTTCATGCGCGAGGCATCCAGCCCGCCGCCCTTGCCGCCACGGCTGCCGATACGGGCAGTCGACATACCCAAACCGGGCATGGCGCTGGTGGGTCGGGCGGTTTATCCGGACACGGCTGAAGTCGCCGCCAATCCGCGAGCGCGCAGCGCGGTGATGCGGGTGCTGGAGGCCGTGTAATGCGCATGCAATTGGTATTGCTATTGGCCGTCGTCATTTGCGCCCTGGCGGTCGTGACGAGTCAGCATGAGGCGCGCCGGGCATTCACCGCTTTGCAGCAGGCGCAACAGCAACAGCGCAAGCTGGAAGTGGAGTGGGGGCAATTGCAGCTGGAACAAAGCACTTGGGCGCGGCATGCGCGGGTCGAGAAAATCGCGACCGAGCAGCTGTCGATGCAACTGCCCAACGCGAATCAGATGCATGTGATAGTTGCGGCAAAACCGCCGGTGGCGTCTCGGTGACGCGCCACATAGCCCGTCCTGCTGGGCATTTGCTGACTTTGCATTTGCAGGCATGGCGCGGTCGGTTGGTGTTGATTCTGATTTTATTGTGGTTGCTGGTGTTGGCGGGGCGCGCTGTGTATTTACAAGGTTTGCATCATACATTTTTGCAACGCAAGGGCGACGCGCTGGCAAGCCGCGTGGAGGAGTTGCCTGCGCATCGCGGCATGATCACGGATCGCGACGGCGAACCCCTGGCGATCAGTACGCCGATGGAATCCTTGTGGGTGAATCCCTCCGTTGTCCAGTTGACCGTGCGCCAGTTGCAACAACTCGGTGCGGTATTGCAAATGAGCGTACCCGAGATCCAGGCGAAACTGGACGATCGCGACCGCGAGTTCGTCTACATCAAGCGCCGCTTGCCGCCCGATCAGGCCGAAGCGGTTACCAGTCTAGACATACCCGGTTTGTCCCTGCGCCGCGAATACCGCCGCTATTATCCGTCCGGCGAAGTCACCGCGCCGTTACTGGGTTTTACCGGCATGGACGACAACGGCCAGGAGGGTCTGGAACTGGCGTATGAGCGCTGGCTCGCGGGCAAGCCCGGCAGTCGGCGGGTATTGCAGGACCGCAGAGGGCACGTCATCGAGGACGTGCAGAGCATATTAAGTCCCCGGCCCGGTCGCGATCTGACGCTGTCGATAGACATGAGGCTGCAGTATCTCGCCTATCATGAATTGCAGGCGGCGGTGCTGGCGAATAAAGCCAAGGCCGGGGCGATCGTCATGCTCGACGCCAGAACCGGCGAAATCCTCGCGCTGGCCAATGTGCCCTCCTATAATCCGAACAATCTGGACGGCGTGAAACCCTGGCAGATCCGCAATCATGCAATCACCGACGAATTCGAACCCGGTTCGACCATGAAGCCGTTCACTGTGTCGGCCGCGCTGGATACCGGCAAGTACACGCCCGACACGGTGATCGATACCGAAGGCGGCAGTTATCTGATCGGTACCAAGCGGATACACGACGACCATCCGTACGAATCATTGACGGTATCGCAGGTGATCCAGAAATCGAGCAACGTCGGCGCGTCGAAGATGGCGTTGTCGTTGGCGCCCGAATATTTCTGGACCGAACTGCATCATGCCGGGTTCGGCGTCGTCCCGTCGATTGGTTTCCCAGGCGCGGCATCGGGAAGTTTGCGTCCCTACCAGCATTGGCGGCCGATAGAGCAGGCAACCATGTCGTTCGGTAACGGCATCTCGGTCAGTTTGTTGCAGTTGGCGCGTGCGTACACGATCTTTACCAATCATGGCATATTGAAGCCCCTCACCCTGGTCAAGCAGGCCCCGGCGGTCGACGCGGGCGCGCGCGTATTCAGCGCGCGTAGCGCAGACGAACTGGTGCCAATGCTGGAGAGCGTTGTTTCGCCGGACGGCACGGCGCCGCTCGCGGCGTTGGACGGCTATCGCGTCGCCGGAAAAACCGGAACGGCGCATAAGCCCGATCGCGGTGGTTATTCGAGAGACAAATATATTGCTTCCTTTGTTGGCTTCGCGCCGGTGAGCAATCCGCGTCTGATCGTCGCGGTGATGATAGACGAACCGTCCGCCGGGCAATATTACGGCGGCACGGTATCCGCGCCCATATTCAGGAGAGTCATGCAAAGCGCGCTACGCGAACTGGATGTGGCGCCTGATAAACCATGGTTACAAACTCCCGCACCCGACAAGGCTGCGGGCAAGGGGGCCGGCACATGAGCTCGGCTTATCGTCACTATGATGCCGACGCACTGGCAGATTTTGCACGGCAAGGCTGGGTCGTGTCGGGGTTGACGGCCGATAGCCGACAAGTAACACCGGGCATGGCGTTCGCGGCATACCCCGGCGCGGCGGCTGACGGTCGCCAGTACATCGGCGCCGCGGTGGCGGCGGGCGCGACGGCGATTTTATGGGAGGCGGCGGACTTCAACTGGCCTGCTCAATGGGCGAGGCTGCCGAATCTGCCGGTACGCGATCTGAAATCGCAACTGGGCAATATCGCCGCACTCGTCTACGGGCATCCTTCGCGGGCGTTATTGACCGTCGGCGTGACCGGCACCAACGGTAAGACATCGTGCGCACACTGGATAGCGCAAGCCCTGAATGCTGCGTCGCGCAAGACCGCCGTGGTGGGGACGCTGGGCAACGGTTTTCCGCCCGGCCTGCAAACGGTGGGCAATACCACGCCCGACGCGGCGCGTCTGCAGCAGACGCTGGCCGATTACCGCGACGCCGGGGCTACCGCAGTCGCGATTGAGGTATCGTCGCACGGGCTGGATCAGGGTCGGGTCAACGGCGTGGAGTTCGACGTTGCGGTGCTGACCAATCTGACCCGCGATCACCTGGATTATCACGGCACCATGGCGAATTACGCGGCTGCCAAGGCGCGCCTGTTTGCCTGGACAGGACTGCGTTATGCGGTGCTGAATCTGGACGACGAATTCGGGCGCCAAATTGCCGCTGCGCCGCTATCGACGGGCGTCGAGCGCATCGGTTATGGCCTGGGTGTCGGCGAAGTACGCGGTAGCCAGTTGCAATTATTGCCCGACGGTCTGGCCATGGATGTCGACACAGCCTGGGGGCGCGGCGCACTGCGCTCGAATTTGCTGGGGCGATTCAACGCGCATAACCTGCTGGCAACGCTGGCGGCCTTGCTGGTGAGCGGTATGGCGCTAGACGAGGCGGTAGTCCGGCTGTCCGCCGTGGTTCCGCCGTCGGGGCGCATGCAGGCGACAGGCGGTGGCAGCCGGCCGCTGGTAATCGTCGATTACGCGCATACGCCCGATGCGCTGGAAAAAGTATTGAACAGCCTGCGCGAGACGCGGCCGGAGGGGCAAGTTTGGTGCGTGTTCGGTTGCGGCGGAGAGCGCGACGCCGGAAAACGGGCATTGATGGGCGAGATAGCCGAACGCCTGGCGGACAACACGGTCGTGACATCGGACAATCCTCGCGGCGAGGCGCCGGATGCGATTGTCGCCGACATACGCGCGGGCATGAGCGGGCGTGAAACCGTCATCCTCGACCGCGCCGCGGCGATTGCGGGGGCGATCGCCGCTGCGCAGGCTGGCGATGTCGTGCTGATTGCCGGCAAGGGACATGAAAACTATCAGGAAATTGCAGGAATAAAACACCCGTTCAGCGATCTGGCAGTCGCAACACAGGCTTTGGAGTCGCGCTCATGAGCATGATGTCGACACGCACCGCGGCACAGGTCATCGGTGGCACGCTGCGAGGCGAGGTTAGTGAATTCGCGCGGGTGAGTACCGACAGCAGGGATATCCGTCGCGGCGATCTGTTCGTCGCCTTGCGCGGCGAGCGCTTTGACGGCCACCTGTTTGCCGAGGCAGCGCTAAAGGCCGGGGCGGCGGCGGTCGTCGTCGACGGCGCGGCGCCAGGCGCCGTTAGCCCCGCGATTGTGGTCGCCGATACCCGGCTGGCGCTGGGTGCGCTGGCGGCTTACTGGCGCGAGCAAATGCCCGCCCGCATCATCGGCATTACCGGCAGCAGCGGAAAAACGACGGTGAAGGAAATGCTGGCGTCCATTTTGCGCGCTGCCGCAGGGGATGAGGCGGTGCTGGCTACCAAGGGCAATCTCAATAACGATATCGGCATGCCGCTGACGCTGCTGGGCCTGAACACAGATCACCGCTATGGCGTGATCGAAATGGGCATGAACCATACCGGCGAGCTGAGCTACCTCAGTCGTCTGTCCAGCCCCGAAGTCGTTGTCATCAATAATGCCGGAACGGCGCATCTGGGCATGCTCGGGTCGCTGCAAGCCATAGCCCAGGCCAAGGGCGAGATACTGACCGGCTGCCGGACCCAGGGCATCGCCGTAATCAACGCCGATGACGTCTATGCGCCCTTGTGGCGCGGTCTGGCGCAGAGTCGGACGGTGCTTGATTTCGGCATCGACGCGGGTTCCGCCGCAGTGCGCGGCAGCTATGTCGTGCACGCCGACTACAGCGATATGCTTATCAGTTTTGAAGGTGGCGAGGTGGCGCTACGGCTGCCCGCGCCGGGTCGGCACAATGTCATGAACGCACTGGCGGCGGCGACCGCGGCCTGGGCTCTGGCGATAGATGCCGATGCCATTGTCGCGGGGCTGCAAGGTTTCAAGGGCATCTACGGACGGTTGCAATATGCGCAAGCCCTTGCGGGGGCATTGGTGATAGACGACAGCTATAACGCAAATCCCGATTCCGCGCGCGCCGCGATCGGCGTGCTAGCAGCCAGGCCGGGTACAAAAATACTGGTGTTCGGCGATATGGGTGAGCTGGGCGACGCTGCGCCCGCCGCGCATGCGGAAATCGGCGCGTACGCCAGGCAGGCGGGAGTGCAAGGTTTATATACCCTGGGAGAGCATAGTCGTCTGGCAACCGCGGCGTTTGGTCCAGGGGCGCAGCATTTCGCCGGCATCGCGGAACTTGAGGCGGCATTGTTGCCGCGCCTGGCAGCAGGCGTGACGGTATTGGTCAAGGGCTCACGTTTTATGCGGATGGAACGGCTGGTCGAAACGCTGAGGTTGAAGCATGAATAATTTACGGGGACAAATCTGATGTTGCTATGGTTGTTCCAAAATCTGTCTGGCGATCTGCGCGCGCTGAACGTGTTTAACTACTTGACCCTGCGCGCGGTGCTGGCGACACTGACCTCGCTCACCATCTCGTTTCTGGTCGGGCCTTATGTCATCCGCAGACTGGCCGCGCTAAAGATCGGTCAGGCGATACGCGACGACGGTCCGCAGACTCATCTGGTCAAAGCGGGTACGCCGACCATGGGCGGCGCTCTGATCCTGGTTTCCATTACCGTCTCCACGTTGCTGTGGGGCGACCTGGAAAACCGTTACGTGTGGGTAGTGCTGCTGACCATGCTCGGTTTTGGCGGGGTGGGCTGGGTAGACGATTACCGCAAGGTGGTGAACAGAAATCCCAAAGGGCTGTCGGCCAGAGCGAAGTATCTCTGGCAGTCGGTATTCGGTCTCGGCGCAGCGTTGTTTCTTGCTCATACAGCGCAGTTGCCGGCACAAACCGAGCTGATCGTGCCATTTTTCAAACATGTCGCGATTCCGCTGGGAATGACGGGTTTTGTCATCCTGACCTATTTCGTCATCGTCGGTTCGAGCAATGCGGTGAACCTGACCGATGGCCTGGACGGTCTGGCAATCATGCCGACGGTTATGGTCGCGTCGGCGTTGGCAATTTTTGCCTACGTTGCCGGGAACGCGGTGTTTTCGCGGTATCTGGGCTTGCCTCACATCCCGGGCGCTGGGGAACTGGCGGTGTTCTGTGCGGCGATTGCGGGCGCAGGTCTGGCATTTCTGTGGTTCAACGCTTATCCCGCCGAGGTATTCATGGGCGACGTCGGCGCGCTTGCGCTGGGTGCAGCGCTGGGGACGGTGGCCGTGATCGTGCGTCAGGAGATTGTGCTTTTCATCATGGGCGGCGTATTCGTGATGGAAACGCTGTCGGTGATGATACAGGTGGGATCGTTTAAATTGACCGGCAAGCGGGTGTTCCGGATGGCGCCGCTACACCATCATTACGAACTCAAAGGCTGGAAGGAAACACAGGTTGTGGTGCGCTTCTGGATCATCACCATGATGCTGGTGCTGGTCGGCTTATCGACACTGAAAATACGTTAGAACTTGTTAATGCAGGGCGACAGCGTTTTGCTGCCACAAAACTAGAGCGACTATAAATGAACTGGTACGGGCAACACATCTTGATACTCGGGCTAGGCAGCAGCGGCTGGGCTGCTGCGCGCTGGCTGGCGCACCGCGGCGCGGTGCTGCGGGTAGCCGACAATGCCCCGGCGCCGGACAACCTTGCGCGCTTGCGGGAGATGTTGCCGGCCGTCGAGGTGACGCTGGGGGATTGGCGCGAAGCCGATTTTGCCTGGGCCGACCGTATCATCGCGAGCCCTGGCGTGCCGCTGGCGCATCCACTGATACAGGCGGCGCTGGGGCGTGGCATCGCCGTCTGGAGCGATGTGGAATTGTTCGCACAGGCCTTGCCCCACCACGCCAAAGTGATCGCAATCACCGGCTCCAACGGTAAAAGCACGGTGACCAGCATGGTGACCGCGATGTGTCTTGCCGCCGGGAAAAAAGCGGTAATGGCCGGAAACATCGGATTGCCGGTACTCGATGCGCTGGAGGAATATCCGGATACCGAAATTTTTGTGCTCGAGTTGTCGAGCTTTCAGCTGGAGGCGACCTATACGCTCAATGCGGCGGCGGCAACGGTATTGAACATCAGCGAGGACCATTTGGACCGTTACCCGGATCTGGCGGTTTATGCGGCAAGCAAGGCGCGAATTTTTACCGGCGACGGTGTGCAGGTGCTGAATCGGGACGACGTGCGCAGCATGGCCATGGCGCGGAACGCGCGCGAGGTCATCAGCTTCGGTCTGGACGCCAGTGCGCACGAGTTCGGCGTTTGCGACGGCTTTCTTTGCCGCGGTATGACACGCCTGATGGCGCTGGACGAACTGCCGGTGACCGGTCTGCACAATGCAGCCAACGCGCTGGCCGCCTGGGCGCTGTGTTCGGTACTGGGCTTACCCGATAGCGCTCTCGCGACGGCACTGCGACAATTCTCCGGCTTGCCGCATCGGGTAGAATGGGTAGAGCGTATAGGCGAAGTCGATTTTTACGACGATTCCAAAGGCACGAACGTTGGTGCGACCGAGGCGGCGCTCAAAGGGCTGGGGCGGCCGGTCGTGTTGATCGTCGGCGGCGAAGGCAAAGGCCAGGATTTCGCGCCGCTCGCAGCAGCGGTGACGCGTTCGGCTCGCGCCGTGGTGCAAATCGGTCGTGACGGGCCGTTGATCGCAGCGGCGCTGGCGGGAACCGGAGTGCCTGTGTTGCGCGCCGAAACCATGACGCAAGCCGTCGCCAGTGCCTATGCCCAGGCCCGGCCCGGCGATGCTGTGTTGCTGTCTCCCGCCTGCGCAAGCTTCGATATGTTCAAAAATTACACCCATCGCGCAGCAGCGTTTGTCGACGCGGTAAAAAAACTGAGCTGGGGTGCCCTGTGAACGCGCCGGCCCGCTCGCGGCACAACGTGGCAGAGTACGACATGGTGCTGGTCTGGCTGGCGATGGCACTGCTGTCGTTCGGTCTGGTGATGGTGTATTCGGCGTCCATCGACATCGCCGAGGCCAACCGCAGTACCGGTCATCATTCGACATTCTTCCTGATTCGGCAACTGATGTTCATCGTGGTCGGCCTGATTGCGGGCTACATTACCTTTCAGATTCCGGTGTTCAAATGGCAACGATTCGCGCCCTGGCTGTTTCTGGCGGGTTTGGCTCTGCTCATGCTGGTTCTTGTGCCGGGAATCGGGCGCAGCGTGAATGGCAGCCAGCGCTGGCTCCCGCTGGGGCTGATCAATCTGCAGCCGTCGGAGTTGATGAAGCTGGCTGCGGTGCTGTATGCAGCGGATTACACGGTACGCAAGGCCGCATTCATGCATAACTTCAAGCAGGGCTTTCTGCCTATGCTGCTGGCTATCCTGCTGACCGGATTCCTGTTGCTGCGTGAACCGGATTTCGGTGCCTTTGTCGTGATTATCGTAATTGCGATGGCGACTCTGTTTCTGGGCGGGCTGAACCTCAGGATATTCGCAGGGCTGTTTGTGCTGTCTATCGCCGGCTTCGTCGGCCTGATCTGGAGTTCGCCGTACCGATTGCAGCGCATTGTCGGATTCATGGACCCATGGGCCGATCCCTTCGGCAAGGGCTACCAGCTCTCGCACGCGCTGATCGCTTTCGGTCGCGGGCAATGGCTGGGCCTGGGATTGGGCGGCAGCGTGGAAAAACTGTTTTATTTGCCTGAGGCGCATACCGATTTCCTGCTTGCCGTCATCGCCGAGGAACTCGGTTTCGCCGGTGTTGCGGCCGTGATCGCGCTGTTCGGGTGGCTGGTGATACGAACCTTTCAGATTGGCCGCGAGGCGGCCATGATGGAGCGTCACTTTTGCGCCTTGACCGCGATGGGAATAGGCGTGTGGATAGGCGTTCAGGCATGCATCAATATAGGCGTGAACATGGGTTTGCTGCCGACCAAGGGCCTGACCTTGCCGTTTCTGTCGTTTGGCGGCAGCGGAATTGTCGCCAACTGCATTGCGATCGCAATTTTATTGCGCATCGATTACGAAACCCGCGGCCTGAAGCGCGGGAAAAAAGGAGTATGACCATGGCGCGCGTCCTGATGGTGATGGCTGGCGGTACCGGCGGCCATATTTACCCCGGTCTGGCGGTGGCGGCTGCGGTAAGCGCGCAAGGGTGGAGGGTCATCTGGCTGGGTACCCGGCAGGGCATGGAGTCGCGCAT
>VFSW01016271.1_pt1 | contig 10157 bp, 7 predicted proteins | sample 5358111 | NCBI WGS metagenome assembly VFSW01 (sample SAMN11554181, study PRJNA540505) | mine drainage metagenome | isolation source: sediment from site ElyBrook_90M | place: USA: Ely Copper Mine, Vershire, VT | collected 2017
CGGTCAGCTCGTCCTCAAGCGCGGTCAGCTCGGTGATCCGGTCCCTGAGCTCCTGACGGCCCCTGTCGGTAATCCGGTAGACCTTCTTGCCGTTGACCTCGTCGTGAGTGACCAGGCCTTCCTCTTCCAGCCGGCTCAGCCTGGGATAGATCGTGCCGGGCGATGGCGAGTAGACGCCGAGGAACCGATCCTGGAGCAGCCGGATCACCTCGTACCCGTGCCGCGGCGACTCGTCGAGCAGCTTCAGCAAGTAGAGCCGGAGCCTGCCATGGCCGAATACCGGAGCCACCAAGCATCACCCTCCCCCGCATACGATATATCGTGTCTAGCGCCAGGGGAGTCAGCGCGGGCTCACTAGTCGCCCTCGTCGGCTTCGGCGGCGTCCGCGTCCGCCGGGTACTCATCCAGCCTGGCCAGCCATGTGGCCAGCCGCTCGATCGGCGCCTCGTCCTGCGGATGCTCGTCGACGAACTCGATCAGCCGGCCGGCCAGCCAGCCGATCGAAACCTCCTCGTCGCCGCGCCGGCTGGCGAGCTCCTCGATTCCCCGGTCGGTGAAGTACATCGCCCGCTCCTAACCTGGGTCCCGGCCGTGCCCCTGACCCGGCCACCTAGCCCGGTTACTAACCCGGCAAGCCCTAACCCATCGCCTCCGCGAGCAAGGTGGCCTGCGCGGCGGCATGCGCCCTGGCGGAGCCCGAGGCCGGTGCTGAGCTGGCGGGGCGCGACGCCACACCGACCCGGCGGCCGATCAGAGCGGGCAGGCTCAGCCCCATCGACGGCCAGGCACCCATGTTGGCCGGCTCCTCCTGGACCCAGATCAGCTCGGCGCTGTCCGGGTAACCGGCCAGTTCCTCGGCCAGCTCGTGACCCGGTACCGGGTACAGCCGTTCCAGCCGGATGATCGCGACATCGTCCCGCCGCTCGGCCCGGCGCTTCTCGGCCAGCTCGTAATAGACCTTGCCCGAGCAGATCAGGACCCGGCGCACCCTGGCGGCATCAGGGCCGCGGCCCGGCAGTTCCGGATCGGCCAGCATCGGCTTAAAAGATCCTGAGGTGAAATCGGCGACCGGGGAGGTGGCCACCTTGAGCCGGAGCATCGATTTCGGGGTGAACACGATCATCGGCTTGACCCGTGCCGACAGCACCTGCCAGCGGAGCAGATGGAAATAGCTGGCCGGGGTGGACGGCATCGCGACCGTCATGTTGTCCTGGGCGCACAGCGTCAGGAACCGCTCGATCCTGGCCGAGGAGTGGTCCGGGCCCTGGCCCTCGTATCCGTGCGGCAGCAGCAGCACCACGTCGGAGCGCACGCCCCACTTCTGCTCGCCCGAGGAGATGAACTCGTCGAGGATCGTCTGCGCGCCGTTGACGAAGTCCCCGAACTGGGCCTCCCAGCAGACCAGCGTGTCCGGCCGGACGACCGAGTAGCCGTACTCGAACCCGACCGCGGCGAACTCCGACAGCGGGGAGTCGTGTATGTGGAACTTGGCCGTGCCGTTATTGAACCTGCGCAGCGGCGTGTACTCGGCGCCGGTATGCCGATCCACCAGGACCGCGTGCCGCTGGCCGAACGTGCCCCGCCGGCTGTCCTGGCCGGCTAGCCGGACCGCGTGGCCGTCGATCAGCGTGGACCCGAGCGCGATCAGCTCTCCGGTCGCCCAGTCGATCTCGTCGTTCTGGACCATGGTGGCCCGCCGGGCGAGCTGCGGCTGCAGCCTGGGGTGCGGCGTGAAGCCGTCGGGCAGGGTGACCTGGGTCTCGATGATCTGCTTGATCATCTCGGCGGTAGCCGCGGTCGGGGTGGCCGAATGATCGATCGGCGGCAGCTCGCGCGGCGGTGTCCGGATCACGGAGCCAGGCTCCGGCGGCCGCTCGGCGGCCTCCCTGGTCTCGGTGAAGGCGCGCTCCAGCTCCTGCTGGTAATCGCGGAGCGCCTGCTCGGCCTCCTCAAGCGTGATGTGCCCGCGGCCGATCAGCGACTCGGTATAGAGCTTGCGGGTCGACCGCTTGGCGTCGATCAGGTCATACATCAGGGGCTGGGTGAACGATGGGTTGTCGGCCTCATTGTGGCCGCGGCGGCGGTAGCAGACCATGTCGATCACGACGTCCTTGCTGAACGCCTCCCGGTACGCGAACGCCATCCGGGCGACCCGGACCACGGCCTCCGGGTCGTCGCCGTTGACGTGGAAGATCGGTGCCTGGATGGTCCGGGCGACATCGGTGCAGTACACGCTGGACCGCGAGTGCCGCGGGTCGGTGGTAAATCCGACCTGGTTGTTGACGATCACGTGGATCGTGCCGCCGGTCCGATAGCCGCGCAGCTGCGAGAGCTCGAGCGTCTCGGCCACCACGCCCTGGCCCGCGAACGCCGCGTCACCATGGACCAGGATCGGGAGCACCGTAAAGCCGGGCGTGCCCATGTCGAGCACGTCCTGCTTGGCCCGGACGACGCCCTCAAGCACCGGATCGACGGCTTCCAGGTGGCTCGGGTTGGCGACCAGCGTGACCGGTATCTGGTGGCCATCAGCGGAGGTGAAAACGCCCCCGGCGCCAAGGTGATACTTAACGTCACCGGAACCGTGGCTGCTGCCAGGGTCCAGGTAGCCCTCGAACTCGTTGAAGATCTGGGCGTAGGACTTGCCGGCGATGTTGGCGAGCACGTTCAGCCGCCCCCGGTGCGCCATGCCGATCGCGGCCTCATCGAGCTTCTCCCTGGCCGCCTCGGTGAGCACGGCGTCGAGCAGCGGGATCAGCGACTCGGCGCCCTCCAGTGAGAAGCGCCGCTGACCGACATATTTGGTCTGCAGGAACATCTCGAACGCCTCGGCGACGTTCAGCCGGGAGAGCACCCGCATCTGGTCGGCGTGGTCGGCGTCGCGATGCGGGCGCTCGACCCGGTCCTGCAGCCAGGCCCGCTCGGCCGGGTTCTGGATGTGCATGTACTCGATGCCGACGGTGCGGCAGTAGGAGTCCCGCAGCACGCCGAGAATCTCGCGCAGCAGCATCCTTGGCTTGCCGCCGAAGCCGCCGGTCGCGAACTCCCGCTCCAGGTCCCACAGCGTCAGGTCGTGCTGCGTGATGTCGAGGTCGGGATGCTTGCGCTGGGAGTACTCCAGCGGGTCGGTGTCGGCGAGCAGGTGGCCGCGGACCCGGTAGGCGTGGATCAGCTCATGGACTCTGGCCGCCTTGCTGATGTCGTTCTCGTGTCCGCCGGGTATGTCCCTGAGCCAGCGCACCGGTTCATAGGGGATCCGCATCGAGGTGAAGATCTGGTCATAGAATTCCTGCTCGCCCAGGAGCAGGTCGCGGATGATCCGCAGGAACTCGCCGGACTGGGCGCCCTGGATGATCCGGTGGTCATAGGTCGAGGTCAGCGTCACGGTCTGGCTGATCGCCAGCCGAGCCAGGGTCTCCGCCGAGGCGCCCTGATAGGCGGCCGGGTACTCCATGGCGCCCACGCCGACGATGCAGCCCTGTCCCTGCATCAGCCGGGGCACCGAGTGCGCGGTGCCGATCGTGCCGGGGTTGGTCAGGCTGATCGTGGTCCCGGCGAAGTCCTCGACGGTTAGCTTGCCCGATCTGGCCTTGCGGACGATCTCCTCATAAGCGGTCCAGAACTGCCCGAAGTCGAGTTGCTCGGCCGCCTTGATACAGGGGACCAGGAGCTGCCGGGTGCCATCCGATTTGGTGGTGTCGATGGCCAGGCCGAGGTTGACGTGCTCGGGCCGGACCAGCGCCGGCTTGCCATCGACCTCGGCGTAGCTGTAGTTCAGGTCGGGCGCCCGGGCCAGCGCGCGCACCACGGCATAGCCGATCAGGTGGGTGAACGACACCTTGCCGCCGCGGCCGCGGGCCAGATTGTTGTTGATCACGATGCGGTTGTCGATCAGCAGCTTGGCCGGGCCCGCGCGGACCGAGGTCGCCGTCGGCACTTCAAGGCTGGTCTCCATGTTGGCGGCCGTTCGCGCCGCGGCCCCGCGCAGCCGGACCAGGTCGCCGGGGGCGGCGGCCGGGGCGGCCGGGGTGACCGGTGTTACCACTGCGGTCCCGGCCGGCCGGATGGCGGCCTCGGGTGCCGGGCCAGCGGCGCCAGGCAGGCCGGCCGGGGCTGTCGCTCCGGCCACCTCCGGGGCGGCCGGAGCCGTTGAAGGGGACGGGCGGTAGTCGGCGAAGAAGCTCCACCAGGCCCGGTCCACTGAGTCCGGATCGGCCTGGAACCGCTGGTACAGCTCATCCACTAGCCACTGGTTCGGGCCGAAGTCCGCGCCGGCCGGTCGCGCCGGGTTCGTGCGCGCCAGGGCCGGGTGAGCGGGCGCAGGGGTACCGGCGCCGGTATCACCAGATGGCCGGGACGAGGTATGGGTGGAATCCGCCACGCCAAAATCGCCTCTTCCGGAGCTTGCTTTCGGTGTTTAAACCCGCGCCTTACAGGCTACCGGGCGGTGCTGCCCGGCCCGGTCCGGGCGGTGCTGCCAGGCCCGGTCCGGGCGGTGCTGCCAGGCCCGGTCCGGGCGGTGCTACCAGGCCCAGCCGGGCCTAGGGCGGGCATCCGGGCCCGGCCATGTGGCTCGGTCCAGTTGATCTGCGGGCCGACCGGAACTATGCCAGAGGTGTTACCCCACTCGGGGGAAAGGTAGTAGTGCTGCTTGATCTGGCCCAGGTCGGTGGTCTCCCCGAAGCCCGGATGCTGGTACAGGTCGCGCGCGTATCCCCACAGCTGGCGGTAGTCGACCAGCCTGCGCGTATTGCACCGGAATAGCTGGTAGTAGACGGTGTCGAACCTGGCCAGAGTTGGAAACAGGCGCACGTCAGCCTCGGTGAGGTGGTCACCGAGCAGGAACCGGCGCCGGGCCAGCCGCTCATCCAGCGCGTCCAAAGTGGTGAAGATGCCCTCGGCCGCCTGCTCATAGTCGGACTGGGAGGTCGCCAGGCCTGCCTTGTAAACGCCGGTGTTGACGGTATGGAAGATAAGCGTTGCCAGCGACTCGATCTCGCGCCGCCGGGCGGCCGGGTAGAGGTCTGGTGCGCCGGGCCGGTGATAGGCCCGGAACTCGGTCTCCAGCATCACCGTGATCTGTGCCACGTCGTTGCTCACGACCTGCCGGGTGCGCAGGTCCCACAGCAGCGGGACGGTGTATGGCCCCTGGTAGCCCGGGCTGGTCGCCCGGTAGATGTCGGCGATGAACCTCGCGCCGGTGAGCGGATCGGTTCCGGTGTCGCCAGAACCGAAGCGCCAGCCGCGCTCATCGACGACTGGATCGGTGAGGGTCAGCCCCACCACGCGATCCAGGCCGAGCAGCCGGGCCGCGATCAGGGTCCGCTGTGACCACGGGCAGGACAGTGAGGCGTACAGCTGGTAACGGGCTGGCTCGGCCGGGAATCCGCTAGAGCCATCCCTGGTCACCCGGCCCGTGAAGGTGCCCTGGCGCCGGATCGCGCCGCCGGTGATGGCCGGAAGGCTGCTCGTGGTGTTGGCCGGTTCGGCCACCGGGGCCACCGGCCCGCCCGGTCCCGGCCAGCCAGAGCCCGGCCAGCCGGGGCCAGGTCCGCCACTTATCGGTCCGCCCGGGCCAGGTCCGCCACTTATCGGTCCGCCCGGGCCAGGCCCGCCCGGGCCAGGCCTGCCGGGGATCGGCCCGCCGGGGTTCGCGCCCGGCGGGATGCCTCCGCCGGGATGCGGCCCGGCCGGCTGCGGTCCCGGTGGATACGGGCCCGGTGGATACGGGCCCGGTGGATACGGGCCTGCGTCGGCGGACGGCCGTGATGTCGGGGGCCATGGCGGCTGACCAGCGACGACGGCAGCGGTTTCCCATGGCGAGGCCGCTCCAGAGCGCGGGCCGCCGCCCGTTCCCGGAAACGTCCCGGCCATTGCTGGCACCACCATCTCCCTCCCGGAGCCGATCGCTGCGCCGCATTATGCCCAACTAGACCACAACCAGTCGCCCGCATCGCAAATGAGGTTGTCAATGCCCGCCGAGGTGCGGTCCGGCAGGTGGGCGCGTTACTGGCCGGTGGTGAGGTAGGTGTCCGGGCGGCGGTTCTCCAGGCACGGCAGGATCGTCCGGACCTGCTTGGTCAGGCCGGTATCGACGGTGCCCGCGGCAACGGCGGCCTCGGAGCCCAGGTCGAGCCGGACGGTGCCCATCGGATCCACCAGCATGGACCGGCCGACGCCGGTCGGCGCGGCGGTCGCTGGCTCCGCCCGGTCGGGCACCTGGCCGGCGGCGGCGACCCAGATCGTGTTCTCGATCGCCCTGGCCCGCACCAGCGTCACCCAGTGCTCCTCTTTGAATAGGCCGGCCGCCCAGGCGGACGGAACCACGATCATTTCGGCGCCGCGAAGCGCCAGCGTGCGGGCGAGCTCAGGGAAGCGAACGTCGTAGCAGGTCAGGAAACCGACCCGCAGGCCCGCCAGGTCGGCCACAACCGGCTCGGATCCAGGTGCCACGGTCTGCGACTCGCGCTGGCCGAGCGCGTCGAACAGGTGGATTTTGCGATAGGCGGCGGCGAGGTTGCCCGCCGCGTCGAAGGCGACGGTGGTGTTGTAGACCAGGTCACCCCGGGCCGGTTCGAAGACACCGGCCACTACGGCCACTCCGGTGTCCCGGGCCGCCTCCGCCAGGCCGGTGCAGAACGGGCCGTTGAGCGGCTCCGCCGCGGCGCGGAGGTCGGCCGAGAATCGTACCTGCGTTCCCTCGGGGAAGACGGCTAGGTCAGACCCCTGCTCCCTGGCGGCGCCAAGCGCTGTCCGCGCGCGCTCCAGATTCACCGCTGGCTCGCTGCTGACCGGGACCTGGCATAGTGCGACGCGCATGAGCGAAGCGTACTTCGGTCCTGTTCCTAGCCGCCGTGCGCTGGGCCTGGTTAACGGCGGCCGGATCGGTGCGGTAACCGAGCAACCGGCGGGCCATCCGCTCGGCCCATCCGGGGGGCTGGCCGGAGAGGCTGTGCGCGGACTCCTCGCGCACGCTGGCGAGGCTGACCAGCACTATCGCAACCAGCGGCAAGGCCACGACCGCGATCACCGCGATAATGCCTGCCCAGTCCAGGGCGGTCCCGATGTGGTTCATCTTCTTTCCTTCCTCCGCGCCGGCCAGGGTGCTTGGCCGGCGATCCTTTTCCGTCTAGCATCGATCAGATGTTTAGTGTCATCCAACTCATACCAATGAGTGGACCGTTTGAAACGATAGGAAAGGGTAGGTTCTACCTATCCGGGTAGTGACAGTTGCGTGACTCTTGCGGGAGGTCGAGCGATGGCCCAGGCTAAGTACCAGGAGATCGCCGAACGATTGCGCGACCGGATCGAGAGCGGCGCGCTGCAGCCAGGAGAGCGGCTGCCGAGTGAACCCGACCTGGTCCGTGAGTTCGACGCGTCGCGTAATACCGTCCGGCTGGCGCTAGCCGTGCTCACGAATCAGGGCCTCGTGGTCACCAGGCAGGGACTCGGCACCTTCGTCACCGAGCCCACCCAGCCATTCCGGGCCCTTCTGTCGCGGGTCAGCGTGCACCCTGAGCCGGCCCCCGGCCGCGCCGCGCCGGGGGGTCCGGCGGGGGGCCCGGGCGGGGGTGAGCCGGAGCTGTCGCGGCAGATCGTGGAGAAAGCACCTGCGTCGCCGAGCGTCGCCGAAAAGCTTAAGGTGGCGCCGGGCGATCTCGTGGTCGTCCGGCGCCGCCAGGGGACACTCGGGGCCGTTCCCTGGATGATGATGGCGTCATACTTCCCGCTCGACCTGACGTCCGGAACCGAGCTGGAGCAGGCCGGGGAGATCGATCAGGGCAGCATCAGGCTCCTCGCCGAGCTGGGCTTTCCGCAGGCTGGCTTCGTCGATGAGATCGGAGCCCGGATGCCATCCGCGCGCGAGCTGGCCTTCTTCTGGTTGTCCTCAGGGGTACCGGTGATCGTGGTTAACCGCACCGCTTACTCGACCACCAGGCCGATCCGGCTGACCAGGTATGTCTACCGGGCGGACCGGGTCCGGCTGAACCACGAGGTCGGCGAGATCCCGGCCGCGTACCACAGCGGGTTAGGGCGGCCGGCCGCTACGGATGCGCCCTAATCAGCGCGGCGAGATCTAGCACGAACCAGTGCGCGTTGATCGTGCCGACGCCCGAAGCCAGGTCATAGCCGGGCCCTGCGTTCCAGCCCTGCACCGTGTGGGTCCTGCCGCCCTGGCTGAACGTCACGGTGTTGGTGCCCTTGACGATGTCCACGATCCCGCGGTCCCTGACCGCCGCGAGCTGGTAAATATAGCTATTGATCTGGCCGACCGGGTGGCCGACGACCTGATCGACCAGCGCGATCACGCCGGCCAGCAGCGGCGTGGCCTCGCTCGTGCCGCAGATCGCGGACCAGCCGCCGCCCTTGCTCGTGAAGCTCTCGAAAACGTCGACCGAGTGGCTGGCGCAGGCCGCGCTCATGGAGATGTCCGGGACGCCGCGGTGATTGCCGGTGATCGCGGTCAGTCCGTTCTGGTAGGCGGGCCGGGTGAAGACCACCGACTGACCGCCGCCGCCGGCCAGCGCGCTGCCATCGTTCCAGACCTGGTCCGGCGCGATCCGGTTACCGTGGGAGTCCAGTTGCACCTCGGTCCCGCCCACGCCGGTTACCAGGGGGTCGCTGGCCGGCCAGGAGGTCACCGGGAACGTGTAAAGGCTGGTGCCGTTGAGCTGGTAATCGGTGGCCCCGGCGTCGCCTGAGGCGGACACCACAGTGACCTCATTGGCTGGATTAGCGGCCTCGGTGTAGGCGCCGCGCAGTGCGCGCAGCGCCGCCTGGGACGGGAAGGTCTGCTCGGTGGCACCGAAGCTCTGGCTGATCACGCCGCCGAGGTGATGCGCGATCACGTACTTCTCGGCGGTCTCGATCTGCGGGAAGCCGGAGGTGCCCTCGTTCTCCGAGACCGGCGTCTCAGCCAGGACGATCTTCGCCCCCGGGGCCATCACGTGCGCCCATTCCACGTCCAGCGTGGTCTCCCAGGCCCAGCCGACCATCGAGGAGTTCGCCGGGTTGAACTTCGGGATCTTGCCAGCCGGGGTGATGATCTGCAGCGATGGCGGAGCGGGCAGCCCGAAGGTCTTGTCGAAGGCCGACAGGTCATGCTGGATGGTCGGCGACCCGAAGCTGTCCACGATCACGATCGACTGGCCCTTGCCGGTGATGTGCGCGCCGAGCAGCGGGTTCAGGTAGTAGGCAGTGCGGATCTGGGCGGGCGTGTAGCCGCCGGCCAGCGTCACGCTCGGTGCCGGGTTACGGTGGCGGACCATCGGGAAGATCCGCACGGTCGGCGGGGCGCTCGCTGGCCGCCGCGATGGCTGACCATGGCCTGGGCCGGTGGCGGCGGTAGCGCCGGAAACCACGGTGGCGCCGATGACACAGCCGGTAAGTAGCCCAGCGATCGCGCCTGCTGCGCGCATGTCAGCTCCCCTCAGTGAACAGCCGTCTTCGCTGGCGGAGCGCACCAGTGACAGACGCGCTGATCTCGGCGCAGATATACCGATGCAGATGCTATGTGCCGAACACGGCAGATGTTCCGCATCACCGAATTTCGCTTGCGACCGGTCACGATATCGGCTGCGCGGACGCGACACGCGGTCAACGCGCGAAGCCGCTGGGTGATCTTGGTCCGTGCCCGGAAGAGGGCGATTTTGGGTCCGGGCCGGGTCTGCGGCTGCGCGGGCTACCGTATTGGCCATGCTTGCCCTGATCCTGGTGGCCGTCTCGGTGGGACTTTCCAACCTCGCGGCCTCGGTCGGCGTCGGGGCGGGCGGGATCACCGCGGTGGCGCGACTCCGGGTGCTGCTGGTCTTCGGCGTGCTGGAAGCCGCCATGCCGGTCATCGGCCTGGTGGCGGGCCGGTCCCTGGCCACCGGGATCGGGGCCCAGGCCCGGTGGCTGGCCGCGGTGCTGCTCGCGGCCGTCGGCGGCTATGGCGTGATCGCGGCGCTGCGGGCCAGGCGGGCCCCTGAGCCGGGGAGCCCTGAGCCGGGGAGCCCTGAGGCGGGGAACCCTGAGCCAGGGAGCCCTGAGCCGGGGAACCCTGAGCCAGGGACCGCTGCCGGGACGGGCAGCGGGACCGGCGGCGCGAGGCCGGCCGCGAGGTCGGCCGGGGGGCGGGCCGGAGACCGAACCCGCGGGCGCCGGCGGCTGCTAAGAGG